>Ga0308157_10000337_pt1 | contig 167959 bp, 247 predicted proteins | sample PhyBR1_FD_201035 | JGI IMG/M metagenome (GOLD analysis project Ga0308157, IMG submission 201035) | Phyllosphere microbial communities from UC Gill Tract Community Farm, Albany, California, United States - DLSLB.R1 | ecosystem: Host-associated > Plants > Phyllosphere > Unclassified | place... | reverse complement strand
CCGGGCTCGTCGTGAGCACCGGCATGGGCCGATGCACCCGTCGCACGACAGGCGGCGTCGTTCACTGCTGGACGCCGGACGCCTACGAGGAGGCGCTGGCGGAACATGGATACATGGCCGCCGACGACAGGCATCTGCGCTGGTTCGCATCGTTCCACAGGCACGACGAGGCGGTCCGTCTGGGGATCGCGACGGCAACGTGCGATCCGAGCGACGACACCGCCGGTCGGGCATGGCGCGTGGACGCGGCGACTCTCGGCGCAGTCGGCTTCGCCGAGCTGATCCAGGCCGATGTCGCCTTGGAGCGCCTGGCCCGATGGATCGGGACGGGTGAGACCAGGATCATGACGCGAGGCGTCGTCGGACACCATGGCATGATGGGCAGCGCTTCGGGAGGACGATGAGCATGGACGAGAGCATGAAGGGGACCGGTGGTTCGAACTCGCCCGACGGACGGCGCGGTCGCGGCGGCACGATGCTGGGCAACGTCATCGGCATCCTCGTCGCGTCCCTCCTGCTGCTCGGCATAGCGTGGTACTGCGCGACGACGATCGACGACCGCCGCAACGCGCGTCTCCTCGCCCAGTACGGCGAGGACGCCGTCGTCGCCTCGCTACCGCTCGCCAAGGGCATGCGCCCGACGCCCATCGCGGTCGTTAGGGAGGAGGACGGCGCCAGGATCATCGCGATAACGATCCAGGACGCCCGTCGTCACAGGGACGATCTCATCCCGGGCTCGCTCGGACGATCGGAGATCGCCGAGTTCGCGCCTCCCTCGCCCATGCGGGACGCCTTCGTGCGCGATCTCGTCCAGCGCATCTCGGCGAGACTCGACTGCACGACCGGCGCGCTGAAGGTCATGCGCTTCGAGGTCGCCAGAGGACTTTCCGTGAAGCCCAGCTTCGTAGGGCAGGAGATCCAGAACGGCGGTGGACTGCCGGACAGGATCGACCCCGCGAGCGCCAGCGTCATCTGCTCACTGCCCGTCACCCGCGGGTGATGCTCCGGAACGGTGGCGCGATGCCCACCGACGGAGGAAAGATGCAGTGAGAGAGCCGAGAACAGCCGTGGTCCGGCTGTCCGACATCATCGAGCACGAGCGGATGGATGCGGGCTTCCTGACGGCGCTCGTGCTGCTTCGCGAGAGGACGGAGGAGATGCGGCGGCGATACGGCCCGGAGCAGGCCGTGGCGCTTCTCGATGCGCTGCCGTTGTCGAGCAAGGTCGCCATGGGCGTCCTGAAGAGAGGCAGCGTTCCACGGCCGATGACGAACTCCGAATCGCATGAGCTTGCGGTGGAGTATCCCCATCTCGCCCTCGCGCTCGTGTCGGAGGACGTGCAGGAATCGATCGAGCGCGTGCGGGCGGAGATATCCCGCTCCAATACGGCGCTCGATCGGCTGATCGAACTCTCGGGACCGTCGTCCCCGGATGGCGGTCGGGACCATGGAGGGATCGCCGCATGAGCTTCGAATCCGGTCGGACGTATCCCCTGAGGGATCCGACACGCTACGACGATGACGATTTCGGAACCGGCTACGGCTTCGCCAAGGCGGACCAGGGAACCGACGGCTGCTTCATCGCGGACTGCTGGATCGTCGACGGGCACGGCCGCGTGCATCCGGGCTACTCGGAATCGCCGGTTCCGATCCGCTACCAGGACGTCGTGGACGATCCCATGGAGACACTGAGGTCCTACGCAGGCTGACCTTGCGTCGGGAGACGTGCGAACACATCTTCCGGCGCATGCCCATCCTCGCACACGTCGCGGCCAGACTGCCGCTGAGCAGAGCCATGTCGGAAGCGGAGATGCTGGACCTCGTCGACGCGATCGAGTGCATAACCAACATCGCGCCGACGGGTCCGGGAGAGGCGCTTCCATGCCTGCTGGACTACGACATAGCCGTCGACACGAGCACTTTGCCGAGATGGTCGAGCACGTGCTTCCGGATAGTGGGGAACGAGCTGCACGTCTGCGGATCGATGCCAGGACTGGACGCGTGCCTCGCATGGAGCGAGGGCGATGCGGAATACGTGTCGGGAACCCCGCCGATGGCGGAACTCATGTCCCTGCTCACCGGCGCCGTGGACGCGCGTCCAGGAGCCATCCTCGGATCGATGTGCCTGGCCTTCGGCATCGACCATGCCGGGCCGATCGTCATGACGGGGGACGGGGTGCGCTGGTGCCCCAGCGAGACGCTCGCGGGCGAACGTCTGCACGGATCGACGATGCGGACCGCGGTGGGCGCGATCCCATCGTCGATGCTCGTCCCGTCGGTGGATCGCGACCCGAAATGCCATATCGACATCGACAGGAGGGCGCTCAGGATCCATCTGCGGTACGAGGGCATGAAGCGCGCGCGAACGCCGTCGCGGGCCGACGATGCCCGGAGGGCGGCAGAAGCTGCTTGATCGACACGTCGTCGGTGGTACTCTGGCGGCCATGGACAACGTCGACACGCCGGTCATGGAGCATGCCGAGATCGCACGCGGTCGCCTACCGGCGATCGTGCTGAGCTTCTGCGCGCTCGCCGTCGTCGCTCTCGTCCTGCTTGCCACGGCCACGATCGCGAGACAGCCGGTCATGGCATGCGCCATGCTCCTGACCTGCATCCCGCTCGCGTCGATCCTGTCCTACGGACATGTCCTCGGCATCGCGCTGACCAGGGATGCGGCGAGACGCGATCGTGTCACGAGAATGCTCGAGGCCCTCATGCAGACGCTCTCGGTCACACCGTACGCCATGCTGGTGCTGCCGCCCTTCGCCTGAACGGGTGGACGGCGCCGGCGACCTGAACGGTCCCGACGCCCGGCAGGTGGGGGTTCAGGGACGATTTCCTGAAAACACCTGCGGGATGACGAAATGCACAAGTTGGTGATCATGCGCGGCCCCCAGGGCTCGGGCAAGTCGACGATCCTGGACCGGACCGGTCTCTCCTGGCACGCGATCTCGCCGGACGACATCCGTCGCACGGTCGGAGGACTGCGGCTGGCACCCTACGGCGGATGGACCGTCAACCAGGACGACAATCCCCTGGTCTGGAGCATGGCTCTCGACAATCTGCGCAAGCGCGTGCGTGCCGGGGAGACGGTGGCCTTCGACGCGACCTTCCCGATCGCGTCGGAGCTCGAGACCGTCGCCGCCATCGGACTGGAGGCGGGCTACGACGTTCTGGTCGTCGATCGCTGGTCGTGCGACCGGGAGAAGGCCTACGCGCACAACGCCGCACGCGAGGAGCGGCGGCGCGTGCCGCGTCCCAGCTTCGACAAGTTCTGCGCCCAGGCCGATACCACGCGCACGCTCGACCCGAACCTGCGCATCCTGTCGACCCGCGACGATCTCGAGGCGAGCATCGCCGGCGTCCTCTCGTTCCTCCAGGAGGGCATGGGTGTCGTCGACCTGTCGGCCTACGAACGCATCCTGCACGTAGGCGATCTGCAGGGCTGCCTCTCCCCGGTCGTCGACCCGTCGTCGCCGATCATGCGTTGGATCGACGATCCCCGGACCTTCATCGTCTTCGTCGGCGATCTCCTCGACCGCGGCGTCGAGAACGGCGAGGTCGTGCGCTGGTGGCTCGACCGCATGGCCAAGCGGCCGAACAGCATGCTCATCGCCGGAAACCACGAGGACCACATCGAGATCGAGGCGGCGGGCCTCCAGCCGGTGTCGCGCGAGTTCGCCAAGCGGACCCTTCCGCAGCTGAAGCGCGCGGGCATCGATCGCGACGATCTCGCGATGATCGCGTCCTCGCTGTCGACGCACCTGGCCTACCGCTGGCGCGGACGCGGCGTGCTGGTCACGCATGCGGGTCTCGGCTCATGGCCGGATCCCATGTGGGGCGTGCCGACCAGCCAGCTGCGCAAGGGCGCCGGGCGCTACCAGACCCCCGTCGACGAGGCATGGGGGTCGTGGACCACGGGTCCAGAGGCCGAGCGCATGGCCGAGGCCATGGGTGTGGACGAGCTGTGGCAGGTCCACGGGCACCGCAATCAGCGGATGCTCCCGGTGATCGCCGCGGAGCGGTCGATCAACCTCGAGGGTCAGGTCGAGTTCGGGGGTCACCTGCGATGCGCGGTGCTCGACGAAAGTGGCTGGTCGTCCGAGACGATCCGCAACCGCGTACACAACACGATGCAGGAGTTCAGAATGAACGACATCTCCGACGATCGGCAGGGCCACGGCGGCTCCGCTCCCCTAGCACCCTGGACGTCGAAGGGCGAGACCGGCCTGCGTCCGGTCACGCGCGAGCGCTTCGAGCTGCTGCGTGCCGACCCGCTGGTGTTCGAGAGCGTCTCGGAGAGCCGTCCGCACGTCTCGGCGTTCAACTTCTCGAAGCAGGCGTTCTGGGGCAAGCACTGGAACGAGGTGACGACCCATACCCGCGGTCTGTTCCTGAACACCAGCAGGCTCTCGATCGCGGCGCGGAGCTATCCCAAGTTCTTCAACCACGGCGAGCGCGAGGAGACCCGCGCCGAGGCGTTGGAGACCGGTCTCTCCTTCCCGGTCACGGGCTACGTGAAGGAGAACGGATTCCTCGGGATCACCGGATACGACGAGGAGACCGGCGAGCTCATCGTGGCTTCGAAGTCGCGCCTCGAGGGTGACTTCGCCGGCTGGTTCCTCGACATCCTGCGCGAGACGCTGGGCGAGGCGAGCATGGAGAAGCTCCTGCGCTTCAACCGCGACCAGATGGCCAGCTGCACCTTCGAGGTCGTGGATCCCGTGAACGATCCGCACATCATCGAGGAGAAGTCGCGGCGCGTGATCCTTCTCGACGCGATCCGTCGCGACGAGGAGTTCGACTACATGCCGTACCCGGACCTGGTGAAGCTGGGGGCGCATCTCGGCTGCGAGGTGAAGCAAATCGCCTTCACCAACATCAAGGACTGGCCGACGCTGAAGCGGATCATCGAGCGCATCGAGACCGACGAGACCTGGCGTCCGAACCGGGCGAGCGGTCCGGTCGAGGGCGTCGTGGTGGAGGACGCGGACGGCTTCATGTTCAAGGTCAAGGCGCTGTTCTACGCCCGCTGGAAGCGTGCGCGCTACGGCAAGGAACGCGTCGCGCTCGTGCGTCGCAACGAGAGCAAGACGCTGGACATGCAGCGCTACGACGACGACGCCGTGCTCGGCGCCTTCGTCCGCTGGTGCGACCGTCAGACCGACGAGGTCCTCTCGTGGGACATCGTGAAGCTGCGTTCGGTGTATCTGGAGGACCCGGAGGCGCTCGTCGACGGAGGCCAGCCGCCGATGGCGGACGTGATCCCGGACCAGACCGGATTCATGCGGGGCGTCGACGCGATCGCCGCCCAGGTCGATTCCGGACGCTTCAAGATCGAGAGCCTGATCAAGCTCGTGGATCGCGCGGGCGAGGACGAGTTCCGCAAGGCGGCCTTCGACGCTCACCCGTCCGCGCAGCGCATCCGCGACCTGGTCGAGGAGCACCGCCGCGCGGCGTTCATGGCCAACCGCGGACCCTTCGCGGACATGGACGAGAACATCGTCGATAAGCTCCGCCGGGCGGACGAGGAGCATGGCGAGACGGTGCATTGAGCAGCCGTCTCGCCTTCGCCAAGGGGCTCGACGAGGACGATCTCGTCGTGCTCCGTCGTCGCCTGGAGCGACTCCTCGTCGCGGTCCGCGACTGGAGGATCGCCCGCATCAACGGACACGAGTTCTACTCGCTGACCGAGAGGGACGGCGAACGACCCGTGAGGGTCGACGTCGTCCGCAGCGAGGAATCCGTCAGGATGAAGCTGACCGACGGTCGCAGACGCACGGGCTTCACCATCGAGGACCGCACGATCGGATCCGCGTCGGACGAGTTCGGAAGAACCGAACAGACCGCGGTCGTCGCGAACTGGATCGAGGCCATCGACGCAGCCTTCGGATTCGGCGTCCACGAGGACCGCATGGCCGTCTGGAGGGAATCGATCGACGAGGCCCGGGCGCTATGCGCGGCCATCGTCGGCTCCACCGGACACCGCTTCTACGCGACTCTCGAACTGGCCGGTGGAACGAAGGGCTTCACCCTCGGGCAGAGCGACACCGGGTGCGAGGGCGGAATCCTGTCGGAGCACGTGAACGCCCACGTCAGCTCAATGATGCCGTCGCTGGTCGTCCTCGATCACGCAACCGGAGGCGGACATGCCGAATACGGCATCGAATCCTTCTCGGAGCTGCCCGAGGACATGACGATCGACATCGATCCGGACGCCTGGCCCGATCCGGTGGTCTGCCTCAGAGCGTTGTCCCGGATGGAGGGGGTGCCCAAGCCGTGGACTTGCATCAGGGACGAAACATGACTCACGACGAGCAGGAGGATCACGACATCGCCGACGCCAGAGCGGCGCTCGCGTCCATCGGAGCCATGATCGGGGATCTGTGCGGAGGGACGACGCCGGTGCAGATCGACGGCGTCTTCCAGGGCGCGCAGTTCTACTTCCGCTCGCGCGGCAGCCACTGGCGGATCTGGATCGGTCCCGGTGCCCACGTCCTACGCGATGCCGACCTGTACGAGGAGGCCGAGTACCGGCCCGAGGGCGTGTCCGACGAGGATGCCCGCTACATCGCGGGCTACATGCCCCTCGCCGAGGCCCTCGCGCTGGTGAGGACCAGTCTCGAACGATGGGCCGGACTGAGAGCCTGATCGCACGATAGCCCTCGCAATCGCCCGCGAGGAATGCCATCATTCATGGCAGAACGAGGAGGGATCATGGGCGAGATCATCAGAATCGACTTCCGCAAGTCCCATGACGCGGTGCGCCGCGCGATGCGACGGCACGATCCGAAGGGACGTCTGCGCTCCATCGCCGCCGCGAGGGGCAACAAGCGTAGCCGCAAGGGCGTCGTCAACACCATCGAACGATCCGAGATCGACACGATCGCCATGGAGTCCACCATGATCAGATCGGTCTCCGGCAGACATGCGACCGCCGAGCAGATCTCGACGAATCTCCACCTCGATCTCGGAGACGTCAGATTCGCCCTCGCCCTCATCGAGGTGGAGGCGCTCCAGACCATCGGACCGATGCATGCGATCCTCGATCCCTCGCTGATCCACGACGCGGATCCATTCGCGGACTGATCGTCGGTTCCGCGATCGGCTGTTGCCCGACGACGCGATCGCGGGCATGGATGTTACGAGGCCTAGGGGGGATCCATGCAACTGCAACGTGCGCTGCGCATCGCGGCGCTGTCGACCATCGCGGCCTGCGTCACGACGACGGCGATGGCCCAGACGACCACCGTCGTCATCGACGGCAGATCGTACGAGATCGACGACGACCGACCACTCGTCACCAGAGCAGACGGGACACCCGGCTACGCGGACGATCCATCGACCACGACCACGGTGACGTCTGTCCGCGCCACCAGCGAGAACGATTCGCTGGCGATCGCCATGTCGTCCGTCGAGGGAACGGGCATGAGGACCGATGCGACGACGGCCGCTTCCGCGGGAGGATCGTCGAGGATCGTCGCCGATGCGGCCCCGATCCAGACCGGATACGCCGTCGGGACGACGCCGACCCATGCGGACATCGTCCCGGTCACGATCCGCAGGAGCTGGCCCGTGGGCCTGTCGATACCGGCGCGCACGGCCGATGGCTCCTACATGACCCCGAACAGAGGTCTGAGCCGAGCGGCGTCGGTATGGCACATGCGCGTCGCCCTCAACGTCGCCGCGCTCGGCTGTCGGGGATACGGATCCGAACGTCTCGTCACCGGCTACAACGCCATGCTCGCCAGACATAGACGCGAACTCGCAGCGGCCCAGAACGGTCTGGCGAGGGAATACGGCGTCGGGCGGGGTCGAAGCCGGGCGCGCTACGACGACTCCATGACCCAGCTGTACAACTTCTGGGCCACCCCTCCGGCCCAGGAGGGCTTCTGCCGCGCGGCCGTGGAGACGATGGACGCTCTCGTCGCGCACGATGCCGCGAAGGCCGACCTGTCCGCGTTCTGCTCCGCCAACCTGCCCAGACTGGACGAGCCCTTCGTCGCATTCTTCAGGGAGTACGACGCCTGGCGCTCGGGCGGCGCGTCGGCGACGACGTCCGTCTCCTCCGAACGCACGACCGTCGGAACGGCGGGCGGCGGAACCTACGCATCGAACCCGTCCGCCTTCACGCCGATCGGACGACACCGGTAGGATCGGAGGGCGAGGATCGGAGGATGGAGCATGCCCGGCCGCCGGTGGCCCATGGCACCTTGGCCGCTTCGACCACGTGATGGTCTCGTCCCGTCGTCCCGATCGGAACTGGGAGACAGGAAATGCTGCTGGAGCAGGGTATCGGCGATGCGTACTGCATCGCCTGGGAGTTCTGCCACTGGCAGAAGGGCGAGAACGACCTGAGGACGTATCACCGGAATCCGAACTACCCCGAGTTCCCGGCGGGCCACTACTCCGACGACACCATGCGGGCTCTGGCGAACGCGGAGGTCGTGCTTGGCGATCCGGCCCGCTGGCACGATCCGATCGCCTACGCCCAGGCGTATCAGGAGGTGCATCGCGCGGATCCGAGACAGGGATGGTCGCGCGGATTCCAGGCCTATCTGGAGGCCAACACGGGGAGCAGTCCGCTGACCTTCATGACCGGACTGCGGCGCCGCGCCACCAACGGCGCGGTGATGGGCGTGGCTCCGCTGGGATTCCTGCCCGACGAATCGACGGTCCGGATGGCATGCGTCGCGCAATGCGTGTCGACGCATCACGGATCGACCGCCTCGTCCGCCCAGGCCGTCGCTCTGGCGGCCCACTATCTCCTCTTCGACAAGGGGCCGCGGCACGGACTGCTCGACTATCTGGAGGATCAGGTCGACTGGTCCTCCAAGGACGAGGCCGCCCGGATCCTGTGTCGGGGATCGAACGCCGTCCCCCAGGCGGCCATGCCGGCATGGACGATCGCCGCGGGGGCGCTGTTCCTGCTGACGGAGACGGGGTTCACGGGTCTCGCCGACCGTCTGGCATGGGTGGCCGACGAGGGCGCCACGGGACGGATCGACGCAGACTCCCTCGCAGCGGTCGCCATGGCGATCTCGTCCTGCGACCCGGGCATTCCGAAGGACCTTCCCCAGGCACTGGTGGACGGCCTCGAGGACGAGGCCGGTCGCGCGCGTCTGACGACGATGGATCGACGTCTCATGGAGTTCGCCGGACTCCTGCCGATGGCGGACTGACGGAATGATCCACTACGTCAACGACGCGGCCATGACCAACAGGCCGCTGGTGGAGCGCGCCGTCTCCGCCATGCTGTCCATGGCGGAGACCGCCAAGGCCACGATCACCAGCAAGGGGGGAGCGCGCTTCGAGAGAGGCGCCATGACCCTACTGGCCAACCCGGGCGGCGTCGTGCAGTGGCGGGACACCGCGCCGAGAAGAAGCGCATCCGTCGACTTCCAAGGAGTGTACGTCGAACGGGACGGCGTCGATCCCAGGCTGTCCACCCTCAGGGCGGTCCAGCTTCTCGCCCGGACGATGGAGACGGCCTATCGCGACGGCGTCGGCATCAGGGAGATGACCGACGCGAAGGGCCTGATGCGTCGTCCCTACGCCGCTCTGAGGGCGGCCGCCGGCCTGGCGGGCCTCCATCATGCGGACCTGCACCTTCGTCACGCCTGGGAGATCCTGGAACCCGAGGCGATGATCTACTGCGACGGCCCGGGACCCTACCATCTTCAGCACGGCATCAAGGAGATGCTGTTCCGGGACGTGCCCCAGGCATGCTGCGTCATGTCGCACGCCACGGGCGACGTGATCCGCATGGAGGTGGCCGCCGCGAGCTTCGAGGAGGAGATCGCCGACGACGCCATGGGCCTCATGAGATGGATGTCGGAATGCGGATTGACCGAGTCGGAACTCAGACTGGAGAGGCAATCATGACACCGCCCGTCATCGCGCTCGACGCGGTGCACCACATCGGGGACATGGACCCTTCGTCGAAACGGACCGGTTCGTACGAAGGCGCCGGCCTATCGGTGTCGGTGCATCCCGGTGCCTGGCGGGTCATAGGTCGCGGGATGGTCGGTGGAGCCTGCTGGACCATGCGCCGCGAGGGAGCACGGTTCCTGGATGCCCACGCGATGAAGCGTGCGATGCGCAGATCCGTCCTGGACTGGGGCGTCGGGAACGGCCTATGCGTCGTCACCCCTTTGTGGCGCTTCTCCCACTACGACGACGAGCTCGAATGCCGCGTGTCACAGACGTTCCCGACGCTCGCCGAGGCGAAGGAGGAGAGTTGGGACGGGGATCTGGGGCGCGTGCGCCGGGTGACCGGTCATGCCTCCACCCCGTCCCTCGACGCCGCCTCGATGCAACCGACCCCGAGCCACGGCGACGACGCCGTGCTCGACCTTCTGCTTCCGCTCTGGGCCCACGCCGTCCACGGACTCGACGGCGTCTGGTGGGAGGATCGTCTCGACGTCCTGACCCATTCCGCCCCACGCGGAGTCATCGTCGCGGAGATGGTTTCCGCCTGGAGCGCCGAACGGCTCGACCGCGATCCTCCGGACGACGGAAGCGACGAATGGGACGAGGACGAGAGCGACGGGCATGACTGATCCCATCGTCGTCATTCCAGAGGACCGGGCGTCGCTGGACATGATCGGGAAGGCGCTGGGCGCACTCGACGAGGTGGCGCGCAGGGGGTCCTTCTCGACCAGGTCGGCCACGGGGCAGCGCGTATGCCTGCAGGCGGACCACGAGGGGCTGATGCACGAGGTCGTGGTCAGGAACGGATGCAGCGGAGGGCCCAGCGACGGGATCGGCATGAACGTCATCCACCGCGTCGCGGGGAGGCGCTCGGCCACGATCCAGGACATGTCTACCGCGCCCGACCGCATCGGTCGATTGAGATCGAAGCGCACCATGCACGACCATCGTCCCAGGATCGAGGGATGGAGGAGACTGTTCGACCGCGGCCTGCAATCTCCCGGCCGGATCCATCCGGCCGCACTCGCGGCCCTCGACTTCTGTCAGGCGCACATCGCCGCGAGCATGGAGACGGGCGGGATGCCGGACAGGATGACCGTGCACCTGGCACTCGCCGCCGGCGACATGCCGCTCAGAGTCAGGATCGCCTCGGTCGAGATCCACATCGACTGGCGCTTCGTGGTGGACGACTACCCGAGGATGTCGAGGGAGCTGGAGCGTCATCTGGCGCCCAGAATGCCTCAGGGATGGTCGTTCAACGCTCCAAACCAGGGCGACGTGATCATAGCGCCCCTGCACGTCGGGCAGAGGATCGTGACCAGATCGGGCACCATGGAGGCCCTGCGCACACTCGCCTCGCCCGATCACGTCGACGTGGGACGGGAATTCCAGTGAATGCATGCGGCATTGGGGATTCGTTAATCCCTTCGTGGGATAACCGGACCATAGAGAAGGAAACCACGATGCAGCATCCCGTATTCGCCACGCACACCAACCACGACGCGATCGCCGACATCCGCCGGCATGTGCTCGTGGCCACCATGACGGCGGCCGAGCGGGGAGTTCCGCTGGCGGTCACGCTCCATGGCGCCGAATCGATCGAGGAGATGATCGCGGAGCCGATCGACGTGGTCATCGACGATGCCGCCGTCCTCACCGTGACAGGCGGCGGCAAGCGCCGCGTCGTGGCTCTGGCGGGTCCCGACGCACCCGCCATCCTTCCCTCGCTCATGCCGTGCGATTCCATCCGCGAACGGATGATCCGGGCGTCGGGCGCCCTCGCCGATCTGCGTCGCGCAACGGCGATCCTCGAGGTGGAGGACGGTCACGGCTCGGCTCTCATGACGCCCGACATGGTGATGGTCGCCTCCACGGGGATCTATCCCGCGGGGCTCCTGGGCATCGAGTGGGACGAGGGCGCGACGATCGATTCGATCGCCGGCACGCTGAGCGTCCGCGGCGCGGAACGCTCGCTCGTCCTGCGCGCCGCCTGACGCCGTGACGGCTCCGGTCCTCATCCTCTACGGGACGACGATGCGAGGCGGATCGGATGACGCCCGCCTGCGCATGCCCGAGAGGACGAGACTGCTCGGCAGGGACCGGTTGAGGGGTCGCCTGTTCGACATCGGGGCATGGCCCGCGTTCCTGCCCGGATGCTGCGGCACCGTGCACGTCGAACTCGCGCTCGTCGTGGACGAGGATCTGCTCGACGAGCTCGACCGCGACCAGAGGGCCGTGCACGGACATCCGGACGGCCGGGTCTTCGAGCGCCGTGCCGTCAGAACCATCGGCGGCTATGACGGACAGACGTACGTCTGGCTCGGAAGCGGCCTAGCCGCCCCGAGGATCACGCATGGGGATTGGATGCGACACGTTCTGGAATCGGGAAAGAGAACATGAGCGAGATGCCCTCACCATCGCCGACGGACGATGCCACGCAGGCGTCGTTCACCGCCCGCATCACCCCGTCGACCGTCCATCGGGGATCCGGTGCGAGCGGCAGATACACCAGGCTCAGCGATGCGCTGATCCAGATCGACGGATCCGAGGATCGACGTCGCACGGTCATGTGCTTCGGCGAGGTCAACGCGGCGGTCACGCGGCGACTGGTCGCCGGGCGCGCCGTGTCGCTGGAATGCAGATGGAGAGGGCGGAGTCTCCTCGTCGTGGGATGGCCGGGCCGGGAGCTTCGACCATGAACCCGCAGAAGGCGTTCGCGGAACGCTGGGCGAGGGATCGTCCCCATGTGCCGATGCCGATCATCGACGGCAGCGTCTCGGCCATCTCGTTCCAGCAACTCGTCCAGGGAGAACTTTGGCCGGTCAAGCCGAACGATCCTCTATACGAGGACACCTCACGGCTATGCGCCGGCTTCGTGGTCCCTCCGTTCCAGCGTCCTCTGGTGTGGGAGGAGGCACGGGAGCGTGCGTTCGTGGAGAGCGCATGGCTGGGCTTCCATCTCGGTGTGATCGTCTGGAACGACGCCGGCGACGGCATGGGCGCGGGCGACATGTTCCATCGCACCGACAGATGGCTCGTCGACGGCCAGCAGAGACTGACCGCGCTCACCAGATACGCGGAGAGCCGCTTCGCGGTGTTCGTCGGAACCCCGCACGAGCACCGCTACAGCGACCTCAACGAGGTCGAGCGGCGCAAGTTCAACTCGTTCCAGATCGGTGCCGCGCGCATCAGCACGACGGACGAGTCGAAGCTGCGCTACATCTACAACGTCATGGCCTTCGATGGCGGCGTGCCGCATGACGAGGATCAGAGGGCCTGAGACGAGGCCGCCTCTACCCCATCATCGAGAAGACCAGCACGAGACCGGCGATCACGAGCACCGACGAGATCCCCGCGATCCAGACGGAGAGGACGGGGTCTGATCGCCGATCCGGATCGGCCCTGATCCTCTCCGGACTTCTCGGATCCGGGCCGTGGTCGTTCTCCCCCACCTCGCCACGCGCGCACATGTACCATGCGGACGGCCCGAAGATGAGGAGGAACCCGGTGACGGCGGAGGACAGCAGAATGCCGCCCCCGGCACCGGAGAACAGAGCGAAGATCGCGAACACGAAGACGCCCATCGCGAGCAGGGTCGGCAGCACGAACACGATCAGCGTGAACGGAGCGGATCTTCCCATGTCGTGACCGCGCCTGACCGCGGCGGTCCAGGATATCCACATCGAGGCCAGTGCACCCACGAGGCTCAGACCGGGCACGTGACCCGTCAGCAGGCTGATGACGAACGAGATGGCAAGCCATGCGGTGAAGCGGTTGTTGTCGTCTCGACCCTTGGTCGACCAGAAGCCCTCGAACATGCGGCAGATCCCCCCAACGGACCCGTGGCGCGACGACGCGGGTCCGACGGATGCACGATGGACCGCACGCGGTATGATCGTCAACTCCCGAAGGTATCCGATTACTCCTTCCCCCCAAGGAGCGATTCTGGTAGCCGTGGAGCGACGAAGGGGAAGGGGTCCGACCGGGATGCGATTGATTGATGGGGTGATCGCGTCGGTCATGATCGCGTGGACGTCGACGGGATCCATGGCCAACGCGCAGTCCGGACCCGAACCCTTCTCCTACGGACCCGTCGCTCCCGACAGCGGCACGATCGTCACCACGACGACGGTGGAGGAGGAGGTGGACGATCCGGGCCTGGACGCCTTCCGACGACCGACCCGGACGACGTCGCGCGACGCGAGCGGAACGACGGTCATCCACTCTTCCACGACGCGGACCGCCGGAGGGGGTCTGACCACCGTGACCGTGACGACGGGTCCCGGAGCGTCCTGGGGAATGGTGTCCCCCAGCTGGCGTCGCGGCGACTCCGCGGACGCGATGCGTCCGCCGGTGCGTCCGTCGGTGAACATCGCCGACGGCGTCGGCAGCACGACCGCACCACGCCTGCCCGATCCGGTCATCGCGAATCTCGACGATCGCTCCGTCACCCGCGAGGCATCGGCCGAGGCGGTGCGGATACCCAGGGATCCCTCCTCCGGGCACTTCATCACCCAGGTGGTCATGAACGGCATCAGGACCCGCGTCATAATCGACACCGGTGCATCCGGCACCATCCTGTCGCCGGATGCCGCGAGAGCGACCGGGGCGTTGCGGGACGTGACCCATTCGAGACTGGCCGCGGGCATCGGAGGCGTGACCGCCCTCAACGCGACGCGGGTGAGGTCGCTCGTCATCGGCGGACGCGAGATCGGCTCGTTCGACGCCCTCATCGGAAGAGAGGGCATCCCGTACACGCTTCTCGGCCAGACCGAACTACGTCGACTGGGGAGAATCGTCATCGAGGACGACGTCCTGACCATCACACCGCGCGAATCCGTCGTCGCATCGCGTTGACGCTAGAAAGGACTGGCGTCCGACGCGGCGACGGTGCATGTGGGGACGACCCTGAACGGGCACGCGTTCTTCCCCTTTGGACGCCGTGCCACGGGCCACTAGCCCTCGGCGCTCCGCGCCGGGGGCCTTTTCGTGTCCGGAGAGATGCATGAGAGGGATGGAAGCAGCGACATGGCACAAGGCACGATCCTCGAGCTGAACGCCCCCTCGGATCCCGTTGAGCACGTCCGTGCCGTGCTGACGTCCTACCTGCGACGACACCCGGAGGATGCAGGCCGCCTCGGCGATCTGATCGGACGACTGCGCTCGGACCCGGAGGGTCTCTTCGACAGGTCCTGCATGAAGGGTCACGTCACCACGAGCGCCCTGCTGCTCTCCCCGGACATGCGCCGGGTGCTGCTGGTCGACCACGTCGCCCTCGGCAGGCTGCTGCAGCCCGGCGGGCACTACGAGACGGTCGGAACGCTGATCGAGGAGGCGGTCAAGGAGGCGACCGAGGAGACGGGTGCCGAGGATCCGGTCGCCCTGAACGAAGGTCGCCCGATAGACGTCGACACGCACGTCATTCCCGCCAATCCGCGCAGGAGGGAGGGCGAGCACCTCCACCACGACTTCCTGCACCTTCTGAGATTGGCGGGAACGGACGGGCTGACGCCGGAGGCCGGCGCCATCGCAGGACTCGCCTGGCGGGACCTCGCCGATCTGGCGACGACGAAGGACAGGCTGGGACGCGCGGCACGACGCGCGCAGAGTCTGGTGGATCGGATCGGCTGACCGATTTTCCAGGTCCGACGAAAAGGATGGCCACGATGCTGCTCCCATGGTTCATGCACCCACACCAGGGCGTAAACACGCTGGTCGGGATCCTCCCGACCCCGGTGGGCACGTTCGTTCGCAGCTGGGCGAACGGCGTGTACGACGTGGCATGGTACCCGATGGGCACCGAATGGTCGGGAGGCGCGAGCCGGGTCACGATCGACATCGGTCGATTCCGTCATGCCGATGCGCCCAGGGAGGCATCCGAGACGGCCGTCGTCGACTTCATGCATGCGCACCCGGTGCTCTGCCTGTGCACCTCCTACGACGAACGCACCGCGTCCGTCGAATGGTCGAAGTCGGCACCCGGAGTGATCACGCACGACGCCGATGACGGCACGTACGTCGTGACGATCGCGGACGGCGTCGCGATCATGCGTCACGTCCCCCAGGAGGGTCGCGAGACCGAGATCTGCCGCCTGAGCGACGCCTGCGGCGCAGCCGTGCTCGCCGCCCGGCTCTCCGGCCGCGTCCTGCGCCATCTCGGCGCACGCGCGCCTCATGCGCTGGCGGCCTGACATGGACAAGGCGACGTTCTCGACGGCGGACGTCGGCGGCTACGCCATCGACGGTCCGTTCCTCGCGAGACTGCTCGAGAGGCTGCACGACATCGCGGTCAGGAACGGGGCGGATCACATCCAGACGACCGTCGAGATCGCGATGAGGAACGGTCCGTACGGGACCGTCAAGCGCAGCCACAAGGACGCAACCCCGCTCCTCGACGGATCGTATCCGCAGCAGCCCGACAAGCTCAACATCATGATCTACGGCATCGCTCCGTCACAGGGGGAGCACACCAGCTTCGTCCTGACCGTCGATCTCGATCGTTCCAGAGGCGGTTTCCTGATGGCGCAGGGTCCAGCGGCTCTGGCCACCGAGGGATTCGAGACGATCCGCGGCGCCATGGCGGCCGCGGAGAGCCTCTCGAGGGAGCCCGCGCGCATCCCGCCGATGTCGGTCGAGGACGCCGGGCGATACGCAAAAGCGCGTACGAGCGTGCTCGTACGCGAGACGTTGGACCTGATGCGCTTCGTCGTTCCGGCCCTCCTGGCCGCCGGACTGTTCGGCTGGGGTCTCATGGGACCTCGCGCCGATACCGCGTGGTCGATGTTCCTGTCGGCCGCGATGGTGCTCCTCGCCTTCGGCCAATCCTACTCGTATCCGGAACGACGCAACGAGCGCAGGCGTCGCGCGGTCGAATCGGCAAGGGAGGCCGGACTGCCGCCCCCCATCGCGGAGGCCGGCCAACGCCGGTCGATCGATCTGGCGGGAGAGGTCCGCGGAACGGACGATCGAAGCCTGACCCATGAACCCCTCGTTCCGCTGAGCATCTGACATGCCCGATCTCAAATACCCGAGGACGTACCACCTGCCGAGCTCGCCCGGACTGCAGAACGACGACCGTCGCCTGCCCGACGTGTCGGTGTTCGAAGGGCGTCGAGTGATCGTCACCGAGAAGATCGACGGCGAGGGCGCGACGATGACGCCCGAGAGGACGTATCCCCGATCGCCCGACGGTCGCTATCATCCCTCGCGCGACCTGATGAAGGCCTTCCATGCCGCCAGGGCGCACCACATCCCGACGGAATGGCGCATCTGCGGCGAGTACGCGCACGCCCGGCACTCCATCGCCTACACGCGCGAGGCCGGGAACGCCCTGCCGGCCATCTTCCTCGGCTTCGCGGCGTTCGACGAGAGCAACGTGATGCTGTCGTGGGACGCCATGGTGGACGTGTTCGAGATGCTGGACATCGTCCACGTACCCGTCCTCTACGACGGCATGTGGGACCACCGCCTGGTCGATCGGATCGCCGCCACCATCGACACGACCCGGCAGGAGGGCTTCGTCGTCCGCGTCGCGGACGAGATCCCGTACCCCGACGGTGCCGGGGATCAGGGCAGATTCTTCCAGGACGTCGCGAAATGGGTGCGCAGGGGCCACGTCCAGACGGACGAGCACTGGATGGCGGGACCGGTCATCCCGAACGAGATCGCGTCGTGAACGTCCATGCGCGGGTCCGGCGCCACGAGCAGCCCAGGAACGTCGCGGGTCGACCCCACGCGGAATCGATATGGAAGCGCCGTCACGAGATCATCGCGCGCCCGTGCGACGCGACGGAGCCGACCCACATCGACATCGACGTGACCCCGTCGATGTCCTTCCACATCAGGGACAGCGGGGACAGCGAGCTGGTGCTGGCGACCCGGAAGGGTCACCTGGGCAGATACGGATCGGATCCCTCGTCCTACGTGTCGGGACGCATCCCGAGCATGTCCATCCGCCATGACCACCATCCGTGGATCGTCCACGCATGGCGGGCCGCGCAGGCCGCGCGGCTGCTGAACGAACTGGGGCTCGACGACGAGGGCGTCGAGGGACTCGACTTCTGTCGCCCGTTCGACACCTCCGCCGGTGGACTGGGACGGATCGGACGACGCCTGTTCCGGGATCGGCGTCCGACGATCGGCGAGGTTCTCGAGCGACGTCTGGACGACGAGGTCGCGCGCAGGATCGAACTCGTCGGGATCACATCGCCCACCCATTACGTGATCGAGATCGGGAACGGCGTCGTCATCGACGCCGCCCGATTCGAGCCGATCCTCGGCGTCTCCCATCCCGCCCACGGGACGCTGACGCTGCCCGGTCGGGCCGCCGAGGCCCTCAACGCACGCATGGACGCCATGCGCGACCGCGCACGGAGGGGCATGGTCGAGGGACCGGGTCGCGAGAGCGCGCGGATCGACAGGATGCTCGAGCTCTGCCGCGACGCCGTGGCGGCGGACCCCGACATGACCGACGATGCCGGAACGAGACTGGGTCCGCTCGTCGACGAGCATCTCCCGAGACTGGCGATCAGACACAGGGAGGCCATGACGACCTCCTCCCCCGAGGATCGCGCCGCCATCGACCAGGAGGTCGCCGAGGCGCTGGAGGGGATCGCCGAATCGATAGAGCAGGGATGGAGAGCACGCGCCAGATCGAGGCGGGACGCCGTGCGCACGGATCTGGCATTCATCCGGATGAGGCATCCAACCGGCCAGAGAGGGGAAATGGCATGAAGGCCGCCATATTCGACATGGACGGAACGCTCAGCGATCCGTCACACCGCCTCCACCATCTCGACGGCGAGAAGGACTGGAAGGCGTTCCACGACGGCATGATCGACGACGCTCCGAACGAGGGCGTCGTCGAACTGGCCCGCATCCTGAAGCGCGCGGCGACCGAGGGTCTCGGCATCGACGCCGTGCTCGTCGTGACCGCTCGACACGACGACCCCGCGTACGAGCGCATGACGCGCGAGTGGCTCGAGCTCCACGACGTGCCGTGCGACCGCCTGTACATGCGGCGCAACGACGACACGCGTCCGGACCACGTCATCAAGCAGGAGATCCTCCAGCGCATCCTGGACGACGGATACGAACCCATCCTGGTCGTAGACGACCGGGAGAAGGTCGTCAGGATGTGGCGTTCGATGGGCATCACCGCCCTGCAGTGCCCGGTGGAGGCCGCATCCAGCGCCTATGCAGGTCAGACCCTGCTGCACATGCTGGTCGGTCCCTGCGGAGCGGGGAAGTCCACCTTCGCCGCCAAGCGGTACGAACCCCATCAAATCATCTCGACCGATCGTCTGAGGATGGAACTCTACGGCGATCTCGGACAGGCGCCCGAGGCGCAGGCGCGCGTCTGGAAGCTGGCCTACGGTCTGATCAGGGCGAGACTGGAGGCCGGGGTGCTCACCGTGCTCGATGCCACCAATCTCGAACAGGAGGACAGGATGGGCGTGCTCGAGCTGCTGCCCCGCAACGTCTTCGCGCAGTACGTGGTCATCGACCGCGATCTCGGCGAGAAGCTGCGGCAGAGGGACTGGCGCTCCGAGGACCTGATCATGAAGCAGCATCGGCTGTTCCGCAAGGAGGAGCGCAACATCATGGACGGCGACGATCATCCCTGGGTGAAGGTCCAGGACAAGCGCACTCGCTGAACGCTCGCGAAGCCCGGACGTCTGTGCTAACACCGAACCGGGACGGACGTCCCGTCGCCAAACCCGATAAGGAACCAGACCTTGCTGCACAGTACTACCCGTGATCCGCGACGGATCGCAGTGGCGCTCCTCGACTTCGCCAGGTCGTCGGCCGAGAGCCGGCTGATCGCGATCACGGGAAGCGTCTCCACCCCGGTTCCGCTGAAGCGCTGCACCGCGCTGACGATCTCGCTCGACGCCGAGACCATCGTGCTGATCGGTCTGGGTCGCGACGCCGCCTACGCCGAAGTGGACCAGCGCGCGCTCGAGGACATGATCGCGTCGGGTCGCGCCATCGTCCACTGCGGACCGCAGATCTTCGCGATCAACGGTCCCGCCTCCGCATCCCGTCCGAGTCCCGACGTCTTCGTGCTGGAGGCGGAGCACCGGCGCGCCAACGGACTCCCCTCCGGTTCTATAGGACGCCTGGTCCTGATCGTGGACCGCGCCGCCGGCGTCGTGATCCACGAGGACCGTCCCGGATCGATGATCGTCGAGGGCTGACGCGGTCATGACTCCCCGTGAGATCGCCACTTCGACCGCGGCGGCGCTCTGGAACGAGCGGTCGCGTCTCGGCGTGGTGGTCCACCGCGACGAGACGCTGATCAGAGGAGGGCGTCATGCCAACCTCCAGCCGGCGGTCGACGTGACGCTTCCCACGGGAGCCTGCGTGAGGATCGATGAATCGACCGATCGGATGAAGGCCTGCGATCTCTCGGTCCATGCCGGAAGACACGTCGAGACATTCTCCTCCAAGGCGGACGCCGCGCCCATCAGGATCGCATGGTCGGCGGTCCAGTCCGAGGCGATCCTGGATCATCTCGGAACGACCTGCCCGACGCCGCTTCGCAGCGGCACCAGAACCCAACGCGCCCTGAGGATGATCGGGATCGGTTCGCGGAATCGCGAACCCGATCTGGAGCGGATGCCGCGGATGCTGTCGGAGGCGATAGCGAGCATCATACTGGCCAAGGAGCCGGTGCGCTGCGACGACACCTACATCATCGACATCCTCGGCGAGGGGCGCAGGCGCGAGGTGCGCACGGCACCGTCGGGATGGTTCTCGATCGGTTCCGACATCCTCATCCAGCAGGGCCGGTACTGGTCGGCCCAATGGATGCTGGACACCACGTACATGGTGTCTCACCCGGAATGGGGAGTGGTGAGGATTCCGGGCATACCGATCTCGAACGCTCTGGAGATGCGCAGATCAACCGCCTTCAGGAACGTCCTGCCCGACGGAGGCGACCTCGAGACGCCCCAGCCGCGGATCTCGGGCAGCGCGAGACTCGAGGCGATCAGGCGGCTGTGCTCGGACGCCCTAAAGGAGGATCCCGACATGAGGGATGCCTCCGGCACTCCGCTCGCTCCTCTCGTCGATACGCATCTCCCGCGACTGCTCGCCAACCACGCCAAGGCGTCCCGTAACGCCGTTCCGCTCGTCGCGACGAAGCTCGACGACGAGCTGACGAGAGGATTCGAGATCGTCAGGGCCGCGTTCCACGAAGGACTGTCCCGAAGCGGTTCGGACCACAGAGACGCCTTCAGGGCGGACCTGCTGTTCCTCGAGACCAGACATCCCGGTGCGATCAAGGAGAATCCGCCATGCCCATGAACCCCATGCCCCAGGAGGTGCTCGATGCCATCGGCACCACGCCCGGCATCGTGATGATCGCCATCGTCGCCATCGCCGCATCGGTCTCCCTCATGACCGGACGGGGGGAAGGCGACCCTCGTGCCATGACGCCGATCGACGAGACGATGGGCGACGACCATCCCTCCCTCTGGACCTTCCCATGATGCGAATCGAACAGGAGAGCACTCTGGCACTCGAGCTGCAGCGGCGAGTGCTCAGAGGCGATGCGGCACCGGCCGCGTTCCAGCGTCCGTACGTGTGGACCGAGAAGGAGGTCGAGGCGCTATGGGCCTCGATCCTGATGGGACTGCCCATCGGAGCCTTCCTTCTCTGGCGCCCCGAGAGCGGGGCGCGTGCCGCTCGCATGCTCGGTCCCGTGGAGCTCGAGCCCTCGCACCATGCGGCCCTCGTGCTCGACGGACAGAACCGTCTGGCTTCGCTCGCATGGTCCGCGACCGATCCCGACGCGGAGGTGCCCGAGGCCTCCTCCGGAAAGGCGCTATGGCGCAATGGGCGTCACCTGGTGGCCGATACGCACGAACGCCGCGTCGTGTTCGTCGACGCCGAGGTCGCGCGTGCAGACAGATGGCTCGTCCCCGTCCACGTGATCGGTCACGGTCTGCAGATGGCCCTGCGCGACATCTGGGACGGGGACAAGGACGACCTGCACAGGGTCGACTGGCTCGACGACCTCGAGAACAGATTGCGCCAGTCGCGCGTGATGGTCACAACCATACAGGCGAACGAGCAGGATGCGCGTCGTGCGTACATGCTCATGGCGAGCGCCGGCGTTCCCATGTCGGCACAGGACTTCGACGCGGCACTCGCCGGTTCCAGAACGGAGGATGCACATGAATGAGCGACTGCCGGACATAGCGAGATCGATCGCGACGATCCGCGAGCGTCACGCGCTGCTGCTGGAATCGGCGAAGACGGGCGCGATCGACACGCGGGAGTCGGCGGAGCTCGCCTCCCTCGACGCGGACCTGTGCGCCTTCGACGACATGTGCCGTCGCACGAGGACGCACAACCTGATGTCCACCGGTCTCAGATGGAACGACGAGCTGCGCCATCCGGCCGCTCCCGGCACGCCGGCACGCGTACGGATCTCCGACACCGTCGAATACGACGGCGTCGAGATGACGATCGCCGAGGCGACCACGATGGTCGCACGCGCCGCACGTCGGGGCGTCGCCATCGCCGACTGGTCCTGCGGGGACATCCGGCTCGGAAGCGCCCTGGGCCTCGAGCATCCGCCACGGGACGCGGGACCGATCGAGGCGGACGCGGTCGTCGCGACGCCCGTGGAAGCCGTTCCCGCCACTCCGATGCAGGCCTCGCTCTTCTGATGCCGAACATCATCCGCTCCGCGGAGCGATACCTGCGCCTGCTGTTCTACGTGGCGACCTGCCTGATGCTGACGGTCGCGATCACCAGGGCTCCGGCTCCCTTGGCGATCGTCATCGCCGTCATCGTGAGGGCACTGGCCGAACTGGGCCGGTACAACGTGCCGCCGCTGCTGCGGCGCGGCGACCGCACGGCATCGCTGCGTGCCGAGATGCTCTCCGTGGGCGCGGCGGTCGCCCTGCTCGCGCTGTCGTTCATCATGCGATCGACGACCAGACCCTTCGGGGCCGTCGATCTGGTCGCCATCGTGGCGCTGGCGTACTTCGGGTGGCGCATCCGGGTCGTGCGGCGCCACCTCGGGAACGGGACCCTGCCCCCGGTCAGGCCGAGCGCGATCTCCGAGCTCGGCGGAAGCATGGCAAGAGCCATGGACCTGGGCAGATCCGCCCGCGAACGGAGGAAAGGACAGCACCACGATGATCGATGACCTGCATGGGGATCTGCCCAGATCGAACAGGGCCGAGGTCCGCAATCCGATACTGGCGCTACCGGCGGCCCGTCGGATAGCGGCGCTGCCTCCCGAGGCCCGGGAGGCCGTCTGCGATCTGCTCGAGGAGATACGCATCGACGCGTTCGCCAGGGCCGACAACGCGTGGAGGAAGAGCAAGCCGCCGCTGGCGGCGTACTGGCGTGCCGTGAGCACATACAGCGGACATGTCCGCAAGGCGATCCGTAGGATCGCCAGGGAGTCCTGAGGACTCCCGTTGGTCAGCCCCGGTCATGTCGACGGACCGGGGCGGATGCGACGAAGACCGACGCACCGGCTCGCACGGATCGCGCGAGACGTCAGACAAAGGGGTTTTTGGTATTCCAGTCAGATCCGACTTTGGATCGGGAAACAGCATCTAAGAGAGTTTCTGAGAATGAGCAAGTTCATCGCCACCGTTACCCCGGCGACCATCGAGAAGCGCGACACCAAGACCGGCGTGCGCTACAGCTACATGGCGAACGCCAGCGTCGAGCGTCGCAGCACGGGCGGCAAGATGAAGACCGAGACCCGCACGGTCATGGCCTTCGGTCGCAACAACGCCGCGGTGGCGAACATCCTGCGCGTCGGCAAGCCGGTCCAGGTGCAGTGCATGTTCGACAAGGGCAGCATCCGCATCCTCGGCAAGGCGCCGAAGACGACGGCGAAGCCGGCAAAGACCGCCAAGACGGCCTGAACCGACGACGATCCCCGACGGATCGCACAGGGGGCCCCGCGGCGACGCGGGGCCTCTTCGCGTGGATCACGCTCGAAGCGTCCTGAAAGAAGAGGTGGGGGGGAGATCGCGGCGTCGTCGAGGATCGCGACGGAAGGGCAGAAGGTAGGGGAGGACCGGGTGGCGGGTGCCGCGGGCGCTCGCGTCTCCTCGGAGTGCGGGAAGGCGGTCCGTCGGGGCGTCTCGGCATGTCCGTCTCGCAAGAGCTCATTCGGACTTTCAAAGGATGGGGGGACGTGTTAGCATGGCATCTCGCCCGGACCTGCGGGCATACGTTCTCACCAAGGGGTAGAAGCAGCATGAAGATCACCGGCCTCCTCGCAGCCGTCGCCATGATCGGCGCCACCACCGCACCGGCGGTCGCCGCGCCGCGCGCCGCCGTCCAGACCACGAACGCCGCCTCGAAGCTGAGCATCGCGCGCGCCGCGACGCCGACCAGGAACGGCTCGAAGCTCGCCGGCGAGAGCCCAGCCGTCTCCGTCCTGATCGCGGCCGTCGCCCTGGGCGGCCTCCTGGCGCTCAATTCGGCGCTCGGCGACGAGGATCCGGTCGCCGACAGCAACTGATCGTCGACCATCCCGCATCGACGACGGAAGGCTCCACGTCCCCACGGACGTGGAGCCTTTTTGCTGCGCATGCGAACAAAACGGCGGATGGGGGGTTGTCATCGTGGTTTCCGGCGCTACCGTCCGGACCACGTGATCATCGGTCACGGTCGAAAAGGGAGTGAGATCCATGAAGATGATTGCAGCAATGGCCGCCGCCGCACTGGTCGCCGCCACCTCGGTCCCGGCTGTCGCCGCTCCGGTGAACGCCGCGTCGGCGCTGAGCGTGTCGAAGAGCGCCCGTGCCTCGAGCGCGTCGGCCAAGTCCAACGAACTCGCCGGCGGCGGCGTGCTGGTGGCGGTCCTGGCCGCCGCGGCGGTTGTCGCGGGCATCGTGGTCGTCGCCGATTCGGACGACGATTCCGACAGCAACTGATCCCTGCGGGGCCTCGGTTACGGAAGGGCCGCCCGCGAGGGCGGCCCTTCTTCGTTCGGAGCTCGCGGGATTCAGAACAGCGCCATCTGGTTGGTCACCGGCGGCTTCTCGTCGACCCCGCCCAGATTGGACATCGACACGCCGACGAGCCTCAACGGCTTCGCCAGCGGCATGATCGAATCGAGCAGTTCCAGGACGATCCGCCTGATCTCCCCCCTGTCCGAGATGATCGCCTTCTCCGACCTCGATCGCGTGATCTGCTCGAAGTCCCTGTACTTCGCCTTCAGCGTCACGGTGCGGCCATCGCGGCGGATGCGCTCGCGATCGCTCCAGACCCGCTCGATGATGTCGTCGAGCTCCCGAACCAGATCGTCCCTGTCGGAGAGATCGCGCTCGAAGGTGTTCTCCGAGCCATAGGACTTGCGCTCCCTGTCCGGGACGACCGGTCGTTCGTCGATCCCCCAGGCGATGTCCCGGTAGTAGGTACCGGACTTCCCGAACGTCTCGGTCATGAACTCCACCGTCTGGCGCCTGAGATCGCGACCGGTCCTGATGCCCAGCCGCTCCATGCGTGCGGCGGTGGCCGGCCCGATGCCGTGGAATCTTCCGACCTCGAGATCCGCCACGAAGTCGGCGCCCCTGTCGGGGCGGATCACGGTCATTCCGTCGGGCTTGTTCATACCCGAGCCCAGCTTCGCCAGGAACTTGTTGCCCGACACGCCCGCCGAGGCGGTCAGCCCGGTCCTCTCCCTGATCGACGCCCGGATCGCCTCCGCCACCTGAGTGGCCGTCGCCAGGCCCTTGCGGTTGACCGTCACGTCGAGATAGGCCTCGTCGAGGCTCAGAGGCTCGATCACGTCGGTATGCTCGGCGAAGACCTCGTGGATCTGCTTCGACACCGCACGGTACACGTCGAACCTAGGCCTGACGACCACCAGCTCCCGGCATCGCTCCATCGCCTGGCGCATGGGCATCGCGGACCGCACGCCGAAGCGTCTCGCCTCGTAGCTGGCGGCCGCCACCACGCCTCGGACGCTGTCGCCGCCGACCGCCACCGGACGCCCCTTCAGCGACGGGTCGTCACGCTGCTCGACGCTCGCGAAGAAGGAATCCATATCGATGTGAAGGATCTTGCGGGAGGGTTCCGGAGCCATGGATACGTGATAGCACGATCGTCGCGGTCATCAAACGACGACGATGGGAAGAAAAAGACATGGAGACCATCACGAACTGGCTGATCTGGTTCACCCTGTTCTTCGGGGTCGTCAACGGTCTGATCCTGGCGGCGCAGGTCATGACCAAGACCGGCAGCGAGCGGCAGAGGATCAGATCGCTGGGGACATGCGTATGCATGATCCTGTACGCCTTCTTCATGTCGCAGGACATGCCGGTCTGGGGGATGCTCGCCTCCCTCACGACCATGGTCCTCAACGTGGCGACCTTCCTCTTTCCGGACGATCCCGTCCGGACAGACATGGCGGATCGGTCCGGCAGAGGCGAAACCGTGCCGGGACGCGCACTGGACGGCGTCGAGGAGATCGCCGCCCTGGAGGCGCCCGCGCTCGCCGAACCGCTACGCATCGCCGTATCCCGGATCGAGTCCTTCCGTCTCGTGTCCGGCGACGCCCTGGATCCGGAGACGGCCACGGTATCGGCCATGATCGATGATCGCATCCCCTCGCTCCTGTCGCAGTACCTCTCCAGTCGCGACGTCGCCAACGACGAGGAGCGTCGAGGCATGGCGACCACGGCGCTCGAGGCGATCATCGACATAGGAGAGGCGGCAGAGAGGCACCGTGCGGCGGCGATCGCGCGTCGACGCGACGTCATGACGACGGAGGCCCGCTTCATATCGGAACGTCTCGGCACCGACGACGCCGGACGTCTCACGAGTCTGTCTTGACCCGGACGTTCCGTCCGGACTAGCATCATCGACACGATCCGGGGAAACGGATCATCAGGAGAAACACCGCCTTCACCATCGCATTCATGGGTACGCCCGCCTTCGCCGTCCCGACCCTCGACGCGCTCGTCGCCGCGGGGCACGACGTGGTCTCCGTCCACACCCAGCCGCCGCGACCCGCGGGCAGGGGCGGACGTCCGAGACGATCCGCAGTCCACGAGAGGGCCGAGGCCCTCGGCATCCCGGTCTGGACGCCGACGTCGCTCAGGAGCGATGTCGAGATCGCCAGGATCGAGGAGATCGCACCCGACTGGATCGTGGTCGCCGCCTACGGCATGATACTGCCCGGACGCGTTCTCTCGATACCGAGGTCCGGATGCATCAACGTCCACGGATCGCTGCTGCCCAGATGGCGCGGCGCCGCGCCGGTGCAGAGGGCCATCCTCGCCGGAGACGAGGAGACGGGCATCTGCATCATGGACATGGAGGCGGGTCTCGACACCGGCCCCGTCAGGCTCCGTGGTGCCATCCCGCTTGCGGGGATGACGACCGGACGCGCCATGGACGCCCTTGCGGTTCTCGGAGCCAGGCTGATGGTCGAGACCCTCGCCGATCCCGGGTCCCACCCTCCGGTCCCGCAGCCGACCGAGGGCGTCACCCATGCCGCCAAGATCGAGAAGAGCGAGGCCAGGATCGATCCGGCCATGGATGCCGTTCAGATCGCCCGTACGATCAGGGCGATGTCCCCCTCCCCCGGAGCGTGGATGATGGTCGGCGACGAGCGGATCAAGATCCTGTGCGCCGACGCGATCGAAGGATCCGGCGAACCCGGCGTCTTCGTCGACGACCGGATGACGCTGGCCTGCGGATCCGGACTGCTGCGCATCCACCGCGCCCAGCGGCCGTGCAAGTCGCCGCTGCATCCCGAGGACCTGACCTCGGGATTCCCGATCCCCAGAGGGACCCGGATAGGATAGCGAGGGAATGTCCACCCCTTCCGGGACGATCCCCGGAGGGGGGAGGAAACAGATCACCGGATACCCGATGAGCCGCCGCTCGAGAGGCGACGGCTCATCCGGCATCCGGCCGAGGGCCTGAAGGGGCCTCCCGCGCGCAGGACGACAGTCTGCGGGAAACCCGACGTCAGCGTCGCCCCCGGGGCGGCACAGTCGAATCGAGACGCACGTCCTTCCCCACGGACGCCGCCTCGGGAAGCGCGCACCCGACGGAGCCGACCGGCTCCGACGCACGGCGTCCATGGAGCGAAGAGACGAACCATGACCGACCCCAAGACCGCCGCCCGCACCATCTCCGGCCGACTGCTCGAGCGGCGCATCCGCGTGAAGCACGTGCAGGCGCTGAACCTCGTCGCCGCCGGATGCGGCTTCCAGGACCGCAGCAAGCTGGCCGGCCTGGACCGGCTTCCCGACATCGTCAGCGTGAACGCCCGCCTGCTGTCGTCGGCCGCCAGACTCATCGCGCGACACGAGAGCGGGCAGCGCGCGATCGTCGACGTCACGACCGAGGTCCTGACCCCGCCCGCGCCGACGATCCCTCAGGACGTGCGCTCCAGGAACGAGGGTCCCTACGTCCTCGCGATGGAGGACACCTTGGCGAACGACGACATCGCCAACCTCTTCTGGAACGACGAGGACGGCTGGGGCGCCTATTCCTCGGCCTCCGTGTTCACGGAGACGAACACCCCGCTGCCGACCCTCGGCATGACCACCCGACAGATCTCCTCCATGCGCTGGATGAACGTCGACGACGCGGCCTTCCGGGCGGCCGTCGACGAGGCGATCAGGGAGATCGACGGCGACGAACCCGCACCGGCCTCCTATCCTGACATCGAAGGCGAACGTCCCCTGGACTACGACCGGATCGCCGCGATCATCGCGACGAAGCGCGTCTTCGTGCGACCGATCGGTCCACTCCACATCGCCGTGCTCGACGGCGCGCAGCGGGCCGCGCTCTACGTGCCCTCGCTCTCCGACGATCCCGAGACCGCCGGCGGGCAGGTCCGCGAATGGGTGCGGGACGTCGAAGAGGCCTTCCGCGCCGGTCTCGCACCCGACGAGGACCGTCAGCGCGGGCTGCTGATGGAGGGCGACGCCGCCATCTCGGGCATCACGCACTGGCTGGAACCGACGGACCGTCTATGGGCCTGGCTGGAGGTCGCGGCGTATCCCGATCTGATCGACAACCGCATCGATGCGGATGCCAGCGGCGTGACCGACGGCATCCACCTCCTGCACGGCGGCATCGACATGACGATCACGTCGTCCGAGCTCGCGGACCCCGAATCCTTCCTCGCTTCCGAGAAGGCCGGTCCCATCATCGACGCGATGGTCGCCGACAGCTGCTTCACCCGCTGGGAGAGCAGCCGGAGCGTCCTGCCGGAGGACAGGACGCAGGCAATCGTCACCGACTTCCTGTCCCATCTGCGCTCGGCCCGCACGGACGATGAGCGTCGCTTCGCGAAGGAGCGTTCGCTCGTCGAGAACCTCTCCCATGCGGATCCGGAGGACGAGTGGTACCAGACCGGCAGCGCCACCTGGGACCCGATCCAGAACGCCATCGACGAGGCCGTCGAGGCCGCAGGCGTCGAGGGCTACGACTCCGACGAATGGCGCAACGCGGCGGCCTCGGCGTTCGAGAAGCGTCTGGTGGACGACGACGATTCGACCCCGGAGGGGATGATCTCCTCGTTCGACAAGGTCGAGATCATGTTCTGGCTCATCCCTCCCAAGGGATCGCCCGACGACCTGTGCACGATCGCCGGCCCATGGCCCGATCCGGCTCGCGTCGGCATCAACGACGAGTTCCAGTTCGCGCTCGCCAAGCTCGGCTGGACGGTCACCGACTGGCGCAGGCACGTCGGCTCCAAGGAGCCCTCCGAGCTGAGTGGCACGCGTCCACCGCGCGGCACCGGCCAGGGCTTCCCCGGCGCCGTCGACGGGTCGCTCGATCCCCTGGTGTCGCTGGAGGACCTGAAGGTCGTCATCGAGAACGGCTGCACCCAGTTCTTCGGTCTGGTGCTCTACGCCTACGTCCCGCTCTCCGATGTGCTCAACATCGATCTGAAGCGCCACATGGCGTTCAGCAAGGCGCACGTCGCACTGTACAATCCGTACGCGGGCACCTTCATGTCGACCGTGGCCCGTCCGGGTCCGGTCGTCGTCATGGACGGCGTGGACGGGCGGTTCGAAGGCCTCCTCGGAGAGTCCCCCAAGGACTTCTGCGGCATGGTCATGGACGGCTTCGACGCGCGTCTGCTCGATCACGCCAAGGACCTGGCTGCCCGCAACGCCCGCACCGCGGTGAAGGACGCGCTCCCCGGCATGGGCCTCAAGCTCCGATTCCCGGGTCACTCCCTTCACTGGACCTGGGAGGACGACGCACGCACCGCGCTCGTCACCACCATCGGCGTCGACGACGCCGAGCGCCGCTACTCTGTCAGGAAGGTGACCGTGGACATCGACGGCACCGAGGCGACCGGGATCCGCATCGAGGACCAGCCGGAGTGAGCGCGGGGTCGATGCCTTCGGTGCACGACGACTTCGTCGTGACGACCAACGGATGCGAGGACGACCGATGCGGTCCCGACGTGATCGCGTCGACCGCGATCGCCCTCCTGTCGCTGAAGGCGTCGACCCATGCGACCGCCTGCCTGTTCACGAGGGGAAGAGGCCATCGGCAGTCGCGGATGATGCTGCTCGGAGGCGGCGTGCGCGAGAGATTGCGCTGCCTCCTGACCGGTCGCGTCGCCGACAGGACCTCGGTCGTCCAGATGAACGGCGAGGAGATCTTCTACGCATGGTGGTCCCTCGGGACCAGATGGAGCATGAGGATCTCGCTTCCCGACGGCAACGCCGTCCAGACCCGGACGCGATCATGGCCGATCGCCGAGGCGTTCGTCGACCTCGCCATCGAGGCCATGCGTCGCCTCGGCGACGACGTCGAGCGGGACCGGGGTCGGGCGGTATCCGAGGCGATCGCCCAGGCCGCGCAATCGGCCGCATGCCAGCTCCCGGCCGGAACCGTCCTGGCCTGTCCCGGACCGAGGGGGCCGCTCGGCCCGGAACTCGGCGAGCGCGGAAAGAGCTGGGAGGAGCACACCCACGGGGCGGCCGAGACGCTGCGGGACAGGCTCGAGGCCGACCATCCGCCATGCTTCCGGGCATGGTTCAGCCATTCCGGACGACTGGCCGGACGTCCCGACGATCCGTCGGAATCCAGGCATCTCGGTCTGCACGGCGACTACGCCATCGCGATCTCGCCCGACGATCCCATGGAACGGATCAGAGGACTCGCGCGCATACCGGACGGAGAGAGATGGTTCAGATGACGACGAGGATACCGGAAGCTCTTCTGGACGATCGGGGCAGGGTTACGGCGTACCATTCCGGCTCAGTGCATCTCGTGCGCGGGTCGATCAGACCCAACCTGCATCTGGGCACCCTCGAACAGGCCCGCATGCGCACGGGGCGTCGCATCACCAGGGTGACGGCGATCGCCCGTCCCTGCGTCCGTCTGCTGGACAAGGGCGAGAACGTGTGGCGTGACGAGCGCCTCGCGCCCGTCCTCAGAAGAGGACTGGAGTGGATCGTCTACCTGAACAGGACGGAGGGCATCCCGCTGGACGAGTTCGAGGCCGCGGCCGCGAAGCACCCGCGCTTCGACGACGTCTCCGACGCCCTGTTCCGAAGGCTTCTTCCCTCGGCCAGGGACAGCCTCATACTGCTCGATCCGTACCTCGTGATCTCGTGCGAGGCGATGTGAAAGCCCGTCGGGGCGGAACGACAGGAGCCTGCACGGACGTGCAAGGCATATCGGAAGGAAAGACCGCATGAGCGACCGTATCGAGATGATGAACGCCAGAAGCCTCGAACGGAACCACTTCGAGGCCACCGACTGGGGTCGGGACCTCCTGCGCGAACTGGACCTGGTCATCGCCGTCGGCGAGCTCGACGCGATGATCGGACGCCACACCCTGTACAACACCCTCCTGAACGCCCGCGTCGCGGACTTCGTCGCTCCGCTGGACCGCGGACTCGTCCGCGAGCATCTCGGACTCTTCGACGTGGACGACCTGAATTCGGGTGCGGCACAGGAGATCGGCGCGCTGCTCGCCTCCAAGCCCCGCGGCGCGATGGCCGTTCTGCGGATGCATCGCGAGGACGCGCGCAACGGCATCCCGGCGGGTCTGGGCCACGATGCATGGATGTCGAACGGAGACGGTCACCTCAGCACCAACTCCGGCAACAAGTTCATGTGGACGAACCCGCGCGTGCCGGCGACCGAGTTCCGTCACGTCTACGGCACCGTGCTGTCGATGATCATCTACCGCCAGCGCTCGAGAGCCGTGAACCTGATCGTCGAGACCTCGGTCGCGGCCGCCGGTCTGAAGCCCGGAGTCAAGGTCAAGGGCGACCACCACCTCAACGGTCGCAGCTGGACGACCGCCACCATCGAGAGGCTGGTCGAGAACCATTTCGTCGGAGGCGGCAGCGCGTGGCAGGTGCGCATGTCGAAGCCCGGCCATGCCAAATCCTTCATCTGCGAACACGCGGCGGTCATGAGACTCTTCGGCATCACGCCGGTCATGCCCGCGATCTGGCTGGATCCGGGCAACGCGGACCGGGCCCTGTCCCTTCACGAACGTCGGCTCGAGAAGGCCGCCGCCATGTGGCCGGCGCAGGCGCTCGAACTCGGACTCGATCCCGAGCGCACGAAGTACGCCGATCAGCTCGGCGACGGCGATGCCCTCGAGCGTGACGTGCGCGACCCGGAGCAGGGACATGCCGTCATCGGCTCGTTCCGGATCGAGTTCACGCCCGGAACCGATCTCGTCTCGTCGACGGTCATGAGCGAGAGACCGATCCTGCGGCAGGCAGCCTGAGATGTCTCCCGGCACGGTGCCGTCCGTGGTCTGGAGCGGCGAGGAGGCCCACGGGGCGACCCTCCATGCCGAGATCGGACGTGCGCTGAGCACCCTGCGGAGCGGCACCGTCGAGATCGACGACGATCCCGACGGACAGTACGACCACGAGATCGTCGACGTGCACGAGATGCGCGACGGCTACGCATGGTGGCGGATCACCATGCGGAGCGAGAGGGTCACGATCGAGCGCGGCGACGCTCCGGGCACATGCCACGTGACCATCGACAGACTGCACGATGCCATGACGCCATCCCGTCAGGACGAGGGGATCCGGGCCTGCGCCGAGGCGCATCTGGAGATGGCCGAACGCCTCCTGTCGACGGAGCCGGTCCGCGATCCCGAGGCGGAGGACCGCCTGGAGGGCATCGCGGACGATCTGGCGCGTCACGCCTACGCCAGGCACGGACCATGCCGCGAGGTGATGGCCATGGTCAACGCCGACGGCCCCTTCGGAATCGGACGATCGAGCGGCCACGCGAGCGTGGTCAGCCCGAATCCCCGATTCGTCCCTCCCACGACGACGCCGGCGTTCCTGGCCCATGTCGACGAGGTCGTCGGTCCCGCCGTGCGGGTGTCCATCGAGGACTCGTGCATCGCCGTCATCGGCGTGCTGTCGGCCTCGACCCTCGCACGTCCGGACGCCATCGAGGTTCTTCGCGAACTATCGAACGGCGATGAACGGCGAGACTGGACCTCATAGGTCCGGTTCGCATGATCGCACGTCGGAGACGTGCGTACACCAGATGCATCGAATGACGTCAGGCCCACCCGGGCGGGCGGGCTCTCGCATACGCGTGTGCGGATGCGAGGAGGGCTTCGCAGTGCATCGCCGTTCGTCACCTGATCGCGGGGGAACGCGCTCGGATCCTGGAACGGCTCCTTGTAGGAACACGCTGGTCCGGTATGACACACCAGCTTGCGAAATCAGTACGTGCGGCCGTGAGGTTGCTCTCCATCCTCATCGGGCCACTCGTACTGGCGTGGGCCAGCCCGGCGGAGGCAGGCTGTCTCGCCCGCGAAAGAGCCGAGTACGATCTCGGTACGTGGACGTCGGGACAGACGTCGAAGGGGGTGGCGGAGAATCTGACCGCTCCGGTCGGTCTCAGGTGCTCCGGACCTCTGCTGTCGCTGATCGGTTCCAACTCCGTGACCGCCACGGTGCACAGCAACAACGCGTTCAGACTGGTGTCCGACGCGGGGCAGCAGGTCTCCTACGTCGCCAGCGCCACCCCCGACGGCAAGCGACCCGTCGCGCAGGACGGACGCATCGAGTACGGGGACCCCGTACTTCTCGCTCTTCTGGGACTGAACGGTCGGACGGAGGCGGACCTCCCGATCAGCTTCGTGTCCTTCCGCGGTCACGGTCTGAAGACCGGGACCTACCGGGACACGGTGATCGTCGACTGGTCCTGGCGGGTGTGCGACGGCGTCAACGCGCTCAATCTGATCTGCCTGTTCTACCAGCAGGGAACGGCGCGCACGACCATCGTGCTCACCATGAACATCGTCGAGAGGAGTCCGACGATCGACATCACCGCACAAATCGTCCAGGATCCGATAAGGGGAACGACCAACCCACTCGCGATCCCCGGAGCTCAGCGTCTCATGCGGATCAGGATCACCAATCCGGACGTGGTCGCGCTCGACGAGCACTCGGTGACCATCGACGTCCCGGTCGATCCCAAGCTGCGCGTCGCGCAGACGCCGGTCACCGGGCAGAAAGCCATGTACGACATGGAGAAGTCGGCGGGAAGCGCGATGTCGCTCGCCTACGCCTCCCCCTCCTCGACCACCGACGACGTCGAGTTCTCCGCGGACGCCGGGTCCACATGGACCGCCGTCCCGCAACCGGACGGCGGTGGCGTCAGCTCCGTCAGACTTCGCATGCGCGGAGCCCTGCAGGCCGGCGAATCGGTGACGATCCAGGTCGGATACGTCATCATCTGATCGATCGTCCCGGCTTGCCCCGTGGACGGTTCGGGGTCATCATGAGTCATGCTCTTCGACCCCGAACGTCTGATCGCCGACATGACCACCGCACTCGAGGGCGTGCAGGTGGAGCGCATCGTCCCGGATGCGCTCCACCTGACGTCCCTGCCTCTCGACGACATGCTGCGTGCGATCGCCGATGGCGAAGCGGTCGCGCTGGACGATCGGGGCTCGCTACGCGTCGATCTCGATCGCCCCTGGTTCTTCGATTCCAAGCCCGACGACCACACTCTTCACGACTACGACGATTCGGGCCAGGCGAGCGCCGTCATCAGGACATGGGCGACGCCGGGCATCAGGAACGACGCGCCAGAGGCCGCTCGCCACGTGGCCGCGGTGATCGCCTACCGGGATCGCCATGCCGATGACGGCGGCCTTGCCGAAGCGGCACGTTCCGGTAAGGCGCTGTTCACGCGGATGCAGCACGAGATCCTGCGGATGCCGGAGGCGTGCGTCGGATGCGACGTCGTGATGAATCATCCATCCCCCAAGCGCCCCGATGGCGGCGCGATGCTCGTCATGGACGACGGCACGAGGATGAGGGCGACCGCCGCGTTGGCGGACCTCCTCGGCCGTCTTCCGCAGGCGGTCATGATCTGGGGCCAGGGGAGAACCACCATCGAAGGATGGTGGCACTACGCCAGGATCGACCCCACGACGCCCGTGGACGTGCTGAGACGGTTGTCGGAGCATCCGACGGACGCGCGCTGGTTCGCACGATGACGGTGTACGTGGATGCAGCCATCCACCGCTGGCGAGGACAGCGGTGGTGCCACGTCTTCTCGCCCGACATCGACGAGCTCCATCGTCTGATGGCCTCGATAGGATCGAGACGCGAATGGTTCCAGGACCCCTCGCGCATGAAGGCCGTCTCCTGGCCCCACTACGACGCGAACGCCGCGCGCAGGACCGCCGCCCTAGCGGCCGGAGCCGTGGAGCTGGACCGGCATCAGACGGTGGTGATGGCCAAGGTGATCTCGAACATGTGGTTCGGAACGAACGACGATCCTCTGGCCGGACACAGGAGCAGGAACTCGCCACGGCTCCCGCAGCTCGAGGAATGGCTGCGGATCGAATCCCTGAGGATGGACCGCACGCACGGCGGCGGTCGGAACCTCTTCGGCTTCGGATGAAGCCCGGTCCGATGTGAAAGGGGCGGCGACCATGATCAGGAGACCCCGCTTGAAGCTCTACTACGCGAACGCGACCGACGCGAACGACGTCACCAACAGCCTCGACTTCATGATCGTCGCGAACGATGCCGATCGCGCCATGAAGCTGTGGGAGGAGATCGTGCTCGAGATCATGGAGCGCGCCCCGGAGAAGGGGGAGCTCGTCTGCATGATGCTCGTCGCGGAGGACGCATCCTCGCTTCCACTGGCCGCGGCCGGGGAGCGCGCGATCCCGTGGAACGAGTTCCCGGCGGTGTGGCGCAAGAACTGATGCGGGTCCGGCTCGATCTGTTCTACCGGGACGGGAGCAACTACAAGCTCGCGGACTCGACGACCTTCTCCGGCAGGGCCTCGCTCCGCGACGTGCTGAGGCTCCAGGACAGTCTGGTCGCCGACATGGGCATGGTCCCGACGGCCGTCGGACTGCCGTGCCTCTCGTTCTCGAGCGGCCGCAGCACGGACGATCACCCGTGGCACGAGGTGACGGGGGTCGCGGAGGAGCCGGGCGAGCCGGAGGACCCGCGCTCCTTCACCGCGTTCGTCGACGAGTGCGTCGCCGCGGATTGGAACGCGGCCGCGATGCGCTGGGAGTACGACACGCCCATGCGATCGGACGAGGACGGGGACGACGACATGGACTGGGCGGCATGAGGATCGTCGACTGGCTCTCGCTCGCTGGCATCGTGATCATCCTGGGCTGCGCCCTGGCGGCCTGCACCCAGCTTCGACGGGGAACGCCCAGGATCAGGCGGTCGCAGCATGTGCGCATGCTGGCCCGGAACGGGAGGCTGGTTGAGTTCGAGGTCATCGACACCGAGGAGGAAGACCTTTGAGCACCGACCCCGCCTCCGAAGCCGTCCGCCTGCTGATGCAGGCGCACGACGCCATACCGGAGGAGGCGGCCCGCAGGGATCCCCGCCTGGCGGCGATCCGCCATGCGTGCATCATGGGACTCGATGCATCCAGGGAGAACGGAGCGCCGGAGATGGCGCTCGCCACGTTCGGTGCTCCGGAGGATCGACGCCAGCGCTGGATCGTCCGGTTCGAGGACTCCGAGATCGCGGACGTCGTCTACGACGCCCGCATGCATGGCGAGGCCGGCGCGGAACTGCTCGCACGGGCGGCGTTCCGCGAGGCCGAGGGCATGTGGAACTGCCATCTCATGCGCATCGCCTCGCTCGACCCGGCCGACGAGGAGCGGCAGAGGGCGCGCGCCGATCTCCTCGAACGGGAGATGGCGGCGCTGAGCGAGCGGACCGATCCCGACGCCGGAGACGTCAAGGCCGGCGAGGAGGCCGTCGCCCTGCTGACCGTGGGCACGGTCCCCTTCATCGCCGACCGGATCGGCAAGTCCCACGAGAGGCATCTCGCGGAACTGAGGAGCGGACTCCGGCGCCACGAGCGTAGCCAGGAGATCGAACGCCGCTACCTGCAATCCAACCCGGAGGATCATTCCGGTCTGAGCGAGCAGGATCTGGAGGACATCGCGACGTCCAGGAGGTACTCCTCGCAGAAGTCGGCGACGTTCGCACGCGACATCGCCCTCGCCGAACGTGTCGACGAGGCGTGGAGGAACGATCCCGCATCGCTGCTCCTCCCTCTCGGAACGATGGTGCGGGCCAGACCGATCGAGATGCTGCCCGACGACTGGCCGCTCCCGATCCCGGGAACGATCGGCGTCGTGGTCGGCTACTCCGACATGCGCTCCCGCCCGAACGTCGTCGCGTTCATGGGGAGGGTCGAGATGACGGCGTACGAGGCCTGGCATGGCGACGAGGACCGAGCCGTGCATTTCAACTATCTGCCGGACGAGCTCGAGATCCTCGGAGCGGGCTCGATCATGGACACCGACGAGCCGATCGACGCTCCCGGATGGCGTCCCACCCACGGTCACGGCAGGAAGGGTGACGTCCTCTACACGGAATCGATGGTGGTCCGGTCGAACGGATTCCTATGGAGGATCCAGCCCTGCCCCGAACTGCCGGAATGCACTCAGATCACGACGTCGGACGACGACGGCCGGAAGCGCTTCGCCCATCTCGTGGCGCTGCCGGACAGGCCATGAGCGACATGCTGGCGACCGGGGCCACGGCCCTCGCGGCGTCCGTCGCCGGACATGCGGTGCTCGGCAGCGCCCGTACGCGCCTTCGCGTCCACAGGAGGACGCGTAGGGTGAGGGAGGACCCTCCCTACGCGGGATACAGGACCGTCACCACCCAGCATCTCGTCCGGGAGACGGTCGTGATGGGCCGGGTGGTGTTCCGCACCGAGATCGATCGGGAGGAGATCGATCAGAACGTGCTCATCGAACTGGGATGCTTCGGAGCATCCGATTGGCGATCCCGCTTCGCGGACGTGATCGAACGCCAACGCAAGGAAGCCGCGACCGCACAAGGAGCAGACGCATGAACGAACAGGAACTGCAGGCGGGCCGCGAGGCCGCGCAGCTGAACGGAGTCGCGGCATGAGCACCTACGATCTGGCTCGCCGCGGCGGCGCGGGAACCGAGCTCGGGGACGGCGTCCGCCGGTTCCGGGTCTCCGACTGGTCGGATGGGACCCGCGAGGTCTTCGGGCACGTCATGCGTGACCGCGAATGGTGCGACTATCAGCGCCTGCCGCAGACGCTCTCCATCTGGAGGGACGTCATCGGATGCTACGAGGAATCCGACCTGCGCGCCCCCGACGGCTCTCCGGCCGACGTCGCGATGCGTGCCGCGCTGGCGTGCGGGGAACCGGCCGAGTTCGGCGAGAGCACCGACCCCGTCGTCCGCGCGCACCGCAGACTGAGGGGGATCGACGGTCTGCGTTCGGACATCCACGACATGGCGCGACCCTTACACGACGCGATGGACGCGATCCGGGAGGAGGCGCGACACGTCGCCGCCGACATGGTCCGGGTGCGCATCTCGGAGCTCGAGGACGTCCTGACCCGGCACCGCATCACCGCCTCGTCCTACGGACTCGTCGCCTATTCGCTCGACGTCGAGCCACCCCTTCGCGGCTTCGGGCCGCATCCGCGGACCGATCTCGATTCGATCGTGGACGCCGGCGGCTGGCTCCACCGGGACGACGTCCCCTTCAAGGACCTCGGCGCCTGGATCCATGAGATCTCGGAGAGGATATCCGCGATCATGATCTCCTTCTCGGATGATTTCTCGATGGACATCGGCAAGGTCACGAGCGATCGTGAGCACGATCTGGAGACATGCTACGGCATGGTCATGACGGCGGCATCCCCTGAGGAAACCGCTGAAGCGGAGGAATGACGGTTGAACACGCATGACGGACAGGCCCAGGCGGCCATCATCGAGCGGAACGCACCCTGGGTCGTCGAATCCTCCGAGAGGATGATGAACAGCCTGGACGTGGGCGGGATCGTCGGCGACCCATCGGAGACCACGATGGCGATCATGGCGTCGAGCGCCGCCGTGACGCTCGCGTTCTCGCTCCTGCGCGGTCAGTTCGGTCCGGACGCCGTCGTCAAGCAGATGCTCGCCGACATGATCGGCGAGATGAACTTCGACGAGCACGAGGCGGGCCGCTCCGCATGATCCGGTTCGACGATCGCCGCATCGACGTCTCGGACCCGGAATCATGGCTGAAGGGAGCCGACGGACGGCTGATCCTGGAGGACGACGACGATGTCGTCGCGGCAGCGGTTCCGGCGATCGACAGGATCCCCGTGCGTCCGTTCGCCCGCCCCGGTCGCACCCTGCAGATGATCGGCATGAAGGGATGGCTGCGCGCCACGGGCACGACCATGTCCCTCATCCTCGTCTCGTGCCTTCTCGCGGGATTCCATCTGATTCCCGGCGAGATCCCGCTCTACCCAATGTCGGCGCAGCTCTCGGTGTTCGGCGCCCTCATGGTTGCCAGCTCCCGCAACGCCCGCAGCCTGACGCGCGACGTGAAGGGGGGCCGCACGACCATGCGTGTGATCGAGGCGGGCGGGTGGATGACGGTCGTCACCGGACCGGTCCTCGTGGCGCTGATCGCGACCGGCGTCCTGACGACGTCATGACCGGGATCCGCGAACCCATCGCGCTCGTCGTCGACGACGATGCGCGCCGCCGCCATCAGGTGTGGGCCTGCTGGTCCGACGACGACGATGCGCCGGCGCACGCCGTCTTCTGGCGGACGTCGGACGGAAGAATCGTTCTGAAGGGCCTCGTCGCGAACGCACGCTTCCGAGGTCGCGCCATGCTGCGATGGATCGGTCGCCGCTACGGTCTCCCGATCCACGTCGTGGAGGTCATCCCGTCCGCCGTCGGATTCTGGAACAGGATGCGTCAGGAGGGCACGATCGTCGGATGGGAGGCATCCGACGGATACGCATCTCCGCTCGAGAGGCTCGCGGTCGCGCCGGGCCGCACGAGGCGGGCCGCATGATCGCCCGCCTCGCTCCCATGGCGATCGCCGCCATGACGGTCCTCTTCGTCGCATGCTCCGTCCTGGCCGGGATGGGACGGATGACCAGGCACGACGCTTTCCTCGCCGAATCCGCCACCCTCGCGGTCGCGGGTGCGGCACTGCTGGTCGTCGCCGGCGGCGTCGAGGGTCGCTACGGCCTATTCGCCCGGACGATGGGCGTCGTCGTGCTGATCTTCGGGCTCGTCATGGCCGCCGTCGTCCTCATGGGACTGACGCCATGAGCCCGATCCTTCCCCGGGTCTCTTCCAGACGTCTCGTCGTCCCGGAACCGTTGCGTCTGTGGGCGTGCGGGATCGCCGAACTCAACTCCGATCTGAGCGAGGACGGATTGTACGTCGGCAACGGCTATGCGCTGGGTCCGACGAGCAGGGGCAATCTCTACGCCGGACGTGCCCCCGTGCCTGCGCACGTCGACATCACCGAATGCGAGATGGGGGACCGACCCCGATTCCCCGTCTGGGGTCTGATGCTGACATGTCCCGATGGAGCGCTCGAATGGGATTCGGGCTCGGCCGCCATCGGGACGGGTTGCGCATACGTCATCGACCCTCTCCACACCCATGGCGTCTCGGGACCATCCGGCGACATCGCCTTCATCGCCACCTGGGAATGGAACCCCCAGGAGGCCTTCGCCGATCTCGACGCCTTCGCCGATGCCGCGCTGGATCTCGCCATCGCGCTGCATTCGCGGGATCCCGATCCGACGTCGTTCCTGGAGAAGGAACTCGGCATGGTGGGCGAGCTGTGGTGAGCGCATCGTCCTCCCTACGGGATGCCGTCAGGGTGGCGCACGCCATCGGCGAGGTCGTGCGCGTCCAGATGCTGATGCTCGCCGTCATGCTGGTATGCGCCTGCGGGCGGTGGACCGGCTCCCTCGACGCGGAGGATACCGGTCTGCCGCTGCTCCTCTCGGCGGTCGCGTCCCTCTTCCTGCTTGGTCTCGCCCTGGGCATCAAGGGCGTCAACCTGGCGACGACCCGGCGCCACGACGACGGCATCACCGCGTCGATGATGACCGGCGTCTCGGTCGGCCTGATCGTCACCGGCATCGCGTCGATGGCCGCATCCTCCGTCGCGATCCTCATGACCGTGCTCATCGAGCTGGGAGAGGTCGTCCCGTGAACGATCCGCACGCTCTCAACCAGGCCTACAAGCTCCTGTGGGGCTGGGCGGCCGGAACGATCCTCCTGTTCATGGGCCTTCAGTTCGGCGTCAGGCGGGAATGGCTCGACGTCAGCGACGTCGCCGCGCCCGCGCTGCTCAGCTTCGGGTTCTCGCACGTGTGTCTGGGCCTGTGCATCCTGGCGAGAACCAGGGCCAGCCACATCAAGTACGCGCCGAGACCCAACGGACCGCTCTTCCATCTCTCCATCGCGGGTCACGTCGCGGGTACGATCCTGACCGTCGTCGGCATGCTCGTGCTCTATTCCACCATATCGCTCATCCTGAGCCCACCAGACGGAGCCACCCCATGACCGAACCCGCGAACCTGGTCATCGCGGCGAGCGAGGACGAGAGCGTCAACTTCGTGTCGATGGGCGACAAGGGCATCTTCGAGGCGCGCTACGTGCGTCGAACCGAAGACTACATGATAGCCTACCTGTCCAGTCATGCAGGCTGCGACAGGTCGTGCCGGTTCTGCCATCTCACGGCGACCGGTCAGACCTCCATGGTCCCGGCCGCCGTCGAGGACTACGCCGATCAGATCGGACGCATCCTCGACCATCACGATGATCGGGAGATGCGCCCGCGGCGCATGAACGTGAACTTCATGGCGCGGGGCGAACCGTTCATGAACCCGGTGCTGCGCTCGGCCCACGAGTGGAGCCGCTTCCGCCGCGCGGTCCGCGACAGGGCGTCGGCGAGCGGCATCGGGGACGTGCGCTACAACGTCTCCTCGATCATGCCGCGCATGGAGTCCGGAGCCTCCATCCCCGAACCGCTCGTGGAGGAGGACGTCACCCTCTACTACTCGCTGTATTCCATGCGGCCGGCCTTCCGCCGCCGCTGGCTGCCGAAGGCGATGGACCCGACACGGGCCCTCGCCGACCTCGCGGAATGGCAGGAGAGGACCCGGAACCCCGTCGTGCTCCACTGGGCCTTCATCGCCGGGGAGAACGACGACGAGGAGACGATCCGGGAGATCGTCGATGCGGTCGGAGCCTCGGGACTGCGTCCGCGGTTCAACGCCGTGCGCTACAATCCCTTCGACGAGCGCCGGGGACGGGAGCCTTCGATCGAGACCATCGAACGCTGCTTCGCGGCGCTGGCGTCGGCCTTCGGAGATCCGACCAGCCGCATCGTCCCGAGGGTCGGATACTCCGCGAAGGCCAGCTGCGGCATGTTCGTCGATCGGGAGGGATCGATCCAGGAATCCGTCGTCGACCCCACCCCGGCATCCTGATAGCATGGCGATCCACGTCAGCAATCGGAGCCCCATCATGACGCAGGCCAGTCGCCACGCCGATCCCGATGACCCGTTGAACGCGTCGTCGTACCATACCGGCAGGGCCTGCATCGAGAAGGGATGCGACCGTCCCGCCGGCACCCACTGGTCACCCCACTGGTGCCAGCCGTGCAACACGGCGAGGATGGACAGGATCAGCGCCTCGCTGAACGCCCTTCTCGGATAGACCGGCAGGGCGGAGCGGGGAACGGAGGCCGTCCGGACGTCCTCATGCGGCTGTGCGGAACCCGAGGTTCAACGCCGATAGGAAAGTCTCGGAAGAGTGCAGAACGATCTATTCCTGACCGAGAGACGATCGGAACCCGCGTTCCGCACGCCCAGGAGCGATCCGGGGCTCGGCCAGTGGTTCACGCCGCGCTGGGCCGCGGAGCTTCTCGCCGCCGACGCCCTGAGCGGCCTGGGCGACGTCGGCGTCGTGGAGCCGTCCTGCGGCGACGGGGCCTTCCTGTCGGCGATCCCGTCCAGACATGATGCCGTGGGGGTCGAGATCGACCCCCGCATGGCGAGGGCCGCGGCCGAACTGACCGGACGGACGATCGTCGTCGGCGACTTCGCCACCGCGCAGTTCGCGGTGCGCGACCTCGGTCTGGTGGTCGGAAACCCCCCGTACAGCATGCCCATCATCGACTCCTTCGTCATGAGGAGCCACGAGCTGCTGCCGGAGGACGGCGTCTGCGCCATGCTGCTGCCGGCGCACGTGCTCAGCACCACGTCCCGCGTGAACCGCTGGAACACCATGTTCGCCATCGAGCAGAGGATGGTGCCGAGATCGCTCTTCCCTCGCATCTCCCTTCCGCTGGTATGGACCCGCTTCGTCAAGACGAGGCGCCGCACCCTGGTCGGATTCATGCTCTTCGAGGAGCAGGCCGACGTCGAGACCATGCCCGCCGCGGTGAGGAGGGCCCTGGGACGCCCTGGAACATGGCGCGAGGCCGTCGGCATCGCCATCCATTCGCTCGGAGGCGAGGCGAGCCTCCAGGAGATCTACAGAGCGATCGAGCCGAAACGTCCGTCCGGCAATCGATGGTGGAAGGACAAGGTCCGGCAGACAGCCGGGCTGTACTTCCGACGCACCGGACCGCATACCTTCGCCATTCCGGAGATCAACTGACATGGATGACCAGACATGACGATCCGCAGAAGCGTCGACCTCGCGGCGATCAACGCCGAATACACCCTCTTCCTGGACGGCTGCGAAGCCGCCCCCGACCGCATGTTCCTGCAGGCCAAGGACATCCGGGACAGGGTCATCGGCTACTGCGCGGACGAGATCGTCCGCGTCGCCAGGGCGTCCGACATCGTGGCATGCCCATGCGACGGCATCCGCGAGATCGAGATCCTCATGTTCGACATGGTCAGGCGCATGAATCCCGTCTCCGAGATCGAGGGAGCCATCGGACTCGGCCGCTCCCTCGAAGCCGCCGTCGACGATGATTCGCGACGGAGCATCGTCTCGGGTCTCGTCCGCGATCGCGACTTCGTGGAATCGATGCGCGCACGGAGTGCGGCATGAGCGAGCAGGATCGTCGCCATCGCATCGAGCGGATCCAGCGGATCCAGCCGCTTCCGCATCGCCCCACCAAGGCGGGTCTCGCGTCCGCCATGGCCTTCTGCCTCGTGATCGGCGGCTTCTGCGGCGCCGCGTACGAACGGTCCAGGACGCCGGCCCCGGCACGCGCCGCCTCCGCGCCTTCGTCCGGTAGGGTCATGCGGACCACCGAGGCCGTGCCGGCCAAGGCGAAGCCTGCCCGCACCGACCAGCCGACCAGCTTCGAGTTCAGACGCGAGAGCGGGGACTCGGCCCTGTTCGTGATCCCCGTGAGAGGGGCCGTGGGTCGGGACACCGTGCGGTTCGCGGTCGACACCGGCGCCGAGATCACCATCGTACGGGAGCAGGATGCGGCCGCCATGGGCGCCGTGCCGACCGACCTGCACGACAGGGAGATCGTCGTCATAGGATCCGTGATGCCTCTCAAGGGGGCGACGATCCCGTCCATGCGCATCGCGGGTGTCGATCTCGGCGAGACCGAGGTGCTCATCGGCCCCGACACCCTTCCCTTCTCGCTGCTCGGACAGAAGGAGATATCGAGACTAGGCGCCATAGAGTTCGACGGTGACGTCATGACGATCAGACCCTCGCGGAGCGAGGAATCGCTGGATTGAGCACCGTCCGCGACGACACGCTCTTGTCGAGCGGCCTGGGGCCGGACGGGGTGAGAGGCTTCAGGGCCGCGATGCGCCATCGACCCTCGCGCCATCCGGATCTCATCCTGCCGGACGACGCCTCGGTCGCGAGGATGGGCCCCGTGGCACTGCTCGAATTCCGCAGAGGCGTGCTCGTGGCGCAGCAATGGTGGCGCGGCAGGATCGCGGCGGGTGTCGCCGCACGCGCCGGCACCATCGAGGCACGCGGCGGCGGGCACGGCATGTGCGGCGCCGGCGACGCCATCGTCCGCGCGATCGCGGTCGTCGAGGGCTTCGCCGTCCCGGAGCCGGAGATGGTCCACGAAGCCGCGACATCGGTCCTCACCCACGACGCGGACTACATCGAACGCGACGTCGTGACCTTCTTCCATGCGGACGGTCCCAACGGGATCCTCTCGCCGACGCACCCCACGTCGATCGTCCACGGCGACAGGACCTGGACATCGGTGGAGGCCATCTATCAGGCGCAGAAGCATTCCGACCCCGGGATGCGGGAACGCATACGCATGGCGCCCGACGCGATCACCGCCAAGGCGATCGCCCGGATGCAAGAGAGCGACGTATGGGGAATGCGCAGCCACTTCACCATCGGCAGGCGCATCGCCATGGTCCGTGCGCAGATGCTTCGGGCCTCGCAGGACGATGCCTTCAGGGAAGCGCTGCGCGACACGCTCGGCCGCGAGATCGTGGAGCACACCACTGGCGACGAACCGGACACGCGCTGGGGCGTGGTCGGCACCGGAGCCCTGCGCGGATGGAACCTGCAAGGCAGGATCCTCCGACGCGTGCGCGACATGATCGTCACGGAACGTCTGACGGGACATCGAGGATGATGAGACCGTCGCGATCCCGCTGGCACATGCGCGGAAGCCGTCCGAGATGCGAATTCGCACCCGAGGACCTGATGCGGGGCGTCGAACGGGATCGGGCGAGATTCCTTCCCGAGGTCGCGATCGACCCGTCGACCTGGCAGATCGCACGACTGGTGGCACGCACGACGCGAGGCCACCACGGCGAAGGCCTCAGGGGTCTCCTCGCACTCTCCGACGACGGTCCCGGGACGACGTACTGGTGGGCGGCCCATCTGGCCTCCCACCATCAGGGAAGGCTGCTCCTGCGCCTCGATGCCGACAGGAGCGGTGGTGGCATCCACGAGGTCGAGGTCAATCTGGCCGAGGACGGTGATCTCTACATCCAGTTCGGAAGACTGGATTCGGAATGGGAGAAGGTCCGAGACGCCCTCGTGATCCATCCCTCGATAGGACCGTTGGTCGACGGATGCCTCGCGCGGAACGGCAGGAAGATCAGGATCGATCATCAGGGACGCATCAGGATAACCGATCGCGAGATCGATTGCACCAGATCGATCGAACGCCGACGGCACCTGCTATGGTCGGCGTTCGCGGACGAGATCGACGGATGGGCGCGCTCCAGAAGGCGAATCCTCCCCGACGGCTCCCCTAGACCCGTCGGGGCGACGCTGGCGACCCTGAGGTCGTGGACGAGGATCCAGGTAGGCTGGATGTCCCACCAGCCGATGCCGCACAGGACGATCAGGGACGGTCGCGTCGTCCTGGAGTGGAGGGGCGTCGACCGATCCGCGATGCTGATCTTCGACGGCACGACCATGACGTCGCGCACGGTGGTCGGAGGAGTGGAGGGCGGGGAGGGTCCGGTGGACGTGGGCACCCCGGCACGCATGCACCGGAGGGCTCCGAGGATCGACGACCTTTGGAACTACCGTTGCGCGATGGAGAGAAAATGACTACCCCCAGAACGACGAGGCCGATGCCGGAGCACGCGTTCCCGCACTGGGCGAAGGGCACGTGGTTCGCGCCCATCGACCAGAACGCGCACGCCAGAGCGTCCGCGGGACTGGACGTGATCGACGCCTGCAGGAACTGCGGTCTCGACTTCATGGAGCACGTCAACGCGATGTGCCCGAAGTGAATCCCAATTCAGCAGCCCGGTCGATCCAGGAGGCCGTCGACATGGCGGAGGGCGGTCTCGTCCACTGGATCAACTCCGCCTGGGCGGGTCGCATTCCCGGAGACGCGCGCGACTTCCGACGAGCGGCCGGCGCGTACTTCGACCAGCTGCGCGACGACCTGGCGATCCAGGCGATGCCTCCGCGTCACGAGGACTGCGCCCCCGACGACCTGGTCGGATGGGCGCGCTTCGGCGACCATCCGCTCGACGAGAGGATCATGATGATCGTCTCGCAGGATCCGGCCATCATCGACCGTACGTCACCCTTCCATCCGCAGGACGTCCTCTCGGACCTCGTTCACAGGATCAGGATGCTCGTGCAGGAGGAGGTCGCCAGGGCGACGTCCCCATGAACCGGAGCCGCATCTCCCTCGAGCTGCAGCGCAGGATCGACGCGCACGTCGATGCCGGTGGAGACAGGCGCGATCCATCGTTCAGAAGGATCGTCGACCTGGTCCGCCGGATGCGCAGGACGAACCTCGAGCGGAAGTACAGGACCGCTCCCACGAGACTCGAGGGGGAGATCCTGGCGCCTCTGAGAAGGCGTCTCGACCGCATCAGGATAGTGGCGATCGACACCGAATGGTCTCCCGACGGCCCCGCCTTCGACGAGCTCGGGATCGCGGTCTGGGACGGCACTCGCATCGAGACGGTCGAGAACATCAGGACGGGGCCGCCGAGGACCGCTTCGAGAAGGATCCTCGGAGCACAGCTGCATCACGACGTGGACCGATCGCTCGGGATCCTGACCGCGCGACTGGCCGGTGCGGACATGCTGGTCATGCATGCGGGCAGGAACGACAGGATCAGACTCCGGATGGCCGGATACGAATTGCCGAGGATCACGGTGGTCGACACCATGACCTGGCACCGGATGGCGACCGGCGAACGATCGCCAGCGAGCCTGGGGGCGATCTGCGACCGCTGGTCCATCCCCCACGCCTCGAGGCACGTCGCGTCGAACGATGCCCTTGCCACCCTGAGGATCGTCCTGTCCATGATACGCCAGGGACCCGCACCCGTCGATGCGGCGGACATGTCGGACGTCATGGAGGACATGCATCCGGGATCATGGCGAACATCCGTGCTCGACCGGGCCACGGAGCGATGATAGCATGATCCCCGAGGGGGAACATGCCATGGCCACGCTACCTTTCGAAGGACCCGGTCGCCATCATGCAGACATGATGCCGGCCCTGCCGCAGGCCGCGAACGACGACGTTCCGCGGGCGAGACGCTGGCACCAGCCGGGGCCGCCATGCGCGGCATCGGTCGAGGCGACGACCGACTTCCTCCACGAGATGTGGAGAGCCTGCGAACCCGCGGTCGGCACCGAGTGCCACGTCGACACCGCGACCAGAGGTCACAGGGCCAGAAGCAGGGACGTGCACGAGCGGTCCGCGGATGTGCTGGTCAACGGGCCGAGATCGGCGAACGCCGCCGGCTTCACCACGACCAGGCGCAGAAGGCTGGGAGAACCCGTGATCGAGATCGATCACATGAGGGTCGTGCCCGATCTCTTCGTCCCTCCCTCCAGGCCGGAAGCCGAACGCTTCAACGAGGTCCTGGTCCTGCGGAGGGAGACGTGCTCGTTCTCAAGACGCCGCACGGACATCAGATCGGCTCCCGGTCATCTGGCCATCACCAGACATGCCCTCGAACGCGTTCACGAACGCAGCCTGATCGATGGGGGAGATCTGCGGACGACCGTGCTCGACCAGATCTGCGACGCCGATCGTGCGCTCGCGTTCGCGTTCTCGGCAGGCGTGCACCTCGGATGCAACCGCCTCGACCACAGAGCCGCCACGGCCATCCCGTTCTGCGACGGACTGCTCCTCGTCCAGAACCGCGTCGTCGCGCTCAGGAAGGCCTGCAATCCGTCGGAGTGGCAGGAGATCACCAAGGGCGGCAGGTTCTGCCACCGCGTGGCGATCAATCCCCACACGACGGTCGAGATACCGGACGCCTACGGCCACGAGATGGTCGGCTACGTCATCCCCGTGGCCGCGACATACGTCGCGGGCGACATGATGCGGATCTCGCAGCAGGGATACAGGGACTGGTTCCTCAGGATGCTGGACAGGCACCGCGACGAGATGGACGACATCGCGGCGGACACCGCGAGCTGCGTCCAGCAGCACATGACCCGTGCCGCCGTCGCACGGAGCGGTCCGATGGTCCCCGACATCGGACGTCGCATGCTGTCCGACATCGTCGTGCAGAGGCACCAGCAGCCGCTCCTGATGTCGATCGGCTGGACCCGCTTCGAACATCCGTCGCGCTGGCCCTGATCGAAGGGCGACGTGCGTGTCGTGATGCGACATCCACGTCGCCCAGGGGTGACACGGATGTCACCCTTAACAGAACACAGGATCACACGATGATGGAACGCACCGATCCGGACCATCCCGGACGACGCGGATGATGACCCGTCGCGAATCCACATCGTAGAGGTCGAGCGCGTCGATTCCGTCGGTTACGGGACCGGACGGGGGTTCATCACGATGCACGACCTGCGCTTCACGAGCAGATCCCGCGCAAGGACCTCCTCTCCGTGGAAGGAGATCGGAGACCCGCGGAGGGATGGCCCCGCGCTACGAGCATGGCCGTGCACCGGCATGGACGACGGGCCATCCCCCCTTCTCGACCTGGCGGACGCCATGCGTCCGTGCCGGACGGGATCGGACACCCGCCACGGACGCGAAGCGACCGATGGCCAGGCGTGACGTCGGGGACCGGAGCATCCGTGCGGCCGCGGAACGGCCGAGACGCCAGGCTTCCGGCGGGACGGATGCGGGCCCCGGTGGATCCGTCCGGTCGGACCAGAACCGATGCCGCCGCATGGCGCGACGCGGACGTCGCCCTCGGCGCGTACGCGCTTCCCAAACGCACGGTCATCGTGTAGCGTCCCGTTCCTGAAGGCACCGGGGGGTGCCGACCGTGGGGGTCCCCAGAGAATGTCGAACGTGCTCATCGGGATCATCGGCGTGATCCTCTTCATCGGCCTCGCGATCGCGGGAGCCTCGTTCCTGGGACCGCGCTTCCAGCAGTCGACCAACATGTCGAAGGCGGCCTCGGTGACGGCGTCGCTCGATCAGATGGCCAACGCCGTGAAGATGAGGAAGGTCTCGACGGGGAGCACGGGTCCCGCCGGGTCGCCGAACTACCTGGTGACCGAGGGCTACCTCAAGGCGATCCCGCAGGACGTGCTCGATCCCGTCAACAGCTTCTTCGACTTCCGCGATCTGAACGGGACCTACGGCGGCAACGCCGCCTACGCACTCGCGGGTCTCAACGCGGGCAACACGACGCACGTGTCGACCTGCAAGGAGATCAACAGGATCACCGGGATCGGCGATGCCGACGGCAATCCGCCCCAGGCCGGATCGCCTCCCGGACGCATGGGATGCTTCGTCAACAACGCCGGATGGGGCGGTCTGCCCAACGGCATCCTCATCGTGTACAGGAAGCTCTGACATGTCGAACGTCCTCATCGGCATCATCGGCGTGATCTTCTTCATCGGCCTGGCGCTCGCCGGGGCGAGCTACATCGGCTCGCTGGTCACCGACGGCACGACCCAGCGCGACTCGGCGCAGATCGTGATGTCGCTCCAGCAGACCGCCGGAGCGGTGAAGATCTACAACATCCGTAACAGACGCTGGGTGCCCAACGCCTTCACGGCCGTCGACACGATGATATCGGCCGGCATCATGAAGGCCCGTCCGACCAATCCGACCCTGCCGAACAGCTATCCCCTCGTGGTGGATTCCGACGGACAGCTCACGGCGAACCGGCCGGCCTACGTCATCATGTATCTCGGCCAGAGCGAGCAGGCGCGGGACGCCTGCATCGAGGTCGAGATCCAGAACGGCAACACCGATCGGACCGATCCCGCCGTCATGGCGCAGCAGATCGGCTTCATAGGCAGGGCCAACACCACCAAGGGGGGATGCGCGCGCATGAACGGCGGATTCGGCGTCGCCCCGAACGGCGGGGCGCAGGGCGACTACATGGCATGGGCGCCGATCTGACGCATAGGGCGACAGGACGACGACGGAAACGGGGAACGGGGTAGCAGGGCATGTCCAACGTCATCATCGGGATCATCGGAGTGATCCTATTCATCGGACTGGCCGTCGCGGGTGCGGTCATCCTGGGGAGCGACTTCATGACCGCGTCGGCATCGACCCAGGCGGCGACGGTGACCGCGCACATGCACCAGATGGCGACCGGCGTGCAAGTACTGAAGGCCCGCCGGGGCGTGACCATACCCTCCAACGTCGGCGCGGGTCTCGGCAACGTCCTCGTCGCGAACAAGGCCCTGGAGGAGGTGCCCGTCAATCCCGTCGTCGCCGGAAGCGGCTACGTCGCATCCAATCCGCTCGGAGGCAACGACGGGAACGAGACCCGTCTGATCTACACCGACATGGGAGATTCGAAGAAGGCGAGGGACGCCTGCTTCGCGATCGAGGAGCAGGCGGGCAACCCGAACCCCGCCGGCGTCGTGGACAGCCCCACCGCCTTCGACACGAGAGCCGTCCAGGCGCCGAGGGTCGGCTGCATGATGGACGTGTACATCAGCAACCACTACGTGGCCTACATCCCGGTCTGACGACCGGTCCGAATGGTCCGCTTGGTTCCTGCAAGAGCGAACCTGAGAGGAAAACCCGGACATGATGCTTCTCCACCGCACGATCGATGCGAGCGTCCACCCGGCGGACGCGGAGAGCCGGTGTCCGGATCTGCTGGCGGCATGGCTGCGACATGCCCCCGACTCGCGCGCCGATGCGGGCGCGGACTTCGAGGACTGGGCCGAACCGGCCCACGTCCTCGCCTCGATGGAGCGGCACGGCGCCGTCGTGCCGCTCGGCGCCGGTCCAACGGTCCGCTACACCGGCGACAACACTCCGCTCGTCCCCGCCCGAGAGGGATCGCCCAAGGCGATCATGTGGGGCCGGTTCCTACCCACGGATTCGTCCCACTTCCCGCTCGACGTCGATCTGGCGTGGAACGCCGCGCCGCACGTGCGGCGCGTCCAGGACTATCCGACCTCGCCTGTGTTCCTCGGGCGCGTCGGTCGCGACTTCCACGTATGCGACATGACGGACTCCTCGGTCAGCCGTGCGATGGTCGCCCTGCGCGAGGCGGGTCGCGCGACCGGCTTCGTCAAGACCCGCGACAAGGGATCGACCAACCTCTTCGACGTGCCGACGGAGGGCGACAGCCGGCTGTACATGAGCCTGGATCTGCCGGACCCCTACCTCTTCGCCATCCGCGAGGGGGATCGCGCCTGCCTGTTCGTGCAGCAGGCGATCCGTCCGACCCGGGAATACCGTCTCTTCGTGGTCGGCGACCAGGTGGTCACGGGCGCGGGCTGCATCATCGAACACACCCCTTGCGACAACGAGGGCCTCGCCTTCGACGACCGCGTCGAGATCATCCGCTACCAGGGCGCCGTCGTCCGCGACGCCGACGTCGTCGCGCGCTACGTCGCGTTCGCGCGCGAATACGCGCTGGCCTGGGCCGCCGAACACGGATCGGACATGGGATACGCCCTCGATCTGTGCATCGACGCCGACAGCGACACGATCCAGATCGTCGAGATGAACCCGCTCGCCAACATCGGTCTCTACGCGATCGACACCGACCTGCTCGTCGACGCGATGGTCGGCCATGCACCCGGAGAGATCCGGGCATGATCACCCTCCTCTTCTCCCCGCTCGATCCGGGCGATCTGGCCCTCGACGGTCTCGAGGTCGTCGGCCCGGTGGAGACCACGGGCCTGCTGATGGACTGCCACGGCTTCCCCGTCCACCAGCTCGGTCATCCCGGCCCGGTGAAGGGCCATCTGCACAGGATCCGGGAGGAGGACAGGGACATGGTCCTGAACGCCCTCGATCTCCAGCACGACGTCATGCCGAGTGGGATCCGACGCACCATCACGATCATCGACGGCAAGCCAGCATGGGCCTACCACTGGACGAACCTGACCGACATGCCGGTCGTGGTGGGCGGGGACTGGACGGCCCACAGGGACGCCAGACTGCTGTGACGGGCGCGATACCGCCCACCGGCGCCTCGCATCCCGTCACCGCGACGACGCTCGGGGCCATGATACGGTCGACCCTCGCCGAATGGATCGCCGAGGGAAGGGTCGCGGACGCCCGGGAGGTCGGTGACGGACACTGCTACGACTTCGCCCGCACGGTCATGGAGAACCTTGGTTCGGACGAGCACGGAGCCGGGTACATGCCGTCCGACAGTCACGGCCGGCTCCTCGACTGCGTCACCGAGGACTGGTGGAGCCGGGTCCTGGACGACGATGACGAGGACATGGAGGAGGCCGAGGCCTTCACCATCGACATCGCCCGACTGCGCAGGGAAGGCGCTCCGTTGCCGGAAGGCATCGAGGACGATGACGAGGGGTTCGCCCAGGAGGTGGGCTCGATGACCCACAACTGGCTGGTGCTCGACGGCGTCCACTACGACGCGTCGTGTCCGGACGGGGCATGCCACTTCCTCCTGATGCCCTTCTTCTCGGACCAGATCTCGCGGCTCGTCGCCGACCGCAGGATCGACGCCACCCCCCAGAAAGCGTTCGCAAACGCCGATCTTCCGTTGTAACGTCCCCGGAGGATGCGACGCATCCCATGGGGGACGAACATGAGCGGAAGTACGGAAGGCGGTTTCGATTTCGCGCGGGTCGCGATCATCGTCATAGCGGGAGCCGTCGGATCCCTGATGACCTTCGGCGGTCTGGCGGCCCTGAGGCCGGCGATCCTGAAGCCTGCCATGCCGCGTTCCGCCATGTACAGCCAGCCGCAGCCGGTCGGGAAGATCGACGGGATATACCGATCGCTCAGGGTCCGTCGAGGGGACGACCTGTCGTTCCACCTCATCGCCCGCATCAACCAGGTGTCGGTCCGCATGCTGGTCGACACCGGCGCCAACATCACGGTGCTCACCAGGGACGATGCCGCACGGGTGGGCCTGCCGTCCGGAGGTTCGTCGGGACACATCGACGTCGTCGGCATCAACAGCACGATCTCCAAGTTCAGAAGGGCCGGATCGTATTCGATCGGCCTCGGCCCCATCGGGCTGGTGTCCGTTCCCGTCGCGGTCGACGACAGCGGCGAGCTGAAGAACTCGATCCTGGGACAGGACGCGATCTGCGGCATCGACCGCGTCACCATCCAGTCCGACGAGATCGAGTTCCTCCATACGAGGCCGATCGCACAGGGCTGCACCGACGAGAGCCCGGCGAACGACAAGGACGACTGACGTCGAGGGGGCGGCGAGGACGACGCCCCAGGATGCTCGGGGAGAACTGGATAACCGCATCCCCCTACGGGATGAAAGAATGTCCAGGAGAACGCCCATGGCCGCAACCGGCCGCTACAAGCCAGCCTTCACCGCCACCATCGTGCCGGACGCCGTCGAGCTGCTGCGGGGGGACACCGGCCCCTACGCCCTCATGCGCGAGGCGATCGTCATGCGTGACGGAGCGCAGGACGCCGTGCGCACGGTCATGGCCTTCGGCAAGGCGTACCGCAGCGTATCCCATCTCCTGCAGACCGGACGGCCCATCGAGCTGTCGGTCCGGCATCACGGCGGAAGCCTCAAGGTCGTGGGACTGCCCGACGGGGTGGATCCCGCGTCGCTGCTGGTCCCGCACGAGGACGGTCGCAGCATGCGCGACACCGTCATCCTGACGCTCGGCACCGTCCTGAAGGCCTTCGGCCTGGATGCCGAGGCGGTACCCGGCATCGTGGTCGACATGATGGCCGGCGGCGTCGAATGCGACGAGGATCGCGTATTCGACATCGACCCCGATCTGGAGGAGACCCTAGGTCACCTGCTCGCACCCCTCGCCGTCGCCCAGATCGACGAGCCGCTCGCGCTCGCGATCACGGATGCGATCGCGGATCTGCCGATCATGCGATGGCTGGACGACGCCGTGCTGCTCCGTCGTCAGACCACGGCGCGGGAATTCCTGCTCGCGGCCTGAGGGATATGGACGCCGGACCGATTCCGGCGCATCATGGCGGTTCCGGTGCGCGAAGGCGCCGGCCGCCGGGGGGCTGGATCATGGACCAGGACGAACGATTCCACGAAGGGGCGGGACGACGGCGGCCGCTGGCCGCCATCGTCTCCTGCTCGAGGATCGTCGACGGTCGCGCCATACAGGCGGTCTCCGACCGCTTCCTGACGCCCGTCTCCGACGTCGCGGGTCTCATGCCCGTCATCGTGCCCTCGCTGGTGGGCGTGGATGCGGCGATGCTGGCGTCGACCTTCGATGCGCTGGTGCTGACGGGATCCTGCTCCAACGTCGCTCCCGACCTCTACGGCGACGAGCCGCCCTTGGAGCCGCTGGATCGCCGGCGCGACACCACCGCCCTGTCGCTCGCCGACGCGATGATCTCGGCGGGCAGACCCGTCTTCGGGATCTGCCGCGGGCTGCAGGAGATCAACGTGCTCTATGGCGGAACGCTGCACCGGGATCTCACGGAGCGCGCCGGCACGGCGCACATGGCCGACGAGCGATCCTACGAGGACTGCATCGGCTCGATCCTCCACCCGGTCGACCTCGGCGGCCACCTTCTGGGCGAACCCGGAAGGATAGACGTGGTGTCCGCCCACAGACAGGGCATAGACCGGACGGGACGGGGTCTCAGAACGGAGGCTCGCGCTCCGGACGGACTCGTCGAGGCCGTATCCGATCCGTCCCACGGCGCGGTGATCGGAGTGCAATGGCATCCCGAATGGGACGTGGCGCGGTCCCATGCCAGCAGGCGCTTCTTCGAAGTCCTGGGTCTCGCCGCCAGAGGATGGCGGATGGCGGCGTGATGGTGGGTCGTGGAGCGACGTAGATCCCCCACGATACGAAAACCGCGTGCCGGAAGCGGCACGTGCATGAATCAAAGAAGGAACACGCAACGATGTCACGAGTGACCCTGCGCGCCTGCGCGTCCCCGCTCCTCCCTCAGCACCTCGTCGCCGCGCTCGCTCCGATGGAGGGCATGGGATACGGCGTGGACGAGACGCAGTCGTTCGGTCGAGGCTACCACAAGGTGGCTCTCGAGGCATGCGCCATGGAGATCGATTCGAACGAGGCCTTCCGCGCCGCGATCAAGGGCAAGTTCTACAAGCCCATCCAGCGCCCCTACGAGAAGATGGATCATCGCCAGCAGTTCATGGCGCTGGCCCCCTCGATCGAGATCTGCGAGTTCACCCCCAAGACCGAGGTCGTTCTCGAGGCCCTACTGAACGGTCCGTTCGTGATCACCTTCCGGTCGATGGGCGCCCTCGACCGTGCGCGCCGGACCGATGAGGATCCGGCGGTCAGCCAGAGCAAGCTCTCGGGCTTCCTCGAGCACTATCTCGGCTGCACCGCCGCCCTCTTCTACGAGCGTCCGGCGCCGACCGACCTCATGAGCCGCTTCGTCAAGGCATGATCCTCGCACGCGTACGCGTCGACGACGCCCTCCGTGCGATCGTCGATCGCGCGGAGGAGGAGGGCGTCGACCTGACCGTCGACGTCGATGCGGACGGATCCATCTGGATCGGCCGCATCGATCGCACCCATGGATCGCCCGGATCGGGCAGGCGCACCATCGAGCGTCTGCTCGAACTGGCCGACGACGAGGACGTCGACGTTGGCCTGGCCTGCGAGGAGGATGCGCTGGATCTCGTGTCCTACTACGAATCCCTCGGCTTCGAGGTGGACTCCGCCGGCACGAGCGACGACAGGGCCCAGGACGGCCACGTCGTCATGACGAGGAGCCCCGAGTGATCCGGATCCCGTCCCTCTCCACCATCGATCCGATCGACCGCGTCGATGCCGCGCTCGCGGCCCTGACCGACGTCCCGCTGGCGATGGCGGGATCGATCGTCGGCAGACAGAGCGAGGACGACGACGTGCTCAGGCTCACGACCATGGGTCCGCTCGGCCGCGCGGTGGTCGTGCGGATCGACGATCACCATCGGTACCGCTCCACCATCAGCATGATCTGCGACCGTCACCCGCCGGTGGTGGCGTCCATGCCTCTGTCCTTCGGCTCGCTGCCCAAGCCGGGACGTTGCGTCGCGGCCGAGCTCGGCGAGTTCGCGCTGAAGGCGCGCGACGCCATGTCGGGTGCCGCATGGCGGGAACCCGGCACCGAGCCGCCGTACGATCCCGACGGCATCGCGAAGGCGTTCGCGATGCTGCGGGCGGCGATCGAATCACAGGGACTGGCCACGCAGGACGGCGGCCTCATGATCATCAGACCCGCACCGCGCGAACGCGACGTGTGGATCGAATGGCGATCGGACGGGGACGACGGTTCATGGGAGGCGAACGGTGCGTTCCAGGCAATGATGGCGCCGTTCTGCCTGAAGTCCGACGAGATCTCGGTCTGCGGCACCGACGAGAATCTGGGCAAGGCCCCGCTCTCGACGCACGCAGGTCACATCATCCAGCTGAACAGGCCCGAACAGATGGGCGCCGTGTTCAGAATGGATCCCGTGGCGACGCTCCGTACCGGAGGTCGCATCGGGAAGGGTCCCTGGCTCACGCAAGGGATGCCTTTCTAGATATGACGCTCGCTCAGTGTCTCCGGTGTCGGAGACGAAAAACAGGAGAATCCAGTTGAACGACACCGAAACCGAATCCACGTTCAAGCCCATCTTCCCGGCCATGATCACGCCCGGCGTGATCGAGGAGGGGCGGTCGAACAACAAGAATCGCACCGTCTATCTGCGCATGACGGGCTCGACCTTCAAACCCGAGAAGACCGAGAAGCAGGAGCACGAGCAGGACGAGTCCATCCGCACCGTGATGGCCTTCGGTCGCTCGGTGACCGCGGTGCGCGAGATGCTCGTCGAAGGCGTTCCGGTGCGACTGGCGTGTCAGTACGACGGCGGATCGGTCCGCGTCATCGGCCCGGTGATCGAGAAGAAGAAGCGCCAGGCCTGAGGGGCCGGCGTCTCGAGGATGCGGAAACGAAGGAGGCCCGGTGGCTCATCGCCACCGGGCCTCCTCGCGTCCCCGAACCCCATTTCGCTGGAAAGCGGCATTCACCTCCGGGACGAACGCGGCGATCGACCCCCATCGATCGCCGCGCCGTCGGCCTCCGCTCTCGCGGAAGACGCATATCCCTTCGGATCGAACCATGTCGCGCTCGGTACCAGGAGGCCTGCGACCTCCCGACCCCTGATCCACCCCCCGGTGGACCGGCGACCAATTCCCTCGATGACGCTCAAGCTATTGAGACGTTCGGGATTTGGCAAGCGGAATCGCGAGGGTCTCCTGCAAGGACCGTTCCATCCTGTGGCAATTCTGCAACCATATGGAGGTCCGGCCGCCCATACGGGACGGCGGATGGCCGCATCGGGGCATGGATGGGCGGCAAGGGTTGTGTCTGGACGGATGCCTCAGACCACTGGTATTGGCGGACGTGCCGTAGTGTCCGCTGGGCGTCGCTGGGATCGGGCCTCGTGGCGGTCCCGGCGGCGCATGACGGGGTCTCCTGGAGAGACCAGGGTTTTTAAGGAAAGATTCAATGACGAAGGCGACCTGCTCGTTCTGCGGAAAGAACCAAACGGAACTCGGTGAGGGCGTCATGGTGGCGGGACCCGCGGTCCACATCTGCGACGAGTGCGTCGTCACCGCCCAGGGTGCCGTGGACACCACCATCTCCGAACGTCGTCGCATGAAGGGGTCGGCCGGCGTGCCGACGCCGCGCGAGATCGACGAGCACCTGGGCAAGTACGTGGTCGGCCAGAGGAAGGCGCGCCGCGTCATCTCCGTCGCGGTCCACAACCACTACGTGCGCCAGCAGCAGCGCCAGGCCGGCAAGCAGGAGGTCGAGCTCGACAAGTCGAACATCCTGCTGATCGGTCCCACCGGCACCGGCAAGACCCACATCGCCCGCACCCTGGCCCGGTTCCTGGACGTTCCGTTCATCACGGCGGACGCCACCACGCTCACCGAGGCGGGCTACGTCGGCGACGACGTGGAGAGCATCATCTCGAAGCTCATCCAGGCGGCCGACGGCGACATCGAACGTGCGCAGCAGGGCATCATCTTCCTCGACGAGGTCGACAAGATCGCCCGCAAGGCAGCCGGAGCGTCGGTGACCCGCGACGTCTCGGGCGAGGGCGTTCAGCAGGGACTGCTGAAGCTGATCGAGGGCACCGTCGCCCACGTCACGCCGAACGGCGGCCGCAAGAACCCCGAGGCCACGCTCCTGAAGTTCGACACGTCGGGCGTTCTCTTCATCTGCGGCGGCGCATTCGCGGGCCTCGAGAAGATCATCGCGGCGCGCATCGAGAACAAGTCGATCGGCTTCTCGGGCAACGTCGACGGCGAGGCGACCGACAAGGTGGGCGCGCTGTTCGCCCAGAAGACGCCGCAGGACATCACCGACTTCGGCCTCATCCCCGAACTCGTCGGCCGTCTGCCGGTGATCGCGACCCTGGAGGATCTCGACGTCCCGACGCTGGTCAGCATCCTGACCGAGCCGAAGAACGCAATCATCAAGCAGTTCCGTCACATGTTCGAACTGAAGGGCGTCGAACTGAACTTCGACGACGAGAGCCTCGTCACGCTGGCGACCCAGGCGATCGAGCGCAAGACCGGCGCACGCGGACTGCGCTCGATCATCGAGGAGCTGCTCAACGGATCGATGTACGATCTGCCGGACGTGGCAGCCGAGACGATCTCGTACGAGATCGATGCCGACGTCGTGAAGGGCAAGGCGGAACCCCGCCGCGTGCCGAAGCCGTCCAACGACGACCTGGCGCTCGGCAAGGCGGGCTGACCATGGCCCGCCTCGACCTCGGATACGGCATCGACGACCATGCCGGCTGGCCCTCGACCCCCGGCCTGGAGGCCGCGACGGCGAGAGCCACCGAGGCCGAGGAGGCGCATCGGCGCGATGGTCGCGAGCGCCGTCGCGCCGAGCGCAGAGGAACCCTGATGGCGGAGGCGGGAGAGCATCTCTCCCGCCTCGTCGACGAGGGGGTCATCGACGAGTGCGCACTGTCCGGCGAGATCGTCGCGCTGCTGAAGGCGGCGAAGGAGGCCTGACGGCCTCGTGCAGGTTTCCCGGGGGTGCATGCACCTCATTGGGGACCTGAAAAATGCGAATTCCCTTCCACGGCATGCTCATCGCCTGCCTGCTCGCGATCGCTCCGCAGGCGGCGATGGCGAAGGAACCCGTCTTTCCCGAACTGACGGGACCGGTCGTCGACACCGTCGACGAGATCCCGGCCGACCAGGAGGCCCGGATAGACGCCAAGATTCGCGACTACATGAAGAAGTCGGGCCACCAGCTGCAGGTGGTGACGGTACCCGACACCCAGGACCTGGCGATCACGGACTACGGCGTGAAGCTCGGTCGCCACTGGGGCATCGGTCGCGCGGGAGCCGACGACGGCATCATCCTCATCCATGCGCTGAAGTCCTCGGAGGGTCGGATCAAGATCGCGACCGGCAAGGGAGCCGAGGCGTTCCTCCCCGACGGCGAGGGCGGCAGGATCATGAGCGAGACGATCATCCCCGCCTTCAAGAACAAGGAGTTCGGAGACGGCATCGAGCAGGGCGTCGATCAGATCATCGCCTACGCCTCCATCACACCCGAGCAGCGCGCGGCGGATGATGCCCGCGTCGCACGCGAAAACGCACGCAAGGCCCAGGCGACCAGAGACGCCTTCGGCAAGATCCTCGCCTTCGGCGCCGTCCTCGCCCTCATCGGCGGCGCGACGTGGCTGCTGTGGTACGTCGCAACGATCCCGAAGCGCCGCCGCCTCGCCGAGGAGGCGCGGATCGCGGAGGAGCAACGCCGGCAGAGACTCGCGGAACAGCGCGCCGAGCGCGCCGCGGAACGCGAGCGTCTCGAGGCCGAGCGCATCGAGCAGGAGGCCGAACGCGCCGAGAACGCGCGCCTCGCGGCCATCGCCGCCGCGGCGGCGGCCGCAGCCGCCGCACTGGCCGAGCAGGAGCGCAAGGAACGTCTGGCGCAGGAGCGCAAGGACAGACTCGCGGCCATGACGCCCGCCGATCGTCAGGCGTTCCTGGACAAGGAGGCCGCCGACATCGCCGCCGAGCGCGAACGCCAGCGCATCGCCGAGAACCAGCGCCGCGAGAAGGAGGAGCGGGATCGCATCCGCCGCAAGGAGGAGGAGCGCGTCCGGGCGGAGGCCGCCGCGGTCGAGGCCGCGCGCCGGGCGGCCGCGGAGGAGGAGCGTCGGGCCGAACGTCGCCGTCAGGACGCGCGCGACGAGGAGGAACGTCAGCGCAACGCCAGCATCGCATCGGCCACCACCTGGGGATCGAGCTCGAGCAGCTCGTCGTCGAGCTCCAACGACGGCTGGTCGGGCGGCGGCGGGGACTTCGGTGGTGGCGGCGCCACCGGCGACTACTGAGGAGCGGTCATGAGCGACTTCATCAACGACCCGACAGGCCTCAGAGAGGACCGGAACGGCCCGCGCAAGGGAAGGACGGTCCTGATCCTTCTAGGCCTCGCCATCATGATGCTGCTGGGATGGGCCGCCATATCCTCCCACACCTCGTCGGGTTCGAAGGACGAGGTGGCCGCCTCCGAACCGAAGGCCGCGCCGTCGCGGACCTCGGAACCGTCGAGCGTGGCCGTCACCCAACCGGAAGCCGACCAGCGGACGCCCGAGCAGAAGGCCGAGGAGGAGGCCGAGGAGGCCCGCATCGCGCTGGAGCCGCAGGTCCGCGCGGACATGTGCGAGGACTACGGCGAGCGATACATCGCCGCCAGAACGGGCGTCGAGCTGGTCCGCACGGTCCAGCTCTCCCAGGCCGCCGGATGCGGCTGGGAGTCGATGCTGCATGCCGATGCCGCCACCCACCGCTTCCTTCCGGAGGCCCTGGCGGTCGCGAAGCGGATGGAGGCCGAGGAGGTCCCGACCATGGCATCGACCTCCACGGGCGATGCGGAGCTGCTCGAGGACATGAACCGCCGGATCGAGCGGATCGAGAGCAGCACCGACGACATCCGTCGACGGGTGCGATGACCCCCGTCATCATGCTCTGCGGCCTGGACAACCAGGCCGAGGATCTCCACGCCACGGCCGGGAGGGCCGTGGCATGGGCCGTGGCCGCATTGCCCGACATGAAGGAGGGGGAATCCGGCACGTGGACCCAGCACCGCGAGGACGGCATGGGATACGTCCAGCACTCCGTCGACGAGGACGGAACCGAGACGATCCGCATACGCCCCGACAGCGGAACGACGGCCGACGACGTCGTCCTCGTGGAGGACCCTCGGAGAACGTCGGGCCCGCACCAGACGGACCTGGCGTCCTCGTTGGCGAGATGGACGGAGACCTTCGACGGCACCCGGCTGCCGTCGGTGGATCATTCCACCGTCCAGCGCAGGCAGGCGGAGGTGATGGCCGCGGTCGTGGAGGCGACCGCGAGAGGCGGGGGACGGTTCTTCGCGATCGAACCACCCAGCCTCCATTCCCATGCACGGATCCTCACCCTTGGATCGTCCGGTCCCGACACCATCCCCGACGAGGAGATGCTGTGCGCCGAGGCCGATCGGCTGCTGGGCGATGTCGCCTGGCTGAGCGTGCGACGGTCCTCCGGATGCCGGATCTGGGAGTTCATCACCCCGGCGTCGCACGCGTTCAGCCTTCCCCTCGGCGGTCCCGACCCCGTTCTCGCGCTGAGGGCCCATGCCGCGATGAGGGAGGGCCTGCCGTTCTGAGATCGGCCGTTCATTCCCGGTAAATCGCGATGATCCAGGATCGGCGCGGGGGGCGAAGGCATGGCGAGGTTCGGAACGGGAAGCATGGCGAGGGACGGGCGCTTCGTGGCGGTGGGCGTCCTCATCGGAGTCATGGGTGCCACGCTGCTCGGTGGCGGGACGACGATCGATGCGAGGCAGGACGTGCCGGCCTCGATGCAGCTGATCGAGAGGACCGTTTCGGGCCTTCAGCCCACATGCAGGATGATAGCGCGCCGTGGTTTGCGGCAGACGCTGGATCATGGCCGCAGAGCATGGATATCGGAGAGGGATCTGCAGACCGTGACCGCGCCCCTGGCGCGGGGAGGAAGCAGGACCTGCGATGCGATAGGCGAGCAGCGGTTCGGTCTGGGAGAGGTCTGATCCGGGCGGGAGAGGCGCCACAACGCCTGCCACGCACATCGTATCCGATGATAAAAATATGATTACCGGTCGATTGACTGGCCTTGGAATCCGGGCAATCCTGAACCCGCCGCGAGCCTCCACCATCGCGGCAGCAGGGGAGTTCATCAGCAATGACAGACGTCGTCGTCGACGCATCCATGGATGCGTCGCTGTCGGATTCGATCACCGCCGCACTGGCCACGATCCAGTCGACCGGACAGCTCGCATCCATCTACAACGCCGGATCCGCGCGGATCGTGGCCACCACCAGACTTCCGGACACCGCGACCGTCACGGACCCGGCGACGGGCGTCCAGAACGTGATCTCCGACCCCGCCGCCATCGCGGCGATGATCACCGGGCCTCACGCCTTCGTCACCGCACAGGCCACGACCGTCGGGTCCGATTCGCCAGTGGTCTTCCACTGGGCAGGCGACGCCGCTGACGGCTCGCCCATCGACGGTTCCGCCGTCGTATGGCTCGGTGCCGGCTTCACCGACGGCGACGCGATCGCGCAGACCGAGGCCTACTACGGCATGACCACCGACGTGACGCTCGTGCGGGCGATCATGGACGGCAGCGCCCGTTCGATCGCGGACGAGGCGGGCGGGCTGCGCTCGACCCAGGGCGTCGACCACGGCGTCGCCTTCGCCTCGATGGTCGACGGTCTGGTCGTGATGCACGCGAACGAGACCTACGGCCTCTTCGAGCGGCAGGGCCCCGAGGGATACGGCATCTCGTACGGCACCACGCAGTCGGTCCTCCTCAACACCTCGGACCAGGTGTCGGTGACGATCGGCGCCGACGGCGGCCTGATCCTCTCCGGATCGGTCGACAACGACGTGATGTCGTTCAGCTGGACGCGCACGATGTCGGCCGTCGGCGCCCAGGTGCTCGGCGAGACCTACGAACGCTACGACCGCAACGTCGTGGTCTCCAACATGCCGCTCTTCCAGGACGACGGGGCCGGCAGCTTCACGCTGAGCCGGGCCGCCGACTATCTCGGTTCCGAGATGGGCATGGCGATCACCGATCAGCTCGCCACCACCTGGTTCGCCGTGCACGACATCGACAACGGACTCAACGACCTGATCTACACCGGTCAGGCCGACGGTTCGTCGGCGGTCGCGCTGGGCCAGTCCCTGGGGCTCTGGGGATTCGGCGAGAACCTCGAGTTCGGACACACGCGCCTGGTCACCCTGGCGGGCAACCGCGAGATCAACGTCTCCGATTCGACGCTGTCCTCCGGAATGCAGCGCATCGGCGGCGACGTGGTATACGATCGTTCGGGAACGACCGCGTTCGGAACCTCGGACGTGGCCCACGTCCTCGCCATCGACGACCGCGCCACGACGATCGACACGATCATCGTGGGCTCCGGCGGGCGCGATGACGGCAACGGCGTCTCCTACACCGGCTCCCTCGACCACATCGAGGCCGGCTCCGGCTCCGATCTGATCGTCCTGGGCAACGGCGTCGATCCGGACGGTCTGCTGCGCAACGTCGCGCACGGCAACGCCGGCCACGACGTGATCATGGGCGGTGACGGCGACGACGAGATCTTCGGGGACGACGGCAACGACCTCGTCTTCGCCTCGTTCGGCAACGACGTCGTCCACGGCGGAGCGGGTTTCGACATCCTCGACGCCACCAACATCGGCGGTGACCTGGGCATCGTCTACGACGCACGCACGGGCATCCTCAACACCGAGTTCGGCACCACCGTCGTCGATGGCTTCGAGCGGTTCATGGGCAGCCAGTCGAACGACGTCATCCACGCCGCGAGCGGCATGGTCGTCGACGGCGGGATCGGGAACGACGAGCTCCATCTGGAGGGCATCGGCATCGCGATCGGCGGCGGCGGCGACGACGCCTACCACATCGACGTCGCGGCCGACGCCGACGGCAGCTTCCTGCTGCTGGGCTTCGACCAGGGCGACACGCTGTGGCTCAACGGCACCCGGCACACCGGCGTCCATGCGGTCGACGACGGCGCCGGCGGCTGGACCCTGGCCGGCGGCTTCGGATCCTCCTCGGACCCGAACGACTACTGGAGCGACGAGTACGTCGCGGCGGCCGAGGGCGGACAGAGCGATCTGGCCATGATCCGTCTGCAGCACCACGTGGCGGGATCGGTGGTCGCCACCACCGAGATCTATCTCGCGGGATTCAATCCCGGCGAGGGCGGGATCACGTACGACCGCATCGTCGACGGACAGGCATACACCTCGACCGACGCCGGCTACGATCTGCACATGACGCAGGGCCTGGACGACGTCACGGCCCTCTTCAAGGGTCCGGACTACGTTCCCCAGCACGACATGTTCGGTCTCGTCTGACGCCGAACGGGCGCACCGCCGCGCGGTGCGCCCACCGGCCCATGCGGGCCGATGCCGACGCCTTGCGGCGTCGATGTGCCATCCCGGTGCGGATGGCGAGATCGATGGTCTTCTTCATACTCGAGTCTCCCGGAGGAGACGTCTCGTGCACGACCCCGTTGTGGTCCTGCCGCCCGTGCGTGCGCGTCTCCTGCGCACCCGGATCATCCGTGGGGACGCACAGGTGCTCCCACGCACGGGCGGTCGTTCCGCGCCGAGGCGCGGCTTCGCTTGATCCATGACAGCGAATTCCAAAGATGAGGAGAAACACCATGACCATCGACATCACCACCATCACCAGCTGGATCGACACCATCGCGAACGCGATCAGCGTCGTGACCGCGATCGTCGCCACTGCGAGGACCGCGAGAGCCGTCACCAGGAGGATCCGGACCCGGATCGACCGGAGGAGACGGCGTAACCGGAACAGGCGGAGGACCCGGCAGAGCCGGGGAACCGGACCGCCCGCCCGGAAGCCCTCACGGGCACCACCCAGGGGAGCCTCACGGCCCCGCGCCCGCATCCCTCACGGGATGCGGGCGTTCCAATGGCAGTCACACCGGGTTGCACGTAGAGCGGGTGACCGCAGGATGAAACACGGTCCATGATCGGGCCGCACGAGGACAGCCGACCATGCCCATGGACGTCAAATCGCTGAACGCTCTGCGCAAGCGCGTGAAGGACATCTGGGACGCTCCGGGCGAGAGTCCCAGGGCGATCATCCACGTCTCGGACGAGGACGGCGACCGCGAATCGGTCGGCGGCGCCTTCCGCACCATCGCGTCCGAGATGGGGCTGCGTCATCTGCGCTTCGACCTCGGCTCGGGCCTCACCGGCGAGCACGAGGCGCAGCTCGCGAGGAAGGGCCCCCGCATCGTGGTCATGACCACTCTCGAGGGCGTCGACCCCGACGCGAGGCCGGGCCTCGAGGCGCGCATCCGGGGCGGCGCGAGGACGCTGCCCGTATGCCTATGCTTCGGACCGGCCGACGAGGTCGAGCGCATCGGAGCGGCCGGTCGACGCCTCCGGGAGTACGAGGAGCGCGACCGGCGGGAGATGGCCCTGATCGCCGAGGACGACGCGATGCGCGCGGAGACGCGGGCGTGAAGGCGCTGAGGACGCTCGCACGCGCCGTCGGCCTGCGCCGCCCGTCGGACGCGAACCGCCGCGACAGGCCTCGTCTTCCGGAACCCGCGGTGCCGATCACCGGCGCCGTCTATTCCGCGCTCGCCATCTCCAACGAGATGATCGTCATGGGCATGCGGAGATCCGCCATGGGTCACAACAAGCTCGTGCAGATCGTACAGGGCAACGCCCTCGCGCTCGGCCGTTCGATCATCCCCGAGCTGCCCGAGATATGGCGCTACGGTCCGGTGCTCCGCACCCTGTATCTGATCCAGAACCATCTCGGTCACGCCATCATCGACCGCCCCCTGCAGGCGGGTCCGTTCGACGCTCCTGCGAGAGTGGATCCCGATGACGAATGGACCCTCTCGCTCATACGCCGGATCGTGGACGGCCACGCCTGCGTATCGACGCTCGACCTGTCGTCGCTGCTCCATGCGGAGGGTACGCCCTGGAAGGACGAGGCAATCCGGTTCGACTTCAGCGTTCCCGTCGGGACCACGGTTCCGCAATGGCGGATCGCCGATCACTACGGACGCAGAATCGCCGCCTGAAAGCGACAGCGTCGCTTCCGTAAATGCTGCGTTCATCCCCGGGGGCCTAGACGGGAGATCGCCCGAGAGGGCCAGCGGTCGTCGGTCTCCCCCCTTCCGGCCAACCGCTTCGAGGCCCGCCGCCTTCCCCCCCTGCGCGGCGGGCCTCCAATTCCCGGAGGCGGGACCTTCCCGGCCCGCCACCTCCCTTCCATGACGTTAACGACGCGGACCCCTGCGGTGCCGCCACCGCATGCCGGGCCATGCGGACAGGATCGTTGTGGGTCTTCGAAACGACGATCCCCATCCGGGGGATGAAAGAGGGGGGAATCGCCATGATGGCGCTGCTGGCCGCAAACTCCAACGCGTCGAACGACCGCAAGTCGTCCGCCAAGGATCTCTACACCTACCTGATCAAGCCGATCGGTCCGGTGACCACCATCGGGAGCGAGGAGCATCCCGTCGAACTCGTCATGAACGCCGCGCTGACGCGTAACGACGGCACGGCCCGTCGGCACGTCCTTCGGGTGCGCCCCACGGAGAAGCAGCCCGACATGGTCGAGCGCGTCCGCTCCCTGCTGTCCCGGAACGTGCCCGTGCGCATGATCGTGCGGATGGAGCGCGTCGTGCGGACCAGGAATTCCGCCCCCGGCGTACGCGTGAACGCGATCGCCGAGACGCTGCTCGAGCCGCGGCGCGCGCCGCAGGGCGTGCAGCTCGATCTGTTCGGCTGACGAACCCGGGCGGGAGCGCACCGCATCCCGCCCGGACGATCGCGCCGGGAGGCGGATCGGGACGATTCAGGATTGACGATGTTCTCCGGGGAGCGTCGTCCCGGATGAAACCGAGTGTCCGTTCAGGACGGGTGTCGTCGCGAGGGCCTTCCCGGACCGATCACGGACGGACGTCGCCAGGCGTCGTATCAGGGACAATGGAACATGGATCCAGTCGTACTCTCACTCCTAGTGCTGCTGCTCTTCGGCGGGCACGCGGTCGCCGACTACGGTCTGCAGTCGGCCTACGTCGCGGAGAAGAAGGTGGCAGCCGCCGACAACCCGGACTGGTTCGTGACCCTGGCCGCGCACGCGCTGATCCACGCCTTCGTCGTGGCGCTCGTCCTCCTGTCGATCCTGCTGCTGTCCGGCATCTCGCTGCATGACGCGGCCGCCCTCGCCTCCGGCCTCGGCTGGGCCGAGTACGTCGTCCACTTCGTGATCGACGACGCGAAGGGTCGGGAACGGTTCTCCTATCGGATCGACCAGCTCCTCCATTACGGCTGCAAGCTCCTGTGGGCCTGCATCGTCGTCAACGTGGCGTTCTGATGGGCGGCGCCGTCCACATCACCCGGAGTCGACCCGAGGCGGTCGAGCTGATGGCGCGCTGCATGGATGCGGCCGCCTGGGGCTTCCTGTACGGAGTCCCGTGCGAAGATCACCCGCGCGCCAAGCCCGATCCCGAGGAATCGGGACCGGAGGGGATCGGCTACTTCGAGGAGGCCGTCCTGGGTCTCAAGGTGGACGGGACCGGCCCGGGCTCCCCGCTCGCCCTTCTTCCCCACCCGTTCGATTCGGCCTTCGCCTCCATGCATCTGGTGGTGGTGCTGCACATCGATCGACTGAGGATCCTGATGATCCCGACGCATGTGCGACATGCCGCGGTCGAGATGTCCTTCCAGATGAGGGAGGACAGGGCCGATCTCCCGGAGCACGCGACCCTCGTCGATCTCTCGGCTCTCGCCACCAGGATCGCCGAGATGCTGCGCAGCGCCGTCGGCGCGGAGACCGCGATCGCCGAAGGCGCTCTCGGTGGCATGCGTGACCGGGCACGGATCTATTCGATCCTCGGCCATGCGGACACCGGCCACCCCGTCTCCGTGGATCTCGTGTCGGGCGACAGGGGGTCGGACGACGTCGTCCTCGCGGACGGTCCCGAGGGACAGATCCACTTCGCACCTGCGCTGCGACTGGCCGTGACAGGGACGAACCCCGTCGTGCGCACCGTCAGCGTGGATCCCGACGGAGTGCTCCAGATGTTCCGCGACCACGAGTCGCTAGGCTGGGACGGTCTGCTGCGAGGTCACGTGTCGAGAGGATCGACGACCGGAGTGGAGGGGTTCGTACCCGATCCGATCGAAGCCATGAGAGTGGTGTCGCAATGGAGCCCTCACGGACCGTTCACGGTCATCCCGCAGACGGACGAGCAGGAAGAAGGAGAACGATGATGCCCATAACGCTGGTGCTCGAAGGCGACGACCGCACGACCATCGATCGCCGCCTCGCCGGCGGTCCGATCGGGATCGACGGATTCGTCGCGGCCGCACTCTCGTCGCTCGGAATCGATGCGACGACGCTGGCACGTGCGATCCGCGCGCACGTGCGGCGCGACGACCGCCGTGATCCGGTGAGCCTCCCGCTGCCGGGAGGGTACGCGCTGCACGGCGAGATGTTCGGCGGACGCTTCGAGACGGACCGGTTGGAGATGGACGATTGCGTCTGGTTCGCAAGGGGATCCGCGGGCATGCCGCATGTCGTCATCCGGCGCCCGCACGACCAGCGGGACGCGCGGAGCGTCGTCGGCCGCGATCTAGACCTCGGAACCGCTCTGCCGACGGCCGTCGCCGGACCGCGCATCAGAAGTGCGGCATCCAGTCCTCAGGGATGGCTCTACATGGACGTCGACCCGGTCGACTGCGTCATCTGAAGTCGTATCAAGTATATACTCGCCGTCGAATCGTCCGATGACTCTCTTTTCGCTTGCCTGATTCGGCTGAATAAAGTAGAACCATGAATGCAGCCGGGGTCGTTCCGAACACCCCCCTCGGAAACGACTGCGGTCGAGGCGACATCGTCGCCTCCTCCCGGAGCATCCACCACCCCCCAGGGTGCTCCGGGAAACTGCCAGGACGGCGATGCCGTCCCCTTCCCGGAGCGTCCGCCTCCCCCATGAGACGCTCCAGGAACATGGGCTCCCCCCATCTTATCGCTTTGATCGACGGCACGAGGGTGTTAGCGTCGCGCCGATGACGTCGACCCGGATCCTGACGAGCCTGGACGCCGAGCAGATCGCGGTCGCGGTCGAGACGCTCGGACGGATCGCCGACGCCATAGACGGCTCCAAGGTCCTGAAGACCAGATCGGAGGGTCGCGTCAAGGCCGGGGCGAAGGATCGGACCTCAAGGCTTTCGCACTACTGGTACGTGAAGGGCGAGGCCACGGTGGTGCTGCACCACAAGGCCAACGACCACATCTCGTTCCTCCTCGAGGACCGATACGGCAGCAGACGCATCGAGGTCCTCGGCATTCTTCCGTGCGGTCTCTCCAAGGACGACTGTCTGGATCCCAGACCCGTCGCGGCCGCACTGGACGCTCTCCACGGAGCGGTCCGCGGCGCCGACGCCTCGGCGGGCGACGACAGGGCCGTCATGCTCTGCGAGGCGATCGCCGAACGTCGACCGGCGGGCATCCTCAGGTCCATCCGGATGAGGTCGGCGACGCCGTTCGGCGCGGGCACGCTGACCGGACACGACGAGGAGGGTCTGAACGCCGTCCGCGACACCGTCGCCGGCAGAGGCCTCGTCCTCGCCGAGCTCGGAAGACCGGTCCTGCTGTCCAGGGACGCGGGGCAACGCATCTCGTGGACGATGTCGCGTCAGGAGACGACCGCGCGATCGTCGACGCCCGACGCGATCACGAGGCTGCGTCTGCTGAGCGGGATCGAGGATCACCCGGAAGAACCGTTCGAGACGATCCCGAACTCGAAGTACGCGAGGAGGGGTTCGGAGACGTAGTCCGCATCGACGGGACGGAAGGTAAGACGATGAGGACGATCCATCTCGCCATCAGACGCGGTCCATGCTGCGTCTGGGGCTTCAGGGCGGAGACGTCCGAGGCGACCACCATCACCGTGGCCGAGCCGGCCGACGACCCGGACCAGGCCGGACCGGTCGCTCTGGAACGCATCCACCGCGTCATGCTCGGCGTCTCCGGGCCGATGACGCTCGTGATCTACGACCGCCTGCTGCACGCGGCGTGTGCCGGACTCCTTGGATCATGCCGGTCCCCGTCGTCCGACGCCGACCTCGATCCCGCCTGGCGCGTGGTCGCGGGAATGATCCGGGAGAACCACGATCTCGCCGGATCCCGCGTCATCCTCGGCGACGACGACGGAGCCGTCGAACGCCTGCTCTCTCCGATGGACGCCGCGGCCAGGTCGGGGAGACCCTGGGAATCCGTCACCACGCGGGGGTCCGCGTGGGAGGATCTGCAGCCGCCGGCGCACGCCGGACGGTGACGGATCGCGGTCGGGCCGACCAACGATCCCTATGCGCATCCCGAACGATGCTCTATCATGGTTCGACAAGATCCCATGTATCCCTTCCTGGAAAAGGAAATCGGCCCGTGCACGAGATCGAACGCAAGTTCCTGCTCCTCCAGTCCGGCGCTCAGATCGAGCGTGCGGCCGCCGAGAACGGAAGCCTCGAATCGCGCAGGCTGATCCAGCAGCGCTATCTCGGACCCGCCGGATGGAGGCTCCGCGCCAAGGCGACGGGCACGGGCTGCACCGTGGTCAGGACGATCTCCCTCAAGCGTCGCGCCGGCGAGCGCCTCGACTTCAACGTCGATCAGGAGGCGTGGGACCGCCTCGTGCAGGTCGCCGAGCCTTCGAGGAACAAGACCGGCGACGCCCCCGGCACCATCCGTGTCCGGATGGACGATCTCTCCGGATGGACGATCCGGCTGCGCCGCTCGACCAACGTCGCGGGGCAGGACGTGCGCTGCTACCTGACCATGAAGCGCAAGGTCACGATGATGAGGTGCGTCGAGATCGAGAGCCGCGTGCCGGAGGCCCAGCACGAGAACGCACGCGGCCTCTTCGGCCCGGCGGTGCGCAAGCGGCGCATCTGCGTGCGCCACGCAGGTCGCACCTGGGAGATCGACGTCTTCCTCAACCCCGAACTGATGGGAATCGAGCTCGTCGAGATCGAACTGCCCTGCGAGAGCGTCAACCCGTCCATGCCGACATGGGTCGGACGCGAGATCACGCAGGAGCGCGGCTACAAGAACGCCAAGCTCGTGAAGCAAATCGCCGCGTGAAGCGGCGACTGCTGCTGAACCTCACGTCTCTGGAAGCCGATGACCTGAAGGGCGTCCGGGACACCCTGCACAGCCTGCTTCCGGACGCTGGACGCAAGGCCCGCATGGAGATGCGCAGATCGTGTCTCCGCATCTCGCCGCACGAAGGCGGCGACGCCATCGACGTCGAATACGACATGCTGCCGAGAGGCATGAGAGGCAGAGCGGGGGTCCGCATGCGTCGTTCCGAACTCGACGGTCTCCCGGAACGCATGGCCGAATCGATGCTCGACCCGTCGACGACGTGGTTCGACCGGCGATCCGAGGACGAGGGCGCCTGGATCGCGCGCTGGGACGGCTGGACCGACCTCCAGCTGGTGGCGACCGCCCTCGTGCCCGACTTCCTGGACCGCATACCGGCCGCGACCGACGGCACTCCGTGGACCACGGCGGAATGCCTGCCGCAGTTCGACGGCGACGGACCGGTCCTTCCGCACGAACTCGTCGAACACGTCTTCTCGGCGCATCCCCACGTGATCAGCTTCCGCCGCGAGGACGACGACGGCGCCTCCTTCAGATCCTGGACCATCAGCAAGGACCAGGCCCTCGGCTTCGACGTCATCGAGCCCGATCCGATGAGGACGATGCGCCTGCTGGCCGGCATCCCGCCTCACCTCCTCGCCGGCCTGCGGTCATGAGGTCCGTGATCGTGAGCGCGCCGGACATGGATCCGTCGCAGGAGATCTCGACGAGGGGCGATCTCGGCCGGGCGCGCGATGCGCTCCGACGCGATGGGCACGGACGTGCCTGGCTGGTCGAGGATCAGAACGACATGAGGCTCGACGGCGCAGGACCCCTGCTCACGATCTCGGGGAACTGCCTGCCGCACGGGGACGACCGCGAATCGGCCGCCATCCTGCTGGACCGCATACTGGCCGAGCGGTGGCGCATCCAGGGGATGGAGGATGTCGCGTCACGACAGGCGACGCGTGTACAGAACGACATCCGCGAGACGCTGAAGGCTCTGGGATACGGGCTCGACGTGAAGATCGGCGTCGTCCTGCCGACCCCGACGTCCCAGGGTCGCGCCATCGTCGGACGTGATGGCGACAGGCGTGCGGACGCGGTCGTCGCGCATCTCGCCAGAGACTCTCCGATCTTCCTGCTGCTGACCAGAAGGGACGATCAGCAGATCCGCATCGCCGCCACGGGCACCCGCATACACCTCCCCTCGCCGGTCGGGAATCCCGTCGAGGCCTTGAGGCTTCTCTCCACCCTGCCCAAGGACCTGCTCGGATGAACAGACCCATCGCCGTGAATGCCGTGCGACTCGCCAACGAGGTGTACTCGGGCGAGATCCATGACGGGCTGCGAGCCGTCGTGCGCCGTTACGGACGAGGTCCAGTCGACGATCCGCGATGGCTGCTGGAAAGCGCCTACGCCTATGCGCAGGTGCCGCGGTTCTGCCTGTCCGTGCATCGTCGCGACATGGCGGGGAACACGGCTCAGGACAGAGTCCTCGCCTGTGCCGAGGCACTGCTCTCGCCCGCATGCGAATGGATCCTCGATTCCGAGAGGCTCGCCGAGATCGATCTCCTCCAGGACGCCGCGATGGTCGACGCGGCGATCCTGATGGAGCAATGGCTTCCGGATCGGGAATGGACATGGGCGGTGTCCTCCCCGGACTTCGGATCTCCGCTCGACTTCTCCCGAGAGGGGCAGGGCCCCGTCGAGAGCTGGACCCCCTGTCCGGTGCCGCGGGCCGTGCTCGATCACGCCTTCGCCCGCGTTCCTCACGTCGCCCACCTCGTCCGGGAGAAGGGCAACCGGAGGCTGAACGTGCGCTTCGGCCTTCCGTCATGCGAGGACGTCACGCCCCACCGGGAGACGCCGCTCACGGTCCTCAGGACGATGTCGGCCGCGCCCGCGATCGCGCGTCGTGGTGCCGCATGAACGTCCTTCCCCGCAATCTGCCGATCCTGCATGACGAAGGCAACGGCGGAGACGCCATGCACGTGTCCATCGCACGTGCCGACATGCTCCTCATGGGCCGGCGATGGGCGGAGGGGAGACCGATCGACATCTCCGCTCTCCCCGAACGCAGGACCAACGGCGTCTATCGCGTCCTCGCCGGCGTCCGCATCGACCACATGGTCGTGACCCTGGAGCGGCATGACGAGGATGGCAGGATGCTGTGCATCACCCCCGAAAGAGGGGTGCACTACCGTCTGGTGCTACCGCCCGAGATCCACCCGATGGCCGATCATCCCGACCCGTGCGTCGAGCTGAACGCCTCGATGCGGTTCTGGGGGCGCGTCCCCGACATGATGCATGCATGGAATCCCGCGTCCGGAAAGGATCGCTGGTCCATCGCCGCCGGACGGATCGTCGAGCTGCTGGGTGCGACCGCGTCGTCCGGCACGGCCGACCACGCGGACCGAGAGGCGACAGTGGTCATGCCGTCGCCCTGGGCGCCCGCGGGAGCCGCCTGCTACGGCGATCTGCGCGCGATCCTCCTCTGGCGCGACGACGTCCTCGCAATCATCGAGGACAGGGCCGAGGCCTCTGCCTGCGCCTCGCTCGACGTGTTCTATCGGCACGAGGGCATGGACACGGAGAACGGCTCCGCCTCGATACCGACGCCGAGACTGCTGCTGCGATCGGCCTCCTTCAAGGCTCCTCTCGCCACTCCCGAAGCGGTGACGAGGCTGAGACTGCTATCCGATCTCGGGGCGGGACATGATGGGGCCATGACCGCCTCCTTCGACGCCCGGAGCGTGGGATGCGACCCCCGGTTCGTCGAACCGGTGATCGTGGGATCCTGGCGGAGCCCAACCATCCCCTGAAGGGGATGAAGGGTCCCGAGGGACCCGATCGGGGATCGAGACTGCTCCTCGCCACCTGATGGCGACATGAAAAGGACCGCGCACGCGTGCGCAGACGCGCCGGACCGGCGCGGGAGGACCGTCGGACGGCCGACGCCCCTCCCGTGATCGTCCGGCGGGCAATCGGAAGACGAGACTTGAAGACCGACCGAACGGGAATGGCGATCATCGCCGCAGCCATGCCGATGCCCTTGATGATCGCGGCGATCGTCGCGACGGGATCGAACACGACGCACGTGCCCGTCCGGCAACCGACCAGGATCAAGGCGCCGATCGTCTCGGTCGCGATCCCCGACCGGGCGGACGCCAAGGAGGTCGCGAGCCGCTATTCGCGCGCTGAGATGCGCTGCCTCGCACGAGCCGTGTACCACGAGGCGAACTTCGAACCCGTCGAGGGCCAGATCGCCGTCGCTGAGGTCATCATCGCCCGTTCGCAGGACAAGCGATGGAAGGGCGACCTGTGCCACACCATCCGCATGCGCAACCAGTTCTCCTTCGTGAAGGGCGGACGCACCCTGCCCATTCCGGATGCCACCATAGCGCAGCGCATGATGGATCTGGTGCGTGACGTCGCGGCGGGCCGCATCGCGTCCCGGGCCAAGGGGGCGCTCTACTACCACGCCGACTACGTCAGCCCGTCGTGGCGCCACAACCTGGCCCAGAAGATCCGGATCAAGACCCACATCTTCTACACCGACCCCGTCGCACTCACCTGATCGCGAAGGGGTCGTTGCACCCGTCGCATGCATGCTGCTATCATGATGCGACGGGAACCGGGGGCGGAATTGACGCGCGAGGACGACTACGATGCGACGATGATCGCGATGGAGGCGGCAAGCGCCGTCCATCGCGCCGCGCATCCGGTCCCCGCCGATCCCGTCCCCCTCGCAGTGGCACGCAACGCCTCGCGTTCCGAGGCGCTCAACCTTCTGGCCGACCGCGCGGGAACCCCACGGGAGATCCTCATCGCGTCGATGCTGGCCACCGCCGAACGCCCGACGAGCGACGGCGAACTGTCCGCCAGAGACCTCGAGGACTCGCTGCACGACCGTCCCGATCCGACGACCCGCAAGGGATCGATCGCCATGGCGGCATCCCTGCTGACGACGCGCATGACGAGACCCAAGGGTCCGGTCGCCGCCGTCCGGGCGGATCCGCCCGCCAGGGACGGCGGCCGGGACAGGTGAGGCCGCAGCACCAACACGACACCGCAACGCATCGAACCAGGGAGACGGACATGGCGTACGACAGGCGCGACAACGGGGTATTCGAGGTGGCCGAGGCCATCAACACGCTGGCAGAGGCCATGGGCGAGCGTACGCTTCCTCATCAGATGGTGCTCGAGGAGACGCGTCGGATCGCCCGTATCGCCCAGAGCGCCTCGATCGACGACGAGACGCTGAAGCCCGCCGCGCAGATCCTCGGCCGGATCCATTCCGACTTCGCGGATGGACGGCAGGACGCCGAAGGCGTGACGCTCGATCTGCGCGACGTGCTGAGGAACGTGCGCGAGCAGTACTCGACGAGAATCGAGTACGAGGGCCTGGACGCGAGCCATCTCGACGAGAAGATGCGTCGCGACCACCACCTTCCCGGAGAGAGGGTCAGCATCGCCGTCAGGCAGGACGGCACGCCCGCGATCGACCCCTCCGCGGGCCTCGGCGACGAGCCTCTCACGGTCTCGGGACTTTTCGTGCGGGGCGAACTCATGAACATGGGGGGCGAGAAGCCCGCCAAGATGATCATCGCCGAATACGAGTTCGAGGGCCACGAGGGGCGTCACCGGGCCGAACGCTTCCATGCGGAAAACGGTCAGGGCAACGCCTACGGCGTCGTGCTGAAGCGTGACGAGCGCGTCTTCCTCACGCCCCTGACCGAGATCGGCGACGTCGACAACCCGTGGTACGCGCCGACCGGCGTCAGTCGCGAGATCGTCGGGGGTGCGGGACGTTCCGAGTTCCACCACGTTCATCCCGAAGGCTTCCGCGGACTGTCCGAGCAGCTCACGCCCGCACCCGGAACGTCCCGCGAGCCGGATTCCGACAAGGGACCGATGATCGGCGAGTTCAACTACGACACCGCCACCCGCGGCGACGAGGTCGGGCCGATCCGTCTGGCCGGAATCGGCTGGTCGAGCTCCCCCAACCACCGGCAGCTGGAGACGGCCGAGAGGCAGGTAGACGAATTTATCCGTTCCGAAAGGCACGCCGCCATGAAGGAGGAGATCCAGACCGCGAGCGACGCCTACAGGAAGGGCCGTCCCGACAGCGGACACGGCGCCGAGGACTTCACGGCTCCGCGCGAACATGCCGAGGTGGCGGCCTTCAACGAGGCGCGTCACCTTCTGCGGGATCGCGAACCGAGCCCGCTGCTCAACGGCATCGTCGCCGAGATCGCGACGTCGAACCGCCGTCTGCGCGAAGGCGGCGATCTCAGCGGCGACCGCGACATGCTCCAGACGGCGCTCGACATGCAGTTCGGAACGTCCGGGGTCGCTGCTCGCGACAAGGCCGACGATCGCTCCATGATCGGCCAGATCGCCAAGGTGATCGAAGGAGCTCCCAAGGGGGTCTCCGAGGTCGAGAACCCCATGTTCACCCATGCGGTCGGCAAGGGATCCATCTCGGATCCGGAGACCGCCGGACGACTGGACGAGATAGCGGCCGCATCGACGGATTCCATCCGCGTGGCGGTGGCGGACACCCCGACGATCGGTCTCGGTACGCACCGTGGTGCCGACGGCAACATCGAATGGAGCGCCATCGACGCCTCTACGGGCGTGCTCGTCAGGGACGGCGAGCAGAAGGACGCCGCCTCCATCCTGTCCGCCATGCTGGCGGTCCAGAGGACGATGGAATCCTTCGGGCCGAGGCGCGGCATCATGGCGCAGGCGGGAGCCGTCGAGTCGACGCCGACCCCCTCGGTCGCCAAGGGCGGCAACGACCCGTCCGCCGTCGCCGTGATGTCCGCGGCGCTGGACAAGGGCGCGCGCGGACGCTGAGGACGCTCCGTCGGCGCATCGACGACGATGCGCCGACGAGGCTCCCTCGCCGGAGGTGGAGAAGCGCGGATCGATGTCGCGATCCGCGCTGGACGCATGCCGATAGGGATGCCATGATCAACAGCATGAAAAACATCTCGCGCACCTGGCGTCGCTCCTCGAGAGCGGCGCAGAAGAACCTGCGATAGGCAGGTGAACGATCGCGCCGCCGGCCCCTCGGGCCGACGCCGCGACACCCGCGCCCGAGAGAACCGGCGGCGCTCCATAGAAGGAGCACCACCATGAAGAACACCATCGAAGCACCGAACGTCCGCCCGATCGTCCTCACCGGCGACCGTCCCACCGGCGCACTCCATCTCGGTCACCACGTCGGATCCCTCAGATCCCGCGTGGCGATCCAGGAGACGCACGACCAGACCATACTGATCGCCGACGTCCAGGCGCTGACGGACAACGGTCGCGATCCCTCGCGCATCAGGGCGAACGTCCTCGAGGTCGTGGCCGACTACCTCGCCGTCGGCATCGATCCCGAGCTGACGTCGATCTGCCTGCAGTCCGCCGTTCCCGCGATCGCGAGGCTCGGAGCCCTCTATCTCAACCTCGTCTCGGTAGCGCGCCTCGAACGCAACCCCACCGTCAAGGCCGAGATCGCGCAGAAGGGCATGGAGAGATCCGTGCCCGCCGGCTTCCTGTGCTATCCGGTCCACCAGGCGGCGGACATAACCGCCTTCCTCGCGGAGGTGGTGCCCGTCGGCGAGGACCAGCTCCCCATGATCGAGATCTCGAACGAGATCGTCGATCAGGTCAACCGGCTCGCCGGACGCGATCTGCTGCCCCATTCGAGAGCCATGCTGTCCCGGACCGGGAGACTGCCCGGCATCGACGGACGCGCCAAGGCCTCGAAGTCCCTCGGCAACGCCATCGCGCTGGGAGCCTCGCGCAAGGAGGTGGAGGAGGCCGTGAAGGGGATGTACACCGATCCCGACCATCTGCGCGTCACGGATCCCGGAAGGGTCGAGGGCAACGTGGTCTTCGCCCATCTCGACGCCTTCGATCCAGATCGCGAGGAGCTGGAGGAGCTGAGGGCGCACTACCGTCGCGGCGGTCTCGGCGACATGGCCCTCAAGAGGCGTCTCATGTCCGTGCTGGAGGCCGAGCTGGCGCCCATCCGCGAACGTCGGGCGATGGTCTCGGCGAGACCGGACGATCTCATGGACATCCTCCGCGAAGGAACCAGGCGGTCGAGGATGCGCACCGACGCGACCGCCGACGCGGTCGAGGATGCGCTCGGCGTCATGAGGCTCTGAGACTCGGGCGGAGACACGTTAGGACTGGACGGGAGACGCTCTCCCGTCCATCATGTGAGCACGTCCCGTGACGATGAGGGGAGATGCGTAGGATGACGGATGCAACATGCCTGGCCGGATTGCTGAGCGCATCGACGCTCATCCTATCGGGCGGCACCGTCCATGCCGTACGGACGCGTCTGGACGGCGTCAGCACGATGGCCATCGCGGCCATGACGGGATTCAGCGGTCTGATGACCGCGGGCGCCCTCGCAGCCGCGGCGGGCTGATCCCATGACGTCGCAGGCAGCGGTGATCCATCATTCAGGCGTCTTCTGCATCTGGTCCCTCGCCCAGGCGAGACCTCTCGGCACGGGCGAGGATCGCGCCTCCGCCATCAGGAGGCTGAAGGCGCAGGGAGTCGACGACCACGAGGCCGGCCGGATGGTCGCGGACGCCGCGACCCACGGATCCTCCGTGGCGTCGCCGACCGGAACCTTCGCCTCCGCCTCCGAGGTCATCGAGGACAACGAGGCCGGTGCGTTCGGCGAGGAGGTCCCGATGGACGACATATTCCGCCATCTCCTCATCGACAGGCGGCCACTCTGATGCGGATCCTCCAGTTCCTCGTCGGTGCCGTTCTCGCGCTCGGTCTGGTATGGCTCGGCGTGACCCAGTACATGGGCCGCAGTCTGTACGCGCCGATGCCGGCCATGCTCCGCGAGCTGCCGTGGTCGAACGAGCTGGACCATCCGGCGCACGTGCCCACGGCCCTGCTCGTCAAGACATGCGGCGACATGAGGCTCAACCAGGACCTGATCGACTGCCTCGCGCGGAACGGCATGAAGACCGGAACCGCGGCGGACGGATCCTTCTGGGCGACGTACGAGTCCGGCATGGGATTCTCGCCCACGCTGCACAGGATGACGTGGACGAGCGCGGACAAGACGCTTCCCATGCAGGTCGAAGCGACCAAGGAGGATTGATGCAGGAGTTCTCCTCCTCGGTGATCATCGCCGGCGTGCTGATCTTCGTCGGAGGGCTCCTGGCCCTCGGAACGCAGCGCGCAGGTCAGATGGGCGCTCCGCGCTGGATCGTGATGACGGCGGGATGGTCGTCGACGCTGTCCGTGGTGGCTGCCATAGCCGTTCTCGTCATGGGCATCTCCGCGCTTCCCGGCGAAGGCGATCGTCCGTCCACGGACGAATACATGCAGTGATGTTCGGCTCCTATGCCGGTCTGTCACCGGCGGGAGTTGAAAAATGAGCAGACGACTGGTCCGTCAGGACGAACGCGGCCCCTACGTCGTGGACGGCGGGGAGCGATACCGTCCCGGTCCCCTCCTCTATGCGCTCAGAGCCGGCCTCAGAAGCGATGCAAGGGGCCTCGTAGTCGGCGAGAAGGTCAGGACGTCGCGCATCGGATCGACGCCGATCATCCGTCTGCATCCCGAAGGAGGCGAGGTCCTCTACTGGGAGAGCCAGGATTCCGCCGACGCCGCACTGGCCCGCGGGTCCCTTCCCGCATGGGACTGGGTCGACGGCGTCAACGTCCCCCGCGTCGTGACCGGGAGATCCCGATGAGCCATCCTCCGGTCGAGGTGGTCCTCGGCCTTCCCTATCTGTCCGGAGGACCTCTCACGTCGACGGCGCGACGTCTCGGCGCGACCGTACTGATCTCGGCTTCGGCGTTCTCCAGGCACCGGGACGAAGGACCGGTCCCGGAGCGCTGGATCTCCCCGGCGGACCGCGGTGGACGCGGTCGTCGCATGCGCGAATGGTCCGGCTGGAACATCGGTCAGATGCGTCATGCGCACGGGCTCGCCGGGGTGGATCTCGACAGCGCCGGCTTCGTCGCCATGGCCCTCAACAACGGCTTCGAATGGACGCCCGAGCAGTACGTGTCGGGACTGTGCGCCGCCTATCCGTGGCGCCGCTTCTCGTCGATGGACATGTGCGTCGAGCAGGAGGTCGCGAGGGACCGCGCGGCCGTGCGCGAGCGCATCGCCAAGACGGTCGCCCTCAACCGGGAATGCCGCATCGTGGCGAACGACCTCGGTCTGGATGATCGCCTGATGCCGGTCATTCAGGGAGCGACCGCCGACGACTATCTGCGCTGCTTCGACGCGATGTCCGGATCGATCCCGGAGGGAACGGTGATCGGCGTCGGATCCATGTGCCGACGGCGGACCAGCGGCGACGACGGCATCGTCGCGATCGTCGATCGACTGGACCGGGAACTGCCGACGGACGTGCGTCTCCACCTGTTCGGCCTCAAGTCCGACGGCGCGGAGGCCGTCGCCATGCTCAACGCCAGGGTGGCGTCGATCGACAGCCAGGCGTACGGCGTTCGCGCGCGCCGTCTCGCCAACGACGAACGGCGACGGGATCCCTCGTTCTCCAAGTCCAACGCCTTCGTCGCGGGTATCATGGAGACCTGGTGGCGCGGACAGACCATGCGCATGGCGCGAGGATCGAATGCGACCCTGCAGACCTCGCTTCCGATGCCCGACGCACCGGAGGCGTGGCCCCGCACCGTCTGGCATGCGCTCGAACTGCGAGCGCGCGCCGAGACCAACGCGCTCATCATGGACGGCGAGCTCGATGCGGCGGAGCTGTGCGGGGACAACGACCTGATCGCCCACGTCCAGATGATGATCGAGGATCTCCCGGAGGAGGTCGATGCATGCGACGCATACGTAGGCCTCCACCAGCTCCCGGAATCGGCGCAGGACAACTGGCCCTGCCGGGTCGAACCCGTCGATCTCCATCCGGCCATCCGCCCCGTACCGGAACACGACCTTCCGCCGGACACGACGGGGAGGCTGGCGGCATGAGTCGACAGGAACAGAGCATGGTGATGTGCTGCGACCCCCTCCTCGCGGGAAGGGTCGCCGACACGGTGGATGGCGCCGTGGATGCGATCCTCCACGGGACGTACACGGCGGACGAGGACGCGTCGACCTGGTCGCGGTCCCATGGCGCCGGCGGCACCATCCACCTCAACGCCGTCGATGGAGGTCTGTCCATCGACCTGCGTCGCTCGGACGAGGCGGACCCGGTGCGCGACATGATGCTCAGCGTGCCCATGCCGGAATCGGCCCGTCACGACGACAGGTCGTCGATCCTGTCCGTGCTGAGCGACATGCGGACCATGACGAGGTCGGTCCTCTCCCCCGATCATCCCGCCATCGTCTCGAGGATACGAGAGCTAACGGAGATGGCACTCGACATGTCCGCCGTGCTCAGGAGCGCCGGCGTCCGACATTCCGGCGTGAGGCTACGCTGCGGCATGCAACGTCCGGCGGCAGCGTTCGTGGCGTCGGACCGCTGGCCGATGGTCCGATTCACAGCGCCCTACGCGAACTGGAACACGGCACTGGAGGACTCGCCCCACGCCTTCGCATCGATCCAGGCGATCGGGAGCGTCGGTGGCGCCAATCTGGCAGCGGGAGGAGCCGTCGTCGACGTCGATGCGTCCGCGACGACGGCGGTGGATGTGCTGAGGCGTCTACCCGACGTTCCCGTCCACCTGAGGAAACTACTCTGATGGCGAAGCCGTCCCGTTCGATCCCGCCCATCCTCTGCAGCATCGATGCCGATGGTCTCGCAGAGGCCGCATCCCTTCTTCGTGCCGGAGCAGACGCGCTCGCGGATCGCGAATCCCTGAGATCCTACGACTTCCAAGACGGCAGAGTTCAGGGCATGACGCTCACGTCCAGCAGGAACGGCTGGGACGTCCGGGTCGATACCGGCCGATCGCTGCGCGTCTCGATGACGCTGACAGGGAGCGGCCGGTCGATGGACATCGACTTCGACGACAGGATCGCGCCGTACGTCCACGACCTCGACGCTCTCGAACAGGGTTCGCTGCGGCGCATACGCGTCGTGACGGCCATGCTGGAGAGGATCCCGGGCCAGAGCGCATCCCGCCTGGAGAAGGCCAGGACGACGCTCGAGGAGACGGCGCGTGCCGTGGCCGCATATGCGGGAGCCAGAGGCAGACCCGAGGCATCCATCGTCGTGGCCGCGCCGGGGCCAGTCGGCCCGGGTCGCTGCGAGATCCACTGCAGACCCGAGCTCGAGGCACCGGAGGTCGCCGAATGGGCCCTGAGCCGTACCCTGCCGCTGATCGACGCGTTCGTCGATCAGGCGGGCGACATCCGTCGATACCGGTTGCGCCAGGCGACGACGCGCAGAAGCGCGGGCGGAACGCTGGACGTCATCCGCGACATCATGCTGCTCCCCGAGCACCTGCGCCGATGATGCACCCGCATGCGCAGATCCTCACCGAGAAGGAACGCGGACTGCTCGTCGACGGGATCGACGTGGCCATCGCGTCGCTGGATCGCTTCGAGCGTCCACCGAACCCGCGTTCCAGATGGACGGCCACGGGAAGGCTAGTCAGCCAGGCCATGGCCAGATCGATCCTGCGCAGCCGAGGAGGGATCCTCGACACGCGGTTCGTCGGAACCCGGGAGGGCCTGAGGGTCGAGATCGTCGGTTCGGACAGCGGGACGAGTCTCCCGCTTCTGACGATCGAGGAATCCACGCCCCTCGACCGCAATCCGACGTTCTGCGACGCGGATGAGATAGAGGCGACGATGCGACGCTGGCATCGCATCGTCGCGAACTCGACGAGACTGGACATGGACCGCATCGAGGACACGGGGGTCCTGCTCGGATCCATGGCCGTCGCGGCCGGCGGGGATCCCTCGATCATGCACGACCTAAGCGTGCAGCTGCCCTCCAGATACGCACCGGGCCTTCACCATGCGACGCCCGAAGCCATCGAGAGGCACGGAACCGACGCGTATCTACCCGTCGAGCGCATGCTGACGGGAGACGGACGGGAACGACTGCTCGAAGGATGCTGGACCTCGGCGATAACGTCGAGGTGGTGGAACTACGGGAGCCGGACGAGACAGCAGAGAGTGCTGATCGACCTGTCAGGCATCATGACGGCCAAATTGAAGCCACCCGGTGCGATGGAGATCATGCGCCGTCTTGCGGCATGATCGCGAGCGTCAGGCGCCTCCGACCCGTGCGTAGACGACGTAGTCGCCTGACGCGATCTGGGAGCTTGCCGCGTTCGTCCTGAAGCATCCGGCGGGACGCTGGTCTCCGCCGACGGAGGGATCGTAGGTCGTGTTCGGATTCATGGAATCACCGGACGACATGTAGCCAAGCATCCTGAGGACCTGGTCGCACACGAACCTGTCGGTCCCGATCGACATGTAGACGAACTTGGGAGACCAGGACGACTGCTGAGCGGCCGGGGTCGCGGAGTAGTCGAGACCGTTGGAGCCGACGATCTGGGGATCCCTGCCGGTGGCGACGGGATTGCTCGGAACGGAACGGAGATAGCCGCCGTCCACCAGCTTCTGGGTGTTCTCCAGGCCCGGACCATAGCCGTAGCCCGTCGCCATTCGGAAGCTGCTGACCGCGGCGGCGACGTTGGAGACGGCCTGCACCGAGGTGGAGCCCAGCGACTGCGACTGCGCGTCCTCGAAGCGGGGACCGAGGAACACGGCGCTGCCGATCGCGATGCCCATGAACAGGGCGATGCCGATGATGCCGATCAGAACGCTGGACAAGTGTATTCCCCCTGCACGGACCCCTCCGCGCCGACATGGATACACGCACCCCGCCTCAAGAGCAATCACCGCTTTCCCGGACGGGGGTGAAGGTAGTACAATCAGCACAGGGGGGATCGATGGTGGTCCCGGAACCAGGTTCAGGGACGAAAGATCATGAGCGCCTCCCCATCAATGACCGACTGGCTCGACGCACGGGCGTCCCTGCCGGGACTGCTCTCCGAGATCGCCTTCGGCGACGCCCCGCCGCAGGCGACGATCGAGCGCGCCACCATGGCGCTGACGACCCGCGGACTGCGCAACCGCAGACGCCGTTGAACGAGTCGGGACGCGCCGACGTCCCGCAGTCACCGGCCTCCCTGCCGATCCGGACGACCGCGCGCCATGCCGCACGCGGATGGACTGGTCGTCGCCGCACGCGACGCAGCGCCTGATCCGCGACCCCCGCGTCGCGGCTCCAGGACCAGGTCGATCGGAGATAGGGGATTGGTTGTATCGACCGAACCGGGTTAGGCGAACACCGCGTCACGAAAAACCGCCGGAACGGCGGTCGATGGAGAATCCCCATGGCCAAGTCGAGCAAGCGGACCAAGCGTCCCTCCGCGTTCTCAGGCATCCCGCAGAGGATCGTCGACATGTCGCCGCGCGAATGGCCCGACGACAAGCGCGCCAGATGGTGCCGCGCGTATCTCCAGGGCGCCACCAAGCCGGACGCGCCCGCCCCGTCGCGCATGGACCGCGACTACATCCTGGCCTACCGCGCCGGACAGGTCTCGGCTCCCGGCCTTCGTGCGGAGGTCGCCCAGGTGGCCGACACCGGACGCACGAACGCCAAGCGCCGCGAACGTCACGAGGAGCAGCGCGAACGCGCGCTGATGCGTAGCCGTGGCGACCTGCTCGGCCGTCTCGACGGTCTCGAGCGCATGATGGACGCGCACAACGGCTTCGGATCTCCGCACGACGACCCCACCATCCGCGCCCTGGCGGGAGCGGCTCTCGGGGCGGGCGCGATGCTCATCCCCACCGGCACCAGGGGCCGTTGAGATGAGGATCGGCAAGGGACCCAAGCGAATGGGCGGACCGTCCAGGGAATTCCTGGCGCGCAAGGCCGGGATGAGCGCCGAGGGCCGACCCGTGGCGGGCCGCGATCCGCCGAAGGAGGGTCCCGTCCACGTGTTCCTCGACGACGAGCGTCCCTGCCCTACGGGCTGGACCCTCGTGCGTGATCCCAAAGCCTTCGACGATCTGCTCGCAAGCCTCGAGGATGGCCGCATCGTGAGCATCTCCCTGGATTGGCATCTGGGCACGGGGATCGTCAACGGCGAGGAGGTCGCCCGTCGTCTCGTCTCCACGATGCGCAGTCGCCCGGCCCTCTTCTCGAACCTCGAGGTGATCCGTCTGCATTCGAGCGATCGCGGCAAGGCGATCGACATGATGCGCACGATCGAGCTCCCGCTGCGCGAGGGATGGACCGACATCCCCTTCTTCTCCACCGACCTCGGTCTCCCCGACATGCACGGACGGGATCTGGAGCCGGGCGCGACCCGTCGTCCCACGCGCTTCGGTCGGGGCCGCTGATCGTGGACGTGAGCATGATCGTGATGCCATACACGAGCTTCGGCCAGGCGACGCCGCTTCCGGATGGAGGATCGTCGTCCTCCTCGAGCGAAGGTCCGTGCGACGGCTGGAGCTGGGGCTTCGGCGACTTCGATCCGGACGCCCCGGAGATCGCTCCCGCGAAGACGTACGCGGACGACGCCGCAGGTCGACGCGAGCGACTCGACGACCTGGGAGCGGAGATCGCCGCCGCGCAGGCCCGCCTGGGATCCCGACGATGAGCGATGCCGCGGCGACACCCGGCGAGCCCATGCCAGACGATGATCTCGTCCACGTGCTCCTGAACGGCCACTGCGCGGCGTTCGCCGTCGCCGCGGCGCGCGCCATGCGGGCGGCGGGGCGGACGGGAGTGGGCATCTCCGTCCTCGTCGACGAGGACGGGGAGCCCAACTCACAGGACGATCGCTGCGTCTTCCACGCCTATGCGTCGTGCGACGGGTTCGATGCCGACGCCCGAGGCGTCCGGACCGCGCGCGACATGGAGGACGACTACGACGTCGGGCGCGTCGAGATCGACGGACCCTTCACCGAGAGCGAGTTCCTCGCCTTCTTCTGCGACGAGGACGGACTCGAGGCCGATCCGCACTGGATCACGGCGGCCGCGGACCTGATCGTCCGCGATCCCTCCCTGATCACACCACCAGAGGAGGACCATGGACCATGACGACCCACACCAGCTACCGAATCCGCATGCGCACCCGTGCGGTCGACAACATCGCCGAGACGATGCTCCCGGTGTCCAACCTGTCGACCATGGTGGCCCGAGAGCCCATGCTCTCGTGGTGGGACACGCCTGCGCTGTTCGGGTACGCACGCACCTTCGGTCCGTACATCCCCGATAATCAGCCCAAAGGCCCGGCCTTCTGGTCGTGGGACGGCACGGAGCTCGTTCTGGCGATCGACACGATCGGCATGGACCGGGTCGACGGCGTCGCGACCGGCACCCATGGGCGCTCCGTGGTGCTCGACGTCCTGTCGTCGCTGTGCGACGAGGCCGAAGGCACCATCGTCGGCGGCATGCAGGACGAGCACTCCGACGACTGGAGGCCGGTGATCCTCCACGACGGACGCCTCCGGATCGGATACGTCGCCGGCAGCCAGCTGGGAGACAAGGAGCGGCAGCTCGCCGTGCAGCCGCGCGTCGTCGAACCGTGGCGCATCACGGCATCGGCAGACGACACCGTCAGCGTCAGCGATGTCGACTGAGCACGGAGTCGCGCTCGTCGCGCACCGATGGTGCGACGAGCGCAACGTCCGCTCGGACGCCTATCGTCACGGCACATGGTACGGCGTTGGAATCGATGCCATCGCACGGTACCGGAACGCCGATCCCTCGATGAGGCTCGGCGGGGCGACCCTCATCACCGGGACGATACGATCGCATCGTCCGTACCATGTCGATCTGCCTGCGCACCGCGTCCTCCACGACGCGTGGGACGAACTGCCCTTCGGCAGCGGGCTACGCGACATCGCCCTGGTCAGGGAGCGGTCGGACATCCGCCGCCTTCTCAAGCGGATGGCTCCCGACCCAGAGGACAGGGCACGCTTCGCGAGGATGCCGGGCTTCGTCATCAAGACGATGCTGGCCGAGCGTCTCGCGGCGGCATGGTGTCGCGATGCGGGACACGATCTGCTGATCGTACGCGTCGACGGCCGCATCTCGGAGATCTTCGATCACCAGGGGGCCTTCCGTCCGTTGCGCAGGGGTGGCATCGACGAACACGCACCGATAGGAAAAACGCCATGAGCCGACAGGACGAACCCATCCCCCTCGCCGGCGGCGGCAACGACATCGTGTCGTTCCAGGTCTGCCGCGCCGACGCGTACATGATGTCGCGGGCCATGCTGATCGCCGCCAACGCGTGCATGATGGGCGGCGACGAGATGGCCGAACGCCGGCTGCGCTTCTACCAGCAGCAGTTCCTCGCGCTCGCGCCCGAGGTGTCGCAGCTGCTGCACCATCAGACCGACCTCTCCGGCATCGCCATCAGGATGTCGCAGAACCCGACATGGTCGATCCACCGCGTGCTGGAATGGGAATGGTCCAAGGAGGGTCGCGTCGTGATCACCTGCGGCGACAAGACCTGGCGCTGCCGCGAGCAGCAGACGGCCGACGGCGTCGAGCGCATCGCCGCGATGCTGGAGGAGGTCGCCCACATCGACTGCAGACGCGAGATCGTGCCGGACGTGGTCGAGGAACGGAGACGCCGGGCATGACGCCCTTCGTCCTGATCGCCACGGTGATCCTGTGCTTCCTGGTGCTGCGCATCTCCTACCTGATGGTCGTCGACGTGCGCAGGCGAGACTGGGACACGCTGGCCATCCACTCGGTCCAGATCACCGCCTGCGGCCTGGCTCTGGCGTTGCTCAGCAACGCGACCTGAAGCACCGGATGACACCCCCTCCACGGCATGATAGCATCGATGCCGTGAGAGGGGATGGCCATGGACACGCCGAGCAAGGAATACATCAGGGACGCGTTGAGGGCCCTCGGGCCATCGCGCATCCAGGCCGTCAAGGCCAGGACGGGCATGTCGGACGTCATACTCTACTCGTCGATGCTCCAGATGGAGGACGAGGGCGAGATCATCTCGAACCGCGATGCCGAGCATAGACGCGGTCAACGCATCTATCGCCTTCCGGAACAGGACGCATGAACGACGACGGAGTCGTCGTGATCGCACAGCACCTGGACGACGTGGATCTCCAGGGCTGGCGTGAACGAATCGAAGAGGTGCGGAGCACCATGACGGTCGTCAGGCCAGGGGACACCTCCGCGGGCAACGACGGATCGTTCGCGACCTGGTCCAGCCCGCGTCGGACGATCACCGTCGTCTCCGATCCGGTCAGGGGTCTCAGCATAGTGTCGGAGCGACAGGCCTTCAGAGGAGGCTTCACGCTCGTCGAGGCGCCCTGCTCCGCCAACGCCGGCATCGACGTCGGCGACGGGAGCGCGGTACGTGCGGCGCTGGACAGGATCCTCGAGACGCTCGAGGATGCGATCCCCGACGAAGGCGACGCCGACGTGCCGAGCCAGACCTGGGGCGTTCTGTCCGGCAATCTGCACCAGCTGGCCGACGATCTCCTCTGCAAGATCGCAGACACCTTCGGGAAGACGGATCCGGACGGTCTGGACATGCTGGCCAGCGGCCGCACAACGTTGCGGACGGGCGCCCCCTGGGGGGATCCCGCCTTCACGATCAGGATCGACGACGAGGACATGCCGCTGCTCGCCGGCGGAGGCGTCGCCATGATCGCGAGCATGATGAGAAGCGTGACCGGCGTCTCGGTGCAGGCGAGCAGGACGCTCGTCGTGGGACCGGTCTCCATCGAGCGGAAGCCCTGGAGGGATCCCGGTCCCGTCGCCCGCATGCGCGGGATCGCGAGGTTCTCCAGGTCGCGTTGAGGGATCCGATCGACGTCGACGGGCGTCGTCCGGATGGAATGCGCACGGATTGCGGGAGCATGGACCAGCACATGGAAAAGAACGGACCGCGACTTCCACTCCGCGAGGCTCTGCGTCTCAGCGAGATGCTGGTGGACGTGCAGATTCTCCTGAAGGCGACGAGCCGGCTCGTGGAGGGAGTGGACATCCGCGTCCTCTCCGAACCCAAGCACCTGGATCTGGAGCATCGCAGCTTCCGCGTGGCCGACCTGACCGGCGGCCGCGAACGGATCCTCTACGGTCCCGTCCCGTGCGCCCGTCTCGACGATCTCGCAGGCGTCGTCCGCGCCGGCTGTCGGCGCTGGGTGCAGGCCCATGCGCAGCGCAGGACGATGCGCCTGGTGTAGGGGCCGCGACGCGGCGGAACGCATCCATGGGACTCCCGAACCCATCGGGAGCACGAAAATGGACATCGACACCGCATCCACGCGCGCCGTCTACCCGGCCACCCTCGAATTCGACGGCGGGGAGATGGAGATCAGCGAGACCAGGGAAGGGGTGCCCTACGCCATCTTCCGCGACGTGACGGTCGACACCGGATACGAGATCCGGCAGCGGACGGTCATGGCGTTCGGAGAAGCCATGGACCGCATCGAGCCGTTGCGCACGCCGGGCGCCCGAGTGACCCTCGACGTCTACGACAGCGGTCGCGTGGTGAAGGTGGACGGAGAGATCGGAAGGGCCGCCTGAGGATCCCGGCGACCTCCGGAATAGCCTCCGGGACGGACCGATTCCATGGTTGTTGTCAAGCGCATTGATCCCCTTCACGAGGGGCTCGCACCCGGCTACCACGGTGCGAGTTCAACACCCCAGGGGGATGCTTTCGACCATGAACACACCCGACCCGGCGCTGCAGTCCGTGCTGCGTCAGATGTCGAAGGAGACGGGACTCTCCATCTCCGTGATCCATCCCGGATCGCTGCGCGACGATGCCGCGCGGGAGGCCTTCTCCGGACTGCATGACGGACACGTCGAACGGCTCGTGCTGGGCGAGCCGAGCCTCTCGATGGAGAGCGACGAGACCATCCGCGACATAGACCGCGAGATCGCCTGCGCGGTCCTCGCCTCCATCGCCAGATCGACGTCGTGCGGAGCATGGGCCGCGTTCTTCGAGCCCGACGGAACCGTCGATCTCGTCCTGCCCGGCTCCGTCGACGACGGCCTTCTCGAGGAATCCGTCGCATGACCACCGGCACCTGGGCCGTTTGGCCCGAGGGCATGCCGGAGGCGGCCCGCTTCACGTCCTTTCCGTCGCGCGCCCTGCTCCTGCAGAACGCCATGATGCTGGCGCTTCTGACCGCCTTCGGCGTTCCCCAGCGCATCGTGGTCCACTACGATCCCGCGGGAAGACCCGATCCGGAGATCCTCGACGTCCGTGACACGCCCGTCGAACGGAGCTGATCGGAGGAACGGGACTCCGTATGGAGCGTATTGTCCGTACGGACCGTGATCGGACGGCCGGAACGGAGTTCCTGATCATGATCGCCCTTCACCCCCTGGCATGGGCCGCCGCGGCAGCGGTCCTCGCGATGGGCGGGGCGTTCACATGGACCTGGATCATCCTGGAGACCCTGGAGGTCGCGGAACCCGATTGTCCCTCCCGCGAGGCGAGGAAGGCGAGACTGGTCGTCACGACCGTGGCGATGGCGGGCTCCCTCATCGGGGCCTCCTGGGCCTGGGGGATGTCCCAGTCGGCTCCCGCGGTCGTGACGAGCGGCGCATATTCGACGCCCTCCGTGAACGAGGTGGCGAACCGGACATGGACGCCGGTCGGCGGCCTGGCATGAACGTCGTGCCGGTTCCGCCGCGAACTGCGGGGGCGGAATCCTGAAGGATCCTTCCGGGGTGGCCATGGAACACCTCTGGAGATGACGAAAAATGGCTTCCGGCCTCGCCGCACTTCTCGATGACGTATCCGCCATCGCGCGTCTCGCCGCCACGTCCCTCGACGACGTCGGGGCGGCCTCCGCCAAGGCGGGGAGCAAGGCGGTCGGAGTCGTCATCGACGACGCGGCCGTCACCCCTCAGTACACGCACGGTCTATCCCCCGCGCGCGAGCTGCCGATCATCTGGCGCATCGCCAAGGGCTCGCTCTTCAACAAGCTGGTCATCCTGCTCCCTACGGCCCTGCTGCTCGGTTCGTTCGCCCCGTGGGCGATCACGCCCATCCTGATGGTGGGCGGCGCCTATCTGAGCTTCGAAGGCGCCGAGAAGGTGCTGGAGGGCCTCGGCCTGCACGGTAGCCACGAGGAGACGTCGCATGACGAGGATGCGGGGATGACCCCCGCGGCACTCGAGGAGACCAGGACCAGGAGCGCGATCCGCACCGACCTCATCCTGTCGGCCGAGATCATGGCGCTCGCGCTTGCGGACGTCTCGGATCGCCCCTTCGTCGTCCAGGTGGCCTCGCTCGTCGTGGTCGCCATCCTCATCACCGCTCTGGTGTACGGCGCCGTGGGGGTTATCGTGAAGATGGACGACGTCGGCCTCCATCTCGCGAAGCGGCGCTCGACCTTCGCACGCATGCTCGGGCGAGGCCTGGTCCGTGCGATGCCGATCGTCCTCACGACGCTGGGCGTCGTCGGCATCGCCGCGATGATGTGGGTCGGTGGCGGCATCGTCGTCCACGGACTGGAGCACTTCCACATCACCGCGCTGCCGGAACTGCTTCACGCCGGCGCGCATGCGGCCGGCGGGACGGTCCCCTTCGCCTCCGGCGCGGTCTCGTGGTTCGTCGGCGCCCTCTCGTCAGCGACCGTCGGCTTCCTGCTCGGTGCCGCGATCGCGCTCCTTCTTCCCCTCGCCCGCAGGATCGCCGGTCGATGAGGCTGCCGGACATCGGGCCGGCGACGCGCCCGTCACTGCCGGTGGATCCGCTGCCCGACGTGGTGATCCTCAAGGGCATCGATGCGCATCTGGTCGACCTGATGCGCATGCGCATCCGACAGGCGCGTGAACGCATCTCCCGCATCGACCCGACGAAGAACGTCGAGAACGTCGTGCGGGATAACCACCGCGTGATGTGCAGCTGGAGCTGGTACACGCCGTCCCGCGAATCGATCCATCTCGCGGAGAAGGCCGAGGGTTGCATGCGGCTCTCCTTCGGCGCCACGTCGGAGATCATGAACTTCGCCTTCCTGGACCAGACGGTGACCCGATCCAGACCCGACGACGTCGCGCTGGACACGAGGCTCGGCCTCGAGATGGTCGACGCGCTCCTCGAGCGCTTCGACGGCTGCGCATCCCTGCCCCTGATCCGGGCGGAGCAGACCCGACAACGCATCCGGATCACCGAGGCGGATAAGCAGCCGGTCGATCCGGCGGGGATCGACTATCGACGCTCGATCAACGAGCTGGTCAGGCGCTACGAGATGCTCCACGCGCAGTACGGAGCAGCGGGGCTTCTTCCCGGGCGCGTGCGTCTGACGCCCCCCGCGCCCGGCAGGCCCGGCAACCTGATGGGTCCCCACGAGAAGCTGAGCCTTCTCACGGCGGACGGACGACGCCTGCTCTCGCAGGGCGTGGTCACGGCGCTCACTCTGGGAACGACGAGCAGCCAGGACTTCGTCCTGGACGTCCCCGGCATGGAGATCGACCAGATCCCCACCCAGCCGGTCGATGCCGTCCAGGCACTGAGGAAGGCCGCAGGCATGGTCACGGCCTCGCGGCCGGAGACGCTGCTGGCTCCCCGGCTTCGACGGCGATGAGATCGACGGTCCCGCAGGACCGACATGGAATGATCCGGTCGCGCATGATTGCGACACGCAGGACGAGACAAGAGACATGGTCATGACCCGAGACATCATCCACAGACCTGCCGACCACGTGAAGCGCGCGAGCGGGCCGCTCATGTTCGCGCACAAGTGCGTCCGGAGGGACCGATCGGGCGCGATGCTCCTCGCGAGCTCGGCGCTGCTCGTCAGCCTCGCTCTCACCGGCGTCGTCACGCTGATCGCCCTGGCCATCACGTACTTCACGCCGGGCGGCGTGATCGACTGGTCGAGATGGATGCTGTACGGCAACGCGGCGCTCGCACCCCTCCTGTCGTACGTCGCCCTCACGCTTCTGGCCTCCTCGAACGACGAGAACGCATGGAAGTCCTTCAACGCCCTAGCGAAGGAGGCCCGGAAGGCCATATCCATGACGGATCGAGAGCTGGGCGATGCGCTCGACGACCTCATGCAGCGCAACTCCGACGACACGACGGATCTGCGACGCGTCGTGACGCTGCGGCTGGCGGAGACACAGATGCAGTACGCGAGCGCGAGCAGGCAGGCCGGCACGGCGGACAAGGGACCCCTCCTGCAGGTCCGCGACGAGACGTTGAGGGCGATCGCCGAGTCCGCCGTGACGGAGCACGACGGCATCAGGCAGATCGTCGCCGAACGCGATGCAGACAAGGCGCGGACCGCGCTGATCGGTCTTCGCGCAGGCGTCTCGGACGCGCTCAGCATAGGTGCGGGCGCGAAGCGTGCGACACGCATCCCGTTCGTCTCGACGGGAAGCGCGCGACACAACCTGCTGGTCATGAGCGCGACCAAGGCGCTCGCCATCGATCCGGATCTCGTCGATGCCGGCGGCTCGCGGCTCGACGAACTCCTGCGCGTCCACATGCCTCGCATCCTGGAGACGCATGCCGAGGCGTCGCGTCGTGCCGGCCTGAAGACGGGCGATGCCGCGATCCAGGCCATCAGGGACGCCGACGCGAGACTGGACGAGGCGCTCGCCTCGATCGGAACCAGCATCCAGGAGGCGGTCGAGAGGCTCAACCACGAGAGCGCCCAGGCGCTCATCACCGAGGTCCGCTTCCTCAACCTGCGGAGAGGCGAGGGCGCGGCGACGGCACTCGTCGCATGACCGCGTTCTGGAACGCGCCCGTCGCCGACATCCTCGACAAATCGAACATGATCGACGACATCGCGATGGAGCACGCCCTCGACAGGGTTACCCGGATGCGCCGCTGGACGCGGAACCTGAAGCTCCAGGAGGTCCACCCCAAGGGAAGCAAGGAAGCCGTGGGGCAGGACCTGCGCATCGTCTTCGGCGAAGCGGACGGTGCGTCCGTGGAGATCAGGGTCGAGGGAATCAGGATCCAGGTGTGGATCTTCGGCAAGGCGCGCAACACGGCCGGTTTCACCTCGTGCAGCACCCATCTGATCTTCCCCAGCCATTCGATCGAGGGCATCGAGGAGCCCTCCACGCCCGCGGCCATCGTCGAGAAGTGGATCGAGACCCTCTCGCTCCCGACGACGCCTCTCCTGAGCGGGATCGACGACATCGACGACGACGCACCCGAGCAGCCCTTCAGGAGACCCCTGATCGACGCCTGCGCCATCATCGCCGCCTACAATCCGGATCGCGTCGCCGCCAGCAGGATCCGCATGATGGCCCCCGTCCCCGGAAGACGGGCGACGCTCGTGGACAAGAGCGGTCGCAATCTCCTGAGAAGGGAGTGCGAGAGGACCCTGGTGACGGCCGTCCCGGTCCCTCTGCGCTTCGACATCGGCGGAATCGACACGTACATGCTCGCGGGGATCGAGTTCTCGGTGCTACTGGGGTCGGTCCCCAGCGATCCCCTAGGCGTCATGCGGACGCTGTCCGAGAGGGGACTGTCACCCGAATACGATCCGCTGCTGTCGGCGGCCAGGAGGAACGCATGACGACGAGAAGAACCGACGCCGAGGTGATGGACGTGCTGAGAGGGGACGATCCGCTGTCGCGGGCGAGAACGGTCTTCTCCTCTTCCTGCGCGCGCATCGAGCAGGCCGGTGCCCAGAGACGCCCCGCAGGGATCGTCGAGATCCGCAGAATGGAGATCGAGGCCGTCGAACGGATCGTCGCCGCCCTCGGCCTCGAGATGCCGGAGCGGGCGGCACCGTGACCGCTTCGCTCGCGAAGACGGGTGCGAGGACCGGCTGACGACATCGATCGTTGCGTGCTGCGGAGAGGGCGTGCTACCACGATCCACCGCATCAGAGGGCAACACGTGGAACCGTCGGAACGTCGCAGGATCATCATCGAACTGGTCGCATCCGAGCGGTTCAGGAGGGCCTGGACCCTGCTGGACGCGCCTGACGACGTGAACAGGATCCCCGCCTTCGAGGGAGTGAGGCGGCTGCTCTCCTCCAGAGGCGTGACGATGAGCGCCCTGCTGGAGGAGATGTCCCTCATAAGGATGCCCGTGGCGGATGCCTCTCGGACCTCCACGCAGGGAGGACACGCGGGAATCAATCCCGGTCCGCAGCGGAACGGCGCCGCCGTCGACCGCGCGAAGGCAGCGGCCTCGGGCAGGGCCTACGAGGAGGTCGGCCGGACCGGCCCGGATTCCCGTCAGAACTTCCTCGAGGAATCGGCCCAACTCCTGCTGGCGACCTCCTTCGTGGCCACCAGGGGGCTGCGCGCCGTGACCGGTTCCGACGTACCCAGGACCATCGTGGGATCGATCGAGGAGCTCGGCTCGCGGCACACCCCCTTCGGAGAGGTGCTCGCGTTCTGCATGCGCAACGCGATGTGCGTCTACGGCCCCATGGCGGCGCTCGACCCCGGCAACATCGAACGCCTGCGCTCCGGCGCCGATTCCGGCGCGAAGATGAAGGTGGACACCCTCCCGGCCCATGGTTCCCTCAGGTACCCGAGTGCCTCCAGGGTGTCGGTGGCGTTGGCGTGATGCCGTCGTCGTCCCGCTGATCCAGGAAAACACAATGTTCACCGCCATGCCCGGTCTGCGGGCGCTGCTCAATCGACCCGCACCCGTCCGTCCCGCCGTCGATGTGGCGCCGGAGGTCTCCATGGTCATGGAGGCGGTCACCCGGGCGCGCATCGAGACGCTCGCCACCGTCGCGGACCGCACGCTCGCGCCCATGCTTCGCGACGCGATCGCCGCGGCTCGGGACATCCTGATCATCGGATGCTCTCCGTTCGACGTCGAACTGCGTGGGGCACGATGGTCGGTCAGGACCGTCGTCGTCATCGAGGGCGATGCGACCCGTCACCGCGTCGTGGTGGACGGCGAGGGCACCGCCATCACCGGATGCCGTGAGGAAGCGGTGCTGGAGTGCGATCGATGAATCCGAGGGACGAGTTCCTGCCTCGCCTGGTCTCCCACCTGCGGTCGGGCGCCATCCACGAGATCTCGGGTCCCTCGACGGGCCGTGTCGCCTGGTCGGCGACCAGACTGCGAATCGCCCGGAACCGCGACGACGAGATGGAACTGCAGATCCAGATCGCCACGCGACTGCGGTCGGGTCTCGCGACGGCGTCCCCGTGGGGCCGCTGCGGGTGGACCATCGAGGATCTCCTCGAACTGCGCGACGAGGCCGAGGAGAAGGACGTGGTGTCCACCGGCATGGACGCGATCGCACCCGGTCGTGACGAGATCGTCGACACCGTCGCGAGCCTCGTGAACGGAGGAGCGGTCCATCTCGCAGGAGTCACCTACGTGCTGGACGACGGCACGATATCTGTCATGAGGGACGGGAGCCTGGTGAGACCCGATCCCGTCCTCCATCCGGCCGACGACTGGATCGTCCGGAACCTCGCATAGAGGACGGGCGGCGGACGCCGCCCGCCCACGATGATCAGGTGTAGGCCGGAGCGAGGGTGCCCTCCCTGCGCGCGGCCGTCGATACCGGAACCCTGCGCACCGGCGGACGAGACGTCTCCTCCGGATTCCTCGCCTCGCGATCGGGCCGGAGGCTGGTGCCGAAACCGGTGCGCTTGGCGGCCGCCTTCTTCTGATCGACATACGCCTGCGTCGTCATCGGATAGTCGTCCGGGAGACCCCAGCGGCGACGATAGTCGCTCTCCGTCGTGCCGAGCTTGCGCAGATGGCGGCCGAGGAACGTCACCTCGAGGCCGTCCTCCAGACAGACCAGCCTGTCGTGATGAAGCGTCCGACGCCCCTTCCTGACGTATCCGGTGCGGCGATCCTCCTCCGGGGAAGGCAGATCGTCCACGGACACCGCCGGAGAGGCGGAAGCGGAATCGCTCGCGGGAACCATCGGAGACGACGCGATCAGCTGCTCCAGGAATCCCGGATCAACCGCGGCTCTCTCCAGGTTCCTCACCGCTCTGAAGGCGGTGAGGAGGAGACCCGCGAACATGTCCGGCGAGGTCTCGGTCCTTCTGACGTGGCCCGCGACGATGTTCGCGGCCAGCTCGACCGTACGCGGAAGGCGCTCGTGTTCGTTCGTCATGTTGGATCGACTCCTGATATCCCTGCGGCGACTGGATGTCGCCCGCGCGGGATATCCGACGGAGAGCCTCATGCCCTCCTCCGATCACCCTGCGCATTTGCTAACGTATCGTTAACCATGGGAGACGACAAGCGCATTCTCACCAACGTCCATTAGCATTTGGACGTCGGCGAGCGATCTCTCAGAGGCAGAGCCTCTCCAGTTCGTCCGCGATCGATGCGGTCCGCATCCTCCTGCCGACGAGCGCGTCGGCCCAGGCCCTGGCGTCGTCTCCTCCCCAGAGGAGCCAGGCGATCCATGCGGCACTCGGATCGACCTCGTCCCCCCAGATGCGCCTTACGGATCTGCGGTTCGCTCCGTGACGGGCGAACCATGCGCTGACGATCCTGATCTCGGCCAGATCCAGAGGCACGCCCTCCGCCATGCGGATTCCCCTGGCGAGACCCACATGCGTTCCGCCACGACGGAAGGCCGATCTCAGCTCCAGTCCACGCCGTGCGGCGAGCACCGCACCCGCGGGAGGATGATGGAGATGCGTTTCCATGCACTCGATGATGGTGATCCGTCCGTCCACCCGCCAGAGGCGCATCGTCGATCAGTCCGGTCCGGTCCGCGACGAGCGGGGTGGCGACGGGCTGCAGCGGAGGTGTAACACCCCGCAGGAGAGGCGTCGGGATGCCGGACGGGACGGGCGAGGATCGCCGCTGCGCGCCGAGGCGAGACCCGTCGCGCGCCGGTGACGGGGGAGATCGGGGCAGTGGTTCAAGGGTTCCGCACCTTACCGAGCGAACGGAATGCCGATCGCTCTCGCCCGTGAACAGAGGGGAAGGGACCGTTTCGGGTTGTCCTGAAGACGAAGTCGATCCATTCTCCCAGGCGTAGGGATGCAGGCGTCGTTGACGGAGGGCGTTATGAAGCAGTTTTCGGAAATGCCCCTCTTTCTACGTTTCTCCCTGGTCCTGCTGGGCCTGTCGCTGGCCTGCGGCCAGTTCTGGCTGCACACCGAGGTGCCGTCCCGCTCCGCGGCGGCGGCGCGCGACGCGGTCGTCTCCTGTCCGGTGCTCGGTCGCCCCGGACGGATCACGTCCCGCTGGGACGTGATCCGTGCCCATGACCGCGTATGGATGCAGCGCATCCTGTCGCAGACGGGCTTCGCCCGCCCCTGCTGATCGATCCTCTCGGCCTCAACGGCCGGCGGGATCCCTCGTCGCCGCCGCGTAGAACGCAGCTTCCGATCCCGCCGGCCCCTTGGCCGCGGAGGCGACCCTGAGCACCGGACTCCTCGTCGAGGCGTCGCCGGCGTACTCGCCGACCTTCCTCAGCTCGTTGGCTCCGCGCGTGAGATCCATGGCGCCGCGATCGAGCCCGCCGCCGACCTTCTCGACCTGCGACCTCAACGCATCGAGGGTGACGTCGGTCATCAGGGATCTCTCGGAGAGACGATCATGGAAGCGGAGCATGTCCACGCTCACCTTGTCGCGGTTCGCGGGAGTGTCCTCGAGTCTCGCGACGTCCGGCGAGGAAGGATAGTCCGACATCTCCTTGAGCAGTCGATCCCTGCCGACCAGAGAGATGTCCCCCGGTCCACGGTCGACGAGATTGACCAGATCCTGTACGGTACCCATTCGTGCTCCCCTCGAGTGCGAGACCATGATGCGCCATCCATGCGGACGTCTCAATACCCCCCGCCATGCCAAATGGCGGGCGGCTCGCCGTCGACGACACGACGGCGAGGATCCGCCTGAAGGCGGACAAGCGTTTCCACCAGAGGATTCAGACCCTTCGGATTGAGGAAAAACCCTTTGCGATCGACGCTCACCCACGTCTTCTTCTGGTCCGGCCCGCTGTCCAACTGGCATCTCGGGCGGCCCTTCTCCGGCGCACGCGCCTGGGAGGAGACGGTCCGCCGTCTCGACGCCCTCGGCATCGACCGCCCATCGGACGCCGCCCTGTCGAGCCGACTGCTGCGCGACGCCGTCTACTCGTGCGGCGAACAGTGGATGATGGCCTGCAAGGCATGGCTGTTCGACCGTCGACCGGTCGCCCTCGACGAGGACCCCTCGATCGACGTCGCCTCGCGCTACGCGGAGATCCGCGCGATGCGCGTGCCCGATCGGATGGCCGCACTGGCGCAGATCCTGAACAGCGACGATCCGAGGAGGCAGAAGCATCTCGGCTCCTCGAAGGGCCCCATCGTCGGCTACGACGAGGCGATCTGGGCCGCTACACGCGTCGCCTGCGTGATCGGCGGCATCATCGCGCGCATGGAGACGGACCCGAAGGCCAGGCGCACCCTCCTCGACACCGGCGACCGCATCCTGGTCGAGGGCTCCCCCCACGACCGCGTCTGGGGAGTCGGTCTCCGCTGGGACGACCCCGCCATCGAGGATCCCGACCGCTGGCGCGGCCTCAACCTCCTCGGCGTCGCCCACGGCGAGGCGCGCCCGATCCTCCGGAGCACGCACCCATGAGCAACATGTCGATCGCCCGACCCCGTCTCGTCTGCGGGCTGATGCTGGGCCTGGCGCTCTGCATGAGCATCGCCTGCGTCGTGACGATCGGCACCGGATGGCGCACGATCGTCACCGTCGCGCTGTGCACCGGCGGCGTGGTGCATGCCCTGGCCGTACCCGGGGAGCGTTCGTCCGACATGCTCAGACTCTGGCGGATGACGCATGTCGGACTGACCGTCGTCTGCATGAGCATCATGCTTCCGGATCACCCGGTCGGGAACGCCGTCATGCACCTGCTTCCCGTCCTGACCCTGCTGCCGCTCGTCGCGATGGCGACGATCCGTCAGTCCGTGGGCCGTTCTGCCGCACTCGTTCCGATGGCGTCCTGAGCGACGCACATCCTGCGTCTGAACGCCATGAGGAGCATCGCGAGTCCGCCCACGACGGCAAGGAAGCCTCCCGCCATCGCGGCATGCGCGATCCCGGACCATCCCTCGGGCTCGTCCGCGAGATCGGGTTCGTGATGCGCGTCGGCGGCGGCCGCGACGTAGCCGCGACCCGGATCGGATGCGCTGCGGCTCGATACGATCGGCTTCGGCGCGGTGGACGCGACCACCGACGGCGAGGACCCGACGACCGTATTCCCGGCGACCGCATCCGCGGTGAAGGAGATCGACCTGGTCCCGTCGGTCACGATGCCTTCGAACCGGGTGGACGGACGCCATGCGATGTCGAAGGCGGTGCCTCCGACGACGCGGGATGCGGCCTTCTGCGCACCCACGGGGGACGCCGGATCGACGATGAACATCCTGGCACGTGCCGGATCGAGCTCACCGGAGACCGTCACGACCATGCCGTCGCCGGACAGGACGGCTCTGGCCTCACCCCGGGTCGGGAGTTCGCCCCTGGCCTGCGCGACCATCGGCGATCCCGTCGGGGACGGGGCGCCGTCGCCCGCCACCAGATCGACGCTGCCCCTGACCTTCTGGGACGAGCACATGCCCTCGGTGCACACGAAGAGGAGGACGTCCACTCCGACGGTGAACTCCCTGCCCGCGACGATGCCCCTGGGCACGGTCATCGGCACCAGAAGGGAGTAGGGTCCGTCCATCACGTAGCTGGTCATGCCGAGAGCGCTCGACGCGACGGGTGCGCCCCATATCGGTCGACCGAAGGTCACGCCCTTCGGAGCATCCCAGTCGAGCCTCGTCTCGCCGCCGGATTCCCCGGGATTGCGCCAATAGCCGTGCCAGCCCGGCCTGGGCGTCATCCTGAGCACGAGCATCGTGGTGGAGCCCGGCGCGGGCCTCTCGGTCTCGGCGGCGAACGCCACCGACATCTGGCCCGACTGGGCCTGCGCAGACACGACGGACGGCGTCACCAAGGACGCTGTCGCCAGAAGCGCGGACAACATGAACCTCACGTCAGATCCCCGATCACGGCGTGATCGCGGCACGCCCCCACGAGGGACGTTAGAACATCGATGGCGGCGGATCAACGCACTTGCGCCGTACCGGTCACCGGACCCATCGCATCGTCGAGGAATTTGATGCATCATCAGAGCATGTGCATGGAGAGCGACTTGAAGAAACCTCGTGGACATCGGCCGCTCGGGACGCGATCCGGACGCGGATCACCCCTTCTGCGCGGGATGGCCTCCATCCTCGGCGGCATGGCCTCCATCGCCGAAGGGATGGGAAGCATCCTCGATTCCATGATGCCGTCGAGACGATCGCCGCGGATGCGGCGGATCATGCGGGATCTCGAACGCCCCGACGCCGAGAGACTGCGTCGAGACGCGAAGAACATCCCCGGCTGGTACGACATGGACCCCTGGCTGGGACCCGCCGACGACGTACGGGTATGGCCCCATCGGATTCGACCCGAGAAGAGAAGGAAAAGACCATGACGACGATCTCCCTGCGACCGGCCATGGACGATCGCGTCGTCGACGTGGTGCGTCGGGCGACCCAGACGACCGCACGTCATGCGGTCTTCGTCTCGCGCGGGATGCTTGAGGCCGAGGACCGGGAGCGTCTCGTATCCCTCCTGCCCGACCCCTTCGGACGGCGGCTGGGCATGGCGCCGGACAGTCTCGAGCTCTTCGACGACCTCGAGGAGGCAGAGGACGCGATCGCCGGCGTGCGCGCCGCCCTCGACGCGACACCCCTCGGTCACGGCGCCCACGCGCTGCTCGCGCGCCGCGACGGCATCGTCCTTCTCGTGCAGAGCGGATCCACGACCACCATCCGCAGCCGTCCCTTCCCCGGCTTCTCCGACGAGGTCGAGTGATGGCGATGCACCTGCCGGCGATCGCGCTCCCCACCGAGCCCAACCACAGGCGCAGCGCGATCATCGGCAGGAGCGTCCTGTCGACCGGCGTGCTCGGATCGACCGCCGCGGTGGTCATGGCCAACGTCGCGCAGCTGCAAGTCGGCGGCACCGCATCCGTCGCGATCGCGGCCTGGATCGGCGTCACGGGTCTCATCACCTCGGCGATGATGGGCATCGTCCTCGGCCGCCCAGCACCGCGCATGGACGCCCATCTCCGCGGATCGTACCACCGGGTCGCGTCGCGCATGCTCGAGGCGTGCGGATCGGGAATCGAGGATCCCGACCGCGCAGGGATCCAGGCGGACATCGAGCTGATGAGGAGATCGCTGGTCCTCGCGGTCGGTCCCGACCTCTGGCGCATCAGGGCGGAATCCGGGAACAACCTCGCGATCCCCGCCACCATCGGCGAGAAGGCCGTTCTCCTGCGCCGACTGATGGGTCTGACCAAGGTCATGAACGACCCAAACGGCGGAAGCAGGTCGTCGATAAGGGGATCCATGGTCAACGCGATGCCGATCGTCGCATCCATCGCCGAGGACTTCGGATTCGACGTGGAGGGTCTCGTCCCTCCCACCTCGCCGCTACCCGGCATGATCAGGTCGTCGGTGCCGACGCCCAGGACGGATGACGGCGTTCCGACCAGCGAACTGCGTTCGCTGGCGGACAGGTGGATCGAAGGCGACCGCGAGCGCGTGGACGTGCTGGTCCGCATCGAGGCCGATGCCGCGGCCGGCCGCGACCTTCGGCAGCTGGAGGAGGCATGGACGGCCGCCCGCCGCGCCTCTCCCGAGGACGCGGCGGAGATAGACGCGCGGTGCGAGGCCGGCGCGGCGAGGCTCAGAGCCGTGCTGCAGGATGCGATCGACGCACGCGCGCGGACCGCGAGGGACCAGCTCGACATCCGCGTGCGCTACGTCGAGACCAAGCACCTGGTCTGAGATCGGGACCGCGACATCCGAGGAGGCGCGGTCCCGGAGAATCGATGGATACCCCTCGAAAATCGATCCACGGAAGGAAAACGCCCATGTCGGAGACGACGCTCGTCGACCAATCGCCCGTCCCGTTCGATCCGCAGGACGACGAGCACCGCGTCGCACTCGCCAGAACGGGGCGCTTCGGCGCGCAGGCCGCCGGCGGCGTCGTCCTGGCGGCGGGCACCGGCCGCTTCCTCCTCATGCTGCGTTCGGAAGATGTGCTGGAATCCGGCACCTACGGGAACTGCGGCGGCGCCCACAAGAGGACCGAGCGCCCCATCGACGCCGCCCGACGCGAGATCGGCGAGGAGACGGGCTGGTCGGGTCCAGACGCCGGGATGATGCTCATCCCGGCGCTGGTGTACCGCGAACCCGAGTTCACCTACTCGAACTTCATCGCCGTCGTCAGCGACGAGTTCGAACCCATCTACGGATGGGAGGCGGTCGGTCACGTCTGGTGCACCACCGGCGATCTCCCTTCGCCGATCCACTTCGGGATCGAGGCGCTTCTGAAGGACCCCGAGAGCCGTGCCATCCTCGAAGGCGGGTGGAGGCGGCATGCGGAGACCGCGCCGACGTCGACCACGGACGACGACACGACATCGAACCCGTTCTCCATCGAGAACCCGTCGTCGATCGCGCCCGGCGCGATCGACGGACGGACGCTGCCCCGCCCGCTATCCGAGAAGACGGTCGCACGGATCGCGAACGGCGTCGCGAGCATCCTCGAGCGTCAGAGCAGGATGACGGAGTTCGCGATGGACGCGCTCGGTCTGGACCGGACCATGACCACGAACGTCACGGTCGAACCGCCGTTCGAGATGCGCTCGATTCCGGCGGGAACGGGTGGTACCACCCTCGTTCCACCGGCCTTCGATCCCAAGGAGGGATTCGTCATCATGTTCTCGGACAACGAACCGAACGGCAGAATAATCGAAGCGGCGGGCGCACCCGTCGCACCCCCTCGGGAACACGAGTTCACCATCGTCCTGCAGGGCGACGACCTGCCCTCGGAGAACGTCGTCGACGCCATCTACGAGGCGGGCTGCAGCGACGCCCTGATCGCCTTCCAGAACGGTGAGCTCCAGGTCGACTTCGTCCGCGAGGCCCATACGATCCGTCAGGCCGTGTCGGAGGCGCTGCGCCAGCTGCGCTCGGCGGGGACGACGCCGAGCGAGGTTCGCTCCCACGAGCCCGGGCAGGCGGTCGAACTCGAAGGCGTCCTGGAGGACTAGAGGATGACCGGTCAGCTGGACTTCGGCACGTCCGGTCCCAAGGGGACCCGGACCTTCCATCTCGACGTGCGGGACGGCCTCGGCTGGACCGAGGTCGCGGACGCCGACACGCCGCAGGAACTGATGGATGAGGCCCGGCGTCAGCGGGAGGTGCATCCCGGTCGCCCGATCGCCATCCGTTCGCGCGATCCCCGTCACGACGGATTCGTGGCGGGATGGCGAGCGCACGAGCGCGTGACCGATCTTCCCGACTGGGTAGTCGGGGACATCGTGCGACCGGACGGCTCCACCCCGTGGTGATGCCCTGCCCGATACGCGTCCGCGGGAACAGGGATGCCGGCATCCTGCTGGACGACGTGTCCCACGGGCTGAGGAACCACGGTCAGGAGGCCGAGGTCTCCCTCGTGCAATGGGACCGCACGGCCCCCTTCCGGCACTGCATCCACATCCGCTTCGACAGCAGGGCGATCGTCCTGCCGGTCGTTCGGGGCTGGCCCCTTCTAGACCTCGGGCCGACGGCGCTGTCGCGACAGCTGGACGCACTGAGGTCCGGCATGTGCGACTTCTCCGGCTTCCTGCGCACCGGCCGCCAGGCATGGGGGGAGCGGCATGCCACCGCGGCCATGGTCCTCCATGCGGACAGGGTCGCCCTTCCGGAGAACGCCCTCGCGGAGGATGGTGGTGGAATCATCGAGTTCCGCCTCGATCAGGATGGCGAGCACCGGATCTGGTGCAGCCCGTGGAAGGGGACCGCCTTCCCGCTTGCCGTCGAAGGCGCCGAACTCGAAGGGATCATGGGTGATCTCCCGATCATGTGCGAGGCCGAGGACGGCGAAGGCCCCGACGGAGAGTCCTGCCTGAACATCCTTCCGCTCGCCGAGGACGGGGGCGGAGTGCTCGTCAGCATCGCGATGCCCGAGCCCGTGGCGAGGATGCGCATGATCGCCGAGATGAGAAGGGAACGCGACGCTTGAACGGGAACCATCGCCCTCTGCCGATCGCCCTAAACGCGGCTCCGCCCTTCCGCAGGGAGATGGAGGACATGGCGCGCGCCATCAGAAGAGATCCGATCGGATTCGGCTGCGCGGTGTCCCTCGATCGGATGCGGACGCCGACCAGCGTGATGATCTCCCATGGCGACATGCGCATGTGCCTGCCGGTGTACGGCACATGGCCGCTCGACGATCTCTCTCCGTCGGGCGTGGCCGATCTGCTGGACGATCTCCACCGCGACAGCGGCCTGCGCGTCGGGATCCCCAACGCGCAGTCCGTCGGCCTCGAATCCCTGACGGCCCACGCCTTCGCGCTCGCGCATGCCCACCGCGATCCCGATCCACGCATCGCGTACGAGGCGGACGGATCGGTCGAGATCGAGGTGTGCATGGAGGAGGGCGGCGCCTACGCGTTCTGGGTCAACCTCGCGGACGGACCGGAGGGCGCGCATCGCCTCGGGGTCGACGAGGCGATGCTCACCCGTCTCGTGGGCTACGTCCCCGTCCCATGCCACGTCTGGTCCGTGTCCGACGAGCACGGATGCATGGACTGCATCGGCCAGTCCGCGTCCGAGAGCGAGGGCATCATGGTCCTCGCGCGGCCCCTGGATGCGATGGAGACGCTGAGGATGCACCGTGCGATCACGGGGGACGTCGACTCGTGACCGAGGCCTCCGTCGACGCGGTGTTCGAGATCGCGCAATCCTTCGCCGAGCGCGTTCTGTCCGACGGCGTCGCCAACGAGACGTATGCCGAGGACAAGACCCACTACGTGCATGTGTTCCTCGGAGGCTATCCCTCGGACGGCTTCGACCACGAGCATGCGCGCGGTCTCGCGGCGAAGCTCGAGGCCGTGGCGGGGCCGCTCGGATGGTTCGTCGCCAAGACGCAGTTCGACGAGCATCGCTCTCAGGACGCCGACGAGCATCCGGACGAGGAGCCTCAGACGATGTGCTTCGTCGACCTCTTCCCTCTCGTCGGCAGGATCGTCGTGCCCGACGCCGCGCTCTGGCACGTCTCCCCGCGATCGGTCAGGGAATCGATCCTGGAGCACGGGCTGCGCCCATCCACCGGAGGATCGGACTTCATCACGACCGCCAACGCGCGCGTCTACGTCGCGCTCGACGACGACGATGCGCATTGCTTCGCCGAGGACATGCGGAGACTGCGCGACGGCTGGGACGAATACGACCTCTGGAGGATCGATCCGTCGGTCTGCGCGCGATCGCGCTGGTGCATGGACGTGGAGGCTCCCGGCATGGGCGCCTGGACGACCGTCCCCATCCCTCCGGCGGCGCTGGAGCTCCGTTCGTGAGTCGCGGCGTCATGAGCCTGTCCCTGGCCTTCCAGCTCGTCGTGCGGGCGGGTCTCGCCGAGGAGCGAGGCCGCCGCGTCTGGCTGGACGAGGCGGCGCCGTCCAGACGCGACGCGCTGAGACTTCGTCTCAATCCGTTCGACGACACGGGCATGGAGATCCAGTTGCGCGGTGGATACGAGACGCGCGTGACGGGTCTCGGCGACACCGTCCTGAGCGTCATGCGCAGATCCGATCCCATCACCCACGTCACCATGAGGGATCCCGATCTGGCGGGAGACCCGGACGCATGGCGAAGGGTCGCCGCCGACATGCTGGGATCGCTCGGCGACGATGCGTCCAGAGCCGACCTCAGACATGCGCACGTCGCCGGCGTCGCACTTGCGGACCGCGTCGCCGCATGCGGGGTCATCGACCCCAAGGACATGGTCGACCTGCTGCTGCATCTCACCGGCTGCTGGTGGAGCGTGATGATCCCGAGCCATTGCTCGCCGGCCCATCTCATCGAGCGTGATCCGTCCGACTGGTCGCCGGTCCGGGATCACCCGCTGCCGGCGGTCCTGTCGGCGAGGATCCGTCCGGGAATCGAATACGACGAGGCTCGAGGATCCGCGAGCCGGCGGATCGTCGTGCCGGAGGAGATGTCCGCCATGCGGACGATGAGACTCCTGTCCACCCTCGATCCGGACGTGATGGCGCTGGCGGAGGAACTGCGCCGATAGGCGCGAAGCGGTCACGGACGAACCGACGTTCGATACGGGAAGGAAAGATCATGGGTCCGGGCGAAATCGAGATGTTCACCGCCGACTACTGGATGCTGACGCTGGCGGGCCTCGCGGCCCTCGCCGCGATCTGGGCCTTGGGATCGCTCATGCTCGGAGAGGCGCGCTCGGCCCTGTGGGGGATCCTGGTGATGCTCCTCGGCGGGTTCGGAGCGTACCTGTCCGCATCGCACGCCATGCGGCAGGACGCGACGGATCGGGTCTACGCCCAGGTGGCGGGGGTCGTCGAGAAGGATCCGTCGCTGGCCCCCAGCCTGCGACGGTACCTCTCCGACGGCAGGCTCTCGCCCAGCGAGGCCCGCGCCCTCGGAGGCGAGGCGCGCGCGCACCAATACGAGATGCGCAGATACGAACAGCGTCATGCCGAGCGGAACGCACGGTGGGAGAGGGCGCGCATGATCGCTCTCTACGGACCAGGAAGGAGCTGACGCGTTGGGCACCGAATACTCGATCGTCCGTCGCGCGGCCCGCGAGATCTACGACCTCGGCAAGGCCCGACTGGACCTTCCCGTCGGAACCCCGACGCTGGACCAGGCGCGCAAGGCGCCTCTGCGCGTCGGGACGAGCCGCGCCGAACGCGTGATCCTCGACGCCTCGGGTCCCGGCCACATCGCCATGTGGCTGATCATGGGAACGCCCGACCGCAGCATCTTCCGTCTCGGGACGGACGACAGGGAGCGTCTCGCGGATCTGCTCCACCGGGCGAGCGCCTCGGTCGACACGCCGACGACGGGACTGCTCGTCGCCGACGATCTCATCGCCTGGGCCGACGGTGACGACCTGACTCTCGTCACCGACCACGGCATCGAGACGCTCGGTCGGCTCGGGTTCGACGACGAGATCGAGAACTACAGACGCGCCGGCGGTCTCCACCGCGCGGTCGCACGCATCCGAGGGGACGACCGATGAACGAGAAGGCCGCCAACCACTCCGAGCTCCGCATGGCGCTCGTCTTCCGAGCCGACCTGGACGCCATGACCCGCGGCAAGTCCGAAGGACAGGCCTGCCACGCGGGGCTGGAGGCCGGGGTTCTCCTCGCGCGTCAGGATCCGGAACTTGCCGATCGCTACCTAGGGGACGGCCAGCCGAAGATCGTGCTGGAGACCCCGGATCTGGAAAGCCTCGGGCGCATCGTCGCCAAGGCGCACAAGCGCGGCGTCAGGGTCCTGACGATCACCGATCTCGGCCGCACCTGCTTTCCGGAACCCACGATGACGTGCGCCCTCATCGGTCCCATGTCCAAGACCGATTCGAACGGCATCACGCGCGGCACGACCATGCGGGATCCGGTCCCGCCCAAGGATGCCCAGGAGAACGGACAGGATGCCTGACGAGGCGAACGGGCTTCCGAAGGGACCATGGCGTCGCCTCGTGGCCGTCGATCCGTGGCTGCAGCTCGCCGAGGTCAGGACCATGCTGGAGCTCGGCATCGGAAAAGGCGAGGTCCGGATCGACGAGGATCCGTTCCACGGAACCTGGGTCCGCATCCTCGTCGGAGGCGTGCGCTTCTTCCTCCCCGATCTCGTCGGGACCGACTTCCGACACGACGCCGACCCCCTCGCGGTCGCGCGTCAGCTGCTGCGCGTGGTCTCGGAAGACGCCGACACGTCGCCCGGCTGGCAGAACCGCATCCACGAACGCCGCGACGCCGCCACGTCGCTGATGCTGGCGTTCGCCAACGGGATCGATCGACCCGTCGCCACCGAGTTCACGGCGGTCGACGAGGAGGACGGCCTCCCGTCGCTTCGTCTATGGAACCCGAGCCGCGCCACCTGGCGATCGATACGCGTCCCGATGGACGCGAGGATCGCCGCGGCGCGTCTCCACGGTCATGTCGTCCATCTGGAGAAGCGATCCGGTCAATGGCTGCTCAAGCCGCATCCGATGGAACGCGAGAGCGGTGTCGGACCCGTGGATCCCCTGTCGGCCATGCGGGCCGTCGAAGGCAACCCGCGATGACCGACGACGAAGTCATCCGCCTGTGCTCGCTGATCTGGAACGGCAAGAAGCTGCGCAACCTCGCCGATCCGAGGATGGGCAAGGACGACACCTGGCACGACATAATACTCGCATGCGAGGAGGTCGTTCTCGACATGGTGCGCCTGTCGCTCACGAGCTCCCTCAAGGGTTCGAGATGCGGCATCGTCAGGCGCTGCGCGATCGATCACGCCATCAGGGGCGTGACGAACAGTCCCTGCCTCTACACCAGGCCCCTCTACGTGAGCGAGGGGCATCTCCTGCGCATCGCGGAGGCCGAGACGGCCATGCTCGCGACGCCCGGTCGACGCAGGACGGTGAGGGAACCGTCATGCCGCGAGGAGCATGTCGTGCCGCTGGCGGTCGATGCCTCGGGCAGGAAGATCCTCGAGGATCCAGAAGGACACCTCCGGCGCGTCCGCAGGAAGTTCATGAGCCCCGTCTGCATCGTGACCCCGGACGAGGATCTGGAGCTGACGCGGATCAAGGACCGGCTCAAGGGTCACGAGAGACCCAACCGCCCGTTCCAGCGCTACGCGGACGTGGCGGACATCCGCCTCACCAGGAACGGCGCGCGGATCGATCCCGCCTCCTTCACCTTCAGGGACCATCTGAGGGAGATGTCCATGCAGCCGGCGTACGCCACGGCGGTTCCGCTGTTCGCCTCCGGATCGAGACACTGGGTCGCAGCGCTGGCCGCGCTGAGACGCGACGTGCGCACTCCCCGATGCCCGTGACGACCCAGGGGGGATTGCGTCAGGGACCGGCCTCGGCGACAATGGATCCCACATAGCGAGGAACCCCGTCATGCACGTCCTTTCCGGTGAGACGATCGATCACGTCGACTCGATGGCCCACGCCTACGTGATCGACCATTGGACGCCATCGACCATCGACGCCCAGAAGGAGCGCGACAGGCTCGACACGCTCTCGAAGGACGTCAACCTCCTCGACACGCCGGGCGGCAGCCTCGAGCGATCGTCCCTCCCCGGCCGCGACGATGCGCTGCTCGTGGTGAGGACGGATCTCGCCATGAAGGCCTCCGAAATCATGCGCGCCGTACCGCGCGAGGATCTCGAGAACATGCGGCTGGTGGACGATTCCATCGCGCTCGATCCGGTCCGCTTCGATCTCTCCCCTCAGGAGAAGGCGAGCGAAGCGGCCCGGAAGGCCGACTGGTCCTCGCGCATGATCGAGAGCAGAGGCGCGCCGGCCCCGTCGCTCATCGATCGCGGTCCCATCTCCGACGGGACGGCCTCGAGGATCGCCCGCATCGGCGAGCAGTCCCTCGAAAGGGAATGGAAGGGCGGCAAGGCCGCTCACCAGCGTCAGGACACCGTCCTGCTCGTCGATCGGATCGAACGTCTCGATCGCAACCGCACCGGCGTCCAGGATCCCGTCGTGCGGGCAGCCTACGATCTGGTCCGGAACGACATGGCGCTGAAGATCGCAGGCAACATCGCGCACGCCCTCCAGGTCGGCGCGGTCAAGACCAAGCACTTCGCATCGGAGGATCTCCGCCTTCTGCGCGATCCCCACAATCCCGGCACGTCGGGCATAGCGGCGCAGGCCGCCGCTCTCGGAACCGAGGCCGCTGCCTCGTCGAAGGGACGCGAGGAGACGATGCCGATCCAGACGATGCGGAGCGGGATCGAACGCTGAGCGCGGGCCGGGGTCCGTCTGGACGCGGACCCCCTGATGATGCATCTCCACCGGACGAGACCCCGGAGGACGAAAGACATGACTGATGGCGAGGCCTTCCTCGAGGCCCAGGGCTTCACGCACGTCGAGAACGACGAGCCGCACGAGGACCATTGGATCATGGAGGGAATGCCAGACGGCCTCGCTCTGCTCGTCGAGAAGGTGGATGGGAGCTGGTCCATGCACCGCGACCCGCGGGGCGACGAACCGCGAGGCGAATGGACGGACATGGCCGCAGGCCTGTCCCCTTCGGCCATGATCGAGACCGTGTCGGCTCAACTCGAACGCGCCGGGATCAGCGTCGATCTCGCGGCGGGCAACCACGCGGCGCGCAAGGCCGCCGAGGCCTACGGTCTATCGGTCAACCCCAGGATCGGGGATGCCGACCTTCGCTGACGTCGACGCGTCAACGAGACGACCGTTCCGTTGGCACATGGATCACGACGTGTGAAGGAAACGCGTTTTCCCTTACATGACGGGGGCGCGCTCCGATCGCCCCGCAACCCGAACCGCAGGAGACGCGCCCCGGCCTGCCGTGCAGGTCCGCGCGACATGCACAGATGGACACCTCCTCGTGTGCAGGTTCCGTCTTCATGTCGGAATCGAAGCCTCTTCGTGTGCGTATCAATCCAAGGGACGAAATTCATGCCCAACCCGATCTCGGCGACGACCGCCTGGCATTTCAAGATCATGGCCGAGAACTCGGTAAGGACGGCTCTCGAGCACATGCCCGAGAGCATGAGGAACGCCGTCGTCAACTACGCTTCGCGCATGCTGAGGGAGCCGACCGACCTCATCGACGAGATCGCGATGGAGGGCGACGACAAGGATCGACGCATCGCGAAGCTGGAGGGCCTCCTGTGCTACGTCGAGGGCTCGCTCGCCGAATGGCTGACCGACAACACCGAGGAGGTGTTCGAGGAGCAGCCGGAGATCGACGGACTTCGGGGAGTGGTCCAGGACCATCTGTACCCTCTGAAGGAGGCCTGATAGCATGGCCGCGATCACGAGGAACCCGAACAAGACGCTGCGCGATCGGATCGTATGGGGCGCCATGTCCGCATGGTTCGGCATCCCGGCGGCGGTCGCAGGCACGACCGCGTTGGCGACCGGCAACCTGGAGATCGGAGTGATCACGGGCATGGGACCCCTCGTAGGGATCAGCGTGATCGTCATGGCGACCATCATGACGATATCCCACGATCCGACGATCCGCGCTCCCGCGACGATCGACCCCGTCTCCGTCAAACGGATGATGGAGCGTCTGGTCTCCATGGCCACCCGGGGACTGAGGTCCGAGGAACGCCACGACGCCCAGAGGGACGTCGACCGGGGCATCGAGCAGATGACGATCCTGCTCGGAAAGGATCCCTGGATCGCCGTCGAGGACGAGAATCCCGCGGAGGCCCCGGAACACATGGAGATGCGGGCCGAACGCATCTCGCAGTCCATGGACCTCGCGGAATGGTCCGCCAGCAGGATCGGGCATGATCGGAAGGAGTACGTCGGCTCGCTCGCCGGATGCCTGGCCGCGATGGTCGCGATCATCCGGGACTTCGGACTCGACCCCCGCGGCATGGTCCCCGGGACCCGTCGCCTTCCCGGACAGGACCTGGGCGCACCCGTGCCGCTGCCGCTTCTGGCGGCGCCCGTGCGGACGCTCGCGGACGAATGGCTGAACGGCGACAACGCCGGCGTGCCCGAGATGGAGCGCATCGTCGCGGACACCGCCGCCACGCGCGAGCTCAAGGCCCTGGAGGCCGACTGGGCGAGAGCGCGAGCGACCTCGGAACCCGAGAACGTCGACGCGGTCGACGCGTCGTTCAGGATCGGCGTCGACAGGATCTCGGCGACCCTGTCGGAGGCGATCACGCTGCGCGCCAGGAAGGACAGGGACCAGCTGTCCACCAACGTCCGCTACCTGGACGCCAAGCACGCATGACCGTCCATGTGAACGCCGCCGTGTTCGCCGACGAGACGGAACTGGCCGACCTGACGTCGATCATCGACGAGATCGCGGGACATCCCGAGCGATCGCACGTCGTGGCGATCGCTCCGGACGACACGCCGTGGGGCGCCGAATGGCCGGGACTGGCTCTCGTCTCGCGCAGGCGCTCCATCCTGCTGCCGGTGGTGGGAGCCTGGCCGCTCGGCTTCGGATCGTCGAGCCTCCCCGAGGATCTCGAGCGGACGCTGCCGATGGATGTGGTGCCCGCACTGCGCTCCATGCGGACCGAGACCCGTCGGGACGGCGACGTCGACTCGTCCTACGCCATCGCCGGCGAATCGATGGAGCGCATCGCCAGGATCGCTCTCGCGCACGTCGACAGATCGGACGAGCGGTTGATGCGCTCGCTCTTCCCGGGACAGGACAGCGTGTCCTGCGAGGTCGGCATGGAGCAGGACGGGACTCCGATCGTCTGGGTCGAGACCGTTTCCGACATGCATCGCATACACCTGCCCGAAGGGACCGGCCTCGGCATGATGATCGAGGAGCCGCTGCTGCTCATGGCGCGTCGACGCAACGGATTCGAGATCCCGGACGTGGGCGAGCCGACGATCATCCTGTCCCCCATGAACAACGACGAGCAGGGAACCTCGATGGAGATCGAGATGCCCTCGGCGATGGAGGTCCTCAGGATCATGACCAGATGGCGCGGCTCCGACGAGGATCGGCGATGAGCACCGACATGCGGAACCTGCCGGCGCCGGTGGTCCTCCACTGCGATCCCGATCACGCCGAGAGCATGATCGAGCGGCTCCGAACGGCCGCCTCGACCATCGAGGAGCGGTTCGAGTTCGGCGTGAGGACCGAGACGGTCCTCCTCCTCTCCGACCGATCCGCGTCCGCGACGTCCTGGTCGCTGGGCATCGACGTTCTCGTGAACGGCCGCGTCAGTCACGAGGCGGTCGTCTCGTGCCTCTTCGACTGGCCTCTCGCCGGCATCCAGAGGATGCCGGCAGGCCGACTCCCCGCCGACGTGGCGCGGATCGCGCTGGAGGCGGTGATCGAGGCGATCGCGACGAACGCGGAGCCGGATTCCGACCGCGAGGAGGCATGCCTGCGACGTGCGGCGGCGCAGGCGCCCGACTGGATCGACGAGGCGCGAGCGGTCGATGCGGCGAAGATCGCCGAGTGCAGGCAGGACGCCAGATGGAACGTCCTCGTCGAGAGGGATTCGAGCCGAGGCACCCCGTTCGTGTGCATCCTGGGCACGGATGCCGAGGACGACGTCCGGATCGACACGATGATCCCCGACGAGCGCATATCGGCTCTCGTCCGGCGGCACCCGGCGCACGTCGAGACGAGACTGGTCGACGATCTCATCATCGTCAACGCCTGCGATGTTGACGGACCGGTCGCCGACGTCGATGATGATCCCCTGCAGACGCTGCGCCGCATGGCGCGTGACCGGGAGTGAGCAAGCTGAATCCGCCCCTCGACGATCAGGCCTACCACGCCCGGATATCCGACATCGTCACCTCGCACCTGGCGATGAACGGCTCCCTGCGGCCGACGGCCTTCGTGCAGGTCGATCACGACGAGCGCATCGTCGTGATCGACGCGATGGACGTCGAGGATCCCGCACTCTTCATCGACGTGGTGCGCCGCACGTCGTGCCGCCTGGAATCGCCTCGCACGGCGATCGCCAGCGAATGCGTGATGGTCAGCAGCGACGATCCCGTCGAGATGGCGGCGATCCACCACGCCGTGTCGGAGGACCCGAGTCTGCTCGAGACCCATCCTCTGATGCGTCGCGGGGTCACCATCCAGGTGGAATCGGACGAGGGCCTCACGACCTCCTTCCACGAGATCGCGCGACACCATCCGGAGATGGCCGAGATCCTCCCCTCCGAGACCACCTTCCAGCCGGTACCCGAGGCGATGAGGGGCGGGCTCAACGGCTTCCACGTGCCGGCGGAAGCCAGGGACGGCGACGACATGGCCGAGGTGATGGCGAGGGTCGGACACGTCGGGATCCCGGAGGCGGATGCGACGGAGCCGCCGAAGGCGTACTGACGGGTTGGGACACGGGTGCGACATCGTAGGACACCCACGAAACGGAGAATCGCAATGATCGCGCATCTCGAGCTTCTCAGACCTCTGTTCCAGCGCGGGATATGCGACATGCTGCTGGTCACGACCGCGGCAGGGAGCGCCGTCGTCGATCCCGCCGACATCGAGACCATCGAGAGCGAGGACGGACCGATCCACGTGTTCGGCGCCCTCGGAACGCTCATGGAGCAGGAGATCCTCCTCTCCCAGTTCGACGAGGCGACCTGCGAATCGACGCTGATCACCGTCATGGGAACCGTGACGTTCATGCCCCTTCTGCCGGGCGCGACCGTCCTCACGCAGTGAGCGCGCCCGGAAAACGAGCGCTTCACACCCGATGCGTCATGGGCTAACGTCCCTTCCGATCCTGAACGTAAGAAGGGGAAGGGACCGATGAAGATGACGATCACAGGCGCCGCGCTCGCGGCGGCATTCGCACTGACCGCCTGCGGCGGTTCCGACGCCGGCCAGACCGGCACGAACGCGGTCGCGGCGCCCGCCGGCGCCACGGCCACCGCCCCGGTCGCGCAGACGCTGCCCGCCACGCCGAAGAACGACACCGCCGTCGGCAAGTCGATGCCCGCGGCGAACGGCAAGCCGTCGCCGGACACCATCGATCAGAAGGCCAACGACCTCATCGCCTGCGAGGCGGGCAAGAGCGCCGGTCCGGGCAAGCCCCCGACGATCGCCGTCGACGCCTTCGACAAGGCCAAGGCGCGACTGTCGACGGATCCGCAGGCGCTCGACAAGTGCCGCGCCGGCTGATCAAGGCCAATCGACGCGTGAGACGAAGAAGGGCCGCCGTTCCGGGGAGGAACGGCGGCCCTTCTGCACGACGGTGTTCTCTCCAACTACGCGCCCATGGTCGCGTAGATCATCGCGACGAGCGGCAAGGCCGCGAACACGATGGACGTTACGCTCTTCATTATCGTTCTCCCATGACGCGAGACCTGGACCACCAAACACGACCGGGGCGACATGGTTCCCCATGACGCCCGGACCAGTCCCCGTCGCCTGCGAACCATGCGGCGACCAGACCCAAGAGGATCATCCACATGACCGTCTCACGCTTCGCCATGCCGGCATGCGCCGCCCTCGCCATCGCGCTGGCGGGCTGTTCCGGATCAGGGAATGACGATGCCGCGTCGAGGACGTCCGAGACGGAGACCCGACGCGCCGACGACGCGATGCGCAACGCATCGGACGGCTCGGCCGCCGCCGCGGTCGGCGACATGATGAACGATCCCGCCATACGCGACCAGCTGGGCATGCCCGGCTCCGCACCCGCCGTGCAGTCGCCGCCGACCACATCCCCTGCCGCCGACGGCGCGGGTACGGCGGGGATCGGCACGGGGGACACGGGACAGGCGCAGGCGCTGGCCGCGTGCCGAGCGCTCAAGGGCGCCAGGGCGGGGATGCCGGGGCGTCCGAACGCGGACGCCATCGCCCAGGCGGGCAGGGATCTGGCGACCGATCCCAACGCGCTGGGATCCTGCCAGGCGACCATGTAGGACCCGATCGCGAAGGAGGCCACCGCGGATGCGGTGGCGGAATGGATGCGGATTGGTCCCGGGGACCATCAGGTCCATGAAAATTCCGACGGGATGCCCATGCTCGAACATCTGCACGCGCCGCACATCGATCTCGTCGAACTCGACGCCTGCGTCACGCGCCTCTCGCAGTGCGTGCGGATCATATCGTCCGCACCTCCTCCCGGGCTGTCCAGCGTCGGCGTGTCCGGCGTGGCCGACGCATCGCTGCTCGACGCCGTTCCCGGACTTCCGCTGCTCCACCACCGCCGGATCATGAGCGGACGCATAGGACGCATGGACGCGTCGGCGACGTGGACCCTCGGATCGTCCGACGATCGCGAGAGAGCGATCGCGACGACCGAGGTGTCGTGCAGTCCCGTGCTGGGCAGAATGGTGATCATCGAGGATGCGCGCCTCGACCTGTCGAACGCACCGGGTCCCGGCGACAAGGATGCCGTGAAGAGGATCGCGCGGTCGCTCACGAGGCTGCAGAACCTCGTGAAGACGCAGGCCGACGCGCTGCGGATCAGTCTGGCTACAGGCGACCCCGCAGCGACGGTCCGTCGCGGAATCGACGCGGCCCTCCTCCAGGCCGCGCCGTTCGCCAGCAAGGCCTTCGACGAGAGTCCCGAGGATCAGGACATCGAGGACGTCACCCTGTGGACCGGCGCACCATACCGCAGGGCACGGATCACCTACAGGGACGAGCACCACGACATGAGCGAGCACCACCTCCTCAGCACGGAGGCCGAGGAGGTGCTGCAGAGGATGGTGCCGCCGGTCGTCAAGATGGAGATCTCGAACTTCATGGGCGGCATCCGCTACCACTTCGGACATGGCAGCGAGGGGATCGGGGTCCAGGAGATCGGCGATGATCCGATTCAGGCTCTGCGCTGGCACCAGACCGCCAGCGACGTGCCGACGCCCGCATGGCGGTCGAGAGGGTCCTGAGGACCCCGACATGGATCGAAAATCCCGCAGGGATGAATTCCGGGGATGAAAACCATGACGAAGACGAACTTCGAGGACCTGCGCACTCTGATCACCGCCACGGTGATCACCGTCTGGACGGGCACGGCCTACTTCTCGCAGTGGACGGCGATGGATGCGACGAGCGGCCCGACGCGGCTGATGCACGCCGTCGCCATGATGGCGATGGCCTCCTGCTGCCTCGTCGCGATCGCGACGATCCTGGCGGTCGCCGTCGTGCGCACCGTCGATCTCGTGACGCTGCTGCGCGCGCGTCGCCTGCGCCAGGCCGCCGCGACGACCCGGATGCACGGCTACCGCATCGTGGCACCGGGAGCGGCGATCCGCTGAAGCGGATCCCAGGCCCCTCCCCCCTCTCGACCAGCAGGAATCAACGCATGCGCTTCATCGCGAACATCTCCAACGGCGCCGACACCGTCGCGCGCGTCAGCATCGACGACAAGGCCTGCGAGACGCTGAGCCAGAACGCGCTGCGGGCACGCGCCGAACTGATCCGCGATGCGAACCGACATCGCAGCCCGGTGCTCTCGGACGCCGTCCTCGAGCAGATGGCGGAGATCTACGGCCATGCGGTGGCGTCGCAGATCATCAGTCGCGAATCCCGCGAGATCACGTGCATCTCGCGCGGCGACGTCGTGACCAGTCACGAGGGCCGGATCGCGGTGCTGACCAGCCGCCGCGATCTGATCATGCTGGTGTCGGTCCAGGACGACGCGGAGGTCGCCGCGATGGACGACTTCGTCCAGGACCTGATCGCGAACGCCTGAGCGATCAGCGTCCCATGGGCTCGAACGGGGCCGCGTAGGTGATCGACGTCACCCGCGGCCCCGTCGCACGATGCTCCAGCGAGACGCAGTACCGGGCGCCGTCCATGACATGGGATGGAGCCATGCGCTCGGCATCGGTCATGATGGCGGCATCCACCAGGACGACGCCGCGATCGTTGACGAGCTCGGGCCCCGAGGGTCCCGTCCTGCGCGTACCGCAGACCTGGCGCGCATCGAGCGACTGGATCCTCAGGGAACCGGTCTCGATGGAGGCGGGCATGGCGAGCAGCAGGGCGACGATGATCATCCCGGGACGATAACACACCGGTCGAGGGGCGGCAAACCATATGCTCGACAGGATCGGGACGGCGGACTAGCGTCCATCGCACGATAGGGGGAACGACTGAACATGACGAACGGCTCGCGTCGCATCGACGAACGCAAGGCTGCGGTTGACGCATGCAAACCCGGGCTGACGGCCGTGCTGGGTCTGAGCGCCGTCCTCAACGTGCTCGCCCTGGCGGGCTCGATCTTCATGATGCTCGTCTACGACATGGTCCTCCCGTCGCGGAACGCCGCGTCGCTCATCGGCCTCCTCGCCATCCTGACCGCCACGTACGCGTTCCAGTACGGGGTCGAGAACGTGCGTGCCCGCGCACTTCGCCTGTGCGGGGCCGTGCTCGGCGGAAGACTGTCGGACCGGTGCGCGGAGGCGTCGAGACGCCTGACGCTCGCCGGTCATGGCCGGGAGAACGATCCCGTCCGCGACCTCGATTCCGTCAGGACCTTCATGTCCGGCGCGGGCCCGACGGCGATGATGGATCTTCCATGGGCGATCCTGTTCGTCGGGATCCTCTGGGCCCTCCATCCATGGCTCGGGATCGTGACGCTCGCCGGCGCGGTCGTCATGGCCGGGCTGACGCTCCTCACCGAGCGTCTCGTATCCGAGCCGTCGAAACGCGCCGAGGAGGCGGCGGTCATGCGTCAGGTCGCACTCGAGCAGCGCAGGCGCTCGGTCGAGACGACGCGCGCGCTCGGCATGGAATCCCGCATCGACGACCAGGTGGCGGAACGCACCGACAGGAGCCTCTCCCTGCAGGAGCGGCTGGCTTCGATCACGTCGGGGCTGGGAGGCGCCAGCCGCTCGCTCAGGATGCTCCTGCAGTCGCTCGTGCTCGCCACCGGGGCGATCCTGGTCATCCAGGACAAGGCGACCGGCGGAGTCATCTTCGCAAGCTCGATCCTCTCCTCGAGGGCGCTGGCGCCCGTCGACGTCGCGATCGCCAACTGGAGGGGGTTCTCGGCCGCGCGCGCGGCATGGAGCCGTCTCGGCGAGACGCTGCGCGCCGTGCCCCGGAAGGAGGCCCGAACCACCCTTCCCGCTCCGGCGTCGGAACTGGCCGTCGAGGCCATCGCCGTCGCACCGCCCATGATGAGGACCCCGACGCTCCAGGGTGCGAGCTTCGTCGTGAGGGCCGGTTCCGCCGTCGCGGTGGTCGGGCCCTCCGGCGGCGGCAAGACGACCCTCCTGAAGGCGCTCTGCGGCGCGTGGCCCGTCCTGTCGGGCGGCATCCGCCTCGACGGCGCGTCGATCGACCAGTGGACGAGCGACGACCTCGGTCGCCATCTGGGATGGCTGCCGCAGGAGGTCGGGCTGCTCGAGGGGACGATATCGCGCAACATCGCGCGCTTCGACCCGAAGGCAGACGACGCCGGCATCATCGCGGCGGCCAAGGCGGCCGGGGCCCACGAGATGATCCTGCGGCTTCCCGACGGCTACGACACGTCCATCGGCGAAGGCGGAGCCGGCCTCTCGTCCGGGCAGAGACAGCGCATCGGTCTCGCCCGCGCCCTCCATGGCGACCCCTTCCTCGTGATCCTCGACGAGCCCGCCGCCAACCTGGACGCGGAGGGCGAGAACGCGCTCGTCGCCGCGATCGCGGGCATACGGCGCCGAGGCGGGATCTGCATCGTGTCCGCCCACCGTCCCTCGGTCGTCAGGATCTGCGACCTCGCCCTGATCGTCCGTGACGGCAGACAGCAGGCCTTCGGCCCCTCGGAGAGGGTCCTGGCACCCCAGAACGTCAGACCCGCCGTCGCCGGAGCGCAGACGGCATCGGAGGCATCGGCATGAACGGCACCACCGAGGATCGTCGCATCGATGCCGACGCTGCGCTGAGGAGCGCCATACTGCATTCCCGTCTGCTGGTCGGATCGCTGGCGGGCACCCTGCTCCTGGCGGGCACGGTGGTGTCCATCGGAGGCGCCGTCGTGGCCCCCGGGGACGTCACCGTCGAGGGCCGCGTCAAGACCGTCACCCATCCGTCCGGAGGTGTGCTGTCCTCCCTGCTGGTCCACGACGGTCAGCGCGTGCGCAAGGGCGAGGCCCTGATGAGGCTGGACGACAGCGTCACGTCGGTCGGTCAGCGTTCCTCCGGGGAGGACCTGGACTCGCTGGTCGCGAGACGTGCGCGCCTGCGCGCCGAGCGCGACGGCTCCGGCGTCTACGTCGTCCCCGAGGAGCTGGAGGGCAGGAGCGATCCCTCCGCGCTCGCCGCGATCGCACGCGAACGACGCCAGCTGCAGCTGGACGCCGCGTCGCGCACGGGGCAGAGGACGCAGCTGCGCGAGAGGATCGCGGCTGCCGAGGAGCAGATCTCCGGTCTGCGCAAGCAGGGCGCATCGGCCGTGAGACAACGACAGATCATCGAACCCGAGCGCGCCGCCATGAAGGATCTGTGGGACAAGCGCCTCGTCTCCATCTCCAGATACAATCAGATGGAGAGGACGGCGGTCGAACTCGACTCGTCCAAGGCCGACATGGACTCCAGAGCGGCCGCGACCCGCTCGCAGGTCGCCGAACTGCGGCAATCGATGCTCTCGGTCGACGACGACGCCCGGACGCGCGCCGGGGCCGAGCTCGCCGAAGTCGAGTCCCGCCTCGCCGACGCGCGCACCCGATCGGCCAGCGCATCCGACGCGCAGCGTCGCGCGCTGGTCGTCGCCCCGGCGGACGGGATCGTCGACGCGATCGCCTTCCCGACCGTCGGAAGCGCGGTTCCCGCCGGGCAGGCGCTCCTGAGGATCGTTCCCGACCGCGAGGCTCCGGTCGTGGAGGTGCGTCTGTCCCCGACGGACATCGACCAGGTCCATGTCGGGCAGAGGGTCGACCTCGTATTCTCGGCATTCAACCAGCGCACCACTCCCAAGATAGAGGGCACGCTGGAATGGATCTCGGCGGACCGGAGCGTCGACGACCGCACGGGTGCGGCGCACTACCCCGCGAGAGTCGCCGTGACGAAGAGCCAGGTCCGGCGCCTCGGCATGCCGCTGAGGTCGGGTATGCCGGTCGAGGCGTACGTGGCGACCGGCGAGCGCTCGCTCCTCTCCTACATCGTCAAGCCGCTGATGGACCAGTTCAAGAGGGCCTTCCGGGAGGACTGACCTTCCCGTGAGCGGATGGTCGATCGGAAGGACGAAATGGACACCATGCCGCAGGCTCTCGACGCCGCCTCGGATCCGGCCTTCTCGGCCTGGTTCGAGGGATCCGTCGTCCGCGATGGCGCGATTCCCGTGATCGCCTGGCGCGGCGAGCACGGCCCCGCGACGCACGGCTTCTCGACGAAGCTCGGCTCGCTGTCGTTCGGCACGCGGGAGACCGCCTGCCTGTATGCATGCAGCCCCAACGATTCGCGGATGAGCGTGGTCGCACCCCGCGTGACGCCGTGCATGCTGCGCATCCGTCGTCCGGTCATGAACGACCCGGACGATCCCTTCATGGACCTGACGCACCTCGTCCGCGCGCTGGGGCGCGATGCGGCCCTGGCGATCGCGCTGGAGCATGCCGACCGCATCTCGTCGACCGGTCACTGGGACGAGACGTATGCGGACGAGTGGGACGCGGACGTGGCCGGAATGCTGAAGGCGCATCCCGCCCGTCTCGACGATCTCTATCTCGTGGCGCACGCCGTCATGGACGACCACCACGCCTGCGCCCTGCTGCGCCGCGCCGGCTACGACGGCGCGGTCTGCGGCGGATGGGGCGAGAACGCCTGCGAACCAGAGTGGCGGGTCATCGATCCCGAGGACGTGGTGCCGGCGATGACGTGGTGGCGGCACGTTCCGGACACGAGGATCGCGGCATGACGGTCATCACCCTCGCCGTGCCATGCATCGGCCTGCTCGCGAGGTCCGTGGCGCACGGACCCGCCCCGATCGAGACCCCGGACCTGCACGGCATCGTCCCCTATGCGCAGGAGGCCGGTCTCGCGGACACGCGCTTCCGTCGCGTTCCGGGCCCGGAGACCCTCGCGGCGGGAACGCACTGGTTCAGAGGCGATCTCGGCGCCATCGCCTGCGCGGTCGAGGAGGAGGATCGCGTCACGCTGCACGTCATGTCGCGCGACGGGAGCACCCTCGCGATCAGAACCATGCACGCGGCATGGCATCCCGACCGCCCCTAGACACGATGGACGCAACCGATTCGAGGCGAATACTTCGAGGTTGTTGATGATGCGTGATCGGCGACAGTATTGATCGATGCGATCGAAGCATGTATGCATGATTCGTTTCCGGGGGGAGTCAACGCATGCGCATCGTCGCCGTCATCATCGCAGCCGCTCTGGCCTGTCCGCTGCCCGCGGCGGCGCAGACCTACTACGCGCGCCAGAACATGAAGCAGGTCAGGAAGGACGCGGCGACGCCCACGCCTGCGCCTCCTGCGGTTCCGGGGACGGTGAGCTGCAGCGACCTGACGATGGGCGTGACCGCATACCCGGAGACCGCGAACTCGGGCGTCGTCGCCAACACGACCAGCATGGCGGCCGCCTTCGCGGCGTGCAATACGGTCGGCGCGCAGTACGGTCCCGCCCTGAAGGACTTCAACTACTGCCGTACGTACAAGGCCATGGACGGCGTCTACTACACCTACTTCGTCAAGGGCACGGGCGTGTACAACTACGGCGACAACGCGTACGCCAGGGAGACCTACGGCAACGCGACGTGCCGCTACAATCCCTGATGCCGGGATGTCGCGGCAGGGCCCTGCGGGGGAAAGGGAGCTGATTGCCCTGCGGAAGCATCCGCAAGACGAAAAGGCAGTCAGACCATGCAGCAAGATCTCGGTCCCCTGTACGCAGCCGAGCAGGCCGTCGAACGTCGGCTGGCCCTGCTGATCGCGAGGCGGCCCGACTCGACGGCATGGAAGGGATCGACCACCGACATGCGCTGGCGAAGCGCCGATGGTCTCTCGGCGGTCCTGATCCACATCTCCGAGGATGCCGAGAGCATCGTGCGCGTCGGCTTCACGGTCACGACGCCGACGACGGACGAGACGGCGGTCATCGGACCGGACGACATCGACACCGCGCCGATCCTCGATCGCGTCGCCTCGCTGTTCCCGTCCGCCATCGGACGCATCCTCTGGGACGAGGAGCGCGACCGCTTCGGGAACTCGGTCTCCATCGCGATCATGCCCGACGGACGTCGTCTGCGCATGGTCCGGCACGAGCGGACCAAGCCGTGGCATGCCATCACCCGCACGACCGTGTACCGCGGTCGCGGATCGAGCGTGCGCATCGAGAAGCGCAACGGCCGCAACGACTGCTGCTACGACGACCTCAAGGTCGCCGGCTACTCGATGTGCTGGGGCGACGGCGAACTCGGTCCGCTGGAGCAGAACGCGGCGGGACCGGACCTGCGCGAACGCATCGAGGCGCACGCAGGACACCAGGACGACGAGAACGCCATCCTGTGCGTCCTGACGGCCATCGTCGACGTCGACGCCCTGTGGGACACCAAGGAGGTCAAGCCGCGACTCGCGGCCTGACCTCTGATACGTCCCCGTGAACACACGCAAATCATCAGGATCACGAAAATGGCAGCACAGCCACGCCACCCCTACGCACGTCACATCCGCAACGAGCTCGCGCGCGAGAGGATCGCGCTCAGCATCCCGATGCTCGACGTCGTGAGCAACGCCATGGCGATCGTGTCGGCGCTGGCGATGCACACGCGCCGCAACGTCATGCTGCTGAACGTCGGCAGCGCCCTGGCGATCGATCCGAAGCTCGAGGCGGACGACAAGGCCAAGCGCCTGGACCGCATCGACGACGGTCTCTCCGCCACCGTCGTCGCGACCGGTCAGTGCATCGTCTCGAAGCGCAAGGACAAGGCCACCGCGCGCGCATCCGCCGCCCTCGCCGACGTGCTCGACGACGTCGTCGCGGAGGGTGCCGAGGGCTCCTTCCTCGTCTGCGCGATGGACGACGGACAGGTCCGCCTCCAGCTCGGCGCCGACGCCAACGGCCACTGCGCCATGAGCGGGTTCATGCATGCCGAGGACGTGTCGTTCGGCGGCTGACGCCTTCGACGACGATCCGCGATCACCACATCCATACGAACAGGGACGGGAACCAGCACATGCATCAGGATCGATACGCGAACGAACGTACGAACGGCATCGTCTCGAACCTCGTGGAAGCCCAGGGGGAGCTCGGCAACGGCGACGGAAGACGCACCGTGCGCATCGACATGGGCGAAGACGTGTCGATCAGCGGGGACTGGGTCGAGTTCGACGAGCGGATGGGCACCATCACCGTCTTCTCCAAGGACGACGACGGCGTGCGCATCGACCGCGCACCTCTGCACGCGTGCCGGAACGTCAGCGTCTCGGACGGCGGAACGATGCCGACCCACGTGGCGCCGTCCGAGAGGACGGCCATCGCGCACGCGATCCTGGTGATCGATACCGTGGAGCGGTTCGGCCCGGGCTGGACGTACGAGACGCTGGGCGACCGTGACTTCCCCGAACGCCACGCCTTCCAGAACCTGGATCGGGACGCGCGCAACGCGCTGGTCGATCCCCTCGTCCCCTCCATGCTGGGACGACTGAAGGAGGACGCCCGGGGCTTCCTGGACGACATCACGATCGGGGAGGCGACCCACCGCATTCTGGCCGAGCACGATGGATCGCTCTTCGCCGGAGGCGGTCAGGACGAGTACGACAGGAACGCGTCCGCCGCGCTCAAGGCCGTGAGTCCGCAGCGTCCCGAACCGATGAGCATGCTTCTGACGGACCGCATCGACCACGGGACGCTGGAACGGCTTCCGGACGATCGCCGCGACGTCGTCCAGACCGAGATGTTCCGGATCATGCTCCGCGAGGCGATCGAGGCGGCATACGAGCCGTACATCCCGTTGGACGGGTATCGGACGCGGCTCCTGAGTCATCTGCGCGTCGGGTAGAGGCTTCGTCGGCATCCGCAGATCCCGTTCGACAAACGAAAGCCAGTCTCCATGAAGAACAACGATACGCCCGAGAACGCACGCATCGCACTGCAGGCCGGCACGGCGGCCGTCTGTCGTCATGGTTCCGACGGGGAGGTGGAGGTCCTCTGCCTGGCGACCCGCATGGAGAGCGGGATCTGGGCGTCGGTGCGCGACCGCGGCATCTACGGCGCCAAGGTGCGCGGTCAGAACCGCGGCCTCCTCGAAGTGGTCGATCTCCATCTCCACACGCTGGAGGACGACGTGACGACGCGTCGCGTCCACCCGATCCGCTGGGCGACGCAGACCCCGATCGACCCGATCGTGCTGCTCGGCGTTCCCGGAGACGACGGCGAGACTCCCTTCGTGGTGCCGTCAGGCGAACTGATCGTTCCCGAATACCAGCACGTCCACGTTCCCGTCCCGCACCCGATCGAGGGCGACGCGTTCTTTGGTCCGCGCACCGCGTCGAACATCGATCTGGATCGTCCGTTCGATACGGCCCGGGGCTCGATCTTCGGCCCGCCGATGCTTCAGTCCTTCCGCACCGGCATGGAGGACGCCTACCGCCCGGGCGTCGAGGAGCAGCACCGGGACGGCATCATCGAGAACGTGCGACGCCGCTCGACGGTATGCGTCCTGGCCGACATGGGCCGCCCCCACGACTCCCTGCTCGGCGCCCCGGTCGTCGAATCCTCGGGTCGCCTGGTGGGCGTCGTGATCGGCGCGGGTCAGGGCTTCCAGTACGACCACGTCGGTTCGTACGTACCCGCGGACGTGCTGTCGACGATGGTGCAGCTCGCCAAGGCGCAATGGGCAGCGGCATGGCAGAAGGGCCGTCACGCGTTCGGCGTCGACGTCGTCAGCCACGAGTCGACGGACGTCTACTGGAACGAGGAGGATCGTCCTCGCGAGCCGCGCCACTACCTCGACACGCCGGTGAAGGTCGTCATGTCGCGCCGTCGCCTACGCGACGTCGTCGCGGCCGCCGAAGGGGGCATCTCGAACGAGGGTGCGACCTTCGACACCCCCAGCCCGGCGGAGCAGATCGGAACCGCCGTCGAGGAGCTGCGCGGCATCCTGACGGCATGATCTCCATCCCGGGAGACTGCCGCTTCGATTTCAGGCTCGAGGACGAACGCCTGGTTGGCACGTGCGCGTCCACGAGCCTGGTCGGTCTCAGGCGTGCGCATGCCAGATGGTCGCAGGGGGATGCCGGCGCGATCCACCGGACCGACGAGGATGACCTGGCCTTTCCGAGATCGGTCGGATTCCGGGTGGTGTTCGACTCAATCTCGGGAATGCACGTGATCATCCAGGAGGCTCCGGGGCCGATCGACGTGCCGACCATGGTGGAAGTGACGTCACGATGCCTCGATGCCGTGATTCACCAGGACGCCGGGCCCGATCCGGCGATCGATCCCCTGCAGATCGCCATCGCCTTGGCCGAGACCGCCCGGATGAGACCCGACGCGGCCCTGGGCGTCGCGTCGGCCGCCATGCCCTGGAGTCCGCTGCGCGTCTTCCACAGGGACGCGGACGGCAGACCCTGGACGCTCGACGTGTCGAACGAGATCCGGGCCTGCGAGGCCATGGCCGTTCCTCCGACCCTTAGGATCGACTACCACGCCCCGGGGCGCAATCCGTCCATCAGGATAGGCCGGATGAGCGTGCAGTCGCCGGAGATCCGGACGACTCCTCCGGATGCCGTGACGGTCCTGCGTGCCATGGCGAGCCTCGACCGGCTCATGTCGCGAGACCGATCCACCGGAGACGACGAACCGCATCGGGATCCATAGGCTCCCGCGGAAACGTCGCTGCGACGTCCGATCGGCAGGACCGCCTCGGACGGATGTCATGGAGCACGACGAATGCGTCCCATGAGGGACATGAAAAGACCGTGGCGAACGCCCCGGTCGACCACTCGAGCGCAACCCGAGCAACCAACGCCCATACGGAGCATCCGACCATGACCGCCATCGATCAGGAACTCGTCGCCCGCACCCTCGCCTGCAAGTCCCAGATGCTCCGTGCCTTCCACGAGGCCGCGGAGGCGGATCTCGCGGTGGCACCGCTCGTCATCGTCGCCGACGCCCCGGGCATCGGCGTCGCGAACCTCGCGAGATCGATCGCGGGTTCGGACGTCATGAATCCCGACTGCTTCATCCAGATCCGCTGCGCGCAGATGATCGAGTCGGAATTCAAGCCGGTGACCGTCCTGAACGGCGGCAACCTGGAGATCCGCGAACCACGCATCGCCGCCCTCGGTCAGAAGGCCGGGATCGAGACCGGCTCGATCGTCGTGCTGTCGGACGCGGCGATCGCCGCGCACTCGACCGTCGTTGCGGCACTGCAGCTGATCGCATCCTCGGCGGCGGGCCCGGTGCTGGTCGTCCTGACCGACGTCGGCGGCCGCGACGCCGAGGACCTCATGCTCGCACGGATCAACGACGGCCTCGGTCTGCACAAGGCGCACGTGCCCACCGCACGCCTCTCGATGGACCCGTCGCGACCGATGCCGAAGCAGCCGGTGCTGCTGCACGGGACGATGGAGGAATCCGGCTGCAGGACCGGCGAACGCTACATGGAGATCGAGATCGCCGAACCCTATCTCCATACCGTCCGCTTCACCGTGCATGCCAAGCCCGGACAGGACGACGGAGACCTGGTCGACGCCCTGCACCCCCATCTCGACAGGCGCGGCGGGTGCAGCGTGCGCCTGAGCGACGAGAACGGCGAACTCTGCTGCGGCACGGACGACGTCACCTACGTCTGACGACCGGAAGGGCGCCCGGAGGCGCCCTCCGCAACCCCGACGGGATCGAGAACATGCAGGAACCAACCCCGAAGTCCGTGCCCATCGTGATCGAAGGCTCGATGTGGCTGGCCGCCCACCAGTCTCGACACGCCGACCACCTCGAAGCCGAGATGGCGGTCGACGCCCCGTATCGACACATCACCTCGATCGAGATCGCGCGTCCGCGCGAGCAGGATCTCGACGAATACGTCGCGAGGGTGAACGCGCTCCTCGCCGGCGCCGAGGTCTCCGTGTCGGCCGTGGTGATGGACGGGAACCTGCGCACGACCCTCGCGGGCATCTCCCGACTGACCCGTCCGGACGACGGAGATGCCGCCTTCGACAAGGCCGCCCGGACCCGCGTCGGACGACTCGACGACCTCTTCGACGAGCTGCGCGACCTGGAGGGACGGTCCGACGATCTTCCCACCCGTCCGGGCAGCTGCGCACTGATCATCGCGGTCCTCGCCCCCTTCATCGAGCGACTGGGGACGATGCGCTGCGAGACCAGCCCGGTCGGGGGCGTGATCGCCTCGATCGACACGACGACGGAGACGATCTCGGTGCACGCGATGCCGCAGGGCCACATGACCGTGACGGACAGCAGAGCATGGAACGCCAGTGCGCGTCACGACGTGGCGTCCGCGCAGAACGCGCTTCGCACGATGCTGGATCTGGGTTAGACCCGATACGCAAGATGGAGACGAAAATGTCCTTCGGCCGCCCAGGCAACCCGTTCTTCTCCTACGTCTCGCCGAACGGCGGGACGCTCGCCTGCATCCTCGGGGTGCCGGCGCTCGGCCTGGTGCCCTTCCAGGCGTTCCAACGCGACCTCGACATGCCGACCGACGGCGTCTGGAACCCGAAGGAGGGCACGCTCGCCCTGCACGGCGACGACGGCTTCGTGACGCTCGACGCGGTCACCGTGACCGGCCCGTACCTCGTCATCGAGAAGGACGGATCCCTCACCGTCGAACCGGACGGCGAACGCCACCTCGAGGAGGGGGAGACCCTCGTCACCCCGTCTCTGCTCGACACCCTGCGTCCCGGCCGTCGTCATGCCGCGCTGAAGGAATGGGCGCAGGAGGACGAGGAGGACGCCCAGGCCATGTCCGACATGGTCGCGAACGACGACGTCCGTCTCGGCCGCCCCTTCTCGACGCTGTGACGCGGAGCACCACCATCGTCGTCCGGGAGGGGTCCGCCGGCCCGACGACCCCCTTCGGGCCGCCTCCGACGAGGGAACGACCCGTCTGCAGCGACCACGGCTTCCATTGGGGAGACGGCTGGTCGTCGGACGGTATCATCCTCTTCGACGGCGTCTACTCGGCCACGGGCACCATATCGCACAGGAGGCGCTGAGCATGGACAACGACACGCGCAGGGAGGGAAGGCCCGTCCCGGAACGCCCCACCCTCCGAGGCGTGCCCGACATCCGTCCGAACCACCATCCCACCAACGTGGAGCGCCACACGAGCGTCGCCGGAGACGACGCGGCCATCATCCTCGAGCGTCTCTCCTCGGACATGCCGATGGATCTCGCCGACCTTCGCGCCGACATGGCCGTTCTCGCACGATCGCTGGTGACGATCTCCAAGGGGATCGGCGCACTCGCGCATTCGACCGAGCGCGCCCGGTCCGAAGCCCAGACGGCCTCCAGCAGATCGCGTCGACCATGGTGAGATTCGTCCAGGCGTCGCTCGCGCTCGCGATGGGCTGCGTCGCGCCAGCGACGGCCCAGACCATCCTCGTCGACGTCGGCCACTCGAAGGCGGCGCCGGGATCCACCGCCGCATCGGGGGCGACCGAGTTCGGCTACAACCGCGCGCTCGCCCTCGACGTGGCCGACGCGATGCGGGCACGGGGCTGGCGGGTGGTCGTGCCGAACGCCGACGGATCGGTCCGCTCGCTCGCAGCCCGTCCGGCGGCGGCGACCGCCGCCGGAGCCGATCTGCTGCTCTCCATCCATCACGACGCCATCCAGCCGCAGTACGCCCCCTACAGGGACCGGTTCGGCGGCTTCTCGACGTGGGCGTCGGGATCGCACCCTCAGGCGGCGCGATCGGTGCGATGCGCGGACGCGATCGGGCGGTCGATGGCGGGAGCGGGGATGCGTCCCGCTCTGTTCCACGCCGAGAGGATCCCGGGGGAGTCCCGCGATCTCCAGAACGCCGCCACCGGACGCTACAGACGCGACGATCTGGCCGTGCTTCGCCTGTCGCGCACGCCGGCGGTGCTCGTGGAGGCCGGTGTCATCGTCAATCCGAACGAGGAGGCGTGGCTCTCGAGGACCGACGTGCGGCGTGGAATCGCCAATGCCATCGTCGAAGGCGTCGCAGCGTGCCTGCGCCGATGAGCCGTGCATGAGCAGGACGTCGCAGGACGAGGAGGACGCGGTCGCGATCTGGCAGACCTTCGACGCCTTCCACAGGGTGATCTCGAAGACCCTGCCCTACTCGCTGATGACCGACGATCTGAAGGCGAGACTGGCCTCGGACCTCACGGTCGCCTTCGAGAGCCGACGCGCCACCAGGACGACCAGGGAGCTGATCGAGACGGCGCTGCGCGCCGGTAGGGGTTCGAGCATCTGAGGCGATAGGACCGGACCCCCGCATGGGGGGACGAAAAACCAGTGCATAGAAGAGAGACAGCACCATGGCCAAGAACGCGAACCGCAAGCGCAAGCGCTTCTCCAAGATCTTCCCGGCGACGATCACCTTCGGCGACACCATCGTCGTGTCGGAGACCAAGCACAACGTCGTGTACGCACGATCGCCGGAGGCGAAGGTCGTGCTGCCCGACGGCAGCACCGTGAACCGCACCGTGATGGCGTTCGGTAACCAGCTCATGTCGGTCCAGCCGGACATCGCGCCCGGCGGCACCGTGCGTCTCGCGGTCCAGCATGATCGGGGCACGATGAAGATCGTGGGATATCCGCGCGACGAGGAGCCGGCGTCGGATCGCGACGCCGTCCTCGAGGCGGAGATCGCCGAAGCCGCCTGACACCGTCGGCACGGCCCCACTGACCGCACGATGCGGACATGCGCCCGCCGACACCCCTAGGATCCGCGGTCGGCCCGGTGCCCACCGCGGACGTCCGCAACCGGAGCCCCGTCCCGGCACATCGCCGGGGCGGGGTCTCCACTGCGTGGAGCCCCCTTCGGGGGGGTTGACCGCGTTGCGGCAGGCAAGCAGCATCCACCGATGACGGATCGCGGCACCGAAGCATGGCGAGGCCTGCGCAGAGCGACGATCGGGGCGGTCTCCGCCTTCGCGTCGCTGGCGCTGATCCTGCTCGCGGCGATGATCATCGGACAACGGATGATCGTCTACCCGATCGCGTACCTGCATGATCGCGAGGCTCCCTTCCTGCCCGCGGGATGGAAGGAGATAGGCACGGGACGGGAGGGAGAGGACCTTCGCGCCTACGTCCATCACGATCCCTCCCCCGAAGCGCCGGTACTCGTCGTACTGCACGGGAACGCCGCCACCCCCTTCTCCATCGCGTCGACGGCGGCACCCTGGACCCGTGCGGGATGGACGGTCGTGGTGCCCGAGTATCCCGGCTACGCCGATGCTCCGGGTACGCCAGACGAGAAGGGCATCATCTCCTCCGCCATCGCCTCGTGGGATCACGTCGTCCGGGAGGGAACGCCGCCGGAACGCGTCGTAGTCCTGGGCAACTCGATCGGAACGGGGCCCGCCGTCGCTCTCGCGGCGGCCCGGAGGCCGGCCATGCTGATGATCGTGTCCGGACCCTCGTCGATGAGCGGACTCATGCGGGAGAAGATTCCGCTGCTTCCCGATGCTCTCGTATGGGACGACTGGGAGAACGAGAGAAGACTGAGCGGTGTGCGCGCGCCCGTGCGGATATGGCATGGCAGGAAGGATGCGGTGATCCCCTACGAGCACGGGATGCGGTTGGCCAGGACCGCCGGGACGTCCGTGGCGGGGAGGGACGCGGGACACGAGCTCTTCTGGTCGAACGATCTTCAGGAGGAGATGCTGCGCATCGCCGACCATGCGGTCGGTGGAGCACGTCTCTGAACGACGACGCGCTCCATGCAGGCGAGCCTGCACATGAGGATTCCACCCGACTCGGGAGATCCCCCATGGAGCATGAAACATGGCCACCGCCCCCTTCTTCGAAGACGACGTCGACCTGGACATCACGGACCACCTGGAGGCGCAGGCGGTCGCGGACGGCATCACCGCCGTCCTGGAGGATCTCGGCCATGGCGGCTTCGAGACCCGGCTGGCCGCCGACTACGCGAGCGTGACCGTCGACTTCGCGTCCCTGCAGGACCCGACGATCGTCGCCGCGATCATCCGTCTCTTCGAGGGTCCGCGCCTCGCATGCATCGGACAGCGCCATTCCGCGGATGGAAGCAGCTTCGACTTCGCCGCCGCGACAGACGATGCGCTTCCCTCGCGTACCGAGACGGAAGCGCAGCGGGTGCGCGATTCCGGACGGGTGCTCGTTCTGAGCATGCGCCCTTCGGCCGAGAGCCGCGGCTGCGCGTGCAGCGGGGACATGGAGGACCGCCCGACCGAGCAGCCGATCGGCATGGCCGTCTTCGTTCATGACGAGGACGGCGATCCCATCCTCTCCTGCGTCTTCATGGACCGCGGAACGGCCTTGAAGGGCATCGAGACCCAGATGCGCGCAGAGGGCGTCCGCGACTGGGCGGTCCGCGACGAGGAAGGCGTTCTCGAGCTCTTCGGCGACGCCGCCGACGCGCTGGCCGGCGAAGCGACCGACGATCCGGAGCCCTCGACAGAGGATGCCGGTCGATTCGACCGGCTGTCGGATCAGCACCACTGGGAGAACGAGCAGGAGACGCTCGATCCCGAGACGGTGGAGACCATCCGGGAGAACGGCGAGATCGAGCAGGACGCCTTCATGCGCACGCTGCGCAAGGCCGCATGAGGATCGAGCACCGCGACATCGCCGGGATGGAGGCCCTGCCCACCCGCGCGATCGGCGCGTTCGCCACCATCGTCGTCGCGATGCTCTGGGTCGTGCTCGCCGTCGTGCTGGCGAACGTGCGGACCGGCATGGAGCAGACCATGCTCGCGACCATCACCATTCCGTGCCTGGCCGGCATCACCTGGATATGCCTCGACATGGCGACCGACATGGCGCTGGGACGCGCCGTGGCGAGGATCAGGAGCCGCCCGTGATCGAACCGATCGACTTCTCCGAACATCTCGTTCCCGACCTGGACGCGCAGGGGCCGGGATCGTTCGCCATGGCGTGGAGCCGGATCGGATCCCTTCCGGAACGCTTCGCGGCCACGGCGGGCGACCGGCTCCCGGAGGGGGTCAGCGTGTCGATCGAGGACTTCGACGACGGCGGCAGCCTGACCATGCTGCTCGACGGCGATCCCGAACTGCGGGTCCACATGCCCGTTCCCCCCGAAGCCGATCGGGAGACCATGGAATCGCTCGGACGCTACATGGCCGCGTCCCTGCATTCCGCCATGACGCGCGGAGCGATCGTGCTGGCGGATCCGCGGAGACGTCGCGCATCGGACGAGATCATGCTCAGGGCGCGTCGCGGAGCCGCCGTGGCGATCGTGCTCGCCCGTGCCCGCCGCTGGATCCAGACGACCCTGCCCTCGGCGTTCGGTCCCGCCGAGATGTCGAAGGGCGCGTCCTGGAAGGACGTGGAAGCCGAGCATATGGCGATTCTGCAGACCCTGCCTCCATGCCTGTCCCTGTGCATCGACCATGATCCGGGGATCAACTTCTCGATGAGCATCGGCCCCGCCTACGGACCATCGGTGGATCCCGTGTCGGTCGACCGCATCGACGTCATGCGCGCCATCGCCGATGGACGCATATGATGGACGATCCCGGGACATATCCGCTTGCGGTCACGAACGCCGGGGTGCAGAATGACGGACGTGGGGAACCCGGATGCCACCGCGCGGTCGACCTGATCCGCATCCACCGGAGCCTGAGGGCCTCGGTGTCCCTCCGCGAAGCGGAGACCGTTCCCCATGCCGCCGCGACCCTCCGGAACGGACGGACGGCAGCGCCGGTCCGTCCGGTCGCGGATGCGGATCCAACCACCATCGGAGTGTGATGCCATGAAGCGTTTCGCCGCCGTCGACAGGCTCCTCGATCCCTGCGCGCTCGCCACCGTGCGCGACGACAGGCTTCTCGACCTGTACATCGGTCGGGACTGGTACGAGACGCACAGGGACATCGGTCTCGAGACGCTGAGCGACGGGCTCTCCAGGGAGAGCATGCGCATCCTCGTCAAGGACCGGGCGTTCGTCCTCCTCGGACTGGAGAGCCTGGCGGAATGCACCAGCGAGATCGTCACCGCGGTGACGCCGCTGGCCCGGACGATCGCCGACGTCGACTTCGCCATCTGCACCGTCTCCGACTGGCTCGTGAAGCTCGCCGAGGACGACTCGTTCGAACGGATCGTCAACCTCAAGCGGCATGCCGCCGAGGTCGGTCTCGACGACGGTCCGGCGGACGCCAGCGACGAGGCCATCGAGGCCTGGAGCTCCATCTTCGACGCCTACTGCGAGGACGCCGCCGAGGGACAGATCTGCTTCGAGATGGGAGGTCGCGACGTCATCCTCACGGTCGAGGCCCAATGCACCGTCCTGATGGTCGAGACGGAGGCGGGCACCGACGACCTCGAGATCCTCGTCGTCTTCCAGCATTCCCTGGGTGGCGATGACGGAGACGGGGACGACGGCGACGACGACCCGGAGCCCCGTCCCGACCCCGTCACGCCGCGTCTGATCGACGCATGAGCGGCTTCTCGGCCCTCAGAGGTCTGCTCGCGCCGACCGCCGCCCCGTCGGCGAACGACATCATCTCCCTGTATCTGGGCAGGACGCTCGACGAGGTGTCCGACTGGCCCAGGCGTCCCGACGTCATGATGGATGGATTGGATCGGACGCGCTGCCACGACGCCGTCGAAGGACGGGCGATGGCGATCACCGGAGATCCGGTGATCGCCGCCTGCGTGGCGGAGATGATCTCGACCCTCGTCCCGCTCGCGACCTCGATCGAGGAGGTCGATCTGGCGATCGACATGAGCGCCTCGTGGATGACCCGGCTGCAGTCCGATCATCTTCTCACCCGGATCGTCGACGCGAAGCGTGCATGGCAGGACGATCCCCTTCGTCTCGTGCCTCCCGAACGTCTCGACGAGGCGCAGCGTGCGGCGCTCAAGTCGATGGACGACGAGATCGAGGAGTACGAGGGTGAAGGCACGCTCGTCCTGTCTCTCGGAGGTCTCGACGCGATGTTCACCGTCGAGGTCGACTGCATCATGGTCGTCGTGCAGTGCGAACCGGCTTCCGACGAGTTCCTGGTCCTGTACTCGTTCGAGCACGTCGAGAACGACGATGGGGACGGTGGCTGGAGCGGGGGCGACGACCCCGAACCCGAACCCGAGAACGGACCACGCCCCCTCGCCACGGTCTGAGACCGGGCCGGGCGGAATTCGGGAGGACCCGCGGAAGCGGGTGCAGCGGCCGCTGCCGCGTCCGTGACCCCGTCCCACGAGGGACGGGTGACGGAATGGACCGACCGGTCGCGGTGAACACCGGCGGATGAGAAATTCCGTGACAGCGGAAGGCAGGACACATGATCAACGATCCCCATGCGATTCGGACGGAATCGGACGACGTCCTCGCCTCCGTGATGAGGGCGATGGGGCTCCTCGATGATGGCCTCCGACCCTCAAGCGACCTGATCGATCAGGTCCTCGACGTCATGAAGGGCCTGGGCATCCAGGAGGTCCGCTTCACCCTCAGCGGGGGCGGCGACGAGGGCGACTGCTACCTCGACGAGATCGTGATGGTGGACGGCGGAGAGATGAAGGAGCTCCCGGCCGTTCCCGTGACGTTCACCGCCAACGGCTCGCCCGTAACACTGGACTCGTATCTCGAATCGCACGCAAGCGAGGCGCCGGACGGCAACTGGTGCGACAACGAGGGCGGTTCCGGGACGGTCACCTACCTCCCGTTCGCCGAGCAGGACGAACGCATCGAGATCGACATGAACTGGGGCGGAGACGACGACTACGACGAGGACGAGGATCTCGACGACGTCGACCTCGCGCATGACGAAGACGACGAAGACGACGATCAGGAAGACCCGGAGACCGCACGATGAACGCCGACCTCAGTCACGAGACTCTGATCCGATCGGCCCGCGACGAGATCGTCGCGACCCTCGAGGGTCTCGAGTTCGATCCGTCCGCTCCACTGGTCGCGACCCTCGCCGCGATGATCGCGTTCTCGCGCTCGCAGGTCACGATCCACATGATCGAGGCGCACCTGGAACCGGAGATGCGCATGCATCCCGCTCCGATCCAGGGAGGTCTGGCGCAACGCATCCTCGACGACATGCGCAGGCGTGCCCATGAGCTGATCGTCGGTCGCAGGAACTTCGGCGACTTCGACGCGTCGACCTACGTCGACGAAGGTCGATTCGCGCATTTCGCCGCAGGCCTAGCGGCCCAGTCCGGCGGGCTGGAGGCGATCGACCGTCTGGCGACCGTCATCGGCGAGACGATCAGATCGCTCTCGACGACCCACTCCACGCTCAGCCAGCGCCACTACCGCGACGTGCTCATGCGCGATCTGGGAGTCGGAAGGGAGGACCTGCCCTACACCGTCGGCGACGTCGCGCTATGGGCGTTGCGCCCGGACCTGCAGGGATCCCCGACGCGCAGGGACGCCATCGTCCGCCGCATGCAGGCGCTGGAGGCGTACGGGGTGATCCATCCCCTGCTGATGACGCCCGACATCACGAGAACCATCGACCAGGGTGAGCGTCTGGCCCCTGCGCTGCAGAGCAAGCTGGGCATGGACGCCACGCGCCTGCGTCTCGTGACCCGCGCGCAGCCGATCGGCAGGACCCTGAGGAACGACGAGTCCGTCCATACGGTCCTGGAGCTCCTGGCCTACGAGATCCCGTCCCACGAATGGCCGAAGGACTGGAGCGGCGCGAGATTCGGCAGCCCCCATCATCAGCACATCGTGTCCCCCAAGCTCATCGGCGAGGCGCAGGAGAGCATCGATGCGCTCGCCGCGTTCACGACCGACGTGCTCAAGCCGATCGTGAAGACGCGCATGGACGCGCTGGGCATCGCGAAGAGCGATGCGAGCGGGGTCCAGACCTTCATGAACAGGCTGTCGTTCCCGGACAACATGAGGAACGGCCCGGAACGACGCGACTTCCACCGCGGCATGACGGCTGCCGTCTTCGGCGCTCGCAAGGCGAAGGCCTTCCGCGAGGGGGCCGAGATCTGGCATCGGCGCGCGGCCTGCGCGGCGGCCCTGCGCAAGGAGATGCTGGCCGAGGACCCGCACTGGCCTGCGGTCTGCGACGTGTGGACCTCGCCGGACGGCCGCATCACCGCCGTTCCCCTGACCACGGCCGAGGAGCTCGTGGACGAGGGCAACTTCCACAACCATTGCGTCGGCGGCTACTACGAGCAGTGCCGTTCGGGCCGGACCCACATCGTGTCGATGAGGCGCGATGGCGTGCCGGCGGGAACGCTCGAGCTCACCGCGGTCTTCATCGAGGGCAAGCTCGATCATCTGACGCCCGGCCAGTTCGAGACCACGCACCGCGCCAAGCCCGATCAGGACGTGCAGGACGCCGCCAAGGCATTCCTGAGGGACCTCGAGGAGGCGCATCCCGTCAACAGGAAGCAGGTCCAGAAGCACGCGCGACGCATGGCGAGGATGCATCACGATGGCTGGTCGGAGACGATCATGCCGTTGAGCCACGCCGTCAGGACGTGGCCGCTCTACCGTCCGTTGATGCCGCGACCGTTCGTCGAGGACCTCATGACCTGGGCGGAGCGCTCGGGTCTGATCGCCACCATCGACGCGGCTCTGCTGGCGATCGCCGGCGCGAAGACCCGTCCGCTCGGGATGGCGGCATGAACCCCTACGATCACGCCAGATCGTCGGCGGCCATCCACGGCGGATCCTGGCGGGACTACCACGCGGTCCACGCGTGGTTCGACGCGACGAAGTCGGTGCAGTGCCACTTCACGCACCGCGCCCTGAGGCACCATGCGCAGGGGATCGCCGAGAGCGTCAGGATCCACGGTCCGGTCATCGTCAACCAGGACGACGCGACCGTGGCGGTGGAGACCATCGGTCGTCAGCACATGATCGAGGACTGCGGCCGCATCCCCGATGCGGCGGAGTGGCTCGTCGATCTCAGGGAGCCCGAATGGATGCCGGAGACGGGCGATCACGATCCGCATGCGATGGCGGCCGCGAGCGCACGTCGCCATGGCGGATCGCAGGAGACGTACCTGCCTCTCCACGAGTGGTTCCTCGAGACCTCGGAGTGGATCGAGGGTCCGTCCCACCTCCTCTTCCGCCACCATGCCTTCGGCATCTTCGAGGCGGAGGCGATGTTCGGCCCCGTCATCGGCGAGGGACGCCATGCGATCGCCACCCGGATCGTCGCCGAACGACACGTCCAGAGCGTCGTGGGCCGCACGCCCGCCGCATCCGACTGGCTGCGAAGGATCAAGGGTGACAGATGGATGGTCCGCGCGGCGTCCGCCAGAAGCCTCGGTCTCGACGACGCGGGTCCGACGGACTGACGTCCAGGACCCGAAAAGCCTCTTCCCGCGTTCCACCCCCGTCACGACAGGGAGAACGACGATGGTGATGAGACTGACCGAGGAGGCCGCGAGCTGGATCGAGGAGGCGGTGGCCGTGCACGAGGCCGTCTCCATCCGCCTGAGATCCTCGATAGGGAGGAACGACGCGGGACGCACCGCCCTGGAGGCGCAAGGCGCCATCATCCAGGCCGCCGCGACGATCACCGCCGCCATCGTGACCCGCGCCGGCGCGACGGGACCCTACGATCTCCTGGAGATCGACGAGGAGGCGACGGCGGCGGAGGAGGAACGCAGAAGGGCTATCCATCCCGGGTGAACGGGACTCCATCGGACGTTGCGCCCCTCATGTCCCCGCACTACCCTGAGGGACATGAGGGGCCAGCGGGGATCGACCATCGGGAGAGCCGGACGCATCGTCGCCGGAGCGGCGAGACGCGTCGCATCACGGGGTTCGATCGACCTCTCCCCGGATCGGGGCGGGCGCACGACGCTGCAGCGTCGTCCCGGATCCACCCACGTCGTCCTGCGCCACGCCTCGCCGCTCGTCTGGGGGACCAGCTGGGAGATCGAGCTTCCGCTGGGCAGGAGACGATCCGGCATGACCCGCATCGACGACCACGAGATGGCCGAATGCCTTCGTGAGGCCGCCGCCGCCCTCTCGCGGAGCGAGCGCCGCGATCACAGACCGGATCACCAGCAGAGGATCGCCGAAAAGGCGGCGCCCTACTGCACCCATCTCGGCCCGGACGTCCTCGTCGTGGTCGCGGCCTTCGGACCGAGACCGGCGGAAGGCCGGCTGGCGTCGGGAGCGATGCTGCCCGAGATCGTTCGAGGGATGATCGCGGAGTGCGGTCAGGCCCTGCGCGCATCGGTCTCGATCACGAGGCGCGGGCCATGGCCGCAGGGATTCCACAACGCATTGAGGATCGATCTGATCGAGGGCAGCGCCTCGACTGCGGTCGATCCCATGGTCGTGATGAGAAGGCTCGCCGGATCGGAGGCGCATGACGCTCCTCGGGACGGCGAGCCGGGAATGGGGCCGTCTCCCGGATGGGCCCCGCACGGAAAAGGGAATTGACGAGATGGGCGAAGACATCATCGAGACGCTCGTTACCGAACTCGCACCCCCGACGGTGACGTCAGGATTCAACACGCCCTTCACGGTGGAGCGCCTGTGCAAGGCCTTCGGCGAGAATCTGGGCGGAAACGCGCCGGAACCATCGTGGTTCGAGGGATACGACGTCGTCGTGGCCGTCCGTCGCGGCAGCCGAGGGACGCCGTACATGCCGACTGCGGCTCTTCTGCGACGCCGCGCCGACGGAGCCCTGCGGTTCATCGCCTCGGACCATCTGCTCGTACGCGGCGAGGTCGGCGCCGACTTCATGCTCGGCACCCAGCACCGCGAGATCGTCATGGACGCGATCCTGGAGGCGTGCGAGGAGGGGTCGCTGCCGGCCGCCGTCAGGCATGCGCGCGAGACCGTCGACGCCGCCCACAACTCGCTCGGCGCCGGTCCCGTGGACATCCTCGCGATCCGACGCGGACGCGACGACCTCGCCGACATCCGCGCCGCGCGCGAGATCGCCCCGGTGATCGCCCGACTCGAGGAGCTCCTGAACGGACTCTCCTCGTCGACCCGACGGGCCGAGACCCTCTCCACCCTGTCCGCGCTTCGCGCGGACCTCGGCCTGGACCCGAAGACGGGCGACTGACTCCGGCCGGTTCCGTCCACCCGCCCCTGCGCCGGACAGAAAGACGTTGACGGAACCGCCGACATGGTACCACGTTGTCGCCTGACGGCGTTCCCATATGGAGATGCCGCAAGAACGACATCCAGGGGGACACCATGATCCGCATCGCAGCTTCCGCGCTGGCTCTCGCCGCAGCCGGTCTCGTAGCATCCGCACCGGCCGAGGCGGCCGCCAAATGCACGTGCGCCAAGCCGCACAAGGCACGCGCCCATCATCACCGCGCCAAGCCGCGTCGTCACGTCGTGCGCACCGTCGTCGAGACGCCCGTCGTCGTGGCGCAGACCATCACCACCACCAAGGCGACCGTCGAGGCCGAGACCTACGTCTCGCCCGAGAGCCGCTATCTCCCCGACCCGCAGCACGACGATCACGCCGTGTGGCCCGCCGGCCCCCGCGAGATCGCGATCGCGTCGGCGCTGAACCGCACGCTCGACCTCTGGCGCACCTGCTCGTGGCGCGGACAGGAGGAGGCCGCGGCGGCCTTCGTCGCCTGGTCGCGCACCCACACCATCGGACAGCGCGACCGCGTCGCCGGTCTGGACGCGGTTCCGGCATGGAAACCCTTCGCGCGCGCGAGCGCGCAGCACGTGACCTATCTCGAGGACACGGACGACGGCAAGGGATTCAACCAGCAGCCGATCCGCTGCGACGTCACCCAGGGCGAACGCGCCGCGATGAGGGAGGACATGGACGTCCAGGCGCGCGAACTCGCCAAGGCGCACGCACTGGCCCATCGCCCGATCCGCTGACGCGGAGGCACGACCGGTAACGAGGGGCCGCAGCGACACCATCGCTGCGGCCCCTTTCCGTTCGTGACGGGTCACGTGACCGTTGGACGGACCCTGGGGGATGAAAGACGATGAGCGAAGCGACGCCCGAGAACGTGCTGCGTGTACGTGACAACGGAGGATCGACCTTCGACCGGTACACGGTCGTGCTCGCGGACGGCACGAGTCCCGGATGTCTGGACATGCTCGGACTGAGCATTGACCCGGCGTCGCCGCTCGGCTTCTCCCAATGGGGCGAAGGCGTCGACGGGGACCACCTCGGCGCGATCATCGCGTGGTGCGATCTGCCCGCGACGGTCCGTTCGCATGCCAACGCGCGTCTGGCGGAGTGAGCCCGACCGGCGATCCCCTGACGAGGACGATAGCGTTCCTCGCGTCGATCGGTCTCGTCACGGTGCCCCGCGACGGCGCCGACGGATTCCTCGATGCCGTCGAGATCGTCGACGGTTGCCTCCACTACGATGCGCGGAGAGCCAGATCGAGCGATCTGCTCCACGAGGCCGGACACCTCGCGGTCCTCCCCTCGGCATACCGGCATCTCGCCAACGGCGATCTCGACGACCTGTACGAGGACATGCTCAAGGACGCCGTCGCACGTCACCCGGTCGACAGTCAGGAACTGCGCGCCGCGATGCAGTCCGGAGAGTGCGAGGCGTCGGCATGGGCCTACGCCGCCGGGATCGCCATCGGCCTCGATCCCGGCGGCGTGATCCATCCGGACCATTACGACGGAACCGGCGAGATCGTCCGGTTCCAGTTCGAGAACCGGTGCCACTTCGGCATCAACGGACTGCGGCACGGCGACATGATCGCGAGCGTCAGGACGTATCCGACCATGCTGCGATGGCTGCAGCTCTGATAGGACCAGGAGACAGGGACATGGCGAAGAAGGCGATAGACGACGTGCGGCTTCCGATCAACGGCATCCTCATGTGGGACAGGCCCAGGCAGCGCGTCTCCAAGAAGGCGTGGAAGGACGAGTACGGCTTCGACGGCGGTCCGGACGGCGGATACCAGCCGAACATGTCGGAGGACGACGCCAACCGCTGGAAGGCAAAGCTCGTCGGCACCCGCACCGGATTCCCGCAGGTGGAGATCCGCAAGCAGGCGGGACCCTCCCTCATGCTGATCATCGTCAATCTCGGCGCCGGATACTCGTACAAGAGCAGAACGCCCTCGTACGACGTCGAGAAGGCCGAGGAGCGCTGGAGTTCACGCGACATCGCTCCGATGTCCCTCGTCGACAGGATCGGTCTCCAGGACGTCTCGGCCGGGACGCAGGTCCACGTCTCCATGAACGGCCCGGCGATGATGGACTTCGAGGACCTCGCGAACATGCACAAGGCGGTCGAGGAGGCCAAGGCCGTCCTAGCGTCGCTCGAGACCGCACCCGGAGAACGATCCCTCCAGCACATCGATCTCGCCGAGGACGTCGATCTCGCGCAGACGATCGAACGTCTCGCCGAGATTCCCGGCGTCAGGGTGCATCTCGTGCTCGAGAGCGAGCGCTTCGTCGTCGTCTCGACCGTGGATGCCGCGATGGACGCGCTGCGCGGGACCCGGGGCGTCGTCCGCATCAGAGACCGCGAGACCATCGCCAAGGACGCCGGACGGGCGCTGAACAGGGCCTACGGGCTGGACGACGACGAGGACGACGAGTGACGACGACACCCCTGCCCGAACCGCGCAGGTTCATCGCCCGACCCGCGGAGATCACGCAGGGCTACAAGGGAGGATCCGTCACCGGCCTGGACGTCGGCTCGATGGCCGAGGAGATCCTCGGTGCCGTCGACTGGTGCTCGGCCACGACCTACATGATGCGCCGCTTCGGACATCCCAACAAACCGTGCGACCCGGACGTGGAGATCGCCGGATGGCTGATCACCACGCCCATGCGGGACGTGCATCTCAGCTTCCGATCCGCTCCCGGGAGCACCTCCACGATCTTCTCCTGGGTCGGCATGGGAACCATGCACGACGGCATCCTGGCCTGCGCCCGGACGCGCGGAGACCGCTGGAGACGGGACTTCGGCGAATGGTGCATAAGGACGATCGGGGTCGAACGCCCGCCGTCCCATGCCTTCGACGAGGCGATGACGCGCTTCTCCGCCGAGGTCCCCCGCGTCGAGGAGGACGACCTTCTCCTCCATGCGAGGGAGGCGATCGCGCGCACCCTGCACGACCTCAGACGCACGGTGTCCATCAGGGACACCGACATCGACGTGCGCGGCGAGACGGAACGCCGCGTCGGTCACGTCCAGAAGGCGCCGACGTCCGGCGCGTACGTCCCACCCATCGCCTACGACAAGGAGATGTGGGGGATCTACGGGGCGATCCATCGTCTCGGCGGTGGTCGCAGGGGCCTCCAGGCCCTGCTGGCGACGATGGGTCCCGAGGCGTGAACCTCCAGCTGCGCGATGCCATCGCGAAGGCGGTGGAATCCCTTCCGTCGCAGGGGCGGTCGGTGCGCGCCAACGAGGCCGCGCTGAAGGCGGCGACCGGAGCGCGCCGTCTGCTCGACCACGTCACCGACACGCCTTCGTCCAAATGGGTCAGGAAGGGAGGATCCCCGAACGGAAGCATCCTCCATCTGCGGGCCGTGCATGGCGGGCGCACGATCGAACTCTCGATCATGCGGGACGAGGGCCTGGTGACCGCGAATTCCTCCGGACCCGTAGGAGGGAGCGGCTACCACGTCTCGCATCCCGCGCTGAGACTGCTCGATCCCGATCCCATCCAGCTCGTGACCTTCGCCGCGGCGCTGGTGGACCACGCCGCCTCCGTTTCGCGCCAGATGCGACGTCCATCCTGGAATCCGGGAAGACGGTTCGAGGCCGCGGTGAGGCGCGCGTTGCCCGCAGGCGAGCACGACAACGCCAACACCGTGTTCTACCGGAGCTCGCCGAGACGCGATCCGATCGACGTGGGGGTGACCGTGGAACGGGACGGCAGGACCACGTCGGGCTACGAGATGGGGAAGGAGGTGCTCGACCTCGTTCCCCCGATGCCCGCCATCCTGACCACGATGACCCATCACAGCACCAGGGACATCTGCCGGTTCACGTTCGACACCCGCATGAGGGAGCACCCCGCACTCGATGCGCTGGGCAGACTCCGCTACGAACGGGACGTATCGAGGATGAGGAGGACGCCGAGATGACACGACCGGAGAACGAAACCATGGATCTGCATCACGCCATCGATGCGCCCGTCGGAGACTACGTCAACGATCCGCCCTATCTGGAGATGCGGCTGCGCATGCTCCTCACGGGCACGGCCTCTCCGACCGGACGCGCGTGGGCGGAATCGCTGAAGCGCCTGCTCGACCATCTCGAAGCCAACCCCGTCCCGGACGCGGAGCGGGCCCTGACGGACGAACGGACGGTCCCGACCGACACGCCGACCAACGCGGACGCGTTCGCCGACGACCTCGCCGACGAGATCCGCATGCTCGACCTCGACGACGACTACATCCCTCTGGTCATGGGGTCGGACACCCCCCTGGTCGAACGCATGGGCGGTCGCGTGCTCGACTGGACCGAGGTCCTGACCGGAGGCATCGTCGATCTCGTTCGACGCGAGAACGGAACGCGCGACTTCGCCGTCGAGGTCATCCTGCACCTCGAGGACCCCAAGGGACCGCCGACGATCGCCCTCACTCTTCTCGGCACCGACCGCAAGGGATCGATCGAGTGGAGTTCGGCGGACCTCTCGACGCACGACCTCCCCGCCGAGACGCGCGACCCGATGATCGACCGGATCATCGGGAGCCTCGGGGGAATGGGGACGGCGGATCTGCGTTCCGTCGCGGATTCGGATCTGGTCGACCTGATGCAGCCGGATCGCCCGATCATCATGGACGTCAGGCGCGAACGGGTCGTCCTGACCGGCATGGAGGACCTCCACGCCTTCGTCGCCGGCGCCTCCGTCATCGTGAACGCGGACGGAGGCGCCGTCACCATCCCATGCATACTGCATGGAACCATCGAGGACGGCGCGGTCCACGTCACCGCGGTGTCGCTGGGTCTGTGACGATGGTCCCGCGCATCCTGATGCACGGGACCCCGATCGCGTTCGACGCCTTCGACCCGGCCAGAGTCGGTGACACCACGTCGGGCCGGGAGGAGGACGAGATCGGCTTCTTCTTCACCGCCAGGCGCAGAACGGCGCTGCGCTACGCCAGAGGCCCCGAGGCCCGCATCGTACACGCGTCCATACGCGCGAGGAACCCCGTCGTGGTGACGGGCGCGCAATGGGCGGACGGCGACGGGCCGAGTCCGCGCGAGGCGTTCGAGGCCGGACACGACTGCCTGATCGTCAGACCCCACTTCGATGGCACCATGTGGCTCGTGCTCGACCCGCGCGCAATCTCCATCGAAAGAGTGGAGATTGTAGGCGACAGGAGCGCGCCGGCGTGCTAACACGAGCGGAGATGAACACGCACATGGCAAAGACCAGCACCGATCACGACGACGACGATCTGCGGTCCTTCGGATGGTTCTACGGAGCGACGGTCTACACGGTCCTCGTCACGCCCCTGGCTCTCGCGACGCTCCTCGCACTTGCGCTCACCGACACCTGGTCCCCGTTCGTGTCGACCCATCCCGAGGGCTTCACCGGCATGCCGAGCTGGGACATGATGATGGACGATCTGATCTCCAACCGGTGGCGGATCGCCAGGATCGGCGCCCTGTGGGCGACCGGCCTCATGGTCGCATCGGTGATGGGAGCGATCTGGGGGCGCATGTCCCTGAGACGCAGGATCGCGGAACGGCGGGCCAATCCCGCGATCCGCGGCGAGCTGCTCAGGGAGCGCATGCTGCATCAGCTCGACGTGATCGGTCGCGCATTCACCATCCGATCGGGTCTCGAGGACACCGTCAGGTCCGTGAAGAGGGCCGACCCGGTCCTGCTGGCGGACATGGAGCCTTGCCTCTCCGATCTGACCCTGCTGCACGCGACCTACCTGAAGTCGTACGACCTGGCCAGGCTGAACGCCGAGAAGGACGCCATCGGACGACAGGTGCTCGCCGACACGGTGCTCGCCACGAGCAGCGCGCTGGCCGCCTCCGAGACCATGGATCATGGTGACACGGCGGTCGTCAGGAGGTACATGGATGCCAAGTACCGGGGCGATCTCGCTCTCGGACACCACTGAAGGCGGCAGATGGCGGATAACGGACGCGACGGACGCACCAGGAATGGACTCAGGTCCATCATCCCCTCGCTGCTGGGTCGAGGCGACCGACGCCGACGCCATGATCCCGCCGGGGCGCTGGCAGCCTCCATAGCCCGCGACCCTCCCTTCCCGCTCGGCATGTCGACCATCCTCGCCGACTTCGACCTCGAGAGCATCGACCTGCTTCTCGCCGCCATCGTCGAGGCCATCGCGATGGTCGATGCGGACGACGACGTCTGGTCGGATCCGGGCGATCTGGACATGAACGGTTTCGACTGGGTGGAGATGGAGTTCCCCCTCTCCTCCGGCAGACGTCTCAGGATCGGCATGCCGACCGTCCTCGACGGTCGATGGATCGCCCACGACCGGGTCCTGATGCTGCGGGTCGCCGCGGCATGTCTCGTGGATCTCGATCGGCAGGGCGAGGACGCCGGCATCGACACCATCGTCGAGTGGATGACCAGGGCCCAATCCCTCGCCCAGAGGATGGCGGCGCGTCTCCCGGAGGACGCCGGCGCCCATTTCGCGATGCCGTCCCATTTCGGACCGGCCGACCTGCGCAGCCATGCCATCACCGGGGCTCCGATCGCGGCGTACGATCTGCCGGACGACGCGTTCGTCCATGGCGCACCTTCGGCCTACGAGATGTACGGCGGCGATCGCGGGGAATCCCTCGTGCTGGAGATCAAGAGGGCGAGATCCCTGTCGTCCCCCTGCAGCCGCGACGATTCCGATCGCGAATGGATCGACAGGACCATCGAGGCGTTCGTTCCGACCGCGAGGTCGGAGCCGATCGCGACGACCTACAGGACCCTCCTCGCCATCGACAAGGGAGGGAGACTGATCCTGGTCCGAGATCCGTCCACGGGACTCCTCACCCTACCGTCCTACGACCGCGAGGGGTGGGAGCATCGCCCCGACCCGAAGGGGATCCATGCGGTGTCCACCCTGGTGGGAGGCGTCATCGACTCGCCGAGGACGGTCGCCACCATCCAGCGGGTGTCCCGCATGGAGGGACGGGGCCCTCTCGTCCTCGACGTCGTGAGGGGCTCGTGCAGGACCAGACTCAATCCCGCGCACGACGACGACTTCGTGCTTGCAGGGCCCTTCTCCGCCATCGAAGGCATGGATCCCATGATCCAGGCACTCGTCATGCCGGACGTGCGGACCGCCTTCGGCAGGGACGAGGCGGAGGCGACCGGTCCCGATCCGTACGCGGACCGCAGGGTCGTCATCGATCCGGCCATTCTCGCAACGGGTCGCACCAACGCGGAGGTGGTCGCGATCCTGTTGCGGATCCTGAAGATCCGCGGGAGATTCGACAGGGTCATCTGGAACGCGTTCCGACAGAGCGGAGTAGGAACGTCGCCACGTGCCGCCGCCGGCGCGCTCGGCTTCGTCGCGATCGCCGGCGGAGCCTTCGAGGATCTTCCCGACGTGCTGGCGCAGGCCCTCAAGGGCCGACCCGAGGACCAGCACGGCTCGATCTTCGAAGGCAGGCTCGCGGACGCCTACCGCATGTACTCGGGGATCCGGATCCCGAGGAGCTGGCATCCGGAGGCGTTCTCGGCCGGAGGCCACGACAATTCCTCCGAGCACATCAGGGACATCTGGCGCGAGCTCTGCGACGCCATCGCGGAACCACTGGGGCTGAAGCCGAGATACGGCGTCCTGGTGGAACAGGACGCCTTCGGGTGAACCCGTAGCCGGACACCGCCACAGCGGACGTCCGGCTCACCGGGCGAGGCCCGGTGACCCCGGTGGGAGGGCATACGCGACACGGACGAATTCGGTCCGTGCTAGGAAAATCGCGCAGATGTCTCTCCTCACCATCGCTCAGATCGACACCATCGTGAAGCAGGACGGTCTCGGATCGCTGACGACCGACCAGCTGTCCGACGCCCATGACGCCGTGCTGTTCGCACGCGACCCGTCGCACATCGGCGAGGCGCCGCATCTGCGGCATGACGTCGACGCCTGCGGTCTCGACGACGATCGCCTGGTCGACATCGAATCCATGATCTGGATCGAGAGCGACGCCCGCCACCGCGCCCCGACGCTCCAGCCGATGCGAATGGCGGCCTGATCCCATGGGCACCATGATCGGACCCGGGATGCGAGAGGACGTGCGCGGCCGCGAGGCGCCACGCGCACTCGCGACCGCCAACTCCATCATCGCGCGCTCGCGCATGATGGGGAGATGGCCGACGCTCATGCAGGTCCAGTCGATGGCGATCCTGGCGCACGGCTGGTCGCTCGCGCTCCTGGACGACCCCGTCTTCCGCGACGGGATCTCGGTGCACCGCGGAACCCCGAGCATCCCGTCGATCCACCATGCGCTGCGCGGGAGGACCCCGACCGGTCGGCCCCGTCATCCCGCGCTCGACGCCTTCGACCATCCCGAGGACGACGATCCCGCGCGGTTGAAGGTCATCCGCGAGATCGTGCGATCCTACGGTGGGCACCACGCCTACACGCTCGCACGTATCCTGCGGGACACGGTGCCGGGGCTCGCGAACGGCACGATAATCACCGACGACCAGCTGCGGGAGGCCTTCCGTCGGAAGGCCCGGGACCCGGGTCCACGCTGATCCGTCGAAGCATCGACGACATCGCAATCAGAAGGCGGTCCACCGAGACCGGAGAAAGGGACACCGACATGGACTCCATCATCAGCGTCACCCGGGGCGCGGCGGCGACGGGTCGAAACCTGCATCGCCGCCGGAAGCCGGCAGGGACCCCGCTGGTCGCCATCGACCAGGAGGGGCTTCCGGGCCGGATCGAGCGCGCCGACAACCCGCTGCGCCTGCGCTTCGGCGCGCACAAGGGCAAGCTGGTGTCGCAATGCCCGGACGACTACGTCCTCTGGCTCGCCGATCCGAAGCACGAACGTCCGACCGCATCGAGCGTCGGACGTTCGGCGGGCGCCGCACGCGGTCTGCCGACGGCCATCGTCAAGGAGGCGCGTCGGCTCGCGATCGACATCCGGGCGAAGCGTGACCGCAGGACGCTGATCGCGGATCTGAAGCGCGGCAAGCCGCACGACCGCCCGCATCCGCTCTACCTGATCGAATGCGACGGCGACATGCACTCGGCCTCGGGCGACTTCGTCTTCGACGCGACCGTCCACGACAGTCTGGACGCGGCGCTGGCGACCATCGCGGCCGAGTATCCGCGGACTCCCGCGATGGCGACCGGTCCCGACCAGGACGGCGACGTGCCCCCGACCCCCGACCAGGAGGACGACCGGATCGTCGTCTGGGAGATCCTTCCCACCGGTCACAGCCGGGCGGTGTGGGGCTTCTTCGGCTATCACTGGTCGGCCGACGAGTTCCATTGCGGACAAGGGACGCTGCCGGGCGACAACGTCGACCTCTACACCCTCGCCGACCTTCTCTGATCAGAGAATCGGAAACGGCATCTACAACGTTCCGTCAGGAGAAAACGAAGACATGAGCCGACTAACGCAGGGCGCGACGCGTCCCCAGGATCCGATGATCCGCTACATCAAGCTGGCCATCGCGGCGGTCGTCGTCGTGATGCTGCTCGTCGTGACGTCGTGCAACGTCCAACGCATCCAGCCGGACGTCGGCTACGAGGCCGTCCTGGTCAAGAAGCCGCGCTTCTTCGGATCGGGCGGCGTCGACAAGACGCCGATCAAGACCGGCTCGACATACGTGGTGAGCACGACCGAGGCGATCATGGTCAACATGCAGCCGCAGCTCTTCTCGTTCACCGCCGACGACATGATGACCGACGGCGGCATCCCGCTGCATCTCGATCCGAAGATCCGTCTCGAGGTGATCGACAGCGTCGGCCTGATCGAGGGCTTCGGCGCCGAATGGTACCAGAAGAACGTCGAGACCGAATTCCAGGCCGCCGTCCGACAGGCGGTGCGCAAGCACGGGATGAACGAGCTCGCCATCCAGACGACCGGCCTCGAAGCCGTCGACAAGGAGGTCTCGCAGTACATGACGAGCTACCTGAAGTCGATCAGGCTCCCGGTGCACATGATCAAGGTCACCGTCGGAAAGGCGACGCCTCCGCCGGAGATCAAGGAGCAGCGCATCCGCACCGCGGCGCAGGTCCAGCGTCAGGAGACCGAGAAGGCGACCAAGATCGCCGAGGACAACCGCGAGGCCGCCGAGCGCTCGCGTGCGACCGCGGACAACGCCTACCGCCAGACGCTGAACCTCAACCCCGCCGAGTTCGTCGACCTCCAGCGGATCCAGATGCAGGAGAAGGTCTGCAACCAGGAGAAGGCGCACTGCACCTTCATCATCGGCGGCGATGGTCGTCCCGTGCTGGGCGGACGCTGATCCGACGAGGGATCGGACAGGAGGGTCGCCCGGTGACGGGCGGCCCTTCGTCGCGTCGGCGCAACGGCCCCGACGGTCCTTGCGGCGAAATCCGAAGAGGTGCATCATCATGGCCATGGTCGATCGGATCGCGGAACTCCTGAAGCTCGCACGCTCCCCGAACGTGGAGGACGCGCTCGGACCATGGCTGGGCATGACGCCGATCGAGGCCGACGCCTACGCGGGAGACCCCGGCACGCAGGACGGTCTCGATCCCGAACGTCTCCACGGGCTGCTGCTCATCATGGCCGCACGCCAGCCGGATCCACGCCACGCGACGCTCGTCGCGACGCTGATGCATCGCGCGGCACCGGCTGCGCCGGACACCGAGACCATCCGCAGAGCGATGCACGTCCTGTCGATATGGCGCGATCGCCTCGACGACGAGACATTCGAACGGATCCGTCGCGCCAAGGCGGCCTACGAGGACACGTGGAACGCGCTCCGCATGGCGGGGATGGAGCCCGACCAGGCGGAATGCCTGAAGCTGATCGCCGCCATGGACGACGTCAACGACATCGATCATGCGGTCGTAGACTTCGGTGACGCGGACCTCGTGATCGAGATGGCCTCCGACCGATGGATCGTCGGACTCCTGCACGAGGGCATGCTCCTAGTGATGGACACCATACCCTACGAGGGTCGGGGAGGTCGTCGGGACGACGGAGACGATCCGACGCCCGATCCCCGACCCCGACTCCTGCAGGACGCCTGACGCGCGGGCGGCGGACACGTCGTCGAAGACATCGACATCACCCCTGTTCCCCGGACCGAATCGGTGTCAGACTAAGGCATCGATTCCTTAGGGGGGAAGCAGGATGCACACGCAGCAACGGCGTCAGGACCGGGAGACGGTTCCGGCGCACCACGCGTTCACGACGTCGCCGACCGTCGACATCGCGCCGATGGCGGATGCCGAGGAGGAGCGCGCCTGGGACGAGATCGCAGCCATCATCGCGGCACGCCGCACCCGCTGAGGACCGAATGCTCGACATCACGATACTCGTCGCCGCCCTGATCGGGACGGCGGCGGTCACCGCCATGTGCCTCGTCGGCGGATGGATCGCGGCCGGCCTGAAGCCGGGGCCCGCGGTCCCGCCCCGGATACGAGCGGAGCTCTACGTGTCCTCGGCCGCCTGCCTCGCGATGCTCGGACAGGTCTGGATGCTCGCGGCGGGAGGATGAACGCGGCAGGGGTCCATGCGGACCCCTGCCGCACGCGCTCCCCGGCGGGAGCGAGGCGCGCACGGGCGCACCCGTCTCCCGGATCGTCCCGATCCGTCGCCGCAGGCCGTTCCACGACCGGCCCGGAATGATCTGGAAAGACTCGTACAATTCCAGGATACGAGGAAAATTCCGATGAAGACCGTCGCTCAGAAGATCGCCATCCGCAACGCCATCGCGGCACGCACCACGGCGAACGACAACGGCGATCAGGCTCCCAAGGCGCCGCGCGCCAAGGGTTTCGATCTCGAGCGCATCATCTCGGGCGAGGCGTCGCGGTCGACCATGCGCCGCTTCCTGAAGTCGGTCGAGGGCATGGACGGCGACCTGATGAGCGTCGACCAGAGCCGCGCCGCCCAGGCCGCCGAGGAGGCGCTGGCCCCCAAGCAGCAGGACACCACGCCGTTCCGCAGCACCTTCTTCTTCGAGAGCATCGAATCGAAGACGGCGAACGACGAGGCGCAGACCGAATATCTCGTCATGCGCGGCTGCGAGATCGTCACGCCGGAGGGCGAGACCCTCAAGCGCACCGTGCTCGCCTTCGGCACCGCATCCAAGCTCATCAGCAGCCAGGTGCTCGCGAACCAGGACATCGACGTCGACATCGTCTTCGCCGGGTCGGTCATGAAGGTCGTCGAACCGCAGATCGCCGACGCCGCGCCGGTGGAGGCGCAGGCGGCCTGATCCGACACCCCGCCCGTCATCGTCGAACGGAAAAGACCCGCCTCCGCAAGGAGGCGGGTCTTCTTCTGCCATCCGCCCGATCCCTCCGGAATCTTTCGCGACGCGTCGATGGGGCGGGTGGACTGTCGGCCATGATTCTGACACATTCCACCTCTTCCCGAATCATCGGGTCAGGGGAACGCTTCCACATGAACGACGACATCGGCTCGATGGTGAGGGCCTGCGCCTCCACGCACAGCGACATGCCTCTCCACAGCATCACCGACGACACCACCTTCGACGAGCTGGGCATGGACAGTCTGGGATGCATCTGCCTCGTCGTGGACGTCGAGGACGCGACCGGAATCCAGATCGGTTGCGGCGACAGGATCTCCTTCGACACCGTCGGCGACATCATCGACTTCGTCTCAGCACGGACGCTGCCGCTCGCCGCCTGATGCGCCGCATGCGCGATCCCGGTCTTCCTCCCGTGGGAATCATGGTGTAGCGTTCCCAGGATTGGACGCATGGGGGATGCGTCGGGGGAAGACCATTGTCGAACGTGCTCATCGGGATCATCGGCGTGATCCTCTTCATCGGCCTCGCACTCGCCGGCGCGCTGATCCTCGGGGACGACTTCCGTTCGTCCAAGTCCTCGACCATCGCCGCGGCGATGATCTCGCAGGTGGATCAGATCGCCAAGGCGCAGCAGATGTACACGTTGAAGCTGGGCCAGCCCTATTCGGGCAATGCCGCCGGCCTCATCCCGCGCTTCCTGAAGACGGTTCCCGCCAATCCCTCGGGCGCGGGACTGCACAACTTCATCTTCACCAGCGTCGACGGTGCCGTCTTCGACGGCGCCAACCAGTACATGATCGTGGTCGGCATCGACGCCGGCAGCGGTGTCGGGGGAGAGAACCAACAGGTCAGGGACATCTGTCTCGCGGCAGCCGAACAGGCCGGGATGAACACCGCGAACGGCATCCCGACCTACCCGACGATCGCCTCCGTTCCGACCCAGACCGGCTGCCTGAAGCTGACGCAGAACAACAACATGCTGCTCGGCAAGTTCTACTACATCTTCCAGAAGCTCTGATCCGCCTGCGGCGGTGACGGCGTCGCCGACGCGACGCCCGCCCATGCGGGCGGGTCCTCCGCGTGGTGAACCACGCCGATCCTACCTGGTTCTCAGGCGAGAATCCGCATAGAGGTAGGAAATTGATGTCGATCAACGGACGCACCACCTTCGGCGGCATCCTGGCGACACTGCTGGGTCGCACGTCGCGCCCTCCCGTGATGGTGATGCCGATCGCGCTGTTCGCCGCCTACGGCGAGCTTGCACGCCAGCTCCGGGCATGCCTGCCGCACGAGCACGGCCGACGCTCCGTGCAGGAGCTCCTCTACGTGGCGGACGTGCTCCACGTCGCGCGCACGGGGCGCCGCATGTACCCGAACGAGTTCATGGCGACCGCCGGCGGCCCCGCCTCCGAACTGCTGTTCGAATACCAGAAGAGCGACGAGGGCATGGCCCATCTGATGCACGAGGCGCACCGCGTGCTCGTCGACGACGACATGCGCGACGCGATCGCCGACGTCGTCGCCAAGCTCGGACACGCGAACAAGGACACCATCCGCCACTATTCGCAAGGTCCCGGTTCGGCCTTCCGAGCACTGTTCATCCGCCACATAGCCTGGATCGAGACCCGCAAGGGTCCCTCGATGACCACCGACATGATCCACCAGGAGGCGGAACGCCGCTACGCGAAGGCGCGTCCACGCGTGGATGCGGCCGCCGCATGAACGACCTGCGGATGGTGCGCATCGTCCCGCCGAGCGGAGATCGGGAACGTCTGCTGCGACCGGCGGCCGGAATCGTGCGACGCGCGTTGTCGGCATCGTGGCGGAGCGACGGACCGGAGGCTGCGCTCGACGGCCTGGCCGTGATGAGACCGTACACGCAATGGATCGGGAAGTGCGACATCGTCGTCGACGAGACCTATCTCCGACTCCTCCTGAGCGTGCTCGAACGCTGCATGTCCGGCGACGTCGAGCATCCCCTGGCCGCATCGTTCCGCATGGACGGCCCGACACTCGCACGCACGATGATGCTCGCGAGAGTGGGCGAGGATCCGGGACGATCGCGCATGACCATGATGCTCGCGGAGGAGCCCAATCCATGGATGCCACCGAGACTGCAACAGCGCGATCCCAAATCGCGGACGTCCGGGATCAGCGTGCCGATGGCGGTCGACGACGAGACGGAGCGATGGTCCCGTCTCGCTCCGCCGGCGGTGCAGGTCTTCATCTCGGACGAACAGGCCGGTGCCTCGGGTGCGAGGATGCCGATGACGGTGTCGCTGATCCCGGTCCTGCACATCGTCAGGATCGAGGATCTCATGAAGGATCCCGTCGCGAGGCTGAGAGCGACCGCGATGCTGTCCGAAGGAGGCAAGGAGCAATCATGACCGAGATGCAGCCGATCACGGACGACCTGAGGGTCATGTCCGAGACCGACCCGGAGAAGTGCGCACGCTACGCGAGCGTCATCCGTCGCGGGCTCGACAGGGTCGCCCCCGCCTTCAGGACCTTCTCGGCGGACACCGAGGGCAGCCGCTTCGAGACGATCGGATTCGGCATGGAGCATTCCGTGATGGAGAACGGATCGACCACCATCGCCGTCGAGATCGGAAACGACGACGGGGACGGATCCTGGGACAGGGTCAAGGTCCGGCTCGACCCGGCGGGCCTCGACCAGCCCCACCATCCCCTGGCACCCAGGGCTCTGCGGGAGAACTGGTCGAAGGAGGCCATCGACAAGGAGATCGACATCCTCCGACTGGCGGCCGAACGGGCCTGCTCGCTCCTGGACGTCGCGGCTGATCCCGCACGCGACATGCCCCTCGAGACCGCGAGGATGCTACGCGCACGGGTCGTCGGCATCTCGGCCATGCTGGTGCAGGAGATCGGCGACACCGATCACGTGGACGTCGTCTGGGCGTCGCATGACGGACCCCTGCGGGCAATGAGCTACGGGATCGGCCAGAACGGAGCCACCCGCACCGACGTCCTGACCGAGGAGCGGCGCATCGCATGGTCCTCGGGCCTTCCACCCGTGCTGGGGATCGCCGAACGAGGCTCCGTCCTGGTGCTGCGTCCCATGCTGCTAGGTTCGGCCGTGATGACGGACGACGTCGTCGCCCGCATGCGCATGGCATCGGTGCTGGCCGACCTGTGATCGCACCCATCGTCCATCTGCGCGAAGGCACGCTCGAACTGATCGAGGAGATGATCGGACAGGTCGATCTGTATCTGAACGCCCACGCATCCCGCATCGCCCGGATCCTGACGAAGGACACGGGATGGGGAGGGCTCGGCGAGGGCTCGGTCCGTGTGACGAGAACGTCCCTGGGCGCACCGTGCATCTCGTGCGGAAGACCGCATGACAACCTCTCCCTCGTCCTGGACGAGGGGCTTCTGACCTGGAACCCGAGGACGGAGCGCCCGACCCTGGAGGGGATCAGGGAACTGCTCGTCACCATCGGGATGGGTCGGATGCGGGACGATTCCGACCCCATCGAGATCCTCACACGCGATCTGGCCGTACTGACGTCCCAGAAGCCGCCGGAGAGACCCAGGGGCATGGGTCCGGTGATGGGAGGACCGCCGTTCGTCATCGTCGAGGCGCCGGGAGCTCGTGCAGGCAGCGCGCACATCGCCTGGATCGGTACGATGGGTCAGGAGGAGAACGCCGGATACCGGCCGAGCGCCGGCCTGCAGCGACGCCTCGACCTCCTTCCCACCGAGATGGGCGTGACGCACGTTAGACGATCGATCACCTGCGCGACGCGGCGGCATCATGCCGCAATAGAGACCCGTGATCCCATCGATACGCTACGTGCGATGGCTACGACGAGCCTGACCGGCGATCAGTTCATGGAGCATCGACCATGACGTTCCTGAGAGCGTCCACCGAACTGAACCCACGCACGAGCATGATGGCGGCCGACGCCCTGCGCATCCGCAGAGGCACCTTCGACGGTCGCGGCAGGATCGAGAGGATCGACGAGAGCCGCGTACGCATCTCGAACCCGTCCACCCACGTGATCGTCGGTCTGACCAGGGGCGCCCTCGATGCGCCGGGCGATCATCCGACGCGTCTGGACGCACGCGGCTGGAGGACGCTGGTCGGAAGATGCAGACGAGCCTGCATCCGTCATTCCGAGGTCGGGCTTCCGACCCCCGACGACGAGATCGCGATCGCCGTAGCCGCTGGTCTGCTCGAGATGCACGCCGACATCCTGCGTGACGACGATACGATCGCCGTGCAGGCGCCCACCCCCTTCGCACCGCTGCGCTACAGGATGGGCAGCGCCGGCATGCCCATAGGCGGTCCCGCCATCATCCCCGCGGAATGGAGCATTCCGCGCGAGGCGATGATCGAACTCGCATGCGAACGCAACCTCGACAGGATCACGGTCGCGCTGCAACCCGTATCGCGCGTCTGGAAGGTCCATGAGGTTGCGTCGATCGACCCGGTCACGAGGATGAGGGCCCTGGCGAGATTGAGGAGCGGACGATGACGCAGGCCCACGAGATCTGGAACAGACCCTGCCCCATCCTGATCCTGCCGACGCACGGAGCCGACGAGGACACGACCGCGATACTCCTCGAGGATCTGAACTGGGCCTTCAACATGCTGTCGGACGGCGGCGATGCACTGGTCTCGACCGTCCATACCGGTGACGCCGGTGCGACCTCGAAGCCGATCAGCGTGCGTTCCGGCCTGACCGGCACGAAGATGACCATCCGCCGGACGCCCGACGACGTGTCGACCTACATCCTGGGTCCGCGCATGCCGCGCGCGACCGCGGCCGTGGAGCCGGGCAGGGAACCGCCCGCACGCAAGACGCTGAACCTCGTGAGGATCCTGGAGAGCCATCTGCGCAGGATCGTCGACGGAGGCGTCGTCGAGGACGACGCTCCGCATCGGGCGCGCCTGGCGGGGCTGGAGGCGTTCGTCAGGACCTCGGGACGCCAGATCGAGGGCAGGTTGACCCAGGTATGGCTGGATACGCCGTGGACGCCGGTCAAGGCGCCGTGGATGGACGACGACGGCCGCTGGCGCGCGTCCCTGCTGACGCCGGCGGAGACGAGGGCGTGGGCGGGCCCCGCCGTGCTGGGTGCTCGGATCCAGGGAGAGGATCGCCGACCCCACATCGAGATCGGCCCGATGGCATGGAACGTCATGGGCGGGCTCGTGCCGAGCGACGCCATGGCGGACCTGAGGGCGATATCCACCCTCGGACCGGTCCCCCGCCGGCGAAGGTCACCATCATAGGTGAAGCGGAAGGGCTCCACGGGACGATCATGACCGGATCCCGGAACGGAACCTCTGGCCATCCTCGATCCGACATGGGACAATGATGGAGGGAGGATCCACGATGCACGCCAACGACGACGAGCCGAGCGCCAGCGAGGTCCTCGGATGCATGCCCGACGACCTGGAGAGCGTGAGAGCATGGCTGCTGGTCGAGCTCGCGGAGGACGACGTGGATCAGGAGGTCCTGCTGCGCGATCTGGCCGTCTGCGACGCACGGATCGCAGACCATCGTCCCGCCGCGGCCGGGAAGCGTCCCGTACTGCACTGCGTGAGCTGAGATTCAGGCACATACTCCCGATGCATCCGGGAGCGACGAAAATGGACCTGACCAGGACGGCGCGCGGCCACCTGCTGACGATCATGCGGCGTGACCTCGGAATCAACGCGCGCCTGGCGGCGATGGTCCTCGACCACAACGAACGGCTGGCCGACCACCGCGGTCGCGACCACCGTGGCGCACGCCTCGAGGTGGTCCGCATGGACGGCCACGGAAGCGGCTACGCGATCCTGACGGCCGCCGACGACGCGGCGATCCACTGGTCGGTCGCCGTGCACGTGCCCAGGGCCTGCATGCACGCCGTGGCACCCTCGTTCCACGCCAGGGAGCGGGAGGAGGCAGCCGTCCGCGCCGCCGAGGAGGTCGCGCTGCAGGCTCTGCATGCCCGCTTCCCGATCGACTGGATCGAACGGACGATCGCCGCCGTCGAGATCCGCGACGGCGCCGCGGTCATGACCGTCGTCGAGAACCACGACGAGCGCTTCACCATGATGCGCGCCTCCTGGCAGGATCAGGCGTCCTTCGAACAGTACGTCTCGGAGACAGAAGCCGGTCCCTGCCGCATGTACGTCGGCCCCCTGTCCTCCTTCACCGGACGCGGATACGACTGCGTCGCACCCGAAGGGACGCCCGACGACGCGATGATCGTCGACATGACGATTCCGCTCGAACGGCGTCTGGCCGCATGAACCCCCATCCGACGAACCCACTGGAGACGAACAGCATGGACCCGAACACGATCACGAGCGAAGCACCCGTGCCCGAGGGCATGATCCGCCTGCCCTCGAGACTGGTGGTCCAGGACGATGCGCACGGCCGCCTGATGCAGCTGTACGAGGAGGCGTACGAGCTGCACAACGACGACCTGCTGGTCAGCATCGTCGGGCGCGAGCCGTTCCGGCTGCACCTCGGCGGCTTCATCCGCGAATCCGCCGCCGGACCACGCATCGCGATCGCCGACGACATCGTCGTCCTGCGGGGCGGACTGATCGAATCCCCCCGGATCGACGGCAGCGGCCGCGCCTCGTGGTGCGGAGGACACTCGCTGGACGGACGCGTGATCGTACGCTTCAACCTGGACGGGCGGGCGTCGACGTTCGAATACGCCAACCCGCTGGCGTTCCGGTACGAGGACCACACCATGCCGCTGGACGGTCCCGCAGCATGAGCGTCCGGGACGGGATCGACATCAGATTCGCGACGGCCATGGCTCCGAGGATCGAGGCCTACGTACGCGACCTGATCGCCAACGAGGACCACGGTCTGGAATCCCTCCTCATCCGCGAACTCGACGAGCTGGCCGAGAAGCTGGTCGACCGGCAGACGCCCTACATCGCCGAGATGGCCGATGCGGTGGCCGCCGAACGCAAGGCGCGCCTCGATGCGGCACGCGAGGGACCCACCTTCGAACGGGGCGACTTGGTCAGGGTGACGAGCACGCCCCTCGCCCACCCGCTCGTCATGTCGGCCGCCCCCACACCGGGCATGCTTGGCCGGGTGGTGGGACCCGCGAGGGATCTGGGGGACCAGACGCTCGGCATGTTCAACGTGCGCTTTCCGCCGGGTGCGCTCGGATACGAGGGGAGCAGCGAGATCGAGGACGTCGATCTCGACGATCGCTCCTCGGGGATCGACATGTACGTTCCCAACAGGCATCTCGAAATCGTAAGCGCGTGACGAAAACGGGAGCATCCGAGATGCCCCCGCCGACGCAAGAGGGAGAACGGGCATGAACGACGGCAAATCCGAAGGCGAGACGCTTGCGCCCCATCCGCTGATCGGCTTGGACGAGATCCAGCCGGCCAGCGAGACCATCGACGAGGAGACGGGTCTTCCATACGGCAAGGCCATCGATGAGGCCGCGATCGCCCTTCTGGAGGATCGCTCGATCTCGTACCGTCGCCTCGGCGGAGCCGTGCTCGCGACCGACGGTCGGATGACCACGCTGGACATGGAGACGACCGGTCTGGGAATGGACGGGCCATGGCAGGCGAACAACGTGTACGACGAGGGTTTCGCGGACACGGCCGTCGGCGCATCCCGCCTGAAACCCATCCGGATCGCGGCCGACGACCAGCGATGGACCGAGATCCTCACGGCGGTCGGCGATGCCGATGTGCCGCTGGCGCGCGAGGACATGGAGATCGAGGGCGAGCGCGTCATCGTGCTGTTCGACGTGTCCACGCCGCGCGACCTCGACAGACTCGGCCGATTCGTCGGTCTGCTGCGGGAGGCCGATCTCCTGCGTCCGGACATGGTGCTCGTGCTCGAAGGCTTCGACAAGCTCGACATGATGGAGCGGGAGGACACCCTCCGGGAGACGTCGCGGGTGATCGACCTCGGGTACGATCCCATCCGCGCACTGGCCCATACGGCGCGTTTCGGCCGTTTCAGGGACGTCCTGGCGATCACCGGGGACTGTCTGGCCCACATGCAGTCACCGGACAGGCTGGAGGACCGCATCCCCCGGGATCTCGCTGAGATGGGTGCCATGCTGGAGATCGATCTGGTCCGCTACAGGAAGCGCAGCACCTACCGGCTCGATCCGCGAAGCGCCCACATGCACCTGGGGGTCTCGGCGCTCCTTCCCGAACGCTCGGGCTTCGACCACCGTCGTGCCAACGCGGCGCCGCGTTCGGCCCGATCGCAGCGCGGCAACCGCCGCTGACATGGAGAACACGATGAACAAGCCGATAGCCAACGACGTGATCCAGGCCGCTACGACCCTCGAGACGAGGATCGGCGCAGCGTCGCGAAGCGAGCTCGATGTCATCATCGGGATCCTCCGCCATCTGCAGCTGGGCCTCAACGCCCTCGAGAGCTGCGGCTTCGACCACCGGGACGGGATGCGTGCGCTGCGGTCCGCCAACGCCGCCTTCGACGTGCGTCGGGCGGCGATCCGCGGCGAACAGCACGCCGTCATAGCGGCGAGGGAGATCCGCGACGGACTCGCACCAGGTGGACTCGGCATGCTGCCGGCCCCCAAGGGATCCGAGATCGTCGCCGCCGCCCGCCGGCTGGATTCGTGGATATCCTACAACGTCCGCGACCAGGGCGAAGCGATGCGCTTCGCGGTGGAGAACGGAGAGAGCGGACGCGTCGACGCCCACGAGACGTCGATCGACGACGGGATGCTGAAGGTGGGGTCGCTGACGTTGCCGACGGATCGGATCATCGGCGTGGGCGAGGACCGCTCCTCCATGCGCTTCATGCTGGACGACGGCAGTCTGCTGACGGTCGAGATCGATCCCGACCCCGCGACCGTCCATCAGACCGCCTGAACCGGTACGACCTGAACGACGAACGCCCGCCCCGTGAGGGGCGGGCGTTCCCGCGCTCCTGCCGTCCCGACCGGGATCAGCCGGCGTCGACGGAGGCTCTGGAGGCCTTGGAGACCTTGGTGCCGGGCTTCCTGCCGAGACCCGAACTCTTGGCCATCTGGCTCCGCTGCTCGGAATAGGACGCGGCGACCATCGGATAGTCGTGCTTCAGACCGAAGCGACGACGATACTCGTCCGGGGTCATGCCGTTGGCCTTGATGTGCCTGCGCAGAGCCCTGTACTTCTTCCCGTCGATCATCGAGACGATGTGATCCTTCGATGCGAGGGACGCCCTCTCCGAGACGGCGCCCTTCACCGGACCCTCCTCCTCGACCACGACCGGTTCCGAGGATCCGGACAGTGCGGAGATCGCCGCATGCGAACTGTTCAGGAAGGCGACGATCTCATCCGCCGTCGCCCTGGTGGCGGGATTGGAGACCCATGCGATCGTGAGGTCCACCGACAATCCAAGAACATCGTTGCTGGTTTCGTTCTGCTTCACTTGTACGCCTCATACATTTTCAAGTCCGGGCAGAATGCCATCGGACGTCCTATCTGTCATCTTCTTTCTGCATGGCACCTTCATCCGATGTTTCGCATCCTCTCGACTGGATGTGGACGACGTCCGAAGGACGCATCATGGAACCTGATGGTTCATTGCGCGCGGAGGCCCGCGCGCGATAGGACTTCCCCAGTTCGGGGACGATGATTCGCTGGAGGAAGATTTCTGATGACCGCTCCGCACGTCACGCTCGACATGAGCGACGCACGCCGTCTCATCGTGGGCGGCGACGTCCACGGACACCTGAGCCGTCTGATCCATGCGCTCGAGACCATCGGCTACGACGCCGACGCGGGTGATCGCCTGGTGCTGCTCGGCGATCTGCTCGATCGCGGGCCCGACGTGCTCGCCATCCACGAATGGCTCGAGGCCAATCCCACCGTCGTCAATCTCGTCGGAAACCACGACGAGATGCTCCTGGCCAGTCTGGGACTTCGCCCGATGGACCGCTGGAACAATCCGGACAACCTCGACCACAACGGCGGCGACTGGCTGCGCGACTTCGCTCTCGGCTTCGCCGAGGACGAGGGCAGCGGCATGCTGGTCCACCGCCTGAAGAGATGGGCGAGGACGCACGGCGGCGTCCCGCCCTTCATCGACGGACGCGTCGTCGAATTCGCACGTCGCCTGGCGAGATCGCCCGTCGCGGTCACCGCGATCACGCCGGGCGGACGTCGCGTCGCGCTCGTGCATGCCGACGTGCCACGACCCACGTGGTCGCGGACCGTGGCCGATCTGGAATCCCCGGACCCGGTGCTCGCCCAGGCAACGCGGATCTCGGCGACCTGGGACAGGACGCTGTTCGACCGCATGGCGAAGGCCGCGAACGCGGGTCCGGAGGCGCTGGCGCGACTCGACATCGGCATCGGGGACGTCGATCACGTCTTCCTCGGACACTCCATCGTGCCCGAGCCGATGACCGCGGCCAACCTGACCTGGATCGACACCGGCCCGTACCGGGGCGGGCCGATCACCACGCTCGACGTCGATGCCTGGATCGACGGTCTGTGAGCGCCGTCGAGGACCGGGTCATCGGCATGATCGTCGAGACGACGGCCGATGGACGCGAACTGCGGCAACGCATCGTCGCCTCCCCCTGGTACGGCATCACGTGCGAACGGATGTCGACCAACGGAGACCCGCGCCCGATCGTCGATCTCGCCGCCAACAGGACGGCGATCGTCGCCAGGAACCACGATCAGGGGATCACCCGCTACGCGCTCGACGTCCTGATCGAGGGTCGAAGCGTCGCCGATCTGCCGCCGGACGACATACTGAGCAGCATGCTCAGGCTGTACGGTGGTCGGGATCACGTGGACCAGGGTCACGCACTCATGTCGGCCCGAGGCCGTGAAGGATTGAAGGAACAGCGATGAGCTCCAAATACCCCACCATCGTCGAAGCCATGCTCAACAAGACCGACGGCGCAGGCTGGCGTTCGATGGATTGCGCCCCGCGCCGTCCCGACGACGCGGACCCCTTCGAGACCCCCGAACGCATCCTCGCACGCACCGAGGGAGGCGAGGACGTCATGGTCGTCTGGTCGATCCCCTCGGAGGACGGTCCGAACGGCTGGTGCCGGATCGACGGCGCGAAGACCGCAGTCAAGGAGCGTCTCGTGGCCTGGCGGCCGATCCCACAGATCAACGAGCCTGACGAGCGCATCGTCGCGCGCAGCCTGGCGCACATCTGCGGCGAGGATGCCGAGAAGGCCGAACGCATGGCCAGGTTCCTCCCCCAGGAGAAGGAACGCGGCGAGCGTCTGCGCGCCGAGCAGGCCAAGCACCTCGAGATCGCGAACCGGCGTCGCTGACATGTCGGAACCGACCACCTGGACGCCTCGCGATCGGATCGGCACGGAGACCGAGATCTCGAGCCGCCGTGCCGAACAGCAGAGGAAGCACGACGATAGGGCGGAGGAGCGCCTGCGTCGACTCTACGGCAGGATCTCCATCATGCCGATCGTCGCTCCCTCATGGCTTCTACCGCTGCCGACCGCCGGCCTGATCGCGCTCGGCGTGTTCCACGCCGGAACGGCCGTTCTGGCGCTGGCCAGCGCCTTCGATCTTCCGGGCGCGCACCGCGAACTGCGTCGGCGGGTCTACGTCATGAGCCGCAGCGGCAACGATCCCACGGATGCGATCCCGGCGTTGGACGATCTCGTCGCGTCGCTGAGGAACCCGGCGGTCCCGCGTCCGCGTCTTCTCGCGAGCTACGAGAACGCCGTCGACCGCATGCAGGGACTGATCCCCGACCATCCGCTCTCGCAGCTCGAGGCGTACGGGTACCACCCGAGCCGGCCCAAGGTCTACGAGACGAACGACCGGTACAGGATCGTCGATCACGATTCGTCACCCGACACCGACCCCGGACACTGGGAGAGGGCGATGCAGGCGATCGAACGCCTTCGCGCCCTCCTCCGCTCGGACGACGTCATCACGGTGGATCAGGTCGTCTCGACGGTATCCACCGTCGTCCCTCCCCTTCGCGCGGTGCTGCGGGCCAGAAGGATTCCAACCTGGCGGATCGAAAGGCTACAGCCTCCGATCCCCGCCATGAGGACGGACGAGGAGGATCGGCCCGTCGCCGGCGTCCCGTCCCGGCCGCAGACGCGCCTCGGCGATCCCGTCTCCGATGCGGCACCGCCGCAGGCGGACGCGATGACGCCCATCGAGGATCGTCTCAACATGGCGGCGTCCATGACCGCGATGTCGCTGAGATCGATGATGACGGCCTTCAGATCCGCCAACCCGAGCCTCTTCATGGGAGACGACCGTCAGGCGGCGGAGACGCTGCTGGACGATCATCTGCCACGCACCATCGCCGTCTTCGTCACCGCCGACGATGCGAGCGTGGGAGCGGAGAAGGACGAGGTCCGTGCCGACTTCGCCAGATCGCTCGCCTTCATCCGGGACAGCCTGAGCGGCATCATGGACCGCCACCGGCTCGCCGCAAGGCAGACGTTCGAGACACAGGCGCGCTTCGTCGAGATGAAGCACGGTCCGAACGAGATCACGGGCTGATCGGGGGAGACCCACGCTCAGGGAGGAAAGCCATGATCGTTCCGCATTCCAGAAGCGTCTCCGAGAGCATCCTGCAGTGGCCGCTCTCGGCTCTGGACTTCGAGGCCGCCTCCCTCGACGACGACTCCTATCCGATCGAGATCGGCATCGCCCGCTGGAAGGCTCCGGACGCGCCAATCGAGGTCTGGTCCACCCTCATCCGCCCTCCCGAGGATTGGCGTTCACGACGCTGGAGCCATCGCAGCCAGGAGGTGCACGGCATCCGACGCGAAGAGCTCGAGGGCGGAATGGACCCGGTCGACGCCCTCGCACGTGCCAACTCCCTGATCGGGCGCATGGTCTTCTGCGACGGAGGACAATCCGATCTGCGCTGGCTCGGCGGCCTCGAGGACGCCGCAGGCCGCGACGCCACCTTCCTGCTGCGCGACGCGGACGCCCTCGGATCGGTCCTCCACGCCAGACGCTGGCGACGAATGGCGCGCTGGCTCGACAGGGCTAAGCCGAGACACAGGGCCGGCCCGGACGCCGAACGGCTGCTGCGCGCGCTGGCGGTGGCGCTGAACAGGACCTACGGCAACAGCGTCGTCATCCCGGCAAGAGGGGAATAGGACATGGGAACGTCCTGGTACATGAGGATCGATCTGCCCTTCGACGGCACGCCTGCCGAGGCGGAGCGCGCGTTCGAACACGCCACGAGGGAGTTCGGCTTCACCTTCGACGGACGAGGCAGCTTCGAGAGCCTCGACGACCGCATTCCCATCCGGACGACCGGCGACGCCCTCGGCGTGTTCGGCTCGGGATCGGAACCCACGTACTCGCATGGTCGGATCAGATGCGACATGTGGCTCGAGAACCTCGGACGCGACAAGGAGACCATCGACGTCGACGGCGTCGACGTGCCCGATCCCCGCGCGAGGATCGAGGTGCTCTTCGACGAGCTGTCCGCGATCACGCGGGCGGAACCCGGCGACATCCTCGGCTCGATCAACAACGAGCACAACGCCGACAGGGGGCCGATCATCATGACGTCCAGAGGACTGAGATGGTGCGGCTCGAACGGAGACGTCCATCAGCAGAGCGGGTGGTTCGGGATGAGCACGGAGCCGTTCGAGCCGATATGCCGCATACCCATCGACCTGATCAACGTCGGGGACGAGAACGAGACGTGGCGCCGCTGCTTCGTCGACATCGAGGGCATGATCCTGTTCCTGGAGAAGGGGCCGGTGGCCCTCCTCCGTCACATCGCCGACCGTGGGGACGGAACATCATGACCTCCCGCCTCGAGAATCTGATCCTCCGCGACGTGCGTGCGGACCAGTCGTGGTTGCTCGATCTGGAGGACACCCTCCACGGGATCGCCGCGGGCTGGCTGCGGTTCGGGGAATCGCTGGA
>Ga0308157_10000336_pt1 | contig 168009 bp, 163 predicted proteins | sample PhyBR1_FD_201035 | JGI IMG/M metagenome (GOLD analysis project Ga0308157, IMG submission 201035) | Phyllosphere microbial communities from UC Gill Tract Community Farm, Albany, California, United States - DLSLB.R1 | ecosystem: Host-associated > Plants > Phyllosphere > Unclassified | place... | reverse complement strand
CGAAGGCCGAGGCCGGGCCGACATTGTCGCGGGCTTCGATGCCGATGGTGCCGAAGTCGATGGTGGTGTTGACGTTGCCGACGAAGAAGGAGCAGTCGGGCGTCACATCGCCTTCAAGCGTGAAGGTGTTCGACGTGCTGTTCTGCGCCGTGCCGTTGTTCGCTTCCGAATGGCCCGTGATCTCGATCAGCGAGACCGTGGCGTTCATGCCTTGCCCGAAGATGACCGGAGAGGCGGCGCGCGTGTAATCGCCCGTCAGGCCGGAGCCGACGCCGGGGCTGGTTTCGTTGAGGACCTGGCCGGGGTTCATGACCCACAAGCCGGGGCCGAACGACGAAACGGCCACGGCTGGGCCGGTCGTGCCCGACATGGTCGAGATGGAGGCGTGGTAGACGTCATCGGCGTTGGCCGATCCGGCGGACAAGAGTGCGGCGACAGCGGCGCCAGCGACAAGAAGGGTCTTCATAGCGTTCTCTCCGTTTGATGGTTTGTTTCTTTGATTCTGCAGATGCTGGACCTTGGGCCCGCGGTTCACACACGCCACTGGACTTCGACGCCTGGTGATCAGGCGTCGTTGCAACGCGCTCATGTTCTGGGTGCGAGCGTGATGGTTACGGTTTCCGAGTAATGACCGGCGAGAAGTCCTGCGCCGGTCGCGGTCTCGAAGAACATGCGGATGCGCGCCGGACCGTCCGAAATGCCGTTCAGGCTGGAGACGACGGCGCCGGCCCTCATCTGATTGGAGGTGAAGGCGCTGCTGACGGTTTGCCGTGTGGGCAGGCGGATAGGCAGATCGACCTGCATTTCGTAGCCGAGGCGGCCGACGTAGGGGCCCTGGCCGAGCGGCAGGGTGGTGTGGGCCAGGCCGCCGTTGGCCGAGGCGAAGGTCAGTGCGAAGGGCACATTGCAGTCCAGCGCCAATTCAGTGCGCAAAGACATACCGCCGCCGTCGATGCCGCCCAGGTTGCGGTCGGCGATGGAGCCCATGGCGCAACGCGAAGGGATGTGGCCTGCGACCTCGATCTCCAGGCGATCCACGCCATCGTCCGGCGTGGCCGGGCCTTCAGCGCTGGCCGCGTTTGCGGCGGCCGCGAGGCCCATGGCGCAGAATACCACGGCAGCCGTTTGCAAACCCCTCATGACGCAAGTCCCCGAATTTCGAGGGGCGACTTATCCACACCCCTCTTGTCCGCGAGAACTTGATCGTTAAGAAAAGGTTAAGCATCTCCCAAATTGGATAGATAACGTCATTATCTGGGCGGGATTTCGTTGTTTTCAGGAGCTTAACCGTATTGCGGCCCGCCGTTTCGGGCGTTTCGCCTGTGAGGTGAATGCGTCTGGAGCCGATTTTGGGTTCAATAAAGACGCCTTGGGCCGTCCGAGACCGGTCAGCTCAGGCGGAAAGGGCTCAGGGCCCGGAAGAATTCGCCGCGCGATGAGACGCCCAGCTTGCCGTACATATGTTTGATGTGGGTACGAACGGTTCCAACTCCCAGTTGAAACTCGACGGCAAGCTCGTCAGCACTACGACCCTCCAGCAGGCCCGCCGCCATACGGTGCTCGCCGGGGGTCAAACCGAAGGCGGAAGCGAAATCCGCCCAGCGCGGCGTGAAATCCGAACCGGTCGAATGGAACACGATCCCCACCACCGACTCCGACCGGGCCTCAAGCCTCCAGCCCCTCAACAACAGGCCGCCGTCGCCCGAGGTGCGGCGGTAGTGCCAGGAGGTCGCGCCCGACGCCGCCGTCGTCAGGAAGTGCTCGAAGGCGGCGCACTGATTGGGGTCCGCCACGCGGACGACCTCGTGCGTAGCGTGGAAGTCGATCCCGGCGTTCAGATATTTGTCCGCCGCATGGTTGGACCAGACCAGCCGGCCTCCCGTGGTCAGAATCATGCTGTTGCGACCGTCCGCCACCAGCCAGCTGGCGGTCAGGGCCGCAACGTCGAAGCGGTCGCGGTCGCTCAGGCGCGGGCGACGCGTCCGAATAGGGTCCGCCACAGTCATTCTCCAAATACCGTTGTTGTCCTTAAGTGAGCCAGGGGCGCCGTGCAATGGACCTCGAGAACAACCGTCAGGATAAACCGCTTGCAGGGCGGCGGCTGACACGGCAACTGATGGAACGCTGAGATTTGGGGGTCGAGATGCAATCGAGGATGGCGCTGGCGGTCACGACCGTCTTCATCGCAGGGTTCGGGGGCGCGGGCGCCAGCCTGGCCCAGCCGGGCCCGGCGGCTCCAACCCTGGCCGCTGCGACTCAGGCTCGGCCCGGGCAGACCTCGGCTGAAGTGGTTGTCGGCGTCCCCGCCCAGACGCGCGAGGACGAGATCGACGATCTGCGCCGTTATGTCAGCGAGACCACGACCACGACCACTCTGTCGGACGGCGCAATCCACCTGCGCCGCAACCGACAGCAGTTCGACCTGCAGACGATTGCGGTCACGGCGAATGGACTGCTGCTCCGTTTCATCCTGCGCGACTCCGAGGCCGAGGATGTCGAACAGCCCTATCTGGGCGCGCTGATCGGGGCCTGGAAGGATATTCCGCTGGAGGTGGCGACCACCCGCTCGGGCGCGCCGGAACGGATCGTCAACTGGCCCCGGGCCAGGGACGCCTATGTGGAGGCGCTGGCGCGTCTGGCGCCGAACGACGCCGAGGTCGCGGCGGGCGTCGTCAACGCCTTCAACGGCATGGAGGAGGGGCCGCGCGCCGCCGCCGTCGTGGCTGATCTGCTGCTTCTCTCCAGCGCCCAGCCCAGGGGTATGGTGCGCGAGGGCCGGATCGAGGTTCCCGCGACCAGCGTCGCCGCCAACCCCAATGTGTCCGTCAGCCGCTTCGCGGAATTCCGCCAGGACCACGGCTCGACCTGCACCGCCCGGTTCAGTTCCGGCACGACGATGACGGCCTCATCCCAGCCCATCAGCACCACTGAATCCCTCCAGTCCACCCTGTCGACCTATGACGGCTGGGTCGTTAGCCTGGAGCAGACCAGCGAAACGACCGCGCCCGCAGGCCGGATGCAGAAGGTGGTGACCATCACGCGCGACGCGCCAGGCTGTGGTTGAGGTTGTTGGGGGTGTTGGAGCGGCCGGGGGGAATCGAACCCCCGACATTCAGCTTGGGAAGCTGACGTTCTACCTCTGAACTACGGCCGCGTCGGAAGGGGAAACTAGCGAAGCGGAGACGAAAGAAAAGGCCCGATCCTGCGAGACCGGGCCTTTGTGGTGTTTTCCGTGCGGCGGATCAGGGGGCGGTGTTCACCGCGACGCCGCGACGGGTCAGGATGGCCTGGACGCTGTCGTCACCGGCCAGATGGGCGGCGCCCACGGCGATGAAGGTCGTGCCGGAGCCCTCCAGCAGGGTCTGGATCTGATCGGCCCAGTCGGTGTTGCGGCGGACCAGAAGCGCCTCATAGACGGCGGGCGAAACGGCCTTCATCTCCTCCACGCCCAGTCGGTTGATGCTGTCGACGTCGCCCGTCGCCCAGGCGTTCACCAGCTGATCCAGTTCGGTGGCGGCGTTGTCGAACATGCCCAGGGTCTCGGTCAGGAAGGCCAGCTGGTCGGCTTCGTCCAGACCAGCCAGTATGCGGACCTGTTTGTCGATGGTCTCAAAGCCGTGCAGCGGCTTTCCGGCGGCCTCGGCGCGGGCCTTGAGGATCAGTTCGACGCCGGACTGCGGGTCGTAGCCAGCCTTGACCAGGGGCGCCATCGACAGCTGAAGAGCGGCCAGCCAAGGGCGCATCGGCTCCATCTGCGCGCCCGACAGGCCGATGCTCTGGGCGGCGGCGTCCAGATCAGCGAACTGTTCGGCGGTCAGCAGACTGGACAGCGGGCGATCAGGCGAAATGCCGTGCTGCTGGATCAGGGGCATCACGGCGGCGACATCGTCGGGGTTTGAGATCTCCAGCCAGATGTCCGAGGCGCTGTCGAAGGCGGCGTCGACGCGGGCGCTGCCCCAGGCCGTGGTCGGGCGCAGCACATGCACCGTGCCGAACAGATACAGCGTCGAATCGGCGTCGCTCACAACCCACAGGGCCGGCCCCTGGCCTTCGGCGGGCGGCACGGCGCGCAGGGCGGCGGGCGCGGCTTCAACCGCCTGAGCTTGAGCGCGGGCCTGACCGGGAACGCCGGCGAGGGCCAGCGCCAGACCGGCGCCGAGGGTCACGCCCAGGGCCAGTTTCATCGTCTGGCGGCCGAGATGGGCGGCGGAGGTCATGAGGCGTTGCGTGAAGGTCATGGGGGATTCTTTTGAGGCGAGGGGAGGAGGAAGAAGGGAGGAGAAGAGAAGGGCTGCAGTCAGTCTTCGGAAAAGATGGCCTCGATGGCCTGGTCGAAGACGCGGGCGATCTTGAAAGCCAGCGGCAGGGAGGGGTCGTAGCGGCCGGTTTCCAGCGCATTGACGGTCTGGCGCGAGACGCCCAGTTGCGCGGCCAGTTCGGCCTGGCTCCAGTTGCGCTCGGCGCGCAGCACCTTGAGGCGGTTGTTCATGTCGGGCCCCTCACCGCCGCGCCAGCCACCACCACGCCCAGACGATGGCGTAGCCGATGATCATCAGGAACATGAGGCCGAAGGCGCCGGTGGCGGCGTAGGCGGCGGGGTCGGTCCGACCAGAGAAGAGATTGGGCAGGTCCCACTGGGCGGCGGCGGGCAGGGTGGCCAGGATAGCGAAGACGCCGCCGACGGCCATGCCCCCGGACCCGCCCCAGTACCAGGCGGCCTTGTGCGCTTCACGCGCCGCCTCGTCGATGGAGCGCATCCAGACCACGCCGACGGCCAGCGAGCCGATCATAAGGACCACGGCGATCGCCCCGATGATCCACATGCCGACGGAGCTGGCGTCAAGCTCAGGGTTGGAAGCGGACAGATAGCCGATCACGCCTCCGCCGATGAAGGTGCAGAGCATCAGCAGGGCGAGACCTCCCGCCACCTTGAGAAAGAAGTTGGCTCTGGCTGACTTCATGACAAGTTCCCGCGTCTGATTGACAAGGGTGTTTTACAGACTGCGAACGCCATGTCAAGCGAGCTTGTCGTTATCGTCAGCCGGCGTCGCCGTCGCTGTCGGCGCCGGTCTGTCTGGAGCGGATCAGGCGTCCGCCGGGCTGTCCGCAGAGGCGTCGATCAGCGCCGGAGCAGCGTCCGCGACGGGCAGGGCGGCGGTCTCGACGTTGCGCAGGCTGTGGACCACGGCCCGGTGGCGTTTGCTGACATCGGCCACCTTGGTCTTGGCCCGTTCCAGAGACACGTCCACGGCGTCCAGGGCGTCGCCGTATTTCTCAAAGGCGGTCTTGACCTTGCCCAGTTCGGTCCAGACCTCGCTGGACTTCTTTTGGATCTGCAGCGAACGGAAGCCGACGCGCAGACTGTTGAGCAGGGCGGTCAGGGTGCTGGGCCCCGCGACCTCGACCCGGTGTTTGGCGCGCAGTTCGGCGGTGAAGCCTTCGCGCCGCACCACTTCGGCGAACAGCCCCTCGGTCGGCAGATACATGTAGGCGAAGTCGGTGGTGTGGGGCGGATGGATGTATTTTTCGGCCATCGACCGGGCCTGGGCGGTCAGGGCGCGTTCCAGGGCCTTGCCTGCGGCTTCGGCCTCTACGGCGTCGGCCGCCTCCTGGGCCGCGACCAAGCGGGCATAGTCCTCATGCGGGAATTTGCAGTCGATCGGCAGCCAGACCTGGCCGGTCTCGTCTTGGCCCGGCAGGCGGACGGCGAAATCGACGCGCTCGGCGCTGCGGGGACGGATCTGAACCTGGGCGCCGTATTGTTCGGCGGTCAGCGTATCCTCCAGCAGGGCGCCCAGCTGCACCTCGCCCCAGGTGCCGCGTGATTTGACGTTGGTCAGGACGCGCTTCAGGTCGCCGACGCCGGTGGCCAGGCTCTGCATTTCGCCCAGACCCTTCTGGACCGACTCCAGTCGGTCGCTGACCTGTTTGAAATTGGCCTCCAACCGCTGGTCCAGCGTGCTTTGCAGCTTTTCATCGACGGTCAGCCGCATCTGCTCCAGCTTGGCCTCATTCTCCTTGCGAAGTTGCTCCAGATTGTCGGACAGGGTCAGGCGCACCTTCTCCAGCGCCCCATCCATGGTCTTGCGGCCTTCGGCCTGTTGCAGGGTCAGGGTCTCGATCAGCTTGCCGACCGCCTGATTGGTCTCGCCCAGGCGAAGACGCTGATGTTCAGCCAGGTCGTCGCTGGTCTTCTTCTGCAGTTCGGCGAAGGCGCCCAGGCGGGTGTCGAAATTGGTCGTCAGGGCGCCGACGCGCTGGTCCAGACTGTCGCCCAGTTTGCTGAGGGCGGTGGTCAGCTCCAGTCTCTGGGTGGCGCTCTTCTGGTCGAACTCGCCTCTCAGCGCCGCCATTTCACGGCTGAGGGCGGCGGACAGCCGGTCCTCCTCGCCCAAACGCGCGGCTCGGCGCGCCGAGAGCGCGGCGGCGACGGCGGCGATGGCCGCGACGACCACCAGAACGAGGGTCAGCATGGACAGGGTTTCGACAGGCATGACGGCTCCGAACAGAGGGACAGGCGCAGGCTGGATGATGGAGACGACCGAATCGGTCGCATCGCCGTGCGTTCCCTCTCCGTTCTCTAGCTTGAGTCTGGCCGCGAACGAAACAGCGGTGGAACCAGCGGTCTTTACGCCGGGCGGCGCTGGCGCATGGCCTGGACGATGGTGCCGTCGTCCAGCCAGTCCAGTTCGCCGCCGACCGGCACGCCGCGGGCCAGAGAGCTGACCTGGATGTCGGGGCCGTTCAGCCGTTCGGCGATGTAATGGGCCGTGGTCTGGCCGTCGACGGTGGCGGGCAGGGCCAGGACGACCTCGCGCACCTCGCCGCCTCTCACCCGCCCGACCAGTTCGGCGATCCGCAAGGCGTCGGGACCGACCCCGTCCAGCGCGGACAGCAAGCCGCCCAGCACATGGTATTTGCCGCGAAAGGCGCCGGACCGCTCCATGGCCCACAGGCCGCCCGCCTCTTCGACCACGCAGATCAGGGCGTTGTCGCGCGCAGGGTCCGAACAGATGGAGCAGGGATCGCGGGTGTCGGGCGCGCCGCAGACGCTGCACGAAGCCACCTTCTCCGCCGTCTCGGCCAGAGACGCCGCCAGCGGGACCAGCAACTGGTCGCGCTTCTTCAGCAGGGCCAGCGCTGCACGTCGGGCCGAGCGCGGGCCCAGGCCCGGCAGCTTGGCCAGAAGGCCGATCAGCCGTTCGATCTCGGGTCCGGCGGAGGCGGCCATGCGCTCAGGGTCCGGTGATCAGAACAGCTTGGGCATGCCGGGGATGTTCATCCCGGCCATGGGGCCGGCGGCCTCGCGCATCAGGGCGGAGTTGACCTCGTCCAGCTTGCGCTTGGCGTCGGCGTGGGCGGCGACGATCAGGTCGGCCAGAATCTCGCCTTCGCCGGAGACCAGCAGGCTGTCGTCGATGCCGACGCGGGTGATCTCGCCCGGCCCCTTCAGGGCGATGGTGACAAGGCCGCCGCCCGAGGAACCCTCGGCGGTGGTTTCGGCCATTTTCGCCTGGGCGTCCTGCAGCTTCTGCTGCATCGCCTGGGCCTGTTGCATGAGGGCGTTCAAGTCTTTCATGGTCTCAAGATAGGCGTTCCGGCGCGTTGACGACAGGGCTGAAAAACAGCAACAGAAAAAGTGGCCGATCCTCTTGCGCCATCGATGCGGCTCTCTATTTAGCACTCAACACTGTTGCTGATTGGAGAAGCCCCGTGGCTTTCGACACCGCCCCTTCGCGTGACCTGCCCCTGTCCGAGGCCGCCCTGGCCCAGCTGTTCACAGAGGCGCGCACACGCAACGGCTGGACCGACCGCCCTGTGCCGGTCGAGCTGCTGCACAAACTGTATGATCTGACCAAGTTCGGGCCGACGGCGGTGAACAACACGCCCGCCCGCTTCGTCTTCGTCACCTCGCCCGAGGCCAAGGCTCGGCTGAACCCGCTGATGAGCGAGGGCAATCAGGCCAAGACGATGGCCGCGCCGGTCACCGTCATCATCGGCCAGGACATCGACTTCCACGAGACCCTGCCCCGGCTGTTCCCGCATGCGCCGGGCGCGAAGGACTGGTTCGGCGAAGAGGTCGGTCGGCGCGAATCCGCCTTCCGCAACGCCTCGCTGCAAGGCGGCTATTTCATGATGGCCGCCCGCGCCCTGGGTCTGGACGTCGGCCCCATGTCGGGCTTCGACGCCGAGGGCGTGAAGGCCGAGTTCTTCGCCGGCACGGCGGTGGAGCCGAACTTCATCGTCAACATCGGTTACGGCTCGGACGAGAACCTCTTCCCCCGCTCGCCGCGTCTTGATTTCGATGAGGCGGCGCAGATTCTCTGAAAGGGGAGGCAGTAGGCAGATAGGCAGTAGGCAACAGGGGTGAGGCGCAACGACTTCGCTACTGCCTACTGCCTACTGCCTACTGCCTACTGCCTACCTAACCCCTATTCTTCTTCCTCATCCGGGATCGCCGGCAGCTCCACCGGCGCGGCCAAAGCCTTCACCTCGCCGATCTTCGCGCCGGGGAAGGCTTGCATGACGGCGGTGATGAAGGGGTCGGCTTCGATCTCGGCGCGTTCCTCTCCGCGCTTGCGGCGGTCGATCTCGATCATGGTCTCGCCGCCGCCCTGGCCGTTGGCGGCGATCAGCCAGGTGCGGCCGGTCCATTCGCGCAGCCGCGAGGCCAGCTTGCGGGCCAGATCGAAGGGCGCGCCCTGGGCGCTCTCATAGGTGATGGCGCCGGGCTTGAAGGCCACCGGCTTCACATAGCGCTGCACATCCATCTGCAGGCCGACTTCGCGCTTCTCGCCGATCAGGGCCACGACCTGTTCAAACGTTTGCGGGTCCGGCGTCGCCGCCACGATCACGGGCCGCGCCGCCAACTGGGCTGAAGCCCCGCCACCACCACCGCCCCCGCCGCCTCTGGGCATCTGCCCGCCCGGGCCTCCGGGCTCGCCGTCGCGCAGGGCCTTCAGCGCCTCTTCGGGGCCGGGCAGGGCGGCGGCGTAGGCCAGACGGATGATGGCCATTTCGACGGCGTCGGCCGGGCTGGGCGCGCGCCTCACCTCGTCCAGCGCCTTGAGCAGCATCTGCCAGACGCGCGCCAGCGTGCCCGCAGAGATCACCGCCCCCAGCGCCGTCAGGGTCTGGGCCTGGTCGTTGGGCAGGCGCGTCGCCTGCGGCCCCAGCATCTTGGCGACCGAGGCGGCGTGGCAGTGCTCCAGCAAGTCGTTGACCACCTGCACCGGATCGGCGCCGTAGCCGTAGAGGGTGCGGAACATCTCCAGCGCCTCGGGCGTGCGCCCGGCCATGACGGCCTCGAACAGGGCGATGGTCTGGGTGCGGTCGGCCAGACCCAGCATGTCGCGGACCGTGGCGGTCGGCACCGTCTCGCCGTGCTCGCCCTGCACCAGGGCCTGGTCCAGCAGCGACAGGCCGTCGCGTACAGAGCCTTCGGCGGCGCGGGCGATCAGGGCTAAAGCGTCCTGTTCGATGCGCATGCCCTCGCGCTCGGCGATTCGGCCCAGGTGGTCGACCAGAATCTCCGGCTCGACCCGGCGCAGGTCGAAACGCTGGCAGCGGGACAGGATGGTCACCGGCACCTTGCGGATCTCGGTGGTGGCGAAGATGAATTTGGCGTGGGGTGGCGGCTCTTCCAGCGTCTTCAACAGGGCGTTGAAGGCCTGGTTGGACAGCATGTGCACTTCATCCAGCACATAGACCTTGTAGCGGGCCTCGACCGGGGCGTAGCGGACGCTCTCCAGAATGTCGCGGATGTCGTTGACGCCTGTGTGCGACGCCGCGTCCATCTCCATCACGTCCATATGCTGACCGGCCATGATGGCGGCGTCGTGCCGGCCGTGGGCGGTCAGGGCCAGCGACGGCTTGTCGATGGCGTCCGACTGGTTGTTGAGCGCGCGGGCCAGCAGGCGGGCGGTGGTCGTCTTGCCCACCCCCCGCACCCCGGTCAGCATGAAGGCGTGGGCGATCCGGCCGGTGGCGAAGGCGTTGGTCAGGGTGCGGACCATGGCCTCCTGACCGATCAGGTCCTCAAAGGTGCGCGGCCGGTATTTTCGGGCCAGAACGGTGTAGGCTTCGCCGTCATCGCCGCCCGCGACGGCGGGTTCGGAAACGGGGGCGGACGCTTTGGCGGGGGCAGGCTTGGGGGCCGGTTGAGGCGTGGTCTCAGCCAGGGGCGCAGCGGCGGCTTCGGCTTCGCGCATGCCTTCGGGCTCGGGGGCGCCGAACATGTCTTCGGTGTTGGGATCGCGCTCCTCGACCTCGGTCTCGGGTGCGTCCTCGTCCCACGGGGGACCGTCGAGATTGGGATCGGCGTCGCTCATGCCACTGTCTTAGCGTGACCGGGGGCCAGCGTCACGAGACGAAGAAGCGCCGCCGGGGATGATCTCCCCGACGGCGCGATTTCGACCGAAATGATCGATGGATCAGTTCAGCAGTTCAGCCGGGACGCGACCGCCGTTGGCGGCGATCTTGGCCAGCACCTGCTTGTGCAGCCAGATGTTCATCGAGGCGCTGTCCGACTTGTCGCCGGTGTAGCCCAGTTCGTCGGCCAGCTCCTTGCGCTCGGCCAGTGAGCTTTCCAGGCCGACCAGCTTCATCAGATCGACGATGGAGGTGCGCCAGTTCAGCTTCTGCGGATTGTTGGCGGCCAACTGTTCGAGGATGGCCTCGACATCGACGGGTTCAGCCGGAGCGGCCGTCGCGCCGGGCGCAGCCGTCGGCGCTGCGGTGGTCGTGACGGAAGGCGCCGCAGCGGGCGCCTGGGGGCGGCGGTTGAAGATGCCGCCGAGAATCTTGCCGAAAATGCTCATCCGAAAGTCTCCATGAGGATTGCGCAGACTCTGTAGCGCGTCTCAGTGACGCTTGTTCCTGCGGATTTGTAAACTTTGAGCAGGGGCGGGGTCACCCTCCTGAAACGCAGGTGTCAAGCTGGACAGGACTGGGTCCCGGCTTTCGCCGGGATGAGCGGAGTGTGTAGGAAGGCGCAAACATGCGCTCAAGCAGCGAGCGACCGCGTCGCAAGCGATAGCGCCCTAACCCGCTCAAGCAGCGAGCGACCGCGTCGCAAGCGATAGCGCCCTAACGCGCTCAAGCAGCGAGCGACCGCGTCGCAAGCGATAGCGCCCTAAATAAAGAGAGAAGGTGGAGACCGCGACCCGAAGGGGAATTCGTTGTGGCTGCTGCCTTCCGGCCCTGACCAGATTGGCGAAACCTTCGCCCGCGATCTCCACCCCCTATATCGCGGTTTGCGGGGTCGAGATCAAGGCCCCGCCCAGACCCCGCGACAAGAGCCGGTCGGCGGGGCTATGAGAAGCCTCATGGCCTCCTTCCCCATCCTGAACACCTTCGCCGGCAATCCGCTCGATCGGGCCGGGGATTTGCGCAACGATCCCGACTGGCTGGCGGAACAGGCGGAGCGCGACGACGCCCTGGCCATGGTGCTGTGGGAGGGACGGCCCCTGCTGGGGGCGGGGGATGAGCCGCGTCTGGCCTGGCTGGCCATGAGCCATGCCCGGGCGATCGTGCCCGACCGCGAGCTGTTCCTGGGCCTGTGGAAGGGCGCGCCGGTGTTCGCCGTCGAGGTGGAGAGCTCCATCGACCCGACGACCGGGCCGTTGAACGGCGTCGGCGTGTTTCACGAGATGCGCGAGGCGGCGGCGCTGCTGGGCGCGGGCGACGCGGCCATGGCGGGCGGGGCCAAGTCGCTGTTCGACTGGCGACGGCGTCACGGCTTCTGCGCCGCCTGCGGCACGGAGACGGAGACGGCGTCGGGCGGCTGGAAACGGATCTGCCCGGCCTGCGGGACCGAGCATTTCCCGCGCGTCGATCCGGTCACCATCATGCTGGCCGTCTATCGCGGCGGTCCTGAACCTATTTGTCTGCTGGGCCGTCAGGCGGCCTGGCCGGCGGGGCGGATGTCGGCCCTGGCCGGCTTTCTGGAGCCCGGCGAGACCATTGAGGAAGCCTGCGCCCGTGAGATCGAGGAGGAGGCGGGCCTGACGGTGACGCGGGTGCGCCACCACTCCAGCCAGCCCTGGCCCTTCCCGTCGCAGCTGATGATCGGCCTGATCGTCGAGGTCGATTCCTGCGACGCCCGCCCCGACCAGACCGAGCTGGAGGCCGTGGCCTGGCTGACCCGCGCTGAGGCCGCCGACGTCCTGGCCGACCGCCATCCGACCATCAAGGCCCCCACATCCATCGCCATCGCCCGCACGTTGTTGCAGGCGTGGGTGGACGGGTTTGATCCCTGGGGGTGAGGCTGGCCGGTTATGTCTTGTTTCTCCCTCAAGGGGAGAAGGAAGGACGGCTCCAACAAATGACTTTACAAAATAAAGTTCTTGGCTCATTTTGCTCATAACAGGCAGGGAGAAACGCCGATGACACGCGACCAGGTTCAATCCGTCCATGACGACATCGCCTATATGAAGGCCCTGGCCCAGGAGGGGCGACAGGCTCCGCTTCTGGGCGGGCGCATACTGATCGCCGCCGGTCTGATCTTCGGCCTGGCCTCGATCGTCGCCTATGGCATCGACAGCGGGATTCTGGCCGTGCCGCCGGTGGCCTATGCGATCCTGTGGGGCGGGGCGATGCTGGTCTTCTTTGCGGTTCTGATGGTTCAGATCCGCCGCACGGACTGCAAGCCCGGCGCGCAATCGGCCGCCAACCGCGCCGCGGGCGCGGGCTGGATGGGCGTCGGCCTGGGCATCTTCGTCATGTCCTTGTCGATGGGGGTGATCGGTTGGAAGGTGCAGAGCGAAATTCCATCCCTGATCTTCCCCTCGCTGATCTTCGCCCTCTACGGTTCGGGCTGGGCGGTGTCGGCGACCATGAGCGACCAGAAATGGCAATGGAAGCTGGCCATCGCCTGCTGGATCGCCGCGCCTCTGATCGCCTTCCTGACCGGCAGTCCGCTGATGTGGCTGGCCTATGCTGCGGGGCTGTTCGCCTTCGCTCTTCTGCCCGGCTTCCTTCTGGTGCGCCAGGAACCGTCGGAGGTGATCTGATGGAGGCGGATACGGCTGACGCCTTCGACATCGGCCGCATCGACGAGGTCATCCACGGGCGGCTGCGTCTCGGGATCATGGCCTATCTGTCGGGCGCCGGAACCGCCGATTTCAACGAGCTGAAGACCCGGCTTCAGGCTACGGACGGCAATCTGTCGGTGCATCTGCGAAAGCTGGAGGAGGCGGGCTTCGTCGCGGTCTCCAAGAGCTTTCAGGACCGCAAGCCCTTGACGCGGGCGACGATGACGGAGGCGGGCCGTGACGCCTTCATCGCCTATCTGGACGCCATGTCGGCTCTGGCCTCGCCCAAGGTCTAGGCAGGGTCTGGTCAGGATCTGGGCCGGAAATCGAGACTGAGAGAGGCGCGGTGGCGGCGGTCCCGCGCCTCGGCTAGACAGGCGGTCATGAACGACCGCCTGCATCGCTTTGACGCCCTCGACAATTTCCGCGATTTCGGCGGCTACGCCACGGCGGCGGGGGGCGGCCTGCACCGGAGCCGGTTGTTCCGTTCGGGGCATCAGGCTTCGGCCAGCGAAGCCGATCTGGCGCGTCTGGCCACGCTCGACATCGGCGGCGTCGTCGATCTGCGCCACCCGTCGGAACGCCGGCGCCAGCCGTCGCGCCGCCCCGCAGGTTTTTCGGGAACCGTGGTCGAAATCCATCATGACGACGGCGGCGAGGCCCCGCACATGGCCTTCCTCAAATCCACCGAACTGACGCCCGACAGCGGACGGCGCTTCATGATCGGCAGCTATGGACGCATGCCGTTCCAGCCGGGGCATGTGGACGCCTTTTCCCGCTATTTCCGCCTGCTGGCCGAGACCGACCGGCCCGTCCTGATCCACTGTGCGGCGGGCAAGGACCGCACCGGCCTGCTGGCGGCGCTGACTCACCACCTGATGGGCGTGCACCGTGACGACCTGATCGCGGACTATCTGCTGACCAATACGGCGGTCGATCTGGAGGGCCGCGCCCCGGCCATCGCCCGCCAGCTGGAGGCGCGGACCGGACGCCCCGCCGCCCATGACGCCGTCGTCGCCTTCCTGGGGGTGGAGCCCGCCTATCTGGACACGGCCATCGCCGCCATCGAGGCGCAGAACGGCTCGCTCGACGGCTATTTCGTTCAGGTGCTGGGCATGGACGCGGCCCTGCGCGACCGGATCACGGCGCGGCTGGCGGCGTGACCACCCCCTTCAGCGTCAGGCGCAGCGAAAGCCATGGCTGGGTCGAGCCTCTGGCCGTGGCCGACGGGCTGAAGGCCCGCGAAGGGGCGTTGGCCCTGCTGTCCGACGGCGGCGCTCTGGGGCGCTGGTCCTATGTCGCCGCAGACCCGGATGCGGTGGAGATCACCGCTCTGAGCGACAGCGGGGGCTTGGACATCTTGCGCCAGCCGGGCTGGCGCACAAGCGTGGTCGGTCTCATGTCCTATGACGCCGGGGCGCGGGCGGCGACGGGGGATCGACCCTGCGTCTGGCCGGACCTGATGCTGGCCCGTTACCCGTCCATTCTGGCGTTCGATCATCAGAACCACATCGTCGAGGCCATCGGCCATGGCGGCGATGAAGCCTCCGCGGATCGAGCCTGCGCCGCCGCCGCCGCCTGGCTGGATCAGACCTCCGCGCCATCCACGCCAGCGCCGCCCGCGACAGACTTCACGCCCGAAGCGCCGCCCGAAACCTACCGGTGCGCCGTGGCCGATGTGGTGGCCCGCATCGGCGCAGGCGAACTGTTCCAGGCCAATATCGCCCGCGCCTGGACCGGCGATCTGAAGCCCGGCGCAGACCCGTTCGATGCGCTTCTGAGATTGGCGGGGCGAGAGGCGGCGTTCGGCGCCTTCTGGCGGCTGGGCGACCGCGCGGTGGTGTCCAACTCGCCCGAGCTGTTCCTCAGTTTCGACCGCGCCACGGGCCGGATCGAGACCCGTCCGATCAAGGGCACCCGCCCGCGCGGCGCCACGCCCGCTGAGGACGCCGCCCTGATCGAAGACCTGCGGGGCAGCGCAAAGGACCGCGCCGAAAACCTGATGATCGTCGATCTGATGCGCAATGATCTGGCGCGGGCGGCCCGGCCGGGCTCGGTGGAGGTGGAACAGCTGTTCGCGGTCGAGAGCCACGCCAAGGTGCATCATCTGGTCTCGACCGTGTCGGGCGTCGCGGCGGACGGGGTGGAGACGGCGGACCTGCTGGAGGCGGCCTTCCCGCCCGGCTCGATCACCGGCGCGCCCAAGCATCAGGCCATGAAGGTCATCGCCGCGCATGAACCGCCGCGCGGGCCGTGGTGCGGCAGTCTGTTCCACATTCAGAGCGACAAGGACGGGCAGGACGAACGGATGACGGCCTCTGTGCTGATCCGCACCGCCGGTTTCGAACGTTCAGGTGGCGGCTGGCGGTTTCGCGCCCTGGCCGGCGCCGGCATCGTCGCCGACAGCGACCCGGCGCTGGAACTGGCCGAGACCGACGCCAAGATCGCCGCTTTGAAGGAGGCGCTGATCGGTCAGCAGTTGGAGCAGACCACTGTCTCGACCGAGCGCGGGCGCAGGTAGAAGGTCCGGCTCATCTTGGTGATGCCCGGCAGGAAGCGGTCGATCGGCGAGTCATAATCATAGACGGCTTCCGACACGATCAGGCTCTGCTTTTTGTCGATCAGGCCGTCGGGAACAGTCAGTTCGCCGCTGATCGGGCCCAGGCCGCGGCCATAGCTCCAGTTGACCCTGACCACGTCGTCGTCGCCGCGCGTCACGCTGGACACCCGCATCGACAGGGGGGGGACGGAAAAGGGCTGCATCACCTGGCCGCCGATGTTGAAGGTGTCGTCCAGACCGCTCTGGTTCACCACCTCGGCGCGGGCGGTCAGGTCGGCGACCATGGAGGCCACATGGCTCATGCGTTTCTGGGCCATATAGGCTTGGCACAACTCGACCATGCCGAAGTAGAGCAGGATCATCACCGGCGCCAGAAGCGCGAATTCGACCGCCGACAGACCGCGCTGGTCGCGCCTGAAACGCCGCAGGAAGGCGGGCGAACGCATCACGCCGGTTCGTTCCTGAAGGCGGTGGTCGACATCAGCCGGCTGCTGCCGTCGCCCAGGCGCGACAGGCCCTGACTGAGGAAGGTCGTGGCCAGGGGCTGGCGATACCAGACCCGCACCACCACCAGATTGCCGGCGACGCCGTAGTTGAAGTCCAACTGACCCTCATCAAAGGTTTCGCCATCCTGCATGGGGTCGGGCAGGGGGGTGTTGAAGGCGGGGATGACCCGCACATCGACGCTGAGACGGGTGTCGCAATCGGCGGAGAAGACGCTCATCCGGCTGCACAGCTCGGTCTTGAACTGTTCGCGGGTCATGGAGGCGGCGCCCGCCTGGCCGGTGCGCACCAGACGGCCCGTCTCGAAGGTGGCGTTGGCCAGAACCGAATCCACGACAAACACCATGCCCAGTTCCAGAAGGGCGAACATCATCAGGAAGAAGGGCAGGGCGACCATGGCGAATTCGATCGCCGCAGAACCGTCGCGGTTGCGCAGCCAGCTGCGCCGGGGTCTGTTTAGCGCCTTGCGGGGCGTGGAGTGCGCGCGCGACATCGAGGGTCGGGCCCGGTCAAGAGCCGCCGCTGGAGCCGCGCACCGAGGCCGAGCAGGACGAGCCGCAGGCCATTTCGGTCGACTGGGCCCCGCGCCACATCCGCACTCGGCCGGCGCCCGCGCCGTCAGTGACCACGATCTGGCGCTGGAAGACGGTGCGGCCGATGGCGTCGACGGCCACCACCTCGGTGACGCCATAGCCCTTGCCGGTGATGTAGAGGGTGTTGGAGTCTACGACCGTGACATCGGCGATCTGGGGGTTGCCGACAATGACCGAGCCGGCGGGCGCGCGCAGAGGCACCCGCGTCGCCTGGTCGATCTCGACATTCATGGGCGCTGACTGAGGCGCCGGCTGGGTCGATGCGGCGGCAGGCGCGGCGACGGCGAACAGGGCGGCGATGATCAGGATGTTGCGGGACATGACGTCGATATTCCAATGAACGGGCGCGCGCGTGAGCGTGGCCGGATAGTCGCCGCCAATCCTCAACAAACGCTGAAAGCGGCGCACGGCTTGTGCTGTGGAAAATACGGGGTTGCAGGACCGGGATGAAAATCGACGTAAATTTTCGAGTAACCATGCCCCACTACCTCACTTTAACTTCGGGGGGTGTTTATGGAGATTGTTACGGGGGTGAAGCGGGCGACCGACCTCTCCCACAGTTGTCCGCCAGACCTTTTTTGAAAAGAGAACCCAAATGACCAAGTTCATCTCCAAGTTCGTTTCTGACGAATCCGGCGCCACCGCCATCGAATACGGCCTGATCGCTGCTCTGATCGCTGTTGTCATCATCGGCGCTGTGACCCTGCTGGGCACCAACATCGAAGCCGCCTTCCAGGAAATCGCCGCCGCCATCGGCGGCGCGTAAGTCCAGGCGACTTAGACGCATAAAGGCAGGGCCGGAGCGGAAACGCTCCGGCCCTTTCTTCATGCCTGTCGTGCAACCCGGCCTTAACAGGTGGTCTCTAGAACGGACGGCATGGAATATCTGATCCTCGCCCTGCTGGTGGTCATGCCGGCGTTGACGATCATCGCGGGTCTGAAAGATCTGACGACGATGACGATTCCCAACTGGATATCGGTCGGGATCATCGCCGGCTTCTTTCCAGCCGCGTTTGCGGTCGGTCTGCCCTGGACGACCATGCTGGTCCATGTCGGCGTGGCCTTCGCCGCCTTGCTGATCGGCATGGGAATGTTCGCCCTGCGCTGGCTGGGCGGCGGTGACGCCAAGCTGATGGCCGCAACCACCCTGTGGCTGGGGCTCTCGGGAAGCCTGCACTTCATTTTCTGGACAGCGCTCGTCGGCGGGGTGTTCGGACTGTTTCTGATGCTCGCCCGGCGCCGTGTGCAGCCCTTCATGGCCGGAGCGCCGGCGTGGCTGGTCCGGTTGATGGAGCCCAAGGGCGACATTCCCTACGGCGTGGCCATCGCGGCGGGCGCGCTGATCGCCTATCCGGCTTCGCCGATGGTCGTGGCGTTTCTGGCGCGTTGACAGTTGCGGGAACGTTGATCGCCGCATTTAGGGCCGCGTTAACTCCCTCCGTCCATGATTGTTAACGCTAGCGCGCCCGAGGACCAATTCAGGGTCCGTACGGCCTCGCCGGAGACCATCGATGAAGCCTGCCAAAATCGCCGTGATCTGCGTCGCCGCCATCGCCGCTATCGGCCTGGCTCTGGTTGTGCGCGCCATGGGATCTTCGTCGGGGAACGCCACGGCGACTGCGGTCGCCGCACCAGCCGAGACCCGCCCGATGGCCCAGGTTCTGGTCGCCGCGCGCGACCTTCAGCCCGGCCAGCGTCTGACCGAGGCCGATCTGAGCTGGAAGGAATGGCCGGTCGCAGAGGTCAACCCGGCCTTCATCACCGATGGCTCAGTGCCCATTCCGACTGCGGCCGAACCTGAACCCGAGGCCGCCCGCCCGCGTCCTAACGGCGCCGTCGCCAGCGTCACCCGCGCCGCCACGGATCTGGCCACAGGCGGGGCCAAGTCCGATTACGTCGGCTCCGTCGTCCGTGAACCCATTCTGGCCGGAGAGCCGATCGTGTCGCGCAAGATCGTGCGCGCCGGAGACAGCGGCTATATGGCCGCCTATCTGGAACCCGGCATGCGGGCCATGGCCATCCGCGTCACGGTCGAAACCGCCGCGGGCGGCTTCATCCTGCCGGGCGACCGGGTCGATGTCCTTTTGACCCGCGAGACCAATCTGGGCAATCTGGGCGTCACCGAAGGCGACCGCACCAAGTTCAGCTCCTCCACCGTGATGCAGAACATCAAGGTGCTGGCCATCGACCAGTCGACCCGCGCCGGCGACGACGAACAGGCTGTTGTCGGCGCAACGGCCACTCTGGAAGTCGGCCCGCGCGACGCCGAGGCCCTGGCCCTGGCCAAGTCCGAGGGCGACCTCAGCCTGGTGCTGCGCTCCTACGCCGACACCGGCGGGCCGTCAGGGCGCGTCGCAGCGCCCAATCGCCAATCCTCCGCAGTCCGTGTCTATCGCGGCGGCGCACCCGAAGTCGTGGTGGTCCAATGAAGCGCCTTCTTGTCTGCGGCCTGACCGGTCTGGCGCTCAGCGTCGCGTCGCCTCTGTTGGCGCCGACCCATGCCCACGCCCAGTCCCGCGCCGCCGTGCCGATGGGGGCGGGCGCGCAACTGATCAATCTGCCGCGCGGCTCGTCCATGGCCGTCGATCTGCCGGCCGACGCCCGCGACGTCATCGTGCCCAATCCGGTGGTGGCGGAAGCCATGCTGCATTCGCCGCGCCGCATCACCATCATCGGTCTTCAGCCGGGCGAGACGGACGCCGTGGTGCTGGACGCCTCGGGCCGCACCATCCTGTCGCTGCGGGTGCGCGTGGATGCGGGGGTGTCGGCTCTGCAGGACACCCTCAGCCGCGTCATGCCGGGATCGCAGGTCCGCGCTGAAGCGGTCAACGACAGCATCATCCTGACCGGTCCCGTCTCCAGTCCAGGCGAGGCCGACCGCGCCGCCCAGGTGGCCAGGGCTTTCGTCTCGGCCCCTGAAAAAGTCATCAACATGATGACCATCGCCGGTTCCGACCAGGTCATGGTCAAGGCCCGCGTCATCGAGGTGCAGCGTTCGGCGGTGAAACAACTGGGCGTCGATGTGAACGCTCTGGTCCAGGGCGTCGGCGACGGTCTTTCCTTTGTCCAGAACGCCACCTTCGCCGTGGCGGGAAGCCAGCTGGGCGGCGGCTCCATCGGCTATGGCGACGGAGCGCTCAACGCCAGCCTTCAGGCGTTTGAACGCGCCGGACTGGTCCGCATCCTGGCCGAACCCAACGTCACCTCCGTCAACGGTGAAAGCGGCGAGTTCCTGGCCGGGGGTGAGTTCCCTGTGCCTGTCGGCCGCGACCGCGACGGCAACATCCAGATCGAGTTCAAGCCCTACGGCGTGCGTCTGGCCTTCCGGCCGGTGGTGCTGTCAGAAGGCCGCATCTCCCTTCAGATGTCGACGGAAGTTTCTGAACTGAGCACCGCCGGCGCCTTCACCCTGGGCGGCACGGGGCCGAACGCCCTGGTCATTCCGGCGCTTGCGGTGCGCCGAGCGTCCACGACGGTCGAACTGCCGTCGGGCGGCTCGCTGATGATCGCCGGTCTGCTGCGAGAAGACACCCGCCAGAACATCGACCAACTGCCGGGGCTGGGCAATCTTCCCGTTCTGGGCGCCATGTTCCGGTCGCGCGACTACATGTCGGGCGAGACCGAGCTGGTGGTCATTCTTGAAGCCTACATCGTGTCGCCGACATCGCCGGGCCGGATGCAGACGCCTGCGGACGGCCTGGTCATCGCCAATGACGCCCAGACGCTGCTGTTCGGTCAGTTGAACCAGCAGTACGGGCGCGCCGCCGCGACGGCCGCCCCGACGGCGACAGGCTGGACCGGCCCCGTGGGTTATGTGATCGAATGAGGAACGCCGTGAGACACGTCCCCATCATCCGCCTGTCGGCCCTTGTGTCCGCCGCCGTCTTTTCGGTCGCGGGCTGTGCGACCGGGCCGACCACGCAGCCGCTGACGCCGCTGTCGCAGTATGTGCTTCAGGTGCAGCCGGGCGTCGATCGGATCGCTCTGGCGGTCCACGATCAGGGATTGTCGAGCAATCAGCAGACCGCGCTCCAGGACCTGGTCGGTCGGTTCGCCGAGGCCCGTGCCGATGTTCTGACGGTGGAGGCGCCGGCGGGCGATGATCCGGCTGCGACGGCTCAAGCCTATGCCGTGCGCGACACGCTTCAGGCCATGGGTGTTCCCGGTGAAATGATCCGGGTGGTCGGCTATCACGCTCCGAACGCCCGGGCGCCGGTTCTGGCGGGGTTCCAGACGGTCGCCGCCTACATCCCCGATTGCGCCGCCGAATCGCGCCTGATGGGGTCGCGGGCGAGCAATGCCCCGACGGGCGGTTTGGGCTGCGCGATCACGGCCAACATGGCCGCCCAGATCACCGACCCGCGTGACATCGTCAGGCCACGGGCCCTGCAGCCCAGCGATTCCGGGCGTTCGGCTGTCGTCTTCGCACGTTATCGACAGGGGCAGACCACGGCTGCGCCTCAGGAAGCCATGGTCAGCGGCCGCATCGCCAACGCGGTGGAGTGAGCCGATGAGCAACGCCTTTTCCCCCCGCGCCTTTGACGAGTTCGAAGAGGATTTCGATCTCGACATGGAGGCGGAGTTGTCGGCTGAAGCCCTGTCAGGCGACATGACCGGCGCGCCGGCTGCGGCTGAACCGCGTGAGCCGCTGCAGTTCATGACGCCCGCAGGGGCGCCGGGTCCTCAGGCGACGCCGCCTCGGTTCGAAACTGCGGATGCCGCAGGGGCCGTTCCGGCTCAGACCCCTGCGCCGATGAGCGCCGTCCCAGCTCCCGCTTCCGCCTACCAGCCGCCTGTGGCCATGGGTTCCGCCGCCGAAGTCTCGGTGCCGCGCATCGCCATCCACGTCTTCGCCGAGCGCCAGGACACCCTGGCCGCCGCCGAGCGGGCCGGTCAGGACCGCCGTCTGTCGCGCGCCACCACCCAGATCCGCATCGGCGGGTTCGCCGCCGCCATTGAGGCTTATCAGCATGAGCCGACGCCGCCGCTGATCGTCGTCGAGTGCATGAGTGCGCCGGACGCCCTGCTGCGCGAGGTCGATCAACTGGCCGAGGTGTGTGACGCGGGCACGAAGGTGGTGGTCGTCGGTCCGACCAACGACATCCTCCTGTTCCGCGAACTGATGCGGCGCGGGGTCAGCGAATATCTGGTCGCCCCGGTTCAACCCCTGCAACTGATTTCGGCCATCGGCGGCCTGTTCGCCGACCCGGCCCAGCCCTTCATCGGCCGCTCGATCGCCTTTGTCGGTGCGCGCGGTGGGGCGGGAGCCAGCGCGGTGGCGCACAACACCGCCTACGCCCTGTCCGAAAAGATCGGCGCCAACACCGTCATCGTCGATTACGATCTGCCGTTCGGCACCGCCGGTCTGGACTTCAACCAGGATCCGCTGAACGGCGTGGCCGACGCCCTGACCCGGCCCGACCGTCTGGACGCCACCCTGCTGGACCGGATGATGGTCCGCTGCACCGACAAGCTCAGCCTGTTCGCCGCGCCTGCCACCCTGGACACCGACTGGGATATCGGGGCCGAGGCGTTCGAGGAAGTGACCTCGCGCATCCGTTCGACCGCGCCTTTCGTCATCTTGGACCTGCCGCACCTGTGGTCGGGCTGGATGCGCCGCACGCTGATTGCGGCGGACGAGGTTGTAGTGGTGGCGACGCCCGATCTGGCCTCCTTGCGCAACGCCAAGAACATGATCGACCTGATCAAGCAGGGCCGTCCCAATGACGCGCCGCCGCGTCTGGTGCTGAACCAGGTCGGTGTGCCGGGCCGTCCCGAGATTCCGGCCAAGGAGTTCGGTGAGGCGCTGGGCGTTCATCCCAGCTTGATCATACCCTTCGACGCCAAGGTGTTCGGCTCTGCCGCCAACAACGGCCAGATGATCGTCGATGCGGGCGCCAAGTCCAAGGCGGCGGAAGCCTTTCAGACCCTGGCCCAGATCGTGTCCCAGCGGGAACTGCCCCAGACGGCGTCGCGCGGACGCCCCGTTGCGGCCAAAGCGGGGGGCAAGGCGGGGGCCAAGCCTGCGTCGAAGTCCCTTCTCGCCGGCCTGTTCAAGAAGAAGCCCTGATCGGTGTTCGGCAAACGCACAGCCCAGCCTGGAACCGGCTCACCCGCCCCGCGCATCGCCGCCCCTGCGAGCGAAGTCATGGCTGCGCCGACGCCGGTTTTCGACGTCGAGGCCCTGGCTCCGACGGATGTCGATCTGCTGGAAGCTGAAGCCCGCGACTCCGTCTATGCCGCCAAGCCGGCCTCGCCAGCCGCTGACCGTCTGGATGCGCTGGCCGCCCGTCCCCGGCCTGCTGCAGAGGCGCCGGCGCGCAAGGACGGGCCCGGTCCAAAGTCCACGCCGGGCTTCGAGCAGCTGAAGAAGGCCAGCGCCGTCGCCGAGATCGTGCGCGAGCAGTCCGACTACTACCACGCCACCAAGACGACCATCTTCAACGCCCTGATGAACACCATCGACCTGGCCCAGCTGGCCGGTCTGGAGGCCAAGGCGGCGGCGGAGGAGATCCGCGACATCGTCTCCGAACTGGTGGCGATCAAGAACGTCTCCATGTCGGTGGCCGAGCAGGAGCATCTGGTTCAGGACATCGTCAATGATGTGCTGGGCTATGGCCCGCTGGAACCCTTGCTGGCGCGCGACGACATCGCCGACATCATGGTCAATGGCGCCGGACGGGTCTTCATCGAGGTCGGCGGCAAGGTGCAGCTGACCAATGTCCGCTTCCGTGACAACGCCCAGCTGATGAACATCTGCCAGCGGATCGTGTCCCAGGTCGGCCGCCGCGTCGATGAAAGCTCGCCCATCTGCGACGCCCGTCTGCCCGACGGCTCGCGCGTCAACGTCATCGCGCCGCCGCTGGCCATTGACGGCCCGACGCTGACGATCCGGAAGTTCAAAAAAGACAAGCTGACGATGAAGAATTTGGTGGAGTACGCCTCCATCAGTCCCGAGGGCGCGCGCGTCCTGGGCGTCATCGGCGCCTCTCGCTGCAACCTGGTCATCTCGGGCGGAACGGGCTCGGGCAAGACCACGCTGCTGAACACTCTGACGGCCTTCATCGACCCGACCGAGCGCGTCATCACCTGCGAGGACGCCGCCGAACTGCAGTTGCAGCAGCCCCACGTCGTGCGTCTGGAGACCCGGCCGCCGAACCTGGAAGGCCAGGGCACGATCACCATGCGCGATCTGGTCAAGAACTGCCTGCGGATGCGCCCCGAACGCATCATCGTCGGCGAGGTCCGCGGCCCGGAAGCTTTCGACCTTCTGCAGGCCATGAACACCGGCCACGACGGCTCCATGGGCACGCTGCACGCCAACAGCCCGCGTGAAGCCATCAGCCGGATGGAATCCATGATCACCATGGGCGGCTACGGCCTGCCGTCCAAGACCATCCGCGAGATGATCGTCGGTTCGGTCGACGTCATCGTCCAGGCGGCGCGTTTGCGCGACGGCTCGCGCCGCATCACCCACATCACCGAGGTGGTGGGACTGGAAGGCGACGTCATCGTGACCCAGGACCTGTTCGTCTATGAGATCACCGGCGAGGACGCCAACGGCAAGGTGGTCGGGCGTCACCGTTCGACCGGCATCGCTCGTCCCCGCTTCTGGGACCGCGCCCGCTACTACGGGCTGGAGCGCGAGCTGGCCGAAGCCCTCGACGCGGCGGAGTAGATCATGCTGCCGATCCTCGCCGCCGTTCTGGCCTTCATCACCATAGGCGGACTGGGCTGGGTCTTCGTCGGCGGCGAAGATTCCAGCCAGGCGGCGGTCAAGCGCGCTCAGGGTTTCGCCGGTCCGCGTCAGAATTCCGCAGCGGCCAGGAAGGCTGCGGCGGCGAACACGCCGGAAGCCCGCCGCAAACAGATCATGCTCCAACTGCAGGAATCCGAGCGGCGCGAGCGCAAGGCGCGGCTGACCATGCCGGCCAAGCTGAAACAGGCGGGCCTGACCCTGTCGATCGGGATGTTCTGGATCTTGAGCGGCGTCCTGGGCCTGATCGCCGCCCTGGTCATGCTGCTTCTCGGCCTGCCGCTGATTCTGGCGCTGGGGGGCGGCGTTGTGGCTGGGCTGGGTCTGCCGCGCTGGGTCGTGGGCTTTCTGGGCAAGCGCCGACGCGCCAAGTTTTCAGGGGCTTTCGCTGATGCTGTCGATGTCATTGTGCGAGGCATCAAGTCGGGCCTGCCGGTGCACGACTGTTTCAAGATCATCGCCAAGGAGAGCCCCGCGCCCCTAGGGCCGGAGTTCCAGACTCTGGTCGAGGGTCTGGGCGTCGGCCTGACCCTGCCCCAGGCGCTGGACAAGATGTACGAGCGCATGCCGACGCCGGAGCTGAAATTCTTCGCCATCGTCATCGCCATTCAACAGAAGACCGGCGGCAATCTGGCCGAGGCGCTGAACAATCTGTCAGTGGTGCTGCGCGCCCGGCGGATGATGGGCGAGAAGATCAAGGCCCTGTCGTCCGAGGCCGTGGCTTCGGCAGGCATCATCGGCTCCCTGCCCCCCGCCGTGATGATCCTGGTCAGCATTACAACGCCCGCCTACATGGCCAAGCTGTTCACTGAACCGCGCGGTCAATTCATGCTGGTGATCGCCGTGGCGCTGATGGCGTTCGGCGTCTTCGTCATGAAAAAGATGATTTCGTTCAAGTTCTAGGACCTGATGATGAGCGGCCTGATCGCCTTTGTGACGAACATGCAGAACCTGCTCAGCATCGGCGTGGGCGTGCTGGTGTTCGCCACCCTCGTCACCCTGATGGGATCGCTGGGCAGCGGCGTAAAACTGGAAGGCCGGATGAAGGCGGTCGCGGTCCGCCGCGAGGAACTGAAACGCCGGTCGCGACAGGCCATAGCCGCGCAGGGATCCTCGGCGATGCTGCGTCACACAGACGAAGGGTTCAAGAAGCGGGTCGTCGACAAGCTGAACCTGACCAAGATGCTGGAGGACCCCAAGGTCACCGACCAGATGGCCCAGGCCGGGTTCCGTGGGCCGCGCCCGCTGACGACCTTCTATTTCTTCCGCTTCACCATGCCGTTCGTGCTTCTGGCTCTGGCGGCTCTCTACGTCTTCGTTCTCAATGATTTCGGCCTGCCGATCATGGTTCGCGTGGCCATCGTCATGTTCGCCGCCATGGTCGGCTTCTATGCGCCGAACATCTATCTGAGCAACCGGATCGCCAAGCGTCGTCTGTCGATCATGCAAGCCTTTCCCGATGCTCTGGATCTGCTGCTGATCTGTGTCGAGGCCGGCATGTCGATCGAGGCGGCGATCCAGAAGGTCAGCCAAGAGATCGGCGGTTCCTCCATCGACCTGGCCGAGGAGCTGACCCTGCTGTCGGCCGAGCTCAGCTACCTGCCCGATCGCCGCATGGCCTATGAGGGGCTGGCCAAACGGACCAACCACCCGGGCGTCAAGTCGGTGGCCACGGCCATGACCCAGGCCGAGACCTATGGCACGCCGCTCAGCACCGCCCTGCGCGTCATGGCCAAGGAGAACCGCGACCTGCGCCTGTCCGCCGCCGAGAAGAAGGCCGCCGCCCTGCCGGCCAAGCTGACCGTGCCGATGATCCTGTTCTTCCTGCCGGTGCTGTTCATCGTCATCCTGACGCCGGCGATCATCAGCATTCAGGATACGATGTCGAAAGGCGGCTGACGCGAGGCGTGCCGCAGGCCGTCAGGCTTCGGCGGCCGTTTTCCAGCCTTCGGCCACGCTTTCGACGGTGTCGCGCAGGACCTTGCGGTGCTTGTCGAAATACATTTCGCCGCGCAGGCCGCTGAACAGATACCCATTGGCGACGATGCAGGAGCCGGGGGCCAGTTCCTCGATCTCGAAATAGCGGACGACATTGAACCACAGGCCGCGCTTCTCGGACCAGACCAGCTGGGCATAGGGCTGCCATTGGCCGACCCGCGCCTGCACCTGGCGCGGCGGCAGACCCTTCAGGGTCTCCGTCAGGCTCAGGGTTCCGCCAAAGGCGATCTTGCCGTCGACGCCGGTCTCGACCGGGTTCCAGCGGTCCCAGCCCTCCAGAGCGGTGATCACCTCCCAGATGCGGTCCGTCGGGGCGCGAACGCCGATGCGCTTTTCAATACGTGGGGTGTCCATGCCGCCGATCTGGCATGAGTTTTCGTTCAGGGAAAGCCTGATTGACGGCTCAGCTGTTGCCCTCCGGCCCAGGCTGGGAGGCGGGCGGCGTGCCCGGCGCCGGACTCTCGTCGCGCCCGGGCAGAGACTCAACGCCCTTGCGCAGACGCGGGCTGACAAAGCACAGGGCGACGGCGACGATCAGGATCAGGACGTTGGCGACAAAGGGCGCTGGCCCCTTCCATTCATACAGGGCCACCCCGATCACAGGCGGCGCCAGGAAGCTGAGCCCGGCCAGAGACATCATCAGCCCCGCCACCGCCCCTTGCTCATGAGGGCCGACCGACAAGGAGGAGCCGGCGGTGAAGCCGGGCCGGGCGAAGCCGAGGCCCATGGACACCACGGCGTAGCCGATCACGGCGCCGTAATAGCCGTCCGCCGCCACACTGAGCAGATTGCCGACCAGGGCCAGGATCGCGCCCCACAGCATCAGATCGCGGGGGTGCGGCTTGAACATGGGGATCAGACCCCACTGGGCCAGCAGAGTGGCCACGGCGCCGGCGAACATGGCCAGGGCGATGAAGGGCGGGGCCTCCATCACCGACCCGCCGGTGCGGGCCAGTTCGTCGATGATGTGGAAACCCAGCACGGAGATGTTGATGGCCTGGGCCCCCGTGACCAGCAGGCCGTACAGCAGATAGTCCCGCACGCGCGGGTCCTTCCACAGCCCCTTTCCGGCCCGGTCGCGGCGACCGCTGGGCGAGGCGTGGCGTTCGACGTCGCCGCTGGGCAGCCAGCGCCAGACCACGACAAGGGCCAGGGCGCCGAACAGGGCGAAGGCGTACATCGGCCCCGCCAGCCCCACCAGCGGCAGGATGAACAGCGGCGCCAGCGTCGGTCCGATCACCGTGCCCAAGCCTTGCGCCGAGGCCAGAAGCGACATGGCCTGGGTCCGCTGCTCCGTCGAGGTCCGGTCTGCGACATAGGCTTGCGATGCGATGGGCGCCGCCGACCCGAACAGGCCGTAGACGGTGCGTCCGACCACCATCAGAGCGAAGGCGACGGCCACGCCCAGCCAGCGTTCCAGCCCCGAGGTCGCGGCCAGACCGAAGCCGGCCATGGACAGGGCGAAGCCGGCCATGCCGATCATCATCACCCGCTTGCGGCCCAGATTGTCGGACATCCGCGCCCAGAACGGCGACGTCAGCGTCCACATCAGGGCCGAAATGGCAAAGGCCGCCGCCACCAGTGTGTCGGGCAGGTCGAACTCGCGTCCGATCGCGGGCAGGACCGACTGCAGGGCCATGTTGCCGGCGGCCGCGATCAGGCTGACGGAAAACAGAATGCCGAAGGCGGGAGAGCGAAGGTTCAAATCGACACCGTGGGGACCATGTCTTCTTCTGCGACATCCTGGCGCATGTCGGAAGCCCTGAGGTGATAATCATCAGGCTTGCGCTGCCCTGCGGGCCGCGCGCACAGGAGAGGCTCCTTTTCTCGCCCCGCCGGAAACCGCGCCATGATCACCCGCCTTCAGCCCGACAACCGCATGAGCCAGGCCGTGATCCACGGCTCGACCGTCTATCTGGCCGGACAGGTCGGCGAGCCTGGCGACGATGTGACGGCCCAGACCCGCACAGCCCTGGCCGAAATCGACGCCCTTCTGGCCGAGGCGGGCAGCGACAAGTCCAAGATCCTGTCAGCGACCATCTGGCTCGCCGACATCGCCGATTTCGGGGCCATGAACGTCGTCTGGGACGCCTGGGTCGATCCCGCCAATCCGCCCGCCCGCGCCACCAGCGAGGCGAAGTTGGCCACGCCCGACTATCTGGTCGAGGTCATCGTCGTGGCGGCGCGCTGAGATGGCCGCCGCCCTGCCGAAAGACAGCGAACTGGAGCGGTTCAAGGCCGCGCGGGTTACGGCCCTGTATCGTCTCGACCTGATCGAGAAGGGGGCTCAACTGACCTATGAAGACGGCGCCCCGGTCGACATGGCTTCGGAAAAGGCGCGGCTGGAACAGGTCGTCGCCGACATGGACCGCCGCATCACCAGGCTGGAAGCGAACTAACCCCGCAGCCGCTCGAACACCGTGCCGATCACGCGCTGATACACCCCCGTCAGCGCCTCGATCTCGCTGACCGGCACGCGTTCGTCGATCTGGTGCATGGTCTGGCCGACCAGGCCCAGCTCCAGCACGGGGCACAGGACGCGGATGAAGCGGGCGTCGGAGGTGCCGCCGGTGGTGGAGGCTTCGGGGCGGCGCCCGGTCTCGGCCTCGACCGCGTCCTGAACCGCCGTGACGAAGACGCCCGGCTCGGTCAGGAAGGCGTTGCCCGAGCACAGATGCTCCAGCTCGATTCGCAGGCCGCTTTCGGCCTGGGCCTCGCCCGCCATGCTGTTCAGCCAGGCGATCAGATCGTCGCCGGTGTGCGTCGGGTTGAAACGGATGTTCAGCCGCGCCTTCGCCTCGGCCGGAATGATGTTGGTCGCCGGATTGCCGATGTCGATGGTGGTGATTTCGAGGTTGGAGGGCGGAAACTCCGGATAGCCGTCATCCAGCACATGGTCGCTCAACCGGGTCAGCAGCCGCGCCATCACCGGGGCCGGGTTGGCCGCCCGGTCAGGGTAGGCGACATGGCCCTGTTTGCCGTGGACGGTGATCCAGCTGTTCAGCGAGCCGCGCCGACCGACCTTGATCATGTCGCCCAGCACCTGTGACGAGGACGGCTCGCCGACCACGCAGGCGTCGATGACCTCGCCCTCGGCCAGCAGCGTCTCGACCACGCGCTTGGTGCCGTGCAGGGCCGGGCCTTCCTCGTCTCCGGTGATCAGGAAGGACAGAGAGCCGGGAACGTCATCTTCCGCCAGAAAGCGCGACACCGCTGCGACCCAGGCGGCGATCCCGCCCTTCATGTCCACGGCGCCGCGCCCGTACAGCACCCCGTCCCTGACCTCGGCGGCGAAGGGGGCGGACGACCAGGCCGTGGCGGCGCCGGTCGGCACCACATCGGTGTGGCCCGCGAAACAGAGGTTGGGCGAGGCCGTCCCGCGTCGGGCGTAGAGGTTCTCGATCGGCGCATCCCGCCCCTCGCCGGACGGCCCCGAGAACACCAGGCGGCGGCAGGTGAAGCCCAGGCCGGTCAGGGTCCGCTCCAGCACATCCATCGCCCCTTCGTCCGCCGGGGTGACGGAGGGAATGCGGATCAGGTCGCGTGTGAGTTCGACAGGATCGATAACCGGATGTGATGCAGCGCTCATAAGGCTGTGCTTTACGAGGTTCGGACGAATGCGAGAAGCCCGATGAATAAGCCCTATACCTGGTTCGAGGTCTGGATTGATCCAATCAATGCCGTCGATCCACCGTGCAGCGTCCTTCTGCTGATGTCGACGGTGCAGCCAGAGCCTTGGACAGCTGGCTTCACGACCTATCGAGATAGCGTGTCATCTCCGACGTCGTTCGACGTTGTAGAGCCTCAAACTGGCAGAGTTCACTATTCCGGGCAGACATATCAGGATGCCGAGGCTTGGCTGAGCGAAGACGAGTATGAGCTTGTTACCGGGCGTACGGCCGTTGGGGGCGAACCACTTCCGCTCATCGGTCGATATGGTGTGGAATAGACATGCCCAAGATAGACATCGCCACCGCGCCCGCCGCTCACGGCACGGGCTATCCGGATGAGTTCGCCGAACCGTGCAAGCCGCGCCGTCGCTGGCGGCTGGGCGATGCGGTCGGGCTGGACCAGTTCGGCGTCAACCTGCTGCGGCTTCCCGATGGGGCCTGGACCAGCCAGCGCCATTGGCATGAGGCCGAAGACGAGTTCGTCTGGGTCCTGTCGGGCGAGGTGGTCCTGATCGAGGACGACGGCGAAACGGTGCTGACCGCCGGCGATTGCGCGGGCTTCAAGGCGGGCGTGCCCAACGGCCACAAGATCGAGAACCGCTCCGGCGCCGAGGCCGTCCTGCTGGAGGTCGGCACCCGCGCGCCGCAAACCGACGCCTGCGACTATCCCGACATCGACATGGTCTTGCCGAAAGGCGCGGACCGCTATTTCCATCGGGACGGGACGCCCTATCCCCCGATCAAAAGACGCACGTGACCGAGACGATCGAGACCGCCGAGCCGCTGCAATCTCCGCCGCCGCCTGAAGGCCCGTCCAGCCCCTGGGGCATCCGCGATTTCCGCCTGTTGTGGCTGGGCCGGGTGCTGGCGGTGTTGGCCATCCAGATCCAGTCGTCGGCCCTGTTGTGGCAGGTCTATGAGATCGCCCGGCGCGACCACCCGATCGCCGAGGCCAGCCTGTATCTGGGGCTGGTGGGGCTGTGTCAGTTCCTCCCGCTGCTGGCCTTCACCCTGCCCGCCGGGGCCATGGCTGACCGGCGCGATCGCAAGCATACGGTGACGATCTCCATCTTCGTCGAGGGCGCCTGCGCCCTGGGCTTCCTGGCCATGGCCTGGGCGCACGATCAGAACGGCTGGGTGCCGCCCTTGTGGGCTCTGCTGGCCGTCGCCGCCGTCTTCGGCGCCGCCCGCGCCTTCCTGACCCCGGCCAGCCAGGCCTTCCTGCCGATGGTGGTGGGGCGAAAGGCTCTGCCGCCGGCCATCGCCGCCCAGTCCATCGCCTTCCAGACCGGCGCCATCGCCGGCCCGGCCCTGGGCGGGCTGATCGTCGGCGTCGCCGTGCCTCTGGCCTACGCCTCGGCCCTGGCCCTGTTCATCCTGGCGGCGGCCTGTTTCATGATGATCCGCACGCACGGCAAGCCGGAGTTCAAGGATGACGGCGTCTCGCCCGTCGCCTTGGTCAAGGAAGGGCTCGGCTATGTCTGGCGGACCAAGATCGTGCTGGGCGCCATTTCGCTGGATCTGGTGGTGGTGCTGCTGGCGGGCGTGGCCCTGCTGACGCCGATCTTCGCGCGCGACATCCTGCATGTGGGGCCGGAGGGCTTCGGCCTGCTGCGGGCGTCGTTCGGCGTCGGCGCCCTTCTGGTGGCGCTGTATCTGAGCCGCTTCCCCATTGTGAAGCATGGCGGGCGCTGGATGTTCGCGGCCGTGGCCGTGTTCGGCCTGTGCACCCTGACCTTCGGCCTGTCGCACTGGGTCTGGCTCAGCACCCTGGCCCTGTTCATCGGCGGCGGGGCGGACATGATCAGCGTCAACATCCGCCAGACCCTGATCCAGCTGGCCACACCCGATCACATGCGCGGGCGGGTGTCGTCGGTGTCGATGCTGTTCATCGGCGCCTCCAATGAACTGGGCGAGGCTTATTCCGGCGTCATGGTGCGGCTTCTGGGGCCGGTGGGCGCGGCGGTCTTCGGCGGTTTCGGCGCTCTGGCTGCGACGGGCATATGGGCCAAGGTGTTCCCGAGCCTGAGGAAGGCGGATCGATTGACTTAGTGGCGAGGGGCAAGGTCCGAGCTAGTCGCCGCAACAAATGCCAGTGCATCGATGCAACCGGTCGTGGGGTTTGGGCGGCTTTGGCATGTGTCTCTGATAGCTTCGTTCATGATGCGTGCGCCATCGGCAATCACCATCACCTGCGCGGCCGCGTCTTCTGCAAAAGCGGTCCTCTCCTCAGTCGAGATAGTTTCTGGATTGGACAACTGGTGCTGATCCCAGCGCTCTGCCGCGATTTGCGCTGCTATCGCCTGGCTAGCAGCCAAAACGTTTGCCTGTCGTTGTTCGAAGCTCGACTCAAAAACTGCCTGCTCTTCCTCAGACAGACCGGGCAAAGGATTCGATCTAAGCGTTTCCAGCTCTCGATCAAATTGTCGCTCGATCCAGGGATCAGTGATGACGTGGGCAGCCCTCAACCGATCTCTGCTGTCTTGTTCCAGATCAGTGCAAGAAGTCAGACCAATCAGGCCGACTGCGATTATCCAGGCCATGTGGTGGCGCCTGGATGATGCAACGCTGGAAAATTGACACGCGGGCGCTAAATTCATGACGTCACGTCCGACTTGTATGGTTCTTAAATTTCACCACGGCCTGAAGTGTTTGCTCAGCTTCAGCCCCTGGCTCTGATAGTGGCTGCCGCCTTCGCCATAGAGGCGTGACGGGCGTTCCGTCAGGGGCTCATAGACCAGGCGGGCGACGATCTGGCCGTGTTCCAGCAGGAACGGCGTGTCGTGGGTGCGGACCTCCAGCACGCCCTTTGACCCGGCGCCGTGCGCTTCGTCCGTGCCGAAGCCGGGGTCGAAGAAGCCGGCGTAGTGGACGCGGAACTCGCCGACCGAGGGGTCGATCGGGGTCATTTCGGCGGCCTGATCGACCGGAATCTCCACATCGTCGCTTGAGGCCAGGATGTAGAACTCGCCCGGGTCCAGCAGCAGTTCGCCTCGACGCAGGGTCAGAGGCTCCCAGAAGTCGCGCGGGTCGTGGCCGTCGATGTGGTCCATGTTGACGACGCCCGCGTGGCGACGGCCACGATAGCCGACGATGCCGTTGTCGCCAGCCTGAAGATCGACGCCGACGCTGCGGGTCTCCAGCTTCGGCGGCTCGCCCGCCTTGAGACGCAGCTGGTTCAGGCGCGTGCCCGGCTTGACCAGGATGGAGAAGGTCTGGGGCGCGATCTCCATGTAGAGGGGGCCTTCATAGCCTTCCTCGACATCGTCGAACGATCCGCCCCGGTCGGTCAGCAGGCGCACGAAGACGTCGACGCGTCCGGTCGAGCTTTTCGGATTGGCGCGGGCGATCAGGCCCCTGGGCAGGGTCAGCCGTTCCTGCAGCCGGGCGATGTAGACGCAGCCCTTCTCCAGCACATAGCCGCCCGACAGGTCGATGGCGTGCATGGAGACGTCGGCGATGCGATCCTCGACCTTGCGCTGGCCGGGCAGGAAGCTGGCGCGCACCCGCCATGCCTGGTCCGACAGGCGCAGGTCCAGACTGGCCGGCTGGACCTGGTCGGTGTCGAAGGGGGTGTCGGAGATGATAGCACCCGTGGCGATCAGGGTCTCGATGGACTGGCTGGGCAGGATGCCCGCGCGGGAAAGGTCGATAGTGGTCATGGTTCCGGCTTACACGATTCCGCGCCCAGTCTCCTCCTCTAGCGCCAATCCTGTGCTTGACGTGGGTGAGGGTTCCGCGACCATGGGGCATGCACGACACGCCCGCCTATGAAACCGAGACCGACGGCATACTGGTCCGCGTCCGCCCCAGCTATCTTGCCGGCCAGTCCGACCCCGAGGCCGGGCGCTGGGTCTGGGCCTATCAGGTCGAGATCGTCAATCTGACCGGCGTGGCGGTGCAACTGATCTCGCGCCGCTGGATCATCACCGATGCGCTCGGTCATGTGGAGGAGGTGAAGGGCCCCGGCGTCGTCGGCGAACAGCCGACCATCCAGCCGGGCGCCAGCTACACCTACGCCTCGGGGTGCCCGCTGACGACGGCGTCGGGCTCCATGGTCGGCGGCTATGACATGATCGACGACGCAGGCCGACGTTTTGAAGCCGCTATTCCCGCCTTCAGCCTGGACGTGCCGGGCCAGAAGCGGATTCTGAACTAGGCCCGCAGGCGTCAGCCGCATTTGGCGCAGGCTTCTTGCGCCCCATGGTCCAGTTGGTCGTCAGCCGCACCTTGGGGTTGGGCGCGCACCATATCTCGCCGGTGTCGTTGATGGCGGTCACCCAGATCAGGTTGTGCTCCTGACCATAGTCGATGACGGCGATGGCGTAGCCTTCCCCCTTGTCCAGCACGCGGACGGGCAGGGCGGGATCCAGTTGTGTGAACGTCATTGCGCCTCCTTTGCGGGAAACGCTCGACCCTTGGGGTGGTTGCTGTGGTCAAGCTGCAAAAGCGATTAATGAGCGCGGCCTTTGCAGCGGCTTCAACGACCGGACGTCAGCAATCGGTCGCTGCTCTGACGGCGCGCTGGACGAAGCGAATGTGGGAAAGGAATGGTGGACGCGACAGGGATTGAACCTGTGACCCCCTCGATGTCAACGAGGTGCTCTCCCGCTGAGCTACGCATCCGCCAAGACGGTTCCGAACAGGTTCGGAACGGGAAGGAGGGGTCTATAGCTCACCCTTTGCGGTGACTGCAAGGGCGAAACATAGGCCATTTGACGCCGAATATGGGCAGGCGGTCTTCGCGCTTGGATTCAGGCGGCGGCGACCATCTTTTCGACCTCGCCGACCAGATCACGCAGGTGGACGGGTTTGGACAGCACCTTGGCCTGGGGGCTGGCCTGGGCGGCGGTCAGGGCCACGGCGGCGAAGCCGGTGATGAACATGATGCGGATGCCGGGCTGGCGGGCGGCGGCGACGCGCGCCACCTCTATGCCGTCGGCGCCGGGCATGACGATGTCGGTCAGCAGCAGGTCCCACGGCCCCTGGTCCAGGGCGTCGATGGCGTCGTCGCCGTTCTCGCAATCGACCACCGAATGCCCAGCCTTCTCCAGCGCCCGGGTCAGGAACCCGCGCAGGGAGTTGTCGTCTTCGGCCAGAAGGATACGCGCCATGTGAGATTTCGCCCCGTCGTTCGTGATCCTGACGCTAGGCCGGAAGGGTGAATCCCGCGTGAAAATCACCGGTCCGGGTCGATCATGCCTGTGGACTGTCCGCCGGTGCGTCTCTGGCGTGGGGTCCGAAAACCAGTCTATGCCTCAACCATGGTCAAGGTCGAGGATGGCGCTGCGGGCGCGGATGAAGGCCGTGCGGCGTTCAGCGTCGTCGCGCCTGAACGGCCCGGCCGCTTCGTCTTCGCCTCGCCGCATTCGGGGCAGGTCTATCCGTCTGACATGGAGACTTCGCCGCATCTGGACGAGATGGGGTTGCGCAGCGCCGAGGACGGGCTGGTCGACCGGCTGATCGCCTCGGGCCCTGCGCAGGGGGCGGCGGTGATCACAGCCAGCATCGGGCGGGCCTATGTCGATCTGAACCGCGACGCCGGTGATCTGGACCCCGAATTGATCGACGGGTTGGGCGAGGGCGCTGGCAGTCTGCGTACGGCGGCCGGATACGGCGTCATCCCCCGGCTGAGCGGCGATGGGCGGCGTCTCTATGACCGGCGGCTGTCGCTTGAGGAGGCGAAGGACCGGATCGTACAGGTGCACCGCCCCTATCACGCCGCCCTGACTGATCTGATGCAAGGCGCGCGCGAGCGGCACGGATCGGCGGTGCTGGTCGATTGGCATTCCATGCCGTCGCGGGTGACGCGATCCAGTCCAGCGGCGCGCGGGGTGGACGTCATTCTGGGCGACCGACACGGCTCAAGCTGTGATCCGGCTATCACGCGGAGATTGAGGGCGCGGTTCGAGGCTCTGGGTTGGCGCGTGGCCCTGAACCATCCCTATGCGGGCGGCTGGACCACCCAGGTCTGGGGGCGGCCTCAGGAGGGCTTCCATGCCATCCAGATCGAACTGGACCGGGGTCTCTATCTGGACGAGGCGACGCGCCTGCCGAACCGGGGCTGGTCACGCTGCGAGCGCGGCGTGGCCGCCGTCATCGCCGATCTTCTGGCCTCGGACACCTGAGCTTCGGACAGAAAAAAAGCCGCGCCCGAAGGCGCGGCATGAAAGTCTATAGGGAGGAAACGCCCAGAAAGGGCAAGACGCCTCGCGGCGTCGAAAATGAAGTTAGGTTGCAGCGCACAAATCGTCAACCGTCCTTTTCGCAGTTGCGTTCACGCCTTGTAACGGCCTGCTGCGGAATCAGGGACGTTCCAGCAGTCTGCGGGCGCCGCGGATGGCCCTCGCCGCCGGCGACGCCGCCTGCCGCCACAGCAACAAGCCTGTGATCGCGCCTACGCCCAGGGCCAGCCACAGGGGGCCGAACAGCCAGGCCGCCGCCGCCAGGGCGAAATAATAGCCTCTCACGCCCTGGTTGAAGGCGCTCAACGCCGGGTTCAGCAGATTGGCTGCGGCTTCGCCCAGCGCCAGCCGGTCGGCCTCGACGTGCATTTCGGGCGCGGCGCCGATCAGGGCCAATGTGTAGTTGAGCTGGCGGATGGCCCAGATGAAGTCCAGCAGGCCGCGCGCCAGGCACAGCAGCACCAGCGCCATCTTGGCCTCCATCAATCGGGGCGAAACCTGTTCGGCCCCGACAGTGGTGAAGCCCTGCAGCGCCGTCTCCCCGCCGAACAGGACGCTGGCGACTGCGGCGATCAGAAGCAGGCTGGTCGAGGCGAAGAAGCTGGCGGTGTTGATCGAGTGGCCCATCAACTGGCTGTCGACCAGACGCATTTCGCGGTGGGTCATGGCGGTCATCCAGACGCGCCGGACCAGGACCATGTCGTCGTTCAGGGTGCCGCTGCGCCGGGCCATCAGCTTCAGCAACGGTCCATAGCCCAGCCAGCACAACAGGAAGAGGGCCACGGCCAGGCCGTCCAACAGGGTCATCGCGGTCTCCGCTTGCAGGCGTCTTCTGGCGTGTTCATCGTCCTGACGCTGTCTTGGCGCTCACGCAAGTCCGCCGCGCTCGCGCCTTGCCTATGAGGCCGACGGAGCTTATCACGCCTGCCTCTCTTTCGCAGTCGCACAAAGCCGAGACCGTCATGAACATCGACGCCATCCCCGTCGGCCCCAATCCGCCCTGGGACCTGAACGTCATCATCGAAATCCCGCAGGGCGGCCTGCCGGTGAAATATGAGATGGACAAGGACTCCGGCGCCCTGTTCGTTGACCGTTTCCTGCACACCGCCATGTATTATCCGGGCAACTACGGCTTTGTGCCGCACACCCTGGCCGACGACGGCGACCCTTGCGACGTCATGGTGCTGAACCCCTCGCCGGTGGTGCCGGGCTGCGTCATCCGCTGCCGCCCGATCGGCGTGCTGATGATGGAAGACGAAGCTGGCGGCGACGACAAGATTCTGGCCGTGCCGGTCGACAAGCTGAACCCCTACTACACCGACATCGCCTCCTATCGTCAGCTGCCGGCCATTCTGGTCGAGCAGATCGAGCACTTCTTCACCCGCTACAAGGACCTGGAGAAGAACAAGTCGGTGACGGTCAAGGGCTGGGGCGACGCCGGCAAGGCCGCCGAACTGATCGCCGACGGCATGCGCGCGCACGACGCCAAGCAAAAGGCCGAAGGCAAGGCCGCCAACGCCGCCTGAGTTAAGAGCAAGCTGGACATCAACGGGCGGCCCGCCTTGCGCGGCCGCCCGTTTTTGCGTCTGGGATCAGGCTCAGGCCAGGGCGCGGGCGGCGGCCAGATCGTCGGGATTATCGACCGACAGGGGGGCTTCGTCGATGACGGCGGCCCAGATCTGAAGGCCCATCTCCAGCGCCCGCAGCTGCTCCAGCTTTTCGCGTTTCTCCAGCGGAGAAGGCGGCGCGGCGCAGAACCGTTCCAGCGCCGCCCGGCGATAGCCGTACAGGCCCACATGACGCCACACGGGGGCGTCGCCAAACAGGGTCGAGCGGGTGAAATAGAGGGCGCGGCCATGGCGTTCGCCTTCAGCCAGGGCGACGACCGCCTTGACCACGTCGGGATTGCTCCGGTCCGACGCCTCCGCCTCGGGCGCGATCAGGGTGGCGATGTCGCAGGCCGGCTCGCCATGCAGCAGGGCGGCGCAGGCCGTGGCCAGGCCGGGATCGGCGAAGGGCATGTCGCCTTGCAGATTGATCACGGAATCATGGGCGCCGTCCGGGTCGATGGCGTCCAGCGTCGCGCGGATGCGGTCAGAGCCTGACGGCAGGTCGGGATCGGTCAGGACGGCGCGGCCGCCAGCCGCCTCGATCGCGTTGACGATTTCCACATCTCCCGCAGCGACGGCGACCGGCAGGCCCGATTCCATCGCCTGTTCCCAGGCCCTGACAATCATCGGCTTGCCGCCGATGTCGGCCAGCGGTTTGCCCGGCAGACGGGTCGCTGACATGCGAGCGGGAATCAATATCAGGGGATTCATGGGTCCGTCCTCCGCCCTGCGATGACCGGTCGCCTCGAAAGCGAGGTCGGCCCGGTTGCGAAGGCCGCGCTAGCGTGTAAGACACGCCCACGCAAGACAATGCCGGATCGCACACGCGGGCCGGCGACTATCTATGGCCTATGGAACAGGATGCGACCCCACGCATGAGCGGCGACCTGAAGTGGAACAAGATTTTTGGCGCGGCCCTGGCCACCGCCTTTGTGATCATCGCCGTCCCGCAGGTGACCGGCATGATCTATCAGCAGAAGGCGCCCGAGAAGATGGGCTACTTCGTCGATGCGCCTGAAGAGGCCGCCGGCGGCGCCGCCGAGGCCGTGCTGCCGCCCGACTGGGGCACGGTCCTGCCCGCCGCCGACCTGGCCGCCGGTGAAGCCGCCTTCGCGCGCTGCCAGGCATGCCATGACGTGCATGCGGGCGGCGCCGACAAGATCGGTCCGAACCTGTGGGGCGTTGTCGGCGGCCCGGTCATGCACCGCGCAGGCTTCGCCTATTCCGACGCCATGAAGGCGCACAAGGCCCAGGCGCCGACCTGGGGCTATGACGAGATGGACCAGTTCCTGACCGCGCCGGGCCGCTATGTCCCGGGCACCAAGATGTCCTTCGCCGGTCTGCGCGACACGCCGACGCGCATCAATCTGATCGCCTATCTGCGCAGCCAGGGTTCGGAAGGCTTCGCCATCCCCGCGCCCGATCCCGCCCGCCAGCCGGGCGCCGCTGCTCCGGCCGAGGGCGAAGCCCCCGCCGCTGAGGCTTCTGGCGAGGCTGAAGCCGCTGCAGCGCCCGACGCTGCGACCACCCAGGCGACACCGGCTGCACCGCCCGCTTCGGACAGCGCGCCCGCCGGCGCCTGATCCCTATGATCTCCGGCGCCGGTTGCGGCGTGTGAAATGACAAGGGCCGTCGGGGCGATCCCGGCGGCCCCTTTCGTTTGGGCGGCGTCAGCATCGTTCGCCAGATTACCAAACCGCAATGATTCCTTTCTTGCTTCGCGCAGAGCGCTGGCTAGGTTTTCCGCAGCGTGTCTGTTCAGGACCGGCCAACAGGGGAAACTTCATGTCCATCGTCAATCGCCTCGCCTTGCTGGGAGGCGTCGCCGCCAGCGTCGTTCTCGCAGGCGCCGCACAGGCCCAGAGTCCGGCGTCCGCCCTGGCCGCCGCTCCAGCCGCCCAATCACGCGGGCAGCTGGCGCCCCTGCCCGACATCGACATTCCCTATACGAAATATGTTCTGAGCAACGGTCTGACCCTGATTGTTCATGAGGACCACAAGGCGCCGATCGTGGCGGTCAACATCTGGTATCATGTCGGCTCGGCCAATGAGCCGCGCGGCCGCTCCGGCTTCGCGCACCTGTTTGAACACCTGATGTTCAACGGCTCGGAAAACTTCAACGACGACTTCTTCAAGGGCACCCAGATCATGGGCGCCACCGACCAGAACGGCACCACCAACAACGACCGCACCAACTATTTCCAGAACGTGCCGACCTCGGCGCTGGACAGCCTGCTGTGGCTGGAAAGCGACCGCATGGGCCATTTGACCGGCGCCATCGACCAGGCGCGCCTGGATGAGCAGCGCGGCGTGGTCCAGAATGAAAAGCGCCAGGGCGAGAACCAGCCCTATGGCCGCGTCTGGGACGCCATCACCAACGCCACCTATCCCGACGACCACCCCTACGGCCACACCGTGATCGGCTCGATGGAAGACCTGGACGCCGCCAGCATTGAAGACGTGCGCGACTGGTTCCAGACCTATTACGGCCCGGCCAACGCCACCATCGTCCTGGCCGGCGACATCACGCCCGAAGAGGCGCGCGCCAAGGTTGAACAGTATTTCGGCGACATCCCGCCCGGACCGCCCCTGACCCGTCCGACCCAGTGGATCGCCCGCATGCAGGGCGCTCAGCGCGAGGTCATGTATGACCGCGTCGGCCAGCCGCGCATCTACAAGATCTGGAACGTGCCCCCCGGCGGCGACGCCGCCACCGACTATCTGGGCATGCTGGGCCAAGTGCTGTCGTCGGGCCGCAGTTCGCGCCTCTACAACCGCCTGGTGATGCAGGACCAGACCGCCGTCAGCGTCAGCGCCGGCGTTTCGGACGGCGCCATCGGCAGCCAGTTCCTGGTCATGGTCACCGCCAAGCCCGGTCAGGATCTGGCCGCGATCGAAGCCGTCGTCGACGAAGAGATGGCGCGCCTGCTGCGTGACGGCCCCACCGCCGAAGAGCTGGAACGGGCCCGCACGGTCGTCGGCGCCGGTCTGGTGCGCGGTCTGGAACGCATCGGCGGCTTCGGCGGCAAGTCCGACCGTCTGGCCGAAAGCCAGGTCTTCCACGGCGACCCCGGCGCCTGGCGCGAAGGCTATCAGCGCCTGAACACCGCCACGCCGGGCGACCTGACCGCCGCCGGCCGTGAATGGCTGGGCGACGGCAGCTATACGCTGGAAGTCCTGCCCTTCCCCGACTACGCCGCCGCCGCCTCCGGCGCGGACCGTTCCGCCATGCCTTCGGCGGGCGCGGCTCCGGCTGCGGACTTCCCCGACTTCCAGCGGGCGCAGCTGTCCAACGGCCTGAAGATCATCCTGGCCCCGCGCACCGGCGTGCCGACGGTCAACATGAACCTGATCTTCGATGCGGGCTCCGCCGCCGATCCCGATGGCAAGGAAGGACTGGCTTCGCTGACGCCTTCGGTCATGACCAACGGCACGGAACGCTACGACGCCCTTGAGATCAGCGACCGCCTGCAACTGCTCGGCGCCGGCATCGGCGGCGGGTCAAGCGTCGAGTCCACGTCCATGAGCCTGTCGGCCCTGGCCAACCGCCTGGAGCCGTCGCTGGAGCTGTTCGCAGACGTCCTGCTGCACCCGGCCTTCCGTGAGGCGGACTTCCGTCGCACCCAGGCCCAGCAGGTCGCGGGCATCCAGCAGATGAACCGCAATCCCGGCGCCATCGCCAACCGGGTCATGTCGGCCAGCCTCTACGGCCCTGACTCGCCTTATGGCCGCCCGTCGAACGGCGAGGAAAACACGGTCCAGGCGCTGACGCCTGCCGACGCTCAGGCGTTCCACACCGCCTGGATGCGCCCCGACAACGCCACCCTGGTGGTCGTCGGCGACATCACCATGGCGGAGCTGCAGCCTGCGCTGGAGCGGGCCTTCGCCCAGTGGCGCGCGCCCTCCACGCCGATCCCGGCGCGTGACGATCTGACCGCCGCCGCACCCGCCGCCTCCGGGCCGCGCGTCCTGCTGGTGGATCGTCCCGGTCCGCAGTCCAACATCCTGGCCGGCCGTCTGGCCCCGGCCTTCGATGCGGCCAGCGAGCCTCAGACCCAACTGATGAACACCGCCCTCGGCGGCTCCTTCACCAGCCGGATCAACATGAACCTGCGCGAGGACAAGCACTGGTCCTACGGCGCCTCCAGCGGCATCCGTTCGTCGCTGGGCCAGCGGGCCTTCATCGCTTCGGCGGGGGTCCAGTCTGACAAGACCATCGAAAGCCTGGCCGAGATTCGCCGCGAACTGTCCGACGTGGTCGGCGGTCGCCCGATGACGGATCAGGAGCTGGCGGCCTTCAAGACCAATCTGGTCCTGCGCATGGCCGGCGGCTGGGAGACCAACGGCGCTGTGGCCAATGATCTGCAGCGCATGGTCGTCTACGGCCTGCCGGAGAACTACTTCGACGGCTACGCTGCGGCGATCAACGACGCGACGGCCACCTCGGTCTCGACGGCGGCGCGGGCTGTGGTCGGCGACGGCCCGACCACCTGGGTCATCGTCGGCGACCGCGCCACGATCGAGCCGCGCCTGCGTGAGCTGGGTCTGGGCGAAGTCCAGGTCGTCGATGCGCAGGGGCGTCCGGTTCAGTAGGACCGGGAGCCTGTAAAGGAACAAGAGGGGCGGCGCCGAAGACGGCGCCGCCCCTTTCGCATTCTCAGACCTTGTAGAAGTCGCGGTACCAGTCGACGAAACGGCCCACGCCCACGTCGATGGCGGTCGAGGGCGCATAGCCCAGGGCTGCGCGGGTCTCCGTCACATCGGCCTCGGTGCGGGCCACGTCGCCGTCCTGAATCGGCATCATGTTCAGCTGCGCCTTGACGCCGAGCGCCTGTTCCAGAACCTGAATGTAGCGCATCAAAGGCTCGCGTCGCCCTGCGCCGAGGTTCAGCACCCGCCAGGGCGCCACGCCGCTGGACGAGGGATCGGGCGCTTCGGCCCGCCAGTCGGGGTTCACCGTCGCCGGCTGATCCAGCGCCGCCAACACCCCGTCTACGATGTCGTCGACATAGGTGAAGTCCCGTTCCATCTCGCCGTGGCCATAGACGTCAATGGGCCGCCCCTCCAGCATGGCCTTGGTGAATTTGAACAGGGCCATGTCCGGCCGTCCCCACGGCCCATAGACGGTGAAGAAGCGCAAAGCCGTCGAGGGGATGCCGAACAGATGGGCGTAGGAATGCGCCATCGCCTCATTGGCGATCTTGGTCGCGGCATAGACGGTCAGCGGATGGGCCACGCCCTGTTTGACCGAAAAGGGCAGGGCGCCGTTGGCTCCGAAGGCCGAGCTGGTTGAAGCGAACACCAGGCTGGACGCCTTCACCGCCCGCGCGCCTTCCAGAATGGTCAGAAAGCCGACGACGTTGGAATCGATGTAGCTTTCGGGCTGTTCCAGACTGTAGCGCACCCCCGCCTGGGCCCCCAGGTGGACGATGCGGCGGGGGCGTTCGCTGGCGAACAGGGCCGCCATGCCGTCGCGGTCGGCCAGATCCAGCGTGTGGTGGCGATAGCCGGGCTGGGCCAGCAACAGGTTCAGACGGGCCTGTTTCAGCGCCGGATCATAGTAGCTGTTCAGATTGTCGACGCCGATCACCGTCTCGCCGCGCGCCAGCAGACGTTGGGCGGTGTGGAAGCCGATGAAGCCCGCCGCACCGGTGACGAGGACGGGATCTGGGACAGGATCTGGGGCGCTCATGGCCTTGGGTTACCCCTGGCTGCGGCAAACCGCCACTTCATTTCGCCATCCGGCGCAGGACCATCCCCTCGAGCGGCGCCAGGCCCCAGCGCATCGCCGGGTCGGTGTTGACCGCCTTCAGGATGTGGAACGTCCCTTCCTGGCCGTGCTCGGCGACCTCATGGCCCAGGTTGAAGACGCACAGCACCCGGTCGCGGGCGTTGAGGCGCTCAAAGGCCAGAACGGGCGCGGACGTTTCGATCATCCGCATGTCGCCGCCGCTCAGCACGGGCAGGGCGCGGCGCAAGGCGATCAGTTCGCGCGTCAGCTTCAGCATGGAGCCCGGCTCCGTCTCCTGCTGGTCCACAGCCAGATCGAGATGGCGCGGATCGACCGGCAGCCAGGGCTCGACCGTCGAGAATCCGGCGTAGGGCGCCGTGGATGACCAGGGCATCGGCGTCCGCGCGCCGTCGCGGCCCAGGGTGCGCGGCCAGTTGGCGATGGCCTCGGGGTCGCGCAACCGCTCGAACGGCACTTCGCCCTGCGGCAGGCCCAACTCTTCGCCCTGATACAGGAAGGCGTTGCCGCGCAGGGACAGCAGCAACAGCATCATCAGCCGCGCCATGGCCTGGGGATCGCGGTTCTCGGTCCAGTGTGAGGGGCCCCAGCGTGACGCGGCGCGCGGCGCATCGTGGTTGGAGAAGGCCCAGGACGGCCAGCCCTGACCTTCGGCGCCGTCCCAAGGGCTTTGCGCCCGCCGCACCAGATCGGGCGTAAGGGCGGGGGCGTAGAGGTAGTTGAAGCCATAGGCGCTGTTCAGATGACTCTGGCCGGCGGTGAACGCCTGCATCTCCGGTTCGGCGTCGGGGCCGACCACTTCGGCGACAGTGAAACGCTCGGGATACTGATCGGTCAGCGCTCGGACGCGGGCCAGGAAGGCGGCGATGCCCGGCTGGGACTGGTTGTGCAGATGAAGCTGGAAATCGAAGGGCCGGGTGCGCGGACCCGGCGGCGCAGGCGGATTGTCGGTCAGGGCCGGGTCGTGCAGAGCGAAGTTGATGGCGTCCAGGCGGAAGCCGTCCACGCCCCGCTCCAGCCAGAACCGCGCCACCTCCAGAAGGGCCTCCTGCACCGCCTCATTGTGCAGGTTCAGCTGGGGCTGCTCGGGCAGGAAGTTGTGCAGATAATACTGGCCGCGCCGGGCGTCCCAGGTCCAGGCCGGACCGCCGAACACGGACTGCCAGTTTGACGGGGGCGAGCCGTCGGCCTTGGCGTCGGCCCAGACATACCAGTCGCTTCTGTCATTGGCGGCGTCGGCGCGGCTGGCCTCGAACCAGGCGTGTTGGTCCGAGGTATGGGCGAAGACGAGGTCGAGGATGACCTTCAGCTTCAGAGCGTGCGCCCGCGCGATCAACCGGTCCAGATCGGCCAGGCCGCCGAACATCGGATCGATCCCGCAGTAGTCGGAGACGTCGTAGCCGAAATCCTTCATCGGCGAGGGGAAGATGGGCGACAGCCAGATCCCGTCCACGCCCAGCGACGCCACATGGTCCAGATGGGCGATGATCCCGTTCAGGTCGCCGACCCCGTCGCCGTCGCTGTCGGCGAAGCTGCGCGGATAGATCTGATACAGGACCGCGCCGCGCCACCAGGGCGCAGGTTCAGGCTTTTGGTCAGACTGGGTCATTCAGGTCTCCGCCGAAGCCAGCATAGGCATGGCGGAGGCGGCGAAGCTAGGCGGCGCGACGCTTAGGCTTCTGCTCGGGCGGCAGCACGGATTTTTCAAGGATGGCGGCGCAGAATGCGAACAGCACCGCGAGCGTCGCCGTTCGCAAGGGATAGTCCACGGCTGAATGGACGATCATGACCAGGATGGCGATGCTGGCGGCGCGTTGCAGGTCGAGTTCGCGTGACGGCCCAGCCCGCCAGATCAGCCATAGGCGGCGACCATACCAGATCAGGAACATGATCAAGAGGGCTGCGCCCAGCCAGCCGGCCTCAAGCCAGGTCTCGAGGTATTCGTTATGGGCGTGGTTGTAGAACAGCGGCTCAAGCTGGTTCAGCGGCTCCACGGAACGGTAAACCGCGTCAAAACTGCCCATGCCCGAGCCGAGAGGCAGATAGGAATCAGCTGCGCCGGCCACGATGGGCCAGGCTTCGAAGCGTTCTTCGCGCACCGAGGCGTCCTCGAAGCGCGCCAGAATCGGCGGCAGGGCGAACAGGGCCAGAGCGCCGATGGCGACGGCCCCGGCTCCCATCAGAGTGATCAGGCCGACGCCGGGGCGGCGACGGCCCGTGGCGATCCATCCCGCCAGCAGGCTGAGAATGAGCACAGGCGGAGCCAGGATCAGGCCCGCGCGCGACCGTATCACGCCGAGGCCAACGATCGACAAGGCCAAAAAGAGAGCGGAGAGCCAGAGCATCAACCGGCCCTCATCGCGTCGCCGCAAGGTGGCGGCTCCCATGACGACGGCAAAGGGAATCATCGCCACCAGCAGAGTCGCCAGGTGATTCCGGTTGGCGAACAGTCCGGCGACGGTCCCTGCTTTGGTTGTGGCCCAGGCGTAGAAATCCTGACTGCCGCTGGCCGCCTGGACGACGCCGAGCAGCAAGCTGGCGGCGGCGACAATAAGATAAAGGGCGCTGATGCGGCTGGTCTGGACGTGCGATGACGACAGAATGGCGATGAACATGGCGGCGGGGGGCAGCAGCGCGAGGAAAGCCTGCCATGTCAGGTCGGGTGTGACGCTGAGCGGCGCCCATCCCGGTTGCAAACCGGCCAGCTCCAACGCCAGCACCATTTCCTGCCGGCCCGCGAGATTGGTCCAAATCGCGGGCGGGAGGGGAACCAACTGCGCCAGAGGCAGGGCGGCCAAAGCGGCGAGCAGGCCCAGAGCCAGTCGATGCCGACGCCATTCAGGGTCGCGGATCAGGCGCGACAGGCCGAGCACGAGAAGCGGCAGGGCGGCGAGTTCAACCAAGGCGAGCCGTAAGGCGTGCTCTCGGCTGGCTCCACCAAAGACAACGGAAAAAGCCAGCAGGACGACCGCCGCAACCGCGACAGGATCCCACTGGCTTTTGAACATTCTGAAAGGCACGTGCTACGTCAGCTTAGTTGCAAGCGCAGCGCAAGCCCTTGGATCAGATTAGTCGCTCTTGGAGTCGTCGTCGGTGGCCACGACCACAACGGCGACCAGAACGGCGGCGCCGATCAGGAGCACGGGCATCGGAACGCCAGCGAACTGCGAGTTGTCTTCGGCGGAGGCGCCAACGCGGTCGCCGACGCGAGCGGCAGCGTTGTTATTGGCGGCGGCGGCTTGGCCGGCGACGAGCAGCAGGCCAGCCGTTACAGCGGCGATGGTCTTACGCATGGATATCCCCTTATGATTAAAGCAGGTCACATTACGGGGCGACCCGCATGTATCCTCCAAAGCTATAAAGCCTAGAGGTTGATGAAGCAATATCATTTCGCAGCGCAATGCGTGTTTTGCGACCGACCCGAAGTTTTAATTGTTGCGAGAAACGATCAGCTTGGCCGTGATCTTGTCGAACCACAGCACTGACGGCGTGCGTCGTTCTCCGCCGCCGCCGTCCAGATTCAGCCACTGACCCGCACAGCGCTCCGGCACTGTGAATTCCAGTTCAGCCGTCGTCCACGCCCTGTTCTGGCGAGGGGCGGCGGGGGCCGAAAGGACGGGAAACTCGCCGGGAATGCACAACAGGGTCCAGTTCAGCCGCTCGGGCGGCGCGCCTGATTCCATGCGGGTCTGATAGGTCAGCCGATAATGACCAGGCTTGAGGAACATCAACTGTTGGGCGATCCTGGAGGAGGTGTAGCCGTCGTACTCCAAACGCAGCGCCAGATCCTGCGGCCTCGCGTCGTCGGGCGTGATTTCGGCGGAAACACCGGCCTGCTGGGCCAGTTTCCACTGGAACGGCTCGGGGGTTTCAGCGTCGTCAAAATCGCCGTTGGTGACGGATGCGGCGACGTCAGCGCCGTCCAGGGCGGTTCGCAGGGCGTCCGCGCCTTGCACCAGCCCCTTGTCGAGCAGTTGGTAATACATCTGCGACTGCTCCGCCGGGCTCAGGGGGACCTCGCCGTGCTTGAGCACCACGGCGAGGTTGATCGCCAGCTGCATGCCCTCGTTGGTGCGGTAAAGGCTGTCTAGATAGGCTTGGCGCCACGGCGGTCGCGCTGCAATCAGGCGGGCCACCACAGGCATGGCCCTTTGCGGGTCCTGCATGGCGGCCGTCGAAAACAGCTGGAAGACCTGGGGCCGGAGATTGTCTCGGCGGCGGATCAGGGTGTCGGCATGGGCGAGCGCCGATGCATAGTCGCCGCGTCTCAGGCGGTGATCAACCAGCCAGGCGTGGGTCGGATCGTCCCTCAGGCTCCAGTTGCCCGCTAGGGTCAAAAGGTCGTCGGCCGCCTGTTCACGGCCAGATCGCGCCTCGCTCAGGCCGATGACGCGCAAGGCGCGCACATCGAATGGGGCCCGCGCCAGAGCTTGACGGCCAAGTTCAGCGGCGTTCTCGACATGACGAACGACCGCGCTGTTGTCTGTTTCGGCAGCGAGCAGTTCGCTTTCCGCCGCCCGTCGCAAGACCATGGACGAGCCAGGATCAAGACGGACGGCGATCTCGGGCGGTCCGCGCTGAATCACAGGCTGGAGCATCACCTGCCACGCGAGCCAGATCGCGCCCACGCCGAAAATATAAGGCGCGACAGCCTTTCCGCGACGGCGAGCGCCGTCGCCAGACGAAGCCTCGGCCGTCCTGCTCAAGCCGCCTTGCCTTTCCGGGGGCTGGAATCGGCCCCGTAATTGTAGTCGTAGGCGTAGTCATAGCCGCCGTAGGTCGTCGTCTTGGTGTTGAACTTGGTCAGCACGGCGCCCAGCAGATGGGCGCGGCCCATCTGGAGGCGACGCAGGGCGCCGCGCGCCTGGCCGCGACGCGTGCCGCGGGATTCCAGCACGAAGATCACTCCCCCGACCGTGGCCGCCAGCAGAGGTGAATCGGCGAAACCCAAAACCGGCGGACCGTCGATGACGACATGGTCGAACTTCTCGGCGGCGTCGGCCAGGAAGGCGCTGACGCGGTCGCTGCCCCACAGTTCAGCCGGGTTGGGGGGCAGAGGCCCGCAGGGGATGAAGTAGAGATGATCCTGACGGGTTCTCTGCACGACGGAAGCCAGTTCTGCAGAGCCGGACAGCAGATTGCTCATGCCGCGTTCGTTGTCGACGCCGACGACACGGTGCATCGAGGGGTTCCTCAGGTCGCCGTCCACCAGAAGCACGCGTTTTCCGACGCGCGCCAGGTTGAGAGCAATGGCGTAGGCGGTCGTTGACTTGCCTTCGGCGGGACGGGCGCTGCTGACCAGAAGACTGGCAGGCGCTCCGTCGGGTGTGGAGAACTGCAAGGCCGTACGCAAGGAATAGTAGGCTTCCGAGAACCCGGATCGGATGTCGGCCATGGCTTCGGTGGTGCTTTCGCCCTTGGCCAGAAGGGGCACGACGCCCAGGACCGGAACGCCAAGCTTGTTCTCGACATCGTCTGGGCTGGCCACCGTCTCGTCCAGCATTTCGATGGCGAAGGCTACGGCCACACCCAAACCGAGACCCGCGAGGGCGGCGAGGGCCAGGTTGATCAACAGGTCGGGTTTTGAAGGTTTGTTGGGCGCAACCGCGCGGTCGACGATCGAAATGTTGTTGGCGGTGATGTCGCCGGTGACGCCGACTTCCTTGTAGCGCTGCAGCAGGCCCTCATAGAGGGTCCGGGTCGTGTCCAGTTCGCGTTGCAGGATGTTGTATTGGATCGAGCGGTCGCGGAGGTCCAGTACATCGCCTTTCAGGGCGTTGACCTGGGTGTTCAACGATTGCTCTTGGTTTGCAGCGATATTGTACTGGCTCTGGATCGAGGCCCGGATGTTGCTGGCCAGGGCCTGGGTCTGGCCCTGGATTTCGTCGATCTGCGCCTTCAGCCGCACCATTTCCGGGTAGTCGGGCTGATAGAGGCTGAGCTTTTGCTGATACTCGGCCTCCAGCGTGGCGCGTTGTTCGTTGAGGCGCTGGATGGAATTGTTCTGCAGCACTTCCGGCAAGGTCATCAGGGGCGTGCTTCGGGCTGAACGCCAGCGCTCTTCGGCGGCGACCCTTTCGGCTCGGGCTTCAGCGAGCGAGCGGTTCAGCGCCACCAGATTGTTGGAGGTCAGGGACTGTCCCGGGCCGCCGTTGGCCGTGCCCTCGGCCGTTTCTCCGACGTTGATGATCTCTTGATTGGTGGCGTAGGCGACGAGTTGGCGCTCAGCCTCTTCCAGGCGGCCCTTGGTCTGGGCGATCCGCTCTTCCAGGAATTCGCGGGCGTAGGACGAGCTTTCGTATTTCCGGTCCAGATTGGCCTGGATGTAGTTTTCCGCGAAACCATTGGCCACGCGCGCGGCCACCACAGGATCAGGGTTGTCGAAGGTGATCGCCACCAGGCGCGATCCGCGCACGGGCGACACGCCGAGGCCCTTGCGGACGGCGGTCAGAGCCAGATTGCGGCGGCGCTCGGCTTGCGCAGCGGCGCTGCCGGTCGGTTCGGGTGCGGTGACGCCTAGGGATTCGAGAGCAGCGTCCGAACTGGCCAGGCCCAGGCTTTCCACGACGCGTTCCGCCAGCGAGCGGCTGCGCAACAAGCCGTACTGGGTCTGGTAGAAGTCTTCGCCCTGGCTGATGCTTTCGCGCGGGGTGACGTCTTCGGCGTTGAAGACGCGCGCCGCCTCGCGGTCGATTTGCAGTGTGGCGCTCGCCGTATAGACAGGCGTCATCAAAAGGGTCAGGGCCGCGCCGATCCCCAGCACGACCAGGAAGCAGCCGATGATCGGAATGCGGTGCTTCAGCGCCAGCCGCCAATAAGCGCCCAGGTCGAATGCCGGTTTTTCAGCATCCATCAACCAGTCGTCCTGAGGATCGTATGCGACACCGGCTCCGGGTTGGTTCTGTTGGCCCAAACGGCCATTACGCCTGCCCGCGACGTCGTGGTCACCCAGCATCATGTCGTCCATTTGCACGTTCGCGGCCGGGCCGCAGAATTTGATTTACCGGGAGATATCGCATCGCCTGCGTCTCCGCACACGAATTCTGACCCTGATAGGCGAACTTCACGAGCTCGGCCTGTTCACGCCGGGGGTGGGCCTGCAGTCTTTTTCCTGTTTAGCCGGAGTTGATGAGGCTTCCAGGTTACGGCGGAGGAAAACCGGGCTGCGGACATGCCTGCAGGGTCGCGCCCTGACGTTGCCCGAATCTCGCTCGACACAGAGGCGCTCGTCAGCGCGTCGCCAGAACAGTTGAAACCGAATGACCCGTTTTCCATCCCGGCCTGTTCTTGCGGCCTGGCCGTCTGCTGGCGGCCGGATCGTATTGCAATGGACAATTCTGGTTCTGATCATTGTGGTGGCCTGGCTGGCCTTTAAACCCTCCGGAGAGATGCAGGCCGGCCTGGTCTGGGACAAGGCGAATCATGCCGCCGCCTTCGCCGTATTGGCTGGATGCAGCACTTTGGCCTGGCCGCGCCTGGGCCTGTTTCGGCTGGCTGTGATCATGCTGCTGGGAGGCATTGTGATCGAATTGATCCAGGGTCTGCCGATCGTCGGTCGGGACGCGGACATCTGGGACGTGGTTGCGGATATGGTCGGGATTGTTCTCGGTTGGGTGGGGGCGACGGTGCTGCGCGCGGGCGTCGGACGAAGCCGGCTGTTCATCAAGGAATGAGGGACAGGCCGTCGCGTCGTCGTCGCGCGATGTCCTGCACCACCGGCTCCAGGGCGAGCCGTCGCGCCGCCGGCGAGAGATAGCGAACCCCCGACAGAGACAGTTGCGCAAACCTGTTCATCGGATCCGCCGCCTCATAGGCCGCCAGTGCCTGAACCGCCGCTTCAGGGTCGTAGCCGGCTCGCGCCAGCAGATACAGACCGACACGGTCTGCATCCGCCTCGGCTGTCGATGAAAGTCCGCGGCGCGTCGAGATCAGCGCATTCTCACTCCCGCGACTTCCGGTCACGTCCGGGACCGTGCGGTGCTCCAGCACGGCGTGGGCCATCTCGTGGGCGAGGAAGAAGGCCAGTTCGTCGTCGTTGCGCGCCACTGTGACCAGGCCGCTGGTGATGAAGATGTGGCGGCCGTCTGACCGCCCGTTCAGGTCTGCGGAGGCTTCAATCTGGGCGATGTAGGCGCAAGCCGGTGCGGGACGAACCGCAACCTCGCGCTCACGTCCGTTGCGCCGCACCGTCAGGCTCATCAAGCCTTGGGCTTCGCCCTCGGCCTGACCAAGGACAGCCAGATTGGCCGCGAGGCCGTCGAAAGATTCGGCGTCGCCGGAGCGGCCGATCGACAAGGGGCGGCCGTTGACCGCCAGAATCAGATCGCCTTCAGACAGGCCGGCTCGTTCGGCGGGGCTGCCATGCGGCGCCGCCGCCAGGCCGGGCAGGTCGCCATCCAGCCCGAAACGTGCAGCCGCGAGGGGCCGCAAGGCGGCTCCGTACTGATTGGCGGACTGCAAGGTCCAGCCTGCGCGCGGCCGCACCACTGGACACAGGGACGCATTGGCCGTCGCCAGCCGCCAGGATGCCTCGGCCACTCGGCGGTCCTGGTTCACCAGGCTGTCGAGCCGGGCCGCCGGAGAGTCGTCCCTCATTCCCTGCGAGGAGTCAGGCGCGATCGGCGCGCAGCCGGAGACGGCGGCCAAGGCCAGCCCCAGAAACAGGACAGAAGCGGTGATCGTCCGCCGCAGGCCGCGCAGGGTCTGATCGGACAGAGAGGCGTCCATGGACGGCCTAGTAGGGCCGGAAGATCGCCAGGGCGGGCAGGGCGCCGATGATCTCACGCATGATGGCGCTGGTCTGCGAGGTGTCGACCACAATGACATCGTCGCCCAAGACGCGGGGATCATCGGCGCGGCCCTGGCGGATGGCCTGCAGGTCGAACAGGGCGACTGAGCGCTGGCCTTCGATGTTTCGGAATACGGCGACCTTGGTCAGATCAGCGGTGCGATTGGGGCCTTCTGCCATGGCCACCGCCTGCAGCAGGGATGTGGAGCCGCGCATGGTGTAGACGCCAGGCTTGGTCACGGCGCCGTCAACCGTGATTTTCTGGCTGGCGGCTTCATTGACCGTGACGGTGACTTGCGGATTGCGCAAATACTGGCTGGAGAGCCTGCCAGCGATGTCCGAGGCCAGTTCGACTGGTGTGCGGCCCGCCGCGCGCACGGCGCCGATCAACGGCATCTGCAGATCGCCTGCAGCGTCCACATTGATCTTCTCAAAGGACAGATCCTCCACCTGGAAGACGCGCACGTTCAGTTCGTCGCCCGGCCCGATCCGGTATTGTCCTTGAAGCGCAGCGGCGGAGCCGCCGAAGTCGACGGGCCGGGCCGCCGTCATGGCGTCGACATCCATCTTGGGCCCGCCGCAGGCGGCGGTCAGGCCCGAAGCCAGGGTCAGAACCAGCAGAGAAGTGCGCGTCATGAGCACAGAACCTTGAACCTAGGCGTTTTTGAACAGCCGTTTGAAGAAGCCGGGCCTCGCGGTCGGTCGGGAAACTCCGACCGCGTCGGGGCATGAGGCGGGTGATGCGTTTTCCAGTACAGCAAGGGGGCGCGTCAACACCATGTCATTTGCAGCCTGTTGTCCCAATCGCGTGGCGACGGCCTCGACAGCTTCAGACAGGACGGGCGAGCGGCTGCGCAGATTGTGGGCGTCGGTGGCCAGGATGTGGACAATGCCGTCGTCCAGCATTCGTTCTGCCCAGTACTGGGTGCGTTTGCCGAATCGGCCTGTGACGGATCCCGCCGTGATCTGCATCCAGGCGCCGCCTTGGGCCAGACTGAGCATCAGATCATAGTGCTCCTCAACCCAGCGCAAGCGTTCAGGATGGGTGATCAGGGGATGGAAGCCCGCAGCCATGCAGTCGAACACAGCGTCGGCCATGCGCGGCGGCGCGGTGTTGTGCGGCGGTTCAAACAGGAAGTAACGACTGTCGGCCAGCGTCAGCTTAGAGCCGTCCTTCAAACCGCCGACCAGCCCGGGAATCAGATGCACATCGGCGCCGGTGGTCAGACGCAAGGCGATGCCTGCGTCATCAAGCGCCGCCTGAAGGGCGACGACGGCGCGGCGCACGCCCTCGGATGTGTTCTCGTAATAGCCAGGCATCATGTGCGGCGTGCAGGCGGTGACGGTGATCCCGTCAGCGACGGCCACGCGCGCCATGGCCAGGGCGGTCTCCATGTCGGGAGCGCCGTCGTCTATGCCGGGCAGGATATGGCAGTGCAGGTCGATCAAGGCGGTCTCTGTTCGGGCGTGGGTCTTGATGAAAACTCGGGACGGCGGCGTCAGTTCAACCCGAGCGGTCCTTCAGCGATCAGTCCGGAAGCGGCCGCGCTGCAGACCTGATCGAAAGCGCTGGTGATGTGGTAAAAGGAACTGGCGGGCGCGGCTTCCTCGACATAGCCGCCGGAGGCCAGACGTTTGTCGCGCCAGACGCCGCTCGGCAGCAGATAACCGTCCAGAGCCTGCATGGCCCGCGCCGCCTCCGTCAGATGACGCGCGCGGGTTTCGCCTGCGGCCTCGGCGGCCATGGCCAGGGCGGCGCGCAGCCATTCTGTCTGAGGCCACAGCCGGGCCCGCGCCGAACGCACGGTCAGAGTCTGATCCAGCTCATCGACGGCCACCTTGCGCAGCGGGTCGATTCCTTTCAGGCCCACATCGTAGAGCCTGCGGGCCGCCGCCGCCGCCCGCGCATCGCCGCGTCGCCTGGCGTGTTGAGACAGCAGCCAACTCCATTCGAATTGGTGGCCGGGCTCGACCCGCCGCCCGTCGTCGCCGGCCGCTGGTCGCCAGTCGGCGTCGAAGAATTCGCGCAGGAACCCCTGCTCTGAGTCGATGAACCGATCCAGGGCCAGCGTGGCGGCGGCGTCGGCGATTTCGGCCCAGCGCAGATCGGTCCCGCGCGCCTCCCATGCCTGGGCCGCCTCGAACAGATGCATGTTGGCGTTGGCCTGATAGGGGTGGTCGCCGATCTCGGCCCAGCCCCCGTTCGGATGCCGGGTCGTCATCAGGCGTTCCAGCAACTGGAGCGCATGATGTTCACAGCGTTCGGTCTGCACGTCCGCAGCATGGGCCTGCGACAGGGCCAGCAGGGCGAAAGCCTGTTCATACAAGGGCGTGTTGTCGTCCAGGGCGGCGCCGTCGTGGGTCACGGTGTTGCGCACGGTCCCGTCCGGTTTGACGTAATCCCGCTGCAGCCGCTCCAGCCCGTCCTCGACCTTTCGCCGCCAGGGCCCGTCCCAGCCCAAGGCGCCGGCGCGGGCGTAGACGAATATCTGGCGGGTCTGGACGCGGGCGCGGCGAGGGCCAGACTCAGCGCGGCCCTGCGGCGTCAGGGTCTCTACGAAGACGCCGTCTTCACGCGCGCCCAGGGTGGCCCACAACGGCAGGGCGGCTGTGCGCATCCAGTCGCCGAAGCGGGTGAAGGGCGCGTCCGGCGCGGGCCGGGGAATGTCGGCGTGCCGGGGGGCCTCGGTCTTGATCAGATCAACCAGTCCCTTGACGCTCTGGGCCCGGTCCAGAGCGCAGACCAGCACGGCGTCGGGCTCGACGATGACCGCCAGATTTGAGACGCCGACGGTGGTCACCAGAACGCCCTCAGGCGCCCGCACCAGACAGTCGGAACTGTCGATGCTCAATGCCTGTCCGACGGACCCTGCGCCGGTCGCGTGCACAGAATCCCAAGCCCCGAGGTCTGACCAGCTGAAATGGACGGGCAGAACAGAGGTGCGTTCACTCTTTTCCATCACCGCATAGTCGATGGAAATCCGGGGCGCCTGACGGAAGGCGTCGTTCAGCAGAAACTGGTCGCCTGTTCCCAGACCTTCCAGCGACGCCTGCACCGCCTCAGCCATGTCAGGCGCGCGCAAGGCGACCTCATCCAGAAGAGTCCGGGCCAGGACAATGAAGTTGCCGCTGTTCCACAGATAGCCTTCGGCGACATAGGCGCCGGCGGTGACCGGGTCGGGCTTTTCGACAAAGCGATCGACAGGCGACAGGCCGGGACCGTGCGGACGGATATATCCGTATGCGGATGAAGGCTCGGTAGGGGCCACGCCCAATGTGACGATGCGGCCGTTCATCGCCTCTTCGGCGGCGGTGCGGATGGCCGTGCGGAAGGCTTCAGCGTCAGGAATATGGTGATCGGACGCGATGATGGCCGCGACGCCTTGTGAATCCCGCTGGGCGATGAAGGCGGCGGCGGCGGTCATGGCCGGCCCTGAATCGCGCGCCTCGGGCTCGAGCAGGATCGTCGCCTTCAGACCGATTTCAGCTAGTTGTTCGGCGACGGCTTCAGCATGGGTCTTTCCGGCGACCACGATCAGGGTCCCGCCGGGCTCGACCAAGGGGGCGACGCGCAGCGCCGTCTGTTGAAACAGGGAATGCTCACCCGTCAGGGACAGGAATTGTTTGGGCCGCCCCGGGCGCGAAGCGGGCCAGAGGCGGGATCCGGCGCCGCCGCACATGATCACCGGATAGATCGTCATTATTCCCTCAAGATGTCTGGATGCGCGTCGACCGAACGGCGCGATGCGCTCAGAACTCCCCGGTGACACTCGGGTGTGAAGAGTCTATGACCCGGACCGTTCGGTCGAGCAACTTTCCAGAGACCTGATGCAGGTACGTTCACGGCTCGACGCCTCGTCGCCGTCAGGGGATGGCGTCGGTCCTTGTCACAGTCATGTGGCGGTTTGATCTTATAGCCCAGTTCAAGCCTGCCGGGGGCGGGCGTTGGAGACCTAAGGTTTGGCGAATTTGTCTTTATTGGCCTTGCGCGTCCTGAAACTGAGCGTGCGCGCCGGTATTCGCATAACGGCCGTGGTCGGCGCTTATCTGCTGGCGGCGGGCGACGGGGTCACGCCTCTGTCGGTCCTCAACGCCATCGGTGACTCGTGGATCTATGCGATCGGCTTCGCGGTCCTGGGCTTCGTCCTCGATATCGTGTTCCGCACCGACAAGGCGCTGTGGCGCTATGTGTCGATCGTCGATGTCGGGCCGATGGTCCGCACCTCCCTGGTCTCGACCCTGGTCTTCCTGGCTCTGACCTTCTTCCTCGAACGAGGGGCGGCCTTGCCGCGGTCAAGCCTTCTGGTCCTGCCCATTCTCGATATCGGCTTGACCCTGTCGCTGGTGCTGCTGCGCCGGATGATCCACGACAAGGAAGCCCTGGCGGCCATCGCGCCCTTCCTGACGGCGCGGGACAAACGCACCCCCCTGGTCCTTGTCGGACGCATGGACAGAGCCGACACCTTCCTGCGTGAACTCGCCCGCAGCGATGACGAATACCGGCCTATGGGCATCGTCACCGAAACGCCCGGCGCCGCCGCGCGTGAATTGCGCGGCGTCAGGGTCCTGGCCTCGATGGATGCAGCCAAGGCCGCGCTTGAGGATTTCCTGCATCACGATCTGTCTCCAGCGATCGTTTTCCTGGACGAGTCCATCACTCCTGCTGATTTCGGCGTGGAACATCTTGGCCAGCTTCGCGCCAAGGGCGTCAAACTTCTGCGCGTCCCCAGCCTGGTCGAGGTCGGCGGCGCCGGCGACGAACCGGTCATGCGCGAGTTCGCACTGGAGGAACTTCTGGCGCGCCCGCCGGTGCGGCTGGACGACGGCCCTCTGCGGGCTCTGGTGGCGGGCAAGCGGGTGCTGGTCACCGGCGCCGGAGGCTCGATCGGCTCAGAGGTGTGCCGCCAGGTCGCCAACCTGGGCTGCGGCCATCTGGTGCTGCTCGACAATTCCGAATTCGGCCTGTTCAAGATCGACCAGGAGGTCGGCGACCGCTGGCCCACCCTGTCGCGTCGTGAATATCTGCACGATGTGCGCAACGCCGGCCTGCTGAACGCCTGTTTCGAGGCCGAGCGTCCGGATGTGGTCTTCCACGCCGCCGCCCTGAAACATGTGCCGCTGATGGAGCGCCACCCGTGCGAAAGCGTGCTGACCAATGTCGTAGGCACCTGGAACGTGGCCGAGGCCGCCAACGCTGTGCACGTCAAGCACATGGTCTTCATCTCAACGGACAAGGCGGTGGATCCGCCCAACGTCATGGGCGCCACCAAACGCCTGGCCGAAGCCGTGGTCCGCGCTCAGCAGAACGGCACGGGCGACACCCGTTTCAGCGTCGTGCGCTTCGGCAATGTCCTGGGGTCTGCTGGCTCAGTGGTGCCGACGTTCCGCGCCCAGATCGAGCGCGGCGGGCCGGTGACCCTGACCCACACCGAGATCGAACGCTATTTCATGACCATACCGGAGGCGGTGCAACTGGTGCTGCACGCCACGGCCCATTCGGCCCAGCAGCCGGACGGTCCCCTGGGCGTCTTCGTTCTGGACATGGGCAAGCCGGTCAAGATCATCGACCTGGCCCGCCAACTGATCGGCCTCTACGGCAAGACCGTCGGCAAGGACATCGAGATCGAAGTCACCGGCCTGCGTCCAGGCGAGAAGCTGTTCGAGGAACTGATCGATTCCAGCGAGGTCGCTGAAATGGTCGGTCAGAGCCTGATGTGCGTCACCGACCGCATCAAGGGCGCGCGCATGACCCGCCAGACGGTGCAAAAGCTGGAGCGGGCGGCGCGGACCGGTGATGACGCGGCCATCCGTACGCTGATCTTCGACATTCTGGCGACCATCCGCACGGTCTCTTCCGAGGCCGAGCGCGGCTCGGCCGAAGTGGTGCCGATCAAGCGGGCTTGACGCCGGCTTAACGGGATTGCGCACCGATGGTGCGTCTCAGGCTTTGGCGGTGAACAGAGAACTGGCGTCGGGGTCGGCAAGGCTTTCAAGCAGGTCCCGGCTGACCAGGGTGTAGCGTTCGCCGTTGATCTCGATCCAGGCGCCGTCATAGGGCGGAAACCAGAAGGCGCGGGCCTTGCGGGCGACGTCGTCGGTTTCGGGGTCGACCTGCTTCATCGCCTCCAGCTGTTTGCGGCTGAGGTGGCGCCCGCCTTTGTTCGGCACGCGCGGAAGGGTTTCAACCTCGGTGCGGCAACGCGTCCAGACGCTGGAGAACAGCGCCAGAAGGTGCTTCTGCGACAACGCCTCCAGCGAGCGGGCGGTTTCCGTTTCGGGGTCGATCGGGAAGTCGAGAACTTCGACGATTGGTCCGGTGTCGATGTCGGCGTCGATGAAGTGGGCGCTGGCGGCCCAGCGGTCCAACCCTTCCAGAATGGCCAGATTATAGCCGCCGACGCCGCGGTATTCGGGCAGGGGCGCGGGGTGGAAGTTGATCACACCGTGCCGGGGGGCGGTCAGATAGGCGCCTTTGAGGCGGCGCCAATAGAGCATGGAGAAGGCGATATCGACCTGCAGGTCGCCGCTTTCCAGGCGCTGCATGGTCTCGTCGAAGTCCAGCACCGGGATGCCGTTTTCGCGGGCGAGGTCTGCGGTCACCGACCGGGCGAGATGGGAATCGGTCAGGACACCCACGACCTCGGCCGCAGGGTCGTCGATCAACTGCCTGAGGGCCTGGGCGGCGACCTTCTTTCGACCCATGAACAGAACGCGCATCATGCCTCCGCTGATGTCAATGTGAGACGTCGTGGCCGCGCAGCACCTTGCTGACCGTCATGAAGATCACGCGGATGTCGAAGGCGACGGACTGACGCTCGAGGTATTCGGCGTCAAGCGCCACCTTGTCGGGAATGGGGATTTCATCGCGTCCGTTGACCTGGGCCCAGCCGGTCAGGCCGGGCCTGAGCCGGTCCACGCCGCAGCCCTGGCGCAAGCCGATCAAATCGTCCTGGTTGAACAGAGCGGGACGCGGCCCGACGATGCTCATGTCGCCCCGGATGATGCTCAGCAGCTGCGGCAGCTCGTCGATGCTGCTGCGACGCAGGAAGCCGCCGATGGGGGTCAGCCATGCCTCGGGGTCCTTGAGCAAGTGGGTGGCGACAGCGGGCGTATCTGTCCGCATCGAGCGGAATTTCGGCATCAGGAACAACCGCCCGCCAGCGCCGACCCTCTGCGACCAGTAGAGCGCAGGTCCCGGTGAGGTGGCGCGAATCCACAAGCCGACGCCCAGCAACGGCAGCGCCAGAAGGACCACCGCCGGGACGGTGAGCACAAGATCAAAGGCGCGCTTGATCATCGGGCCCGTGCAAAAGCGCGCCGCAGGGCGTCGATGACACCGGCGATTTCGCCATCAGACATGTTCGAGCCAGACGGCAGGCACAGACCGGTTTCGAACAGGGTGTCGGAGACGGAGGTGTTTCCATGCGGGAAATAGCGCGTCCCGGCGAAGACAGGCTGTCTGTGCATGGGCTTCCACAAGGGCCGGGTCTCGATCATCTCCTCGGCCAGGGCGGCGATGAGCTGAGACGCCGTCAGACCCGCCCGCTCGGGATCGATGGTGCAGGTGCTGAGCCAGTGGGTCGAGACGCTCCATTCCGGTTCGGGCATCCAGAACAGGCCGTCGATGTCGGCCAGACCTTCCTGATAGGCTTGGAATACGCCGCGGCGCGTGGCGACCCTGTCGCTCAAGACCTGAAGCTGGCCTCGCCCGACGCCGGCCAGGATGTTGCTCATCCGATAGTTGTAGCCGATCTCGGTGTGTTCGTAGTGGGCGGTCGGCTGACGGGCCTGGGTGGCCAGGTAGCGGGCGCGGGCGATGAGGTCGCCATCGTCCGACAGCAGCATGCCGCCGCCTGAGGTGGTGATGATCTTGTTGCCGTTGAACGACAGGATGGAGAGTTTGCCGAAGCGGCCGCTCTGCCTGCCCTTGTAGGTCGCGCCCAGGGATTCCGCTGCGTCCTCGACGATCGGCACGCCGTAGCGGTCGCAGATTTCGCAGATGGGATCGAAGTCGGCGCTCTGGCCGTACAGGTCCACGACGATGACGGCGCGCGGCAGCCAGCCTTCCGACTGAGCGGCCTTGAATGCCTGCTCCAGGGCGACCGGAGACATGTTCCAGCTGTCCGGCTCGGAATCGATGAAGACCGGCTCCGCGCCCTGATAGACGATCGGGTTGGCGCTGGCGGCGAAGGTGAAGGTGGAGCAGAAGACCCGGTCGCCTCGCGTGACCCCCAGCAGGATCAGCGCCAGATGCAGGGCCGCCGTGCCCGAAGACACCGCCGCAGCGTGGTCCAGGCCGACATAGGCGGCGATGTCGCGCTCGAACGCATCGACGTTTGGTCCCAGGGGCGCAATCCAGTTGGTGCGGAAGGCTTCTTCGACGAACTCCATCTCCGCATCGCCCATATGCGGCGTCGACAGCAGGATCTGCTTGTCCAGATGCCGCCGTTGCAGCACGCGGACGATGCGCCCGTCGTCGCCAAGAAGCGGCAGATGATCGACGTCCTTGCGGTCCATCAGGGCCAGGGCCGCCTTCTTGCTCAGGGTGTCGGGGCCGACGAGAGACTCGATGCGGTCCAGCCCTTCAAGGGTATCGACGAGGCCGGCGCCGTTCAGGATCAGCCGACGCAGGTCGCCGTCGGTGACGGTCCGCTCGAACAGACCGTCGGGGTCGGTCAGAAGCAATATGCCCTGATTGCCCTGATCCATGGCGGCCAGGGCGTCTCGCACCTGCGTGGTCCGCGTGACGGTCAGGGTCTGGATGGCGCTGTCGGTCATGACCGGCGGGGAAGCGGCGGGGGGGTCAATAGACATTGATCTTGCGCATCAGCTCAGCATCAAGAGGCGTATCCCGCAATACAGCGACGATTCGTTCCGCGGCGCGACCGTCGCCATAAATGTTCACAGGCGCGAACCGCCCATGAGCCAGGGCGGCGGCGACGGCGTCGTCGATGGCCTGGGGCGTGCAGTCGATGTCGATGACATTGGCGTTGCGTTCTCTCAGGCGTTGGCGCGATCCGACATTTATGACCGGCGTGCCGAAAGTCCCGGCCTCGATGATGCCCGAGCTGGAGTTGCCGGCGAAGATGTCCGCAGCGGCCATACAGGCCACGAAACGCTCACGGGGCAGATGGGTCTCGATCACCAGGCCGCGCTGGTCACGCGCCGCAGCCATCGCAGCGCGGATGCCGTCGCTGCCCGCGTCGGAGTTGGGCATGACGGCCACGACTTGAAGCCCGGCGTTGAGAAGACGTTCGGTCAGAAGCGCGGCGTCGTCGCCGGCGCGGTCGGCGTCCTGCAACACCGGGTGCATGGCCAGCAACGCCAGAGGGGCGGCGGGATCGAAGCCGTAGTCGGCGCAAATGGCTTCACGCGAGGGGCGGGGCGTTTCGGCCAGCCTGTCGATGCCGGGCGCGCCGCAGACGAAGACGCGGTCCTCGCGCTCGCCCATGCGGATCAGTCGTTCGCGTGCGGCGGCGGTGGTGGTCAGGTGCAGATGGGACAGTTTGGAGACGGCGTGGCGGATCGGCTCGTCCACCGTGCCCGACCGTTCGCCGCCATGGATATGCGCCACGGGGATGTTCAGGTGGATGGCGGCCAGGGCGCCGGCCAGCATCTCGCCGCGGTCGCCCAGCAGCAGGACCAGATCGGGCCGCTCCCGCTCCAGATGATCGACAAAGCCGTTCAGCATCACGCCGATGCCGCGCGCCATGGTCGCGCCGGTGGCGGGCGTCAGGCTGACCGGCGCCTCTCCGGCGATCGGCAGGCCCGTGGCGCGGATCTCCTCGATGGTCAGGCCGTAGGCCGGGTCGAGGTGCATGCCGGTGGCCAGGATGCCGAGGCTCAGTCCTGGATCGGCGTGGATCGCCTCCAGCGTCGCCTGCATCAGTCCGAAGTCCGCCCTTGTGCCGGTGATGTAGCAGATGCGCCGCATGGATCAGGTCGCCTCGACGTTCGCCAGATCGGCCCAGTCGAACAGCGCGCCCGCCGCTTTCGGCTGCGTCAGGATGCGCCCGACCAACCGGTCGATGTCGCGCGGGGCGATCCCGGTTCCGGGCCGCAACAGGATCAGATCGGCGGCGGTCAGCACATGGCCGGCGGGCAGGGCGGCGCGTGAGGCGACCGAGCGGCGGGCGACGGCCCTGACCTTCAGTTCGGATTCGCTCGGGGCCTTCACCGGTGATCCCAAGGCTTTCTCGACGATGCGGATCTGCTGGATCATGACCTGCAGTTCGCCCGGCTCCAGAGAGGCGCGATGGTCGGGACCGGGCAGGGAGCGGTCGAGGGTGAAATGCTTTTCGATCACCTTCGCCCCCATGGCCACCGCCGCCGGCGATACGGCGATGCCCAGGCTGTGATCGGAATAGCCGACCGGAAGACCGGTGCGCTCGGCGATGGTCTGCATGGCGCGCAGATTCAGTTCCTCAGGCTCCGCCGGATAGTTGGAGGTGCAGTGCAGAACGGTCACCCGTTCGTGCAGCGGCGCATCTAGGCCGTTGGCGCGGCGGGCCTCGGCGATGACATCCAGCGCCTCCAGGATTTCGGCGAGGTCGGCCATGCCGGTGGACAGGATGATGGGCAGGTCCTTGGCGGCCAGATGGCGCAGATAGGGGAAGCTGACCAGTTCGCCCGAGGGCGACTTGAGGCGCTTCATGCCCAGGTCGACCAGCATGTCGGCGGCGCCTTCGTCGAACGGTGTCGACATGAATTCGATGCCGACCGCTTCGCAGCGTTCGATCAGCCGCCGGTGCATCTCGTCCGACATCTCCAGCGCCTTGAGCATGGCGTGCTGGTCACCGTCCCCGGTCTCGCGCTTTTGATACTCGGCCTTTTCCGCGCTCGGCGAGGCCAGGCGGTCTGCGTAGAAGGTCTGGAATTTGACCGCATCCGCTCCGGCGGCGTGGGCCGCGTCGACCATGGCCAGGGCCCTGTCGGTGTCGCCGTTATGGTTCACGCCCGCTTCGGCGATGATGAAAACGCTCAAACCAACCTCCAGTAGAAATCCGCAAGGCAGCGGGATGCGGATACGTCGACGCACAGGGTCTGCGCAGCTTGGTGAGCGCCGTTTAGCCGATTCAGTTCGGGTCGGGTAGGCGTCGAGTCGCCGACGGCGACCAGTTCAGGGTTTCGCAGGTGGCGGTGATGTCGACCTCCAGATCGCCGAACAATTGCGCCGCCATGGCGCCCTTGCCGGCCCATTGCAGCAAGACGGTCATCACACCGGGCGGGACGGGCAGGAAGACGGGCGATCGGCCCATATCCGCCGCCATCCGCTCCAGCAGGGTGCGGGTCGAGATAGCTTGCCCGTCGCTGACCAGAAAGGTTCTCCCGGCCGCAGCGGGGTGGTCGAGGACGACGTCGATCAGGCTGCACAGCGTGTCCAGCGATACGAGATCGCGTCGGTTTTTCGTCGCCAGGCCAAAAGGCAGGGGCAGACTGCGCGCCATGGCGGCGTTCACACTGGCCAGGTTGCCCTTGGGTTCAGGTCCTGTGATCAGCGGGGGACGCAGCACCACGGCATCCATGCCGGTCTCGGCCGCGATGACGGCCAGACCCTGTTCAGCCTCCCATTTCGACAGGGCGTAAGGCGAATGGGGGCGAGGCGGATCGTCAGGACGGAAGGGTTGTCCATGGGTGGCGGCGCCGTTCACGCCAATGCTGGAGATGAAGATGAAACGGCGCACTCCGGCGTCGGCGGCTTGCCGCGCCAGGGCCAGCGTCGCCCCGGTGTTCACGGCCCGGAACTGGCTAAGAGGATCCGAGACGGTCTCTTTCAGCACATGAGCCCGGGCGGCGCAGTGAACGACGACATCAACCCCCGCCAAGGCTGCAGACCAGTCCGTGGTGTCGGACAGGTCTCCGACAGCGATTGAGGCGAGCGCGGGTCTGGCGGGGTCGACGTTGCGGACCGTGGTGCGCACCTGACGTCCGCGCGCGTCCAGCCAGGCGGCGAGCGCTTGGCCGAGAAAGCCGTTGCCACCTGTAATGAGGATGCGCGAACCGGTGATTTCAGGCGCCTGTCTGCCTGGCCGCACGGGCTGCGGCCGGTTTGCGGATGACGCGCGCCGCTAGGAAGGCGACGATCAGCCAGATATGGGTGACCAATCCGTTGGAGAAACCGATCGGCGTGTTGATGACGCTCAAAAGGATGCCGATGGTGACGATGGGCGCCACCATGAGCCAGCGCGGGTCACGCGCCAGCTTGACCTCCTTGTAGACGAGACCGGCCGCCCAGCCCCAGGCCAGGCAAGGCAGCAGGCCCAGGAACTTGAAGTCGACATAGAGGGATCCGAACGCCGAGGGCAGGAAGCCATAGGTGTTCAGACTGAGCAGGTGCCCGAAGCGTTCGGCCAGAAAGTCGCTATTGACCCGGCGCACCAGGGCGGATGACAGGTCGACACCGTATGACGACCACATCATGGGCCCTTCATAGCTTGTGAACAATGTGTTCGACATGACGAAGCCCTGGACCACATACCAGACGAAGACAAAGACGAGATAGGTCAGATCCGGGCCCAGAATGGCGAACAGGACATCGGCCATGGGGCCGTTGAAATTCACCCCCCAGGATTGGCCGGTGATGCCGAACATGGCGTCGACGCCGCCGACCAGTTCAGCCCTGACGATGAAGACGCGGGCGAAGTAGAGGCCCATGGCGGCGACGGCGGCCCCGGCCAGAACGCGCGACACAGCGTTCAACTTGAAGACGCCTTTGCGGGGCCTGCGCCGGTGTGTCGCCTTGGCGGGTTTCAAACGGTTGCCGAAGATGAATTTGCGTTGGAGATAGGCGAAGCCCGCCGTCAACAGCGCATAGAACAGGGGGTTGCGCCCTCCAGCGGACAACGCGGTCACGATGATGGGAATGAAACCGAAAACGGCCAGCCGCCAGAGGATCGGATGCGGGCGGAAGGCGATTTCACGAATAAGGTAGATATAGGCCGCCGGCGTGGTCAGGAAGGCGATCTGGAACCAGATGGTGCTTTCCGAAGCCGCCGCGTTCAGCAGGCTCCCTGCCCGTTCGGAACGAACTTCATAGGATGCGGCCAGACTGAAGATGTCGCGGCCCTGGATATCCGCGAACGAGGCGGCCAGGGTGATCAGGCTCGCCACCATCAGGATGCGGTCCGTCATACGGAAATCCACGCCGACATCTGGCGACAGCGGCTGTTGTTTCATGACGCCTGCGACGGACCCTGCGCCCAGACAGAATACGCCGATGAACACGCCCAGAATCAGAAGCCCGTAAAGGGACATGACTCTGTTCTCGAGTTGGAAGGGCAGGATGTAGAAGGCCGCGATGCAGGTCGCCCAGACCATCAGCATCAGAACCGCGGGGTGGGTTTTCATGTGGACCCTCGGGTGGCGGGGTCTGCTGCTGCTGAACTCATCCGATCACGCATGTGATGACGCGGCGCTCCCCGCTTTCCACCATGCCGCCTCTGTGGATGCCCTTGGTGTCGAACAGCACGATCGAGCCTTTCGGCGCTGTGATCGACCATAGTCCGCGTGAGATGTCACGGGCGAAGGCTGAGGTTTCCGCCAGATCGTTGCCGAAGGAACCTTTCTGGCGAAGCTTGGCGGGCAGGGCGGCGAAGCGGGCGCGGGCGGCGGTGTCGGTTCCAGTCAGGCCGTTCGAATCATTCGCTTCGCAGATCAGGTCGTCCACACGTGAAATCTGCATTCTGTGTGAACCAACGACATAGCCGAACGGGCCGGTGTGCGGCTCCACATCGGTCATGTAGATGATGGCTTTGAGATCGCCGCCCGAGGCGTCTCTGTGGCAATAGGCGGCGGGGGGCAGTTCGGACGCAGGCATGTCGGGAAAGATGTCTTTCCAGAAACTGTCGCTGACGTCGTTGATCTGAGGGTTGACGTCGACGACGCGTCCTTCGCGCTGCATATAGGCCGAAGCAACGGCCATGACCCCGGAATCGCGGAGCACCCGTTCGATGACGTCAAACAGCGCCTGCTGATTTTGTCTTGTCGTACGCCCGCGCGAGTCTTCAAAGGCGCGCTTGCCGTCAACATGCTGTTCCCGACGCTCGCGCAGGGCGTTGAACTGAGGGGCGGACGCGGCGGCCAACGCCTCCAGATCAGCTGCGGGCATGGTGACGACATGAATTCCGTCGGAACTCATCCGACCGGTCGAGGCATTGGTGTGTTGCAGCCGTTCAGCCCGCGAACGGGGGCGGACGACAATGTTCTTCACGGCCTGCCCCGCCATTCTCAGCCGACCCTTGAAAGAAGCGTCCGAGCGTATGTCGTTCGGGATCATCTCATAACGGATCGCACGTTTGGCGAGCAGAACGGCCATGCTGGACACGAAGGTCGACAGCGCGTTGATGCGGACGCCGGCAGCGGGACGGGCCACCATCTCACTGTAGGCCGGGTGTGACGCATAGTCGATCAGAGCAGGGCTCCATGCCTGCGCTGGAAGGGGGGTCACTGTCGAGGCCGGCTTGACGATGCTGTAGCCCGGGACGGCCATGCGCAAGGTCCTTTCAGGGCGTCGGCCCGATGAACGCGAAGCGTCCCCCTACCCAATGCCGCAGGCGCTGGTCAAGTTGGCCAGCCCGTCTTCACAGGCTCGTCACGGCTCCGCAGGTATGCTTTATCCCGGCGCGTTGATAATGTGTCTGGCCGCCATGGAGCCCACGATGAACCGCGAAGCCCTGACAGAAATCATCCTGTCTCGCCTGGATGACTCCGTCAGCACGCAATGGGCGGTCAAGGCGCCGGGCACAGACACGCGTTGCGCCGTGATCGACGATCTTCTTCCCGCCGACATCGCCCGGCAGATTTTTGAAGCCTTCCCCAAGGACGCCGAAGGTTTCCGCACCCTCAAGTCGTTCCGCGAGCACAAGCGTCAGGCGTTCGATCTGAGCGGGTTTCCCCCGATCCTGGCCGAGATCACCTATGCACTTCAGGACAAACGCGTCGTAGATCGAGTCGGCCAGCTGACGCAGATCAGCGATCTGGACGGCGATCCGACACTTTACGCTGGGGGGCTGTCGATGATGTTCCCCGGCCAATTTCTCAATCCGCATGTCGACAACAGCCACGAAGCGAGCAAGTCGAAATACCGCCGCATCAACACTCTTTATTACGTCACGCCGGACTGGCGCGAGGAGAATGGCGGCAATCTCGAATTGTGGGATGAGGCGGTTACGACGCCGCACACCATAGTGTCGCGTTTCAATCGGCTTGTGTTCATGGAGACCAGCCGCCGGTCGTGGCACTCGGTCAGCCCGGTCGTGGCAGGTGCGCCGCGCTGCTGCGTGTCGAACTATTATTTCTCGGCGCAGTCGCCCGACGTGGACGACTATTACCATGTCACTTCCTACAATGGACGGCCCGAGCAGGGAGCGCGCCGTCTTTGGAGCAAGCTCGACAACGCCGCGCGTCAGATTGCGCGTCAGCATCTGGGCCTGAAGCGCGAATCCGACGCGGGCAACTCTGGCGTCAAATAGGGCGGGCGCGTCCAGCCGGGACAGGGTTCAGCGGCGAGCCTGGATGCCGGCCGTGCAGTTCGGACAGCACACGACCGTGCCAGTCTTCTCCATCCGGCCCCATGCGGCGCAGTCTGGCCCCCAGTTCACGCCCCATTTGCGTGGCGTCGTCGCTGGGGGCGTCCGCCTTGAAGTCGAACAGGGACATGAATGGTCCGTCGAAGCTGCCGCTAAGGACGTGGGCGATGATGCGGGCTTGCCGCGCCTCCAGCGATGCAGGCGGCTCAGTCTTGAGCAACCGTTCGGCCACATCAGCCAGGTCTTCCCAGGTGCGCATGGTGATGAAGTCCTGGTCCACGACGTAATAGGCTTGTCCCGCCACCGAGACTGAGCCCAGCAGAGCGGCCTGCAGACCCAGCGTCCCCGTCGCCGTCAAATTGACGCCGCAAAGCGCCAGAAGAGCGTTGCCGCTGACCTCATATGGCGCAAGCACGACATTGGGAATGGCGCGGAGCGCCTCCAGAAGCGCCGTTTGACGGAAGCCGAATTGCAGCGGATGGTCCTTGACCACGATCTGGAAACCAGCCTCGGACAGACTGCGCGCCAGCGTCAGAAGCATGTCTTCCTGACGGATCAGGCGCAGATCGTCGATCCAGTAATCAATGGCCGCCTCGGGAAACATCTGCAGGCCGAACAGGACGCGGCGGTTTTTGGGAAAGGCGTCAAGGCGGGCTTCCCAATCATGATCCACCATGTCCACGATCCGAACATCGGCAGCGCGCGCCTTGTGTCCCAACCAGCTCTGGGCGTCGAGATAATGCTGGTTCAGAGGATCGCCTGTGACGCGGGCGTAGAGATTGAAGAAAGTCGAACGCAGCCAGAAGTAGGCTTGGGTCCGCCGGAACTTCATGCGTGTGAACTTCTTGGCGTTCTGAACATAGACGGGGGCGAAGGCGGGATCGGCGATTTCAGCGATGCGCGCCTGCACCTGAGCTGGGTCGGGCGGCACGCTGGAAGCGACCAATCGACCGCGATACAGAAGCATGCTCATGTCTGACACCGCGCTGGCCGTCAGCTCATAATAGGGGATGCCGCGTGCACGCGCTCGGCGTTCCAGCATGTCGGTCACATAGCTGTCGATCGGCAGGCTGATGACGACATCGGGTTCGATGGCCGCCAGGGCCTTGTCCATCGCTTCGGCCATGCCCAGCACCATGGCGGCGGCCTTGGCCGGCGGCAGCCAGCGCAGCACCCGGCATCGAGAAATCGCATCACGGACTTGCGCCGCATCGACCAGTGCGGATTCGGAAGCGCCATCGACCTTGAAGCGTCGATAGGCGGCGTAGAAGTCGTCTGTCACCGACAGGTCGCCTCGACCACGCTTGTCCGTGATCACTGTCACGCTTTCCGCGCCCAGATGGCGGCCGACGTGGGTCCACCAGGCTTCGGTGCGGTAGACGGCGTGGATGAGAACCTTTTTCATGCCTTTTCCTCGGCCGTGAACCAGGCGGCGGTGCGGCGCACGCCCTCTGCGTTCGATATCCTTGTCGGACCATGAACCGCTTCGATGGGAGCGGTGTCGTAGAGGTATTGCGTCAGCATGTTGTTCAGTCGGGGTGTGGTGAGAGGGGCGGGCAGGCCCAGGCGTGCGGCCAGGTCTCCGGCCAGGGCCAGGGCCTTTGCGAAGGGCAGGGGCAGGGTTGGGATTTTGCGGTTGAAGCATGCTGCAAAGGCGTCGGCCCAGCCCATGAGTTCGACCGGCTCGCTGTCGGCGAGATAGAAGACGCGACCCTGGACCGCCGTCGCCGGAGCGATGGCCAGGCTGGCCAACTGGGCCGTCAGATTGTCGATATAGGAGTAGCTCTTGAACAGGCGTTGGCCGCCAGCGTGGAAATAGAGCCCGCGTCGGATCAGGCGGAACATGCCGGCGTAGTGAGGGCTCATGCCCGGGCCCCAGATCGTCGTCGACCGCACGATCACCCAGGTTTTGCCGCCGCCCTGCGCCGCACGCACGCGCCGTTCGCCTTCAGCCTTGGACTCGCCATAGCCGCCGACGGGATCGAATTCCGTATCCGAAGCCGGCGGGGCCCCTGGCCTGCAAACCAGTTGCGATGACGCCCAGATCACCCGCTCGATCGACGGCGTGCGCGCCACGGCCTCGATCAGATTGGAGACTCCGTCGGTGTTGGCCGCATAGCCTTTGCGAGCCGCGCCCTTCAGATCGGTCTCTGCGGCCATGTTGAAGACGATCGTGGGCTGAAATTCCTCCAGGACCGCACGCAAGGAGGCGGGGTTCATCAAATCACCCTGGAAGGACAGAGGGCGTTCAGTCCGCGACAAGCCTCGCGCGTCATGTCCCAGGCCGTTCAGATGGTCGAGCAAAGCCTTGCCGACGAAGCCGGTGGATCCTGTGATGAGAATCTTCATGTCCGGCGCTCCACGGCGTCCTGTGCGGAGAGGCTCCTCAAGGCCATCCAGTTCAGCAGGGCGTAGAGGGTGCTTGTGCAAACCATGGCCCAGGCCGCGCCCCACAGACCGAAACCATGGGTGAGGCCGACAAGGAGGGCTCCGCCGATGGCGAAGGCGAAGGCTTGGCGATGCAGGACCAGCCGCTCGCGGTGCAAGGCGTTCATGATCAGGGCGGGGAAGTCCGCCGCGCCGCGCACCATGAACCCCAGCAGCATGATGGCGACCAAGCCAAGATTGATGTGGAAACGGTCGGTCCAGACCCCGCCCGTGAGCCTGTCGGCGCCCCAGAGGCAGATGAAGAACAGCGGCGTCAGGATCAGCACCCGCGCATATTCACGCAGGATGCGCCGGATCAGGCTTGATACGGGCTCGACCTTGGCGGCCGCGAAGATCGAAGGCGTAATGCGATTGAAAGAGGCGATGCTGAACATCTGGTAGGCGAGCGATATCAGCAGCGCATGGCGGAAATAGACGCCGGTCAGTTCTAGGCTCAGCAGACCGCCCACCGCCAGCCGGTCGAACTGCAGCACCAGTATGGCGATCAGTCCGATCAGGAAATGGGTCATCGACGCCTTGTGCTGACCCAGGATGTCGGCCCTGAGGCTGAACGGCGTCGGCTTGGGCGCAGCGTCGCGGATGCGCAGGAACATCACGCCCAGCGCCAGGGTGCACAGGACAGCGCCGACAGCCCAGCAGGCGACGACGAAATCCAGGGTGAAAAGATCGCGCTGGAACAGCGACACGCCCAGGGTCACCGCCGCCAGGACCGCATTCTTGGCCGCCACCACGGTCAGCATCGGCGCATAGCGGTGGTGGATCAGGGCGTACTGATAGGCCTGGTTCGACAGGTGCTCGCCGATCACGACGACCGTCGCCGCCGCCAGCACGAGTGGGTCCGCTCCGGTCCACCACAAGACCGCCAGAATGAACAACGGGACCATCAGGATCCAGTTGAAGGCGAAGAATTTCAGCGCCTGAACCACATGCCGGTCGAGAATCGAATGGTGCTCGCCCGCCGAGCGGCGCTGGATGTCGATCTGGCGTTCAAAGTTGAAGGCGAAGGCGAACAGGCCGATCAGGGTGGCGATCAGGCCGAATCGCCCAGCCTGGGCGATGGGCAGGCCATAGGTGGCCGTCAGGACAAAACCTGCTCGCGCGGCCACGTCCAGCAGCTTGACGAACACCAGGTGGAAATCCCGATGGCGCCGGCTCAAAGCAGGCGAAGCCCTCACCAGGCCGTCCATCCGCCGTCGACGGCCAGAACCTGGCCGGTCACATAGGAGGAAGCCTCACTGGCCAGAAAGACCAGGGGAGGACACATCTCTTCGCCGCGCGCCATCCGGCCCATGGGCGCCCGGGCGGAATAGAGGTCGTTGAAGACGCCGTTCTGGCCGCTGGAGACGCCGCCGGGAACGAGGCAGTTCACGCGGATGCCCTTGTCGGCCCAGTGTGTCGACAGCCATTTGGTCAGGCCGACCACCGCCGCCTTGGACGCCGAATAGACGGCGGGGGTGTTGATCGGGCCGCCGAGATAGTTCGAACCTTCGTAGATGCGGCTGTCGGGTCCGACCAGGCCGTAGATGGAGGCGGTCTGGATGATGCGCCCGCCGCGTCCGGCCTTCAGCATCTCCTTGCCGACAGCCTGGGCCATCAGGAACATGCCGTCGATATTGACGCCCATGACCTCTCGCCAGACGTCCAGACTGTAGGTTTCGAACGGCTCGAAGAAGGCGCGCACGTCGGCGGTCTTGGTCGCGGCGTTGTTGACCAGGACGTCGATGCGGCCGAACCGGGCCATGACGGCGTTCACGGCGGTGCTGACCGACACGGCGTCGGAGACGTCGCAGCCGAAGCCTTGCGCCTGATCGCCGATCTCCGCAGCGGCGGCGATGGCGGCGTCTTCAAACAGATCCACGATCGCCACCTGTGCGCCCGCCTCGACCAGGGCGCGGCAAAACAGCCGGCCCAGAATGCCTGCGCCGCCCGTGACCAGGGCGACCTGGCCGTCCAGCCGGGCGGCGGCGAATGTCGGCGGCGTGCTCATCAGTTGTGCGACCGGAAGACGGGCTTGATGGCGGCGCCGTCCAGATGGGCGTCGACGCCGTCCTCCAGCGCGCGGGCATAGACGGCCAGGGCGCCGTCGAACGCCTCCAGCGTCAGGGCCAATTCGGTCTCGCCGTGCGATTGCGAAACCGCCAGCCAGGGCATCATCACGCCGCGCTTCAGCATCTCCTGCGAGAACAGAGTGCGCATCGGCAGGGACGGCTGGCCCGAGGCGTCGCGGGTCACATAGTTCAGGGAGATGGAGGGGCCCTCCATGAAGACGTGGTCCTGAACCCCGTGTCGGGCGGCGACCTCGGCGAGGCCGGCCTTCAGTCGGGCGCCGTAGGCCCACAGATGAGCCGGAACATCGTCGGCGGCGTTGATGCGCGTCGCTTCGACGAAGGCGCCCAAGGGCGGCATTTCCGCGCCATGAGTGGTGGACATCAGGAAGGTCCGCTCCATGCCCGGCTTGACGATGGAACCGACCTCCATGAACTCGCGCTTGCCGACCAGGGCGGACAGGGAGAAGCCGTTGGCCATGGCCTTGCCATAGGTGGCCAGGTCCGCCTCGATGCCGAATGTCGCCTGGGCGCCGCGCAGGTTCCAACGGAAGCCGGTGATCATCTCGTCCAGAATGAACAGGGCGCCGTTGGCGTGGGCCAGGTCGCGCACCTGATGCAGGAAGCCGCCGGCGTAGCTGTCGGGCGAGTGGTCGAGTGTCGGCGCCGCGCCCATGGTCCCGTCCGCCTCATGCGGCCAGATGTGGGTCGAAGGCTCCAGCATGACCGCCGCGATCTGGCCGGGATGCTGGTCGAACAGGGCCTTCAGCGATCCGATGTCGTTGTAGTCGAACACCAGAGTGGTCGCCGTCTGATCGGCCAGTGTGCCGCGCTTGACCACGGTCGAGCCGATGAACCAGTCGTCGAACGAGAAGAAGGGGTGTTGACGCGGCACGCAGACATAGCGGCGGCCGGTGCAGGCGCGGGCGATCTTGACCGCTGCGGTGGTGACATTGGAGCCGTTCTTGCCGAACTTGACCATCTCCGCGCAGGGGATGAGGTCGCAGATCAGTTCCGCCGCCTCCAATTCGATCTCTGTGGCGCGGGTCAGGTTGACGCCGTTCTCGATCTGGCGGACCGCCGCCGCATTCACGCGGTCGTCGGCGTAGCCCAAGGTCACAGCCCGCAGCGCCATGCCGTAATCAAGATACCTGTTCCCGTGCGTGTCCCAGACATAGGCCCCCTTGCCGCGCGACAGCACGGGCGGCGCGATCGAGGGAAACTGGTCGTCGCCGCGTGAATAGGTGTGCGCCCCGCCCGGAATGGCCTTGTGCAGCCGTGCCCGCAGGGCGGCGAAGTCGGCTTCGGCGTTGCTTGGCTGTGTGGCGGAGGAGGGCGTCTGGGACATCAGGGCTTCACTGATTGAAAGGGGACGTGTCGGGATCGCTCAACGCGGCTCTATGGCGTTGGCTTCGTAATAGGCGAGGGTGGGACGATCCAGATCGAGGTCGCCCTTGACCACATGCATCCGGCCCAGGTCTGCCAGCTGCGCCTGGGCGTCGCGCGCCCAATAGATCAGGGACGTTGTCTGGGGATCACGCAGTTCCGGCGGGTGGAACAGGTTGAGGAAGGCGAACATCGGCTCGTCCACCGATGAGAACCAGCCCGAGGCTATGAAGTGTCGTCCGTAGTCCGACGAGGTGCAGGTGAAATCCATGGCCGCCAGCCCACGGTCGCGGGCGTAGAATTCCAGGAAGGCCATGACGGCGGGCATCTCGTCCGCTTCGGCCCCGATCTCGATCACATGAGCGAAAGGCATGCCCGGGATGGCGTCGCGGCGCAGCACCACATGGGCGTCGCCGATGGCGTAGGTTTCATATTCATAGACGGGGTGATGGTCATAGCGCCACGCCATGTTGGCGCTGTCGCGGACATAGGCGTTCTTGTCCGACAGGCCGCGATCCGGGACGGGAGCGTCGCTCGCAGAGATGCGGCGCGCGCCGCCTTCGTCGGCTGTGACGGCGTTCATCCTGTGCCTGGCCAGTTTCTGGCCCAGGGGAGCGATTTCGCTGTAAGGCCGAACCGCATCGATGTCCCAGACGCGGAAAAAACGAGGAATGTGCCGCCAGTAGTTGAAGCCTTTGCGCAGATAAACGTTCAGGGCCTCGTCGCTGATGCCGCTGCCCAGCATGACGTCGAAGGTGGACTGCAAATGGTCCAGCATGCGCGGGCCCAGGCCCTTGCCCTTGGCGTCGGGCGCCACGATCCAGGTGGTCAGTTCGGCGCCGCGCACGCGCTTTCCGTTCAGCATGAAGCTGCGTTCGTGCAGACCCATGGCGCCGAGCAGTTGTGATCCGGCGACCGAGACGCAGACCGAACACAAATCCTTCTGTTCCGGCGCCTTCACGAACTGCCAATGGGCGAAGTCGGGCAGACCCAGCGCCATCTTTCGCATCCAGTGCTGGTCGTAGAAGGCTGCGATCTCTTTGGCGGACACGCCGAGATCATGGGCTGATCCGGTGGTTATGGCGTCCATAAGCGCCTCCATGCGATCCGACGACGAACGGACCTGTGAATATTGCCTGGCCGAGGGTCAGAAACCGAGAGCCGTTCCGGGGCCGCGTCGCCACAGGGGGTAGAAGGTTTCCTCGCGCCTGACAACGGAGCTCTTGGGGCCGCCGATATAGCGGCTCTGGTCGGGCAGATCGCGATCGATCAACAAGGATTCCGCGCCGATCTGGCACTGGTTCCCGATCACGCACCGACCCAGAACGGCCGCGCCAGGCCGCAACGTCACATGCTGGCCGAAGGTCGGATAGACATCGTGGTTCGAGCCGACGCCGACCCGCTGATAACTGACGAAATAGTCGCTGTAGCTGGCCCGGCCCAGCACTGTGCCGAGCGGATGCACCAGCAGGAAGATGCTGGGCAGTTCGACTTCATAGAAGATGTCGCAGCCGTGCAGCGCCTTGTTCAGCAGGAACAGCTTGGCGCACAGGTCCGCCGGCGCCTTCTGCCGATGCAGCTCATTGCCCAGCAGGTACAGCCACATGGCGTACTGATCGCCGTGCAGGTGGCTGAACACCGCCCGTTCGCCGTCGAAGAAGTATTTGTTGTTGATCTCGACGAAGCAGTGCTCAAGCCGCGCCAGGGCGATGGGCATGGCCGAGCGCAAGTCGTCGGTCGAAACCTCGACGTCGGGGAAATGAGCGTTCAGCTGACGGACGACATAGGCGGCCAGCGCCTCAGGCGTCAGGCTCATGGATATCCGCTGGGTCATCGCCGCCTCCCTCTCAGTCTATGGGCAGGTGGATGGTGTCGATGCGGGGCAGTTCCAGCGCGTCGTCGGCGGCCAGGTCGGCCACGGCGTCACGGGTGGTGATCCCCAGGGCCCCGCCGCGCGCGCGGACGATGTCGAGCGTATGCTGGTCATAACCGCCGTAGGGATAGCAGATCGACCAGTCGGTTCGTGAAACCCCCAATCCCTGCAGGAAGTCCAGCGAGCGGTCGATGTCTGCGGCCTGTTCCTGGGGCGTCATCGACGACAGCCATTGGTGGCTGTAGCCATGGCTGCCGAACGCCATGCCCGCGCGCAGCATGGTCCGGGCCTGGTCGGTCGACATGTAGAGTTCTGACGCGAAGGCGCCTTCGTCGACGCTGACGAAACGGGCGAACAGAGCGTCGCAGATGGTGTGGCGCACCGCCTCGGGCAGGCCCATCTGCAACATCAATTTGATGAACAGCACCTCGGGCGTGTCCAGGTGGCATTCGCCCATATGCTCATCGACATAGGCTTGCCAGGGGCGCAAGGCGGCGCCGCTTTCACGGGCGCGCTCCACCTCTTCGCGCAGTGCGACGAAGATCTTGGAGGCGTCCGGCTCGGACGCCAGGATGTAGTGGATCTTGTTCACGTCCAGCAGCCGACCTTCGAGAATGGGCTGGGCCGGCGGATAGAAGCTGCCCTGCCAGCCGCGTTCGTCCAGCAGGGGGAAGACGTTCAGATAATGGTCCAGATAGCCATCGTCGAACGTCAGCCAGCAGGCGTTGTCGGGCAAAGCTTCGTCGCCACGCTTCGCCGCCAGAATCTGGTCGACCGTGACCACCTGATAATGGGCGTTGATATGGTCCAGCTGACCCCGAAACGCCTCCAGCGTCCGTCCCTTGATCGCCGGGAACCGCGACCGGGCCAGGTCGCGGACATAGTGGTACATGACGATGGTCAGGGACATCAGCTGCGGCTGCCCTTCTGGTTGCGGACGTGGACTCCGTTGGTGGCCAGATAGGTGCGGACCTTGATCGGGCTGTGGTCGGTGAAGATGAACATCGACGAAATGGTGATGGCTGAAGCGCCCGCGTCCAGAGCCGCCTTGCAGTCATCCAGACTTCCGGCGCCCGAGGAGGCGATCAGGGGAATGTCCAGTTTGTCGGCCAGGGCGTCGATCATCTCCAGATCATAACCGTTCATCATGCCGTCGCGGTCGATGGAGGTCATCAGGATCTCGCCAGCATGCAGATCCTGCATTCTGAGGGCGAATTCGACAGGATCATGTTCGGTCGGCTGCGTGCCGCCGCGCCCGAACACCCGCTTGCGGCCGGTTTTGTCGGCGGAATAGTCGATGGAGACGACAATGCACTGGTCGCCGAACCGTGACGCCGCCTGGGTGATGAAGGCGGGATCGTCGATGGCGGCGGAATTGATGCTGACCTTGTCGGCCCCGCTTTTCAGCAGGGTCTCGATCTGGGCCAGGGTTCTGATCCCGCCCCCGGCCGTCAGGGGCACGAACACTTCTTCGGCGACCCGCTCGATGATGGACGTGCCGATTGTGCGATTGTCGGCGGAAGCGTCGATATCGACAAAGATCAGTTCATCGACGCCGTAGCTGTCATAGACTTTGGCGGTCGAGACGGGGTTGCCCGCCTCACGCTGGTCGTCGTGAAACCGGCGCATCTTCACCAGACGGCCGTTGCGGATCAGGAATTTGGGGATGATCCGTTTTTTGAGCATCAGAACTCGTGCGCCAGCCAGTTCTGCAACAGCTGCAGGCCGTTGTCCTGGCTCTTTTCAGGGTGGAATTGGGTGGCGGTCAGATTGCCCCGGCGCACCGCTGCGGTGACCACGCCGCCGTGGTCGGTGACGGCGATCCGGTCGGCGGAATCCTGGCAGACCATGTGGAAGGAGTGGACGAAATAATAGTCGCTTTCGCCCGACGGCAGGCCCTTGAACAGCCATTCGTCAGGGGCGAAAGAGACGGCGTTCCAGCCGACATGAGGCACCTTGGCCGGCGGCGCAGCCTCCAGCGGCAGGATCTCGGCGTCCAGCCAGCCCAGGCCCTGGTGCAGGCCGTGCTCATGACTGACGCGGGCGAACAGCTGCATCCCCAGGCAGACGCCGAGGATCGGCTTCTTCACCTCCAGCGCTAGATGGTTCAGCACAGGGCGCAGGCCCGACGCCTCGATCGCCGCCACGGCATCGCCGAACGCGCCGACACCGGGCAGGACCAGCCGGTCGGCGGCCTCCAGTTCTTCCACGTCGGCGGTGACAATGGCGTCCTCGCCGACGTATTCAAACGCATTCATCAGTGAACGGACATTGCCCATTCCGTAGTCGATGATGGCGATGGTCATCGACGATGCGTCCTATTTTCCCGCCGTCTTGGGCGGGCCGACGGGGATGTGGCTCAGGTTGGTGCGGTCCCATTTGTCGAAGTCGGGCATGACGGGGCCGGTCTCGACCTTGGATCGGTCGAATTTCCACGGATGGACCTGGTGTGGTTCCAGGTATTTGTAGAATTCGTCCTCGGTCATCTGCAGCGTTTCCAGGAACCAGTCCATGGAGGCCGGGCGTTTGCCGTCGTATTTCGCTTCGATCTCCAGCGCCTCTTCGCGCGTCTTGCGGCCGTTGCGGATGTCGATGGACAGCAAATGGTTTGAGCGGCCGTAGCCGCGCTTCACGTACTTCGACCAGTCGCGCATGCCCTGGTAGGTGCATTCGACCTTTTCATAGTCGTATTCGGGCGGCACGCCCTCGACCGGCTGGCCCTTCCAGCCCAGTTCCTTCTCGATCAGGGCGACGTTGGCCTTGGTGTCCCACTGGATGTAGTTGCCCAGGCAGATCGACTGGACCTTCAGTTTGATCAGGTCCTTGCGCTTGGGATAGTCGAACATCCACAGGTCGCGGCGTTCGACGCGGCCCTGCAGAAATTCGTACATGTCGTCGGCGGTCATGCCCTGGTTCATCATGCGGTTGAACCGCTTCTCGTCGACCTCCTCCATTTCTTCGAAGGTGTACCAGCTGTGGTATTCCGCTGTGCTCTCGCCCCAGAACAACAGGGGCACTTCGAAGCGGACGGCCATGTGCATGACGCCGGAGTAGATGCCGGTGTGGCAGTGCCAGCAGAAGTCGCCGCGGCGCTTGAAACTCTCCAGCTGAAGCTCGCGCACGACTTGGAAGTTAGGCGTGAACTCGACCACGTCGCAGCCCAGCTGTTTGAAGACGGAGGTGTTGTTCTCCTCGACCAGCGGCCGGTAGCCCCAGTGGTTGAAGCGCACCACCAGCGGCTTCAGCTTCAGAACCTTGATGATGTAGTAGAGCTGGAAGACCGAGTCCTTGCCGCCCGAATAGGGCACGATGCAGTCGTACAGGCCCTTGCCCTTATGGGCGGCGACGATCTCGTCGAGTTGGCGCTGGCGGTCATCCCAGTCGATCGCCTCCTGTTTGAACTCGACCTGACGGCAGACCGAGCAGACGCCTTCGTCATCATAGGTGATGGTGTCGACGGTTTCGGGGGTGAGGCAGCGGGTGCACTTACGCATGATCATTCCACATCGGACGGGGAGGTCCGTTCTTCTTGCTTTATCAGGTCCAGGTTGGCGGCGATGGCCTCAATGCAGATGAAATCGACCAGATCGTCGACCTCCTGCGCCTTGTAGCGTGCGCTTTCATACCCGAGCGTGCGCCCGTGACAAAAGCTCTGCTCACGCCGCAGCCCCTGGACGGATGAGATATAGAGGCTGCCGTCCAGAGAGAACAGCGGCTCAATGTCCTGACGCCGCGGCATGTCGCCAAAGGCGGCTGTGGCGTAGGGGGTGATGGCGCCGTCATCGCTGCGGCGGACGGCGAAGGCCGGGTGGGCCGCCTCCAGCTTCGACACGCCGACGATGGCGTCGGCGTCCGCTGCGATCAGCTGTTTCAACGCGGCGTCCACGTCCGAGCCCTCGGTCAGAGGCGAAGTCGGCTCCAGCAGGACGACATAGTCATAGACGTCGCCGTCCGCCGCCAGAGTGTCGAGCGCGTGCAGGATGAAGCCCAGGCTTGGGGCGGTGTCAGAGGCCAGTTCGGCGGGTCTGAGGAAAGGCGCGTCGGCGCCGTGGGCCACGGCCGTGTCGGCGAAGCCCTGGTCGTCTGTCGAGATGATCACTCGGTCGACATGGACCGAGGCCCGCGCCGCCGCGATCGGCCAGGCCAGCAGGGGTTTGCCCGCCAGCGGACGAATGTTCTTCAGCGGCAGGCCCTTGGAGCCTTTGCGCGCCGGAACGATGGCCAGGACCCGCTTGCCGTCGATCATGGGCGGCCCGCTGCGTCGGCGATGATGTCGGGCGCCTTGACGAAGGGTGCGCGGGCTCTCTGGATCGAGCGGTCCACCACCTTGTGGGCGAAGAACAGGCTCCTGGGATAGTTCAGGCCGTGGGCCACCTGGCTGGCGCGGATCTCGTCGTTCTGGCGCATGATGCTGGCGGTTGAGCCGCCAGTGGCGCCGCCCGAACGCATCCGCACCCAGATTTCCGGCAAATAGACCGACTTCACCCGCGCCACATAGAAGGTCCGCAGCAGGAAGTCATAGTCGGCCGCCAGACGATAGGCGGTGTCGAACACCCCGACCTTGTCATAGACGGAGCGGCGCAGGAATACGGTCGGGTGGGCCGGGATGAAGCCGCGGCGCAGGTTCTCGACGGTGGCGGGACGCGACTTCCAGTGCCGCTCGATCTTGCCGGTGTTCTTTGGATCGACATAGACCAGATCGGCGTGGACCGCCTCGACCGAAGGATCCTCGAACGCCTGCATCACCCGCTCCAGAACGTCGTGCGCGCAATAGTAGTCGTCGGAGTTGATGAAGCCGATCACATCGCCGGTCGCTCGTGACAGGCCCTTGTTATAGGCGTCGTAGATGCCCTTGTCGGGCTCGGACACCGCCGAGGTGACGCGGGCGCCCTCGGCGGCGACGATCGCCATCGTCTCGTCCTTGGAGCCGCCGTCGACGACCAGATATTCAAAGTCAGACAGGGTTTGGGCGTTCACCGAATGCAGGGTGTCGGCGATGGTTTTGGCGCTGTTCCAGCAGGCGGTGATCAGGGAAAGCTTGGTCATGGTCAGGGTCTCGCGGAGGCCAGCGGCGGCGCCGCGCGGTCCTTGTCGGACAGGATCACGCTCTCCACGCCCAAGAGGGCGGGCAGGCGGTCGGCGATGGACCAAGCCTGTTCGGACGCTTCGTCATAGCCGCCGTCGCAGGCGTATTCGAACATCGTGTTTTCCAGCGCATAGAAGCCGTGGGCGTATTGAGCATCGATCCGCACCCAGCCGTCCTGGGGCGTCAGTGTCGCGGTCTTCAGTTCCAGCGCCGGATCGTTCACGTCCACCACCACATCGACGATGGCCCCGGAGACGACGCGGATCACCTTGGTCTGGGCCGTGGGGGCCATCTGGACATGCAGACCCCGGAACACGCCCTTCTTGGAGAAGGAGCGTTTCAGCACCATGGCCTCGCTTTCATACAGCACTTCCAGCCAGCCGCGCTCGTCCTCGCGCCGGCGGGTGGTCTGGTCCAGTCGGACGAAGGGCTCCACGCGCGTCAGCTCCAGTCGGCGTTCTTGATCAGGACGGCCTTGCGGGCGGCCAGAAGGTCGGCCTCCATCATCTCGTCGACCATGTCCTCGAAGGTGATCTCCGGCTCCCAGCCCAACTTGGCCTTGGCCTTGGCCGGGTTGCCCAACAGGGTCTCGACCTCAGTCGGACGGAAGTAGCGGGGGTCGACACGCACGATGGTCGCGCCTTGCTTGATGGCGGGGCAACGCGTGGCGGCATGGGCCGGATCGACGCTGTCGACGATGCCGATCTCGTCCACGCCCTGGCCTTCCCAGCGCAGGGTGACGCCGATGCGGGCGGCCGAGACCTCGACGAACTGGCGCACGCTGTATTGCTTGCCGGTGGCGATGACGAAGTCTTCGGGCTCATCCTGCTGCAGCATCAGCCACTGCATGCGGACATAGTCCTTGGCGTGGCCCCAGTCGCGCAGGGCGTCCATGTTTCCGAGGTAGAGGCAGTCGCTCAGCCCCTGGGCGATCTCGCCCAGGCCGCGGGTGATCTTGCGGGTGACGAAGGTTTCGCCGCGCCGCTCGCTCTCGTGGTTGAACAATATGCCGTTGCAGGCGAAAATTCCGTAAGCTTCGCGGTAGTTCACGCACATCCAGTAGGCGAACATCTTGGAAACCGCATAAGGGCTGCGCGGATAGAAGGGGGTGGTCTCCGACTGGATCGGCTCCTGCACCAGGCCATACAGTTCCGAGGTCGATGCCTGATAGAATTTGGTCTTCTTTTCGAGGCCCAGCAGGCGGATCGCCTCCAGCAGCCGAAGCGTGCCCAGGGCGTCGACGTCGGCGGTGTATTCCGGCGTCTCGAAGCTGACGGCGACGTGGCTCTGGGCGCCCAGGTTGTAGATCTCGTCCGGCTGGACCTCCTGAATGATGCGCACCAGGTTGGAGGTGTCGGTCAGGTCGCCGAAATGCATCTGAAAGCGGACATCGCCTTCGTGCAGGTCTTGATAGATATGGTCGACACGGTCTGTGTTGAACAGCGACGAGCGGCGCTTGATGCCGTGCACGTCATAGCCCTTTTCAAGCAGAAATTCAGCGAGGTATGAGCCGTCCTGGCCGGTGACTCCGGTGATCAGCGCGGTCTTCTTGGTCATGAAGTCTTCCAGGGAGAGAACAGGGCGGGCACGAGACAGGCGGAACGCAGGTCAAGGTCGGCGACACAGATGGTCGCGCCCGAACGCACGCTTTTGAATGGCGACGCCCTCCGGCCCGCAGGCCCACGACCGCCAATCGAGGGCCTGTTTAGGCAAGAACTGTGTCAAACGCCAGAAGGCCGCCGCCAAAGGTTGGCGCTCAGCCCGCCCGGTTTTTGACCAGGTCGTCCACCACCGAAGGGTCGGCCAGGGTGGAGGTGTCGCCAAGGGAACCGATCTCGTTTTCGGCGATCTTGCGCAGGATGCGCCGCATGATCTTGCCCGAGCGGGTCTTGGGCAGGCCCGGCGCCCATTGCAGCACGTCGGGCGCCGCGATGGGGCCGATCTCCTTCCTCACATGGGCGATCAGGGCGGCCTTCAGCGCATCGCTGGCCTCGACCCCGGCGTTCAGGGTGACATAGGCGTAGATGCCCTGGCCCTTGATGTCGTGAGGGAAGCCGACGACCGCCGCCTCGGCCACGTCGTCGTGCAGCACCAGGGCGCTCTCGACCTCGGCCGTGCCCATGCGGTGGCCAGAGACATTGATCACGTCATCGACGCGGCCGGTGATCCAGTAATAGCCGTCCTCATCGCGGCGGCAGCCGTCGCCGGTGAAATACCGGCCCGGATAGGTCGAGAAATAGGTGTCGAAGAAGCGCTGGGGGTCGCCCCAGACGCTGCGCATCTGGCCCGGCCAGCTGTCGGTGATGCACAGATTGCCCTCGGTCGCGCCTTCCAGAACGCCGCCCTCTGCGTCCACGATCTGCAGCTCGACGCCGGGCAGGGGCTTGGTCGCCGAGCCGGGCTTGAGGTCGGTGGCGCCGGGCAGGGGCGAGACCAGAATCCCCCCCGTCTCGGTCTGCCACCAGGTGTCGACGATGGGGCAGCGGCCCTCGCCGACCACCTCATGATACCAGCGCCAGGCTTCCGGATTGATCGGCTCGCCGACGCTGCCCAGCAGGCGCAGGGATTTGCGGCTGGTGGCCTGCACCGGTCCGTCGCCTTCGCGCATCAAGGCCCGCAGCGCGGTGGGGGCGGTGTAGAAGATCTCCACCTTGTGCTTGTCGATCACCTGCCAGAAGCGGCTGGCGTCGGGCCAGGAGGGGATGCCCTCGAACAGCAAGGTGGTGCCTCCGTTGGCCAGCGGCCCATAGACGCAATAGGAGTGGCCGGTGACCCAGCCCACGTCGGCGGTGCACCAGAACACCTCGCCGGGTCGATAGTCGAACACCAGTTCATGCGTCCACGCCGCCCAGAATAGATAGCCGCCCGTGGTGTGCAGCACCCCCTTGGGCTTTCCGGTCGAGCCTGAGGTGTAGAGGATGAACAGCGGGTCCTCGGCGTTCATAGGCTCGCACGGACAGTCATCCGACACCGTGGCGCGGGCGTCCTGATACAGGATGTCACGGCCTTCGGTCATGGCGACCTCGGCCTCGGTGTGGGCGATGACCAGGACGCGGTCGACGGATACCTTCTCCAGCGCCTGATCGACGTTGGCCTTCAGCGGCACGGTGCGCCCGCCGCGCCGGCCTTCGTCGGCGGTGATGACATAGCGCGAGCCGCAGTCCTCGATCCGCCCGGCGATGCTGTCGGGCGAGAAGCCGCCGAAGACGACGGAGTGGACCGCGCCGATGCGGACGCAGGCCAGCATGGCCACCGCCGCCATCGGAACCATCGGCAGATACAGGGTGACGCGGTCACCCTTCACCACCCCCATCCCCTTCAGCACATTGGCCATGCGGCAGACTTCGCCGTGAAGTTCGCGGTAGCTGATGCGGCCCGACAGATTGGGATCGTCGCCTTCCCAGATGATCGCCGTCTGGTCGCCCCGCGTCTCCAGATGCCGGTCCAGACAGTTCCAGGCGACGTTCAACACCCCGTCGGCGAACCAGCGGATGCGGAAATCCTCTCGGTTGAACGACACATCCTTGATCACCGTCGGCGGCGTCATCCAGTCCAGCCGCCCGGCCGCCTGACCCCAGAAGGCGTCGGGCGTCTGGCGCGCCGCGAGACGGGCGGCCTCATAGCCGGCCTTGTCCATATGCGCCCGGGTGGCCCAGTCGGCGGGGACGGGATAGGTGTCGGGGTGGCTCATGGGAAAGGCTCCGGTCAGGCTCAGCAGCCCCAGCGAACATCATGGCGCGTTCCAGGTCCATCCCGCACGTCAAGCGATGGCCGTCGATCCCACCGCGACCACGACACTGTGATCAGCGATAATCTTTTTGCAGCGCAAAGCTCTATATGCTGCTCTGCCGCACTGATGGCCGCCCCGGCGGTCGCCGCCCAGGATACGCATGCTCTATTCGCTTCATGAGTTCGCCTACGCTTCGGCCGCTCCGTTCCGCCTGGGGGCCCGCATGGCCCGCGATTTCTGGTCCTCGCCGCTGAATCCCGGCGCCGACACCGCCATCGGCCGCACCGCCTACGCTTCGGCCGAGCTGTTCGAGAGCGTCACGCGCCGCTACGGCAAGCCCGGCTGGGGTCTGGATGTGATCAACGTCGGGGAGCGCACAGTGCGCACGACCGAACAGGTGGTCTGGTCCTCGCCCTGGTGCCGACTGGTGCGGTTCGCCCGCAACATCGGCGATCTGAAGCGGGCTGGAAAGCCGGTGGCGGCGCCGTCGGTGCTGATTGTGGCCCCGCTGTCGGGCCACTACGCCACCCTGCTGCGCGGCACGGTCGAGGGCTTCCTTCAGGACCACGACGTCTATGTCACCGACTGGACCAACGCCCGCCAGGTTCCGATGCTGGAGGGTCGGTTCGACTTTTCCGACTACATCGACCACGTCCGCACGATGCTGGCCCAGATCGGGCCGCGCGCCCATGTGGTCGGCGTCTGTCAGCCCGGCCCGCCGGTTCTGGCCTCCTGCGCCCTGATGGCCGAGGACAATGATCCCAACCGTCCGGCGTCGATGACCTTCATGGGCTCGCCCATCGATGCGCGCCTGTCGCCGACCGTGACCAATGAACTGGCCGAGGAAAAACCCTTCGCCTGGTTCGAATCCAACATGATCCACACCGTGCCCTGGCCCTATCCGGGGTTCGGGCGGCGGGTCTATCCGGGCTTCGTCCAGCTCTACAGCTTCATGTCGATGAATGAGGACAAGCACATCGACGCCCACCGCCGCTACTTCCAGGACCTGGTCGCGGGCGACGGCGACGGGGTCGAGAAACACGAGGAATTCTACGACGAATATCTGTCGGTTCTGGATCTGACCGAGGAATTCTACCTCCAGACCATCGACATCGTCTTCCAGCAGCATCTGCTGCCGCGCGGCCTGCTGGAGCACCACGGGCGCAAGGTCGATCTGACGAAGATCACGGACATCGCCCTGATGACGGTTGAAGGCGCCAAGGACGACATCTCCGGCGTCGGCCAGACGCAGGCCGCACACGGCCTGTGTTCAAGCCTGCCTGAGGGGCTGCGGACCCTCTATGTGCATCCCGACGTCGGCCATTACGGCGTCTTCAACGGGCGTCGGTTCCGCGACGACATCTATCCGCGCGTCCGCGACTTCATCGCGGCTCATGAGGTCGCTGGTGCGGTATCGGAACGGCCAGCGGCTGCCGCCTGAGGGGCCTGACGGCCTCGGCGTCCCGGCCCGGCTTGTCGTCAACGCCCGCGCCCGTCGGCTGTCGATCCGCGTCGATGGGCGCAACGGCGAGGTGGTTCTGACGGCGCCCAGCGAGCGCAAGCTGGGCGAGGTCGTGGCCTTCGCCCGCACCCGCACGGCGTGGATACAGGAACGTCTGGCCGAGCGTCGGCCGGGAACCCCGATCGCGCCGGGCGCGGTGCTGCCCCTGTTCGATCAGCCGGTGCGTCTGGTCGCGGTTCCGGGCGCCGCCGCCGCTCGCTTGAAGGCGGACGAGGACGGCGCGGTCATCCTGTCCGGCGGCGAGGGCGAAGCCTTCGCGCGCCGGGTGCAGAATCTGCTGCGTCGTCTGGCGCGCGAGCGGTTGCAGGCCCGGACGGACCATCATCTGAAATCGCTGGGCCAGGCGCCGGTGACGGTGTCGATCAACGATCCCAAGTCGCGCTGGGGTTCATGCAGTCCGCACAACCGCAGCATCCGCTACAGCTGGCGCGTGGTCATGGCCCCGCCCGAGGTGCTGGACTATCTGGCCGCCCATGAGGTGGCGCATCTGGTCCACGCCGACCACAGCCCGGCCTATTGGTCTGTGGTCCACGGCCTGATCGGCGACCACCGCCCCTTCCGCCGCTGGCTGAAGGAGCACGGCGCAGCCCTGCACGCGGTGGGGCGGTAAGCGGCCAGTACCTTCGTAAATACCGCGCCTTGCCTAGGAAATTCGTCCGAACTTATCGATCTGGCTTTCGACGTACGCCTCCAGATCAGGATGCCGTTTGAATACGGCCTCCGTTATTTTCCCGATTTCCCCGATCGTTGCACCAGCCTGCAGCTTGATGGCTCTGCCCTCTGCGTCAGGTGCAAATTCCTGAACCATGACGCCGATCTCTCCCAACTCGCGGGATGCTCTGTAGCAGGCGTTCAAAATCAGGATCGCGAATTCCCTGTCCATTCGATCGGGTCCTTTAAAAGAACAGCGGCTCGCTCTTGCGGTCGGGAGCGGGCGCCGCGGGCCGGGCCTGCGGCGTGTCGCGCGGGGCCGAGGGCTGCGGCGCGGTCGGGCGCACCACCGGGGTGTCGGGACGGCGGCCGTTGGGATCGGACGACATCACGCGCGGCGCAGGCGTCGGCTCGGGTTCGCCATACAGGTCGGCGTCAGCCTGGGCGGGCGGGTTGTCGCCGTAAGGGTCGCCGATCTGGCCCAGCATGGCGCCGATCGGGCTGGGCGGCTGCCAGCCTTCGGGCATGGCCGGGCCGCTGGGGATGGCCGGGGCGTTGAGGCGGGGCAGGGCCGCCTCCATGAAGCCGCGCCAGATGGCGGCGGGGGCCGAGCCGCCGGTGACGCCGCGCATGGCGGTGTTGTCGTCCTTGCCGACCCAGACGGCGGTGACGAAGCCGCCGGTGTAGCCCACGAACCAGGCGTCCTTGTAGTCCGAGGTGGTGCCTGTCTTGCCCGCGATGTCACGCCCGGCGATGGCCGCGGACCGGCCCGAACCGGAGGTGATGACGCCGCGCAGCATCTGGTTCTGATAGTAGAGGAAGGGGTTGGAGATGGCCTGAACCGGGGCCCCGGCCCGGGCGTCGCGCTGATAGATGACGCGGCCTTGCGGGGTGCGGATGCGGCTGATGCCATAGGCGTTGACCCGGCGTCCGCCGTTGGCGAAGGCGTCATAGGCTTGGGCCATTTCGACAGGCGAGACCTCGACAGCGCCCAGCGCCATGGCGGGCTCAAGCCCGATGCGGCTGGTGATGCCCAGACGGCGTGCGGTGCGGGCGACGTTGTCGCGTCCGACGCGGTCGGCGACGCTGGCGGCCACGGTGTTGGTCGACTGGGCCACGGCGTTGGCCAGGGTGGTCTCGCCGATGAAGTTGCCGGAGTAGTTGCGCGGCGACCAGTTGCCGATCTGGATCGGTTGATCGACCACCCGCGTCTCGGGCGTGTAGCCGGCCTCAAGCGCGGTCAGATAGACGAAGGGCTTCCACGCCGAGCCCGCCTGACGGCGCGCGTCGGTGGCGCGGTTGAACTGGCTGTCGGCGTAGGAGGCGCCGCCGATCATGGCCCGCACCCGTCCGTCGCCGTCCAACGCCACCAGAGCCGCCTGTTCGACCCCGCGCGAGGCGTCGCGGTCCAGGATGCGGCGCACGGCCCGTTCGGCCGAAGTCTGCAAGGTCAGGTCCAGTGTCGTTTCGACCACCAGATCTTCGGTCGGCTCGCCGACCAGGCCGCGGATCTGCTTGTCCAGCCAGTCGACGAAATACTGGGCGTGTTGTGTCGCCAGTGTGCGTGAGACGCGCACGGGCGTGGCGGCGGCTTGGGCGCGCTGGGCGTCGGTGATGACCCCGGCCTCGACCATTTCATTCAGCACCACGGTGGCGCGCGCGCCGGCTCGTTCGCTCTCGGACACAGGCGAATAGCGCGACGGCGCCTTCAGCAGACCCGCCAGAAGCGCGGCTTCGCCGACGGTCAAATCCTTGGCCGACTTGTCGAAATAGCGTTGCGACGCCGCCTCGATGCCGTAGGCGCCGGCGCCGAAATAGACCCGGTTCAGGTAGAGGGCGAGGATCTCCTTCTTGGAGAATTTCATCTCCAGCCAGACGGCCAGCATCAGCTCCTGGACCTTGCGCTTCATATTCTGGTCGGGGCTGAGGAACAGGTTCTTGGCCAACTGCTGGGTCAGGGTCGAACCGCCCTGGACCACGCGTCCGGCGCGCATGTTGGCGACCATGGCCCGGCTCATGCCGATGGGGTCGAAGCCGGGGTGGTTGTAGAAGCGCCGGTCCTCGATGGCCACGAAGGCGGCGGGCACATAGTCGGGCAGGCTGTCCAGATCGGCGGGCGGCGCCATCTGCGTGCCGCGCACCGCGATCAGGGCGCCGTTGCGGTCCAGATAGGTGATCGAGGGCTGGCGATCGACATTATAGAGGCTGTCGGTGCTGGGCAGGTCGCGGGCGAACACCGCGAAAAAGACGACCATGAAGATCAGCAGCCAGACGGCCAGAACCGCGCACCAGTAGAACAGCCGTTTCCAGCCGCTGCGCTTGGGTTTGCCGTTTCCGGGACCACCCTTGCCGCCGCCTTTGGAGCTGCCGCCCTCGCCGGGCCGGGGCGCATTGCGGCGCCCGCCGGGGACCGGGCCGGAGCCCTGTTCATATGTCGTGCCGGGACCCGCCATCAAAACCTCATCAAGCCAATGCCCGGTCTTACCCGGTTGCGCGCCTTGCGGAAACGCCGCCGTTTGCAGCTGTCACGTTTGAAGGGGCTTTCCGCCCAAACCATGTCTTCGCCCGCCTATTGGAGGCCCATCTATTGGATGCCCGTCTACTGAAGGAAGGCGTTCACTTCGCTGAGGAACCGGGCGGGCTGATCCAGCATGATGAAGTGGGCGCTGTCGTCGATCCGTTTCAGCGTCACGCCCGGCAGGTTGGCGAAGGAGGCGGCGTAGATGCCGTCCGTCATCTCGGGCGTCATGCCGGGGCGGTCAAAGGCGATGTAGAGCACCTCGGTCGGGGCGGTGATGCGGGCCAGTTCGGGCCTCAGGTCGGTGGTGATCAGTTCGCGCATGGCCGAGGCGGCGACGTTCGGATCGGTGGTCAAGGCGTCCTGGATCGGACCGGCGCGTGCGGCCTCGGTGTTGATCATGCCGTTGATGCTGCCGGTCGCCGAGGCGGCCCAGGTCTCCTGATTGCGCATGCCCTCGGCGATGGCGTCCGCCACCGGTGCGACGCTTTGCGGCGTGGCCGCGCCGCCGCCGAACATCACGCCCATGAAGGGGATCATGTCGACCACCATCAGCTTGCCGACCAGATTGGGATGGCGCGCCGCCAGCATCATGCCGATGGAGCCGCCCATGGAGTGGCCGATGACGACCGGCTTATCCAGGTGCTGTTGACGGATGTAGCGGGCCAGGTCGGCGGCGACCGGCGTGGCGACCCAGCCGGTGGCGTTGGCTTCGGCCAGAGCGCCGGCGAAGCCCTGAACATGGATGCGGTGAATGCGGTAGCGGTCCTTCAGCGCGTCGGTCAGACCGTCCCAGACCTCGGGCGACGATGACAGGCCGGGGATCAGAATGATGTCGCCGATGGGGTTTTCCGGTCCATCGACCCGCACATGGAAACGTCCGGACTGGAAGTCGGCGTGCTGGTGATCGGCGTGGGCTGCGGGCGGCGTGGCCGGAGCGGCGTCCTGCGCCAGTGCGGGGGCGGCGCAGAGCAGGGTGGCGATGCCGGTGAGGGCCAGGGCTGCAGTCTTCATGACGTGTTCCAATAGGCGTTGAGCGCCGTAATCTTCGATCTGGCCACCACAGAGGGCGAAGCGGTGCGGTCGGTCAAGACTTCATGGCCCGGTCCCGCTAAACTGTGTTCATGAACCCTGTTGAGACTGCTCCGACCGCCCCCTCCGCCAAGCCTGAAGCCAAGGCCCCGCCGACCGCGTTCGGCAAGGGGTTCGTGCTCGACACCTGGTATTTCGCCGCCCTGTCGCGCGATGTGGCTCCGGGGGCGATGGCGCGCCATGAACTGGTCGGAGAGCCGGTGCTGATCGGTCGGACCCGGGCAGGCGCGGCCTACGCCATGCGCGACATCTGTCCGCACCGCGCCGCCCCCTTGTCAGCGGGCAAGATGGTTGAAAAGCCGGGCGAGGGCGAGACCATCGAATGCTGCTATCACGGCTGGCGCTTCCGGCCGGACGGCGTCTGTGCGGCCATTCCTTCGTTGGTCGAGGACCAGGCTTATGACCCGGCCATGATCCGGGTGCGTTCATACCCGGTGCGTGAGAGCCAGGGCATGGTCTTCGTCTGGCTGTCGTCCGATCCGCGCGACGCGGGCGAGCCGGACCATGAGCCGCCGGTGTTCCCCGGCGTGGTCGGCGGCGACGCCAAACTGGTCGAGGGAATGGATTTCGACAGCCACATCGACCACGCCGTTGTCGGCCTGATGGACCCGGCGCATGGCCCCTACGTCCACCAGCAATGGTGGTGGCGCTCGGAACATTCCATGCATGAGAAGGCCAAGGTCTTTGAGCCGCGCGAGCTGGGCTTCGCCATGGTGCGCCACGCCCCCTCGTCGAACAGCCGCGCCTATCGGCTTCTGGGCGGGGCGCCGGCGACGGAGATCAGCTTCCGCCTGCCGGGCTATCGCTGGGAGCATATCCAGGTCGGGACGAAACAGGTCCTGGCCCTGACCTGTCTGACGCCGGTGACGGAGACGAAGACCCGGATCACCCAGATCTTCTGGTCCGACCATTGGGTGTTCAACATCGCCAAACCCTTCCTGAGGCTGGGCGTGACGGCCTTCCTGAAACAGGACGGCGGCATGGTGAACCTGCAGAACGAAGGGCTGCGCTACGACCCGGCCCTGATCTGGATCGACGACGCCGACAAACAGGCCAAATGGTATCAGCAGCTCAAGCGCGAATGGACCAAGAGCCGCGCCGAGGCGCGACCCTTCGTCAATCCGGTCAAGGCGGCGACCCTGCGCTGGAAGAGCTGAGGCTCTTTCCGCTGTCGTCCTACTGACGCGACAGCTGGCTGGACAGGATCAGGTCGATCTGTTTGCGCGTGTGCGGGGTCAGTTGCTCGATGGTCCAGCCGTCATAGGCGGCGTAGCGGAAGTTCGAGATGTAGGTGTCCCACAGGGTGCGGCCCAGCAGCATCAGATCGACATCCTGATGCAACTCTCCGCTGCGGATGCCGTCCTGAAGCACGCCGATGATGACTTCGACCAGGGGGCGGACCAGTTCACGCTGGCGCGTGTCATTGGCTTGGGGCTGGAACCAGGAACGGGCGATCACCGCCTGCATCAGCGGCAGATACTCGAGTGTGCGATGGTAGCCGGCGGTCATGGCGCCCGCCAGGCGGTCGCGCACCTGTCCGTCGGCGCCTGCGCCGTTGCGGAAATCGGTGAGCATATTGGCCATGTCTTCGATCTGGACGGCTTCGAACAGTTCGTTCTTGTCCTGGAAGTTGGCGAAGACGGCGCCAGTCGACATGCCGGCGCCCTTGGCGATGTCGCGGATGGTGGCGGCGTCATAGCCTCTTTCGGCGAACAGGCCGCGTGCGGCGTCGAGCACCTTCTGGCGCGTGCGGACCTTGGCCGCCTGACGGCGGTTCATGCGAGGCGCATCGGCTTCGAGGGTGGTCGTCTGGGAATTGGACAAGGAGGAAACTCGCATCAAACGGTTACTCGACAAGACGACAATCGGCCGTCGTGGGAACTGCTCACCGGAGGTGGGACGATCGCCATGCCGGTCGCATGGACGCGAGACGATCTATCCAGACAGCAGGGCTGTTGAACACCGAACGATGACCAAAATGGGGTGCGTAGATTAACAGGGTTCAGATCAACTGGGGAGAAGTGGCGCAACACGGTTAAGCTTGGCGGCCGGACCTGAGCGCCCGCGACCGTCGCGGCTGGCCGCCGCCATCCGGCATGGCGGCCTGAAACAGGCGACGGTACTGGTCGCGTCGCTCGTGAATCGAGGCCAGAACCAACCCCATCGGCACGCCCAGGTCGACCAGGGTGTTCTCGGCCAGCTGCAGGCTGGCTTCGGTGGTTTCGGGCACGGCGTCGGTGACGCCCAGCCGGTACAGGCGTTCGGCGTGGCGGTCGTCGCGGGCGCGGGCGATCAGAACCAGATCGGGCCGCAGGGCGCGGGCGGTCGTGACCACTTCATCCACCTTGCTGGGCGCATCCATGGTCACGACGACGGCGCGCGCCGAGGCCACGCCGCACAGATGCAGCATGTCGGCGCGACCGGCGTCGCCGTAGACGACATTGGAGCCCTCGGCCCGCCCCTTGGCCACTGTGGCGGCGTTGGCGTCGATGGCCAGGAAGGGCTGGCCATGTTCGGTCAGCATTTCGCCCACCAGCCGACCGACCCGTCCGAAGCCGACGATCAACACCTGGTTTGGAGCCTGTTCCGGCGACAGGGCCTCGGGCGGCAGGTCCGGTTGCGCGTCCTGCGCCTTGCGGATCAGACGGCTGGCGATCAGGGCCATCAGCGGCACGGTGAAGATGCTGATGGTCGCGGCCAGAAGCGCCGTCTGCGTGAAGCCGGGCGAGCCGATCCCCTCGACCACCCCGGCGCCCAGGATGACGAAGGCGAACTCCCCCGCCGGACCCAGCACCATGGCGGTCTCCAAAGCCGTGCGGTTGTTCAGACCCCAGGCGCGGGCGGCGATGAAGATCAGCACCGCCTTGATCAGGATCAGCGCGGCGGCGAGGCCGAACACCATCAGGGGATGGGCGGCCACGGCGTCGAGGTCCAGACCGATGCCGACGCCGACGAAGAAGACCCCCAGCAGCAGGCCCTTGAACGGCTCGATCGACAGTTCGACCTCGCGGCGGAATTCGGTCTCGGCCAGCAGCAGGCCGGCGACCAGCGCGCCAAGGCTCATCGACAGGCCCGCCGCCTGGGCCGCCAGACCCGCGCCGACCACGACCAATAGGCTGGCGGCGACGAACATTTCCTGGCCCTGACCCTTGGCGCGGGCGCGGGCCACCGAACGGAACATGGGACGCAGCACCAATCGGCCCAAGCCGATCAGCAACGCCAGACCAAGGGCGGCCGGTATCAGGGTGAACAGGGCCGGGCCCAAGGTGACCGGATCGAAGTCGGCTCCGGTCGAGGACGCCGCCTGGGCCAGGGCGGCCAGGACCGTGACCGTGATAAGAATGGGGGCGACGGCCAAGTCCTGGGCCAGAAGAACAGCGAAGGCGGCGCGGCCCGAGGCCAGCTTCAGCCGCCCTCGCTCGGCCATCACCGGCATGACGACGGCGGTTGATGACAGGGCCAGCCCCATGCCCAGCACGGCCGAGGCCACGAGCGACTGCCCCATCAGGATGAACAACAGTGTCAGCGCGACGGTGCAGGCGACGACCTGAGTCAGACCCAGGCCGAACACCAGTCTGCGCATGGCCTTGAGCCGCTCCCACGACAGCTCCAGCCCGATCATGAACAACAGGAAGGCGACGCCCAGCTCGGACAGGGACCGGATCTGACCCGCGTCGGAAATGGTCAGCCAGCTCAGCCAGGGCAGGGTGTCGGCGAAGCGCGCCAGCCCGTCGGGCCCCAGCAGCACGCCTGCGGCGAGGAAGCCCAGCACCGGGCTGACCTTGAAACGGTTGAACAGGGGGACGGCCACGCCCGCCGCCGCCAGGAAGACGACGAGGTCCTTGTATTCGCCAGCGCCGCCATGCCCCGCCATCTGTCCTCCTGAATCTCCCGCAAAACAGCGTAAGAGCAGGACTTTTGATGCGGCAAGACCTTCTCGACGCGCCAGAAGAAAAACATCGTCGCCGCATCGACGGTCGCATGTTCATTTTCGGCGGTGGTTTTCGTCAGGCTTCAGCCTGAAGGCTGAAACGACGAGGGAAGCGGCTTTCCGTCGCTACATGACAAAAAATTCAGACTACGGGCCATTTCGCGGGCGTAGGGTCCGCGCCGTCGTTCCCGAACGGGACAGCTTAGGTGGGAAACCTGATGAAAAAACTGCTTCTCGGCGTCGCTGTCAGCGCGCTTCTTCTGCCCGGGGCACCGGCCGTGGCCCAATCTTTCGGAGGGGCTTTCAGCGGCGAGGGTCATGACCACGCTTGCATCGACGAAGCCTGCACCGTGTTCGAACTGTTCCAAGCGCCCGCCGACGGCGCGACCGTCCAGGGCTATCAGGGCGTCGTCGCCCCGAAATACGGAACCTGGGGTTTCGATCTTGCGGCGCGCGACACCTCGGTCAATCCGGGCGACAACTTCTTCCGCTACGCCAACGGCACGGCGCTGGACAATCTGCAGATTCCGTCGGACCGCACCTCCTACGGCTCGTTCAACCTGCTGCGCGAACTGTCGGACAACCGCGTCAAGGCGATGATCGACGGCCTGGTGGCCCGCACCGATCTGACCGCCGGTTCGGATGAGCAGAAGATCGCCGACGCCTACCGTTCCTATATGGACACCGCCCGGATCGAGGCGCTGGACGCCCAGCCGCTGCAGCCCTACCTGGCCGCGATCCGCGCCGCCAATACGCATGATCTGGCCGCCGTCTACATGGGCCAGACCCAGGGCCGCATCGGCGGCTCCATCTTCGGCACCGGCATCACCATCGATCAGAAGTCGCCGACCCGCTACGCCGTCTCGACCGGCCAGAGCGGCCTGGGCCTGCCCAACCGCGACTATTATCTGGAACAGCGCTGGGCCGAGAAGAAGGTTCTGTATCAGGCCTATGTCGCCCGCATGCTGGAGATGATCGGCTGGGAGAACCCCGCCGAGAGCGCCGCCGCCGTCGTCGCCTTCGAGACCCGCATCGCCGAGGCCCACTGGACCCCGATCCAGAACCGCAACCGCGACGAGACCTACAACGAATACACCATCGCCCAGCTGGCGTCGGAGGCCCCCGGCTTCCCGTGGCAGGACTATTACAACGCTGTCGGCGTCGGCGGCGTGCCGCGCCTGATCGTCCGTCAGGACACGGCCATGCCCAGGATCGCGGCCATCTACGCCGAGACGCCGATCGAGGTCATCCAGGCATGGCAGGCGTTCCAGACCACTGACCAGGCCGCCGGCCGTCTGTCGGACCGCTTCGCAGACGCCCAGTGGGAGTTCCGGTCACGCGATCTGCAAGGCCAGCCCATGCAGCGCCCCCGCGACAAGCGCGGCATCAGCTTCGCCGAAGGCATGCTGGGCGAAGCTGTCGGCCGTCAGTATGTGGCCGAATACTTCCCCGCCGAGTCCAAGGCCAAGATGGAGGAGCTGGTCGCCAACCTGCGCCTCGCCCTGGCTGCACGCATCGAGAACTATGACTGGATGAGCGCCGAGACCCGCGCGGCGGCCGAGGAGAAGCTGAACAAGTTCACCGTCAAGATCGGCTATCCGAACAAATGGCGTGACTATTCGGCCCTGGAGATCCGCCCTGACGACCTGTTCGGCAACGGCGAGCGCGCGGGCTTGTTCCGCTGGAACTATCAGCTGAACCGCCTGAACGATCCGGTCGACAAGGACGAGTGGGGCATGACGCCTCAGACGGTGAACGCCTACTACAACTCGGCCAACAACGAGATCGTCTTCCCGGCCGCCATCCTTCAGCCGCCCTTCTTCGATCCCGACGCTGACCCGGCCGTCAACTACGGCGGCATCGGCGGCGTCATCGGCCACGAGATCGGCCACGGCTTCGACGACCAGGGCTCCAAGTCCGACGGCGACGGCGTTCTGCGCAACTGGTGGACGCCGCAGGACAAGGCCAACTTCGACGGTCTGACGACGCGCCTCGGCGCCCAGTATGACCAGTACGAGCCGCTGCCGGGCGTCCGCGTTCAGGGCGGTCTGACCATGGGCGAGAACATCGGCGACGCCGCCGGCGTGGCCGTGGGTCTGGACGCCTACCACCTGTCGCTGAACGGCCGGCCTTCGCCGGTTCTGGACGGCACGACCGGCGACCAGCGCTTCTTCTTCGGCTGGGCCCAGGTCTGGCAGTCGAAATACCGCGACGACGCCATCCGCCAGCAGGTCGCCACCGACTCGCACAGCCCGGCGGAGTTCCGCGTCATCGGCCCGTTGCGCAACTCCGACGCCTGGTATCGCGCCTTCGACGTCCAGCCCGGCACGACCTACTATCTGACGCCGGAAGAGCGCGTGCGCATCTGGTAGGCGTCATGCGTTGAAGGGAATGAGGCCGGGGCGGAAACGCTCCGGCCTTTTTTCTTGGCTGGCGTGCGGACGTTGGTGGAGTGCGCTGAGCCTCAGGCGCAAAAAAGCCCGTTGCGGGGGATACATCGCAACGGGCTTCTTTCGCTCTCTAAGGAGCGGACGTTTCCTCCCCGAAACGCCTCCAGGAGCTGCTGCGGTTAAGCTGCGCTCCCGAGTAAGACGAAATGACGACAATTCGGTCGGCAAGTCAATGATCGGTCAGGCGATCTAACCGTTAAACGCGGGTTATCGATGATAACTCACGAATCTGTGCGGGATGCTGAAACAATGCGGCGGACGACCGCGACCAACTGGTCGCGCGGGGCCGAAACCTGGCCGGGACGTTCGGCCTTCCAGGCGTCGTTGTCGGCGACACCGGCGGCCAGAGCGCGGCCCGCGTCCAGATCCTTGATCGTCACCGTGCCCGCTGCGATTTCGTCGCCGCCCAAGATGACGGCGGCGGGCGAACCGCGCCGATCGGCGTATTTCATCTGCGCCTTCATGCCCGCCCGGCCCAGATAGACTTCGGCGGCGATCCCGGCGTTGCGCAGTTCCGACACGGCGTCGAGATAGTGCTGCATGTCGTCCTGCGAGAAGACGATCAGCACCACAGGACCGCGGATGGCGTCATCCTTGCGACCCGCCGCACGAAGCGCCGAAGTCAGGCGCGACACGCCGAAGGAGAAACCGGTCGCGGGCAGCCGCTCGCCGGTGAAGCGCGCGACCAGATCATCATAACGGCCGCCGCCGCCGATGGAGCCGAAGCGCACGGCCCGGCCCTTGTCGTCGGTGGTGTCGAGCAGAAGTTCGGCCTCGAACACGGCGCCGGTGTAATACTCCAGCCCGCGCACGATGGTCGGATCGAAGCGGACGGCGTCCTGGCCGACCTTCATGGCGTTCAGCGCGCTGTCGATGGCGGCCAGTTCGGCCAAAGCCTCTTCGCCCGCTGCGCCCAGACCCCCGGCGCGGGCCACGGCCTGAAGCGTTTCGGCCCGGCTCAGGCCCGCATCGCCCGCCGAGGCCAGGAAGGCTTCGATGGTCGAGGCCACGCCCAGAGGCAGTTGCGCGCCCTTGGTGTAGTCGCCGGACTCGTCCAGACGGCCCTCGCCCAGCAGGGCGGAAACGCCGTCCCAGCCCAGACGGTCGAATTTGTCGATGGCGCGCAGAGCCGTCAGCTTCTGCACCGGATCGGTGACGCCCCCCGCCTCGAACAGGCCGTCGAACAGTTTGCGGTTGGAGACGCGGATGACCGCCTGACCCTGGTCCAGACCCGCCGCCTGCAAGCCCTCGCAAGCCATGGCGATGATCTCGGCGTCGGCCTCGGGCCGGTCCGAACCGACGGTGTCGGCGTCGCACTGGACGAATTCGCGGAAGCGGCCGGGGCCGGGCTTCTCATTGCGCCACACCGGCCCGAAGGCGTAGCGGCGGAAGGGTTTGGGCAGGGTCTCCCACGATTGCGCCGCGAACCGGGCCAGCGGCGCGGTCAGATCGTAGCGCAGGGCCATCCACTGTTCGTCGTCGTCCTGAAGCGCGAACACGCCTTCATTGGGCCGGTCGGCGTCGGGCAGGAATTTCCCCAGCGCGTCGGCGTATTCAAAGGCGCCCGTGTCCAGCGGCTCGAAGCCCCAGCGCTCATAGACTTCGGACACCCGCCGCACCAGCAGGCGCTCCGCGATCAGGTCGCGGCCGCGGCGGTCGGCGAACCCGCGCGGATTGCGGGCTTCGGGACGGATGGGTTCGGTCTGGGGCGCGTCGGTCGTCATGCCGCGCGATTAAGCCATCGCGCGCTTGCGGGCAACGCTGGCGCAAGGATCAGCGGTCGTCGCCGCCCAGAACGCCCAGGCGGTCGCGCACCTCGGGCTGGGGCGAGAAGGCGACGAAGGCCACCCAGGCTCCGGCCCACAACGCATAACTGACGCCGACCATGGTGGCGATGGGCAGGCCGCCGACGCCGTAAATCAGCAGGGTGGTCTCTGTTGCGCCCGCCGCCTTGGCTACCCCGCCCGCCTCAAACCAGCCCATGACTGACATGGAGACCGCCCACACGGCCTGAATAGCGGCGGCCAGCAGGCCGCCGTAAAGAGCGAAGCGCCAGATGACGCCGAACCGGGTCGACGGGCGGCCGACGCGGCCCTGTTCGCGCTTCACCAGCCGCATGCCGACGGGCACAGCGATCAGGCCGATGATCAGCACGACTAGCCGCCAGTCCATCTCGGGTCCGGGCAGCCAGTTGTCCTTCTGCGGACGCCACAGTGCGGGGGTCAGAACCAGCGGCGGCCACAGCACGGCCAGGAGGCCCGCCAGAACGATGCGGTGCGGTTCACGCCGCCAGGCGACCCGGCGGTCGCCGGCCCAGGTCTCGGGCCTGGCCAGTTCGACGCTCATCGGGTCGGCGCCGGCGTCTCGCCGGAATAGTCATAGAAGCCGCGCCCGGACTTGCGTCCCAGCCAGCCGGCCTCGACATATTTCACCAGCAGGGGGCAGGGGCGGTATTTACTGTCGGCCAGACCATCGTGCAGCACCTGCATGATGGCCAGCACCACATCCAGGCCCATGAAGTCAGCCAGCTCCAGCGGCCCCATCGGATGGTTGGCCCCCAGCTTCAGCGCCTTGTCGATCGAGGTGACGTCGCCGACGCCCTCGTAAAGCACATAGATGGCCTCATTGATCATCGGCACCAGGATGCGGTTGACGATGAAGGCCGGGAAGTCCTCGGCGTTGGTCGTGGTCTTGCCCAGCGATTCTGCAAAGGCGACGGCCGCCTCATAGGTCTCGGCCGAAGTGGCGATGCCGCGCACGATCTCGACCAGCTTCATCACCGGCGCCGGCTTCATGAAGTGCAGGCCGATGAACCGCTCGGGCCGGTCGGTCGCCGCCGCCAGGCGGGTGATGGAGATGGAGGAGGTGTTGGAGGCCAGCAGCGTCTGCGGCCCCAGATGCGGGACCAGATCGGCCAGCAGCGCCTTCTTGATCGCCTCATCCTCGACCGCGACCTCGATGACCAGATCGGCACGGGCGGCTTCAGCCACGGCGGTGGTGATGGTGATGCGGGCCAGTGCGGCGTCGGCTTCGGCAGCGGTGCTCAAACCGCGCGCGACATGGCGGGCCAGACTGGCGGCCACGGAGGCGACGGCCGTCTGGGCCTGGGCGCCGGGCTCGGGCGCCGGATCATACAGGATGACGGAATAGCCGCCCATGGCCACGGCCTGGGCGATGCCTGCGCCCATCTGGCCGACGCCGATGACAGCGACTGATCTGATAGCGGTCATGTGGTCCGGAAAACTGGCGGGCGCGAAGCCCGAACGGTTTTCACCTTAGGACCCCTGCCGGACCGCGCAAGACCGGATATCGCAGTGCAGCGCGATCAACCGCCGTAGATCAGCCCGGCGATGGCGTTGTAGGAGGCGGGCAACAAGGCGCTCCTGACGCCCTGGATGACCAGAAGCGCAATGATCGGCGTGATGTCGATGCCGCCCAGCGGCGGGATGAAGCGACGAAACGGCGCCAGCAAGGGGCCGACCACGCTGTCCAGAAACCCGGCGAGCCCGGCGACGAACCGGTTGCGGTAGTTGATCACGTCGAAGGCGAACAGCCAGCTCAGTATGGCGTTGGCGATGATCGCCAGCACCAGCAGCCCCAGCAGGGAGTTGAGGATGAAGAACACGAAATTCAGAAGCCCTATGGCCATGTCCGTTCAAGACTCCCTTTGACTGACGACGGTCGCTTCTAGAGTGAAAACGCGCACGATGCGACCATTCCCGCTGCGCGATATCGTCCCTGCCGTTCAATAGGGCGGAGCATCTCAGCCGTGTTCCTGTTGACAGCCCGGCTCGCCCCCCCGTATGTCGCGCGCTCGCCTGCACCCTGAAAAGGGGCCGTAGCTCAGTTGGTAGAGCGCGTCGTTCGCAATGACGAGGTCAGGGGTTCGACTCCCCTCGGCTCCACCAGGCGGTTCCCGATTTTCTGCCAATACGCTGTTTTACAAGCTTGACTGTTACGCCTCGATTCAGCGAAGAGATGGCAAGGGCTGACTAACAGGTAAGGCTAGGAAACATAATATGAAAACAGCATTTGGAATGCTCGCTGCAGTTGCGGTGTTGTCGGTAGTGGCGCCGCAGTCGGCCATGGCGCAGGACTACAGCCGCACGCCCAACTATGGCTCGGTCCGCCTGAGCGCTGGCTTCACGCCGGACCCGTATCGCGTGTCGATCACGGCGGGCGGCTCCATCGACGCCTACACCGGCACGGACCTGCCCGCCGCCTGCGTCGGCAAGATCAGCAATGCGCCCGACTACCGCGTGACCTACAGCAACGCGGGCGGTCTGCCGCTGGTGTTCCGCACCCTGTCGTCGCAGGACACCACCCTGGTCATCAACGGCCCCGACGGCCGTTGGTCGTGCGATGACGACAGCTATGGCGACCTGGACGCCGAGGTGCGCTTCAACCGTCCGCAGAGCGGCGTTTATGACATCTGGGTCGGCACCTTCGGCGACTCGACGGCGTCGGCGACCCTGCTGGTCACTGAAACGCCGTAAGATCGGATTGGTCGCAATCCCGAAAGCCCTCGGCGCTGTGGCGCCGGGGGTTTTTTATTGGTCTTCGTCGAAGCGGCGTTCGACCAGGTCGATGAGGGCGGCGACCGCTTCGTCGGCCTGAGGGCCTTCGGCCGCGATTTCGACGCCGCAGCCGTTGCCGGCGCCCAGCATCAAAAGGCCCATGATCGACAGGGCGTTCACCGTCACGCCGTCGCGGGTGACATGGATCTCGGCGTCGAAGCCTGAGGCCAGTTTGACGAATTTGGCGCTGGCCCGGGCGTGCAGGCCGCGCGTGTTGCAGATGTTGGCGACGGCGGTCACGCGGGGCGCGTCGCTCATTTCTCGCCCTGCAGGACCCATGAGGCGACGGAGATGTATTTGCGCCCGGCGTCCTGGGCGTGGGCCACGCAGGCATCCAGCGGTTCGCGCACGCGCACGCCGGCCAGCTTGATCAGCATAGGCAGGTTCAGTCCGGCGATGACCTCGGCGCGGGTCTCCTCCATGACGGAGATGGCCAGGTTGGAGGGGGTCCCGCCAAACATGTCGGTGAGAAGGATGACGCCCGAACCGTCGTCCACAGCGCGCGCAGCATCGACGATGTCGCGTCGGCGGCGCTCCATGTCGTCGTCGGGGCCGATGCAGATGGCGGCGACGCCGCGCTGCGGGCCGACGACATGCTCCATGGCCGCCAGGAATTCAGAGGCCAGCCCCCCGTGGGTGACGATAACCAGCCCGATCATGACCGCTGCACCAAGCTCACGCCCCGTGTTCCGCCCCGTATGGGTTCCGCTTCGACAGAAGCGACCGCAAGCCGCGCCGAATAGCCCAATCCCGCCGGAGGTTAAAGCCGCTGTGTCAGAACTGTGATCTTTTCCGTCGCCGAAACCTCTCGCCCATCCAGTTGGAAGACCGGCAGGGCGACCCCGGCGATCAGGCGGGTTTCCGCTTTGGGCAGGCGTTCAACCGGGTCCGTCGTCAGCTCAAGGACCAGCGCCAGCCTGACCAGGGGTCTGTTCTGGGTCGAGACAATGCCGACGCCGCGCACCTCGATCCGGCCCGCTATGGTCGCGGGAGCTGTGGCGTAGGCGAAGCCCCCGGACATGAAGACGCAGCTGTAGTCGTCGGCCACCAGACGTGCGCCGCCTTGCATCAGCCGCAGGGCCAGATCGCTCTTGCCCGCGCCGGAGGGGCCGGTCAGCAGCACGCCGCGCCAGCTGCCCTGCCCGCGCAGCGCCACCGTGGTGGCGTGGAGAGGCTGGAACGGCGTCACCCGCGCCTCGGACCCTTGATATCGGGCAGGGCGACTTCAAAGCGGGCGCCGATGACATGGTGGGCGTCATCGGTGCGGTTGGACGCCTGAACCACGCCGCCGTGGGCCTCGACGATCTGGCGCACGATGGACAGGCCCAGGCCGGAGTTGGCGCCGAAGGCCGCGCCGCGCGGGCGAGACGTGTAGAAGCGCTCGAACACCGTCTCCAGATTGTCGGGCGGAATGCCGGGCCCCTGGTCGTCGATGCGGATGCGGATGGGGCGGCGTGGGTCGATGTCGTCGCGGAACAGGCTGATCTGAACCACGCCGTCGGGCGGGCTGAACGAGCGGGCGTTGTCGATCAGATTGCGGAACACCTGGCCCAGAGGCCCGTCGCGCCCGGTCACGCGCACGGTGTCTGCGCTTGAGGGGGTGAAGACCACCTGCGGCTGGCCCGGGGCGTGGCCTGCGGCGTAGACGCCCGTGATTTCGCTCAGAAGGGCGGTCAGGTCGATGACGCGCGGGCGGTCGCGGTTCAGTTCGGCGTCCAGGCGCGAGGCGTTGGAGATGTCGGTGATCAGCCGGTCGAGGCGGCGCACGTCCTGTTGCAACAGGCTTGTCAGCTTCTCGCGCTGAGCCTCGGTCTTGACCAGGGGCAGGGTCTCCAGCGCCGAGCGGATGGAGGTCAAGGGGTTCTTGATCTCATGGCTGACATCGGCGGCGAAGCGTTCGATGGCGTCCATCCGATCCGACAGGGTTTCGGTCATCGTCTCCAGCGAACGGGCCAGGTCGCCGATCTCGTCCTTGCGCCCGTCCAGATCGGGCAGGGAGATGGCGCGGGCGCGCTGCAGCCGGACCTGGTCCGCCGCCGTCGACAGCCGCATGATGGGCCGGGCCACGAACAGGTGAAGCAGCAGGGAGCCCAGCAGGTTCACCGCCAGGGCGACCAGGGCGAAGGGCATCAGGGCCCAGCGCTGGGCCGTCAGCGTCGCATCGACGTCGCCCGCCTCCAGCGTCAGCACGCCCAGCACCTGTTCGACGTGGCGCACGGGGATGGAGACGGAAACCACGCGGTCGCCGGTTTCAGAGGTTCGCACCCCTGCCTGGGCCTGGCCGCCCAGAGCGCCTTCGACCTCGGCCGCCAGGGCGCGCCGGGCCTGCTCGCGCTGGCGGGCGGTGGCGGCGACGGCGTCGGGGTCTTCGCGCGCCGGCGGGGTTCCCGCCGGCTTGGCGGGCGGCAGGGGCTGGCCGGGTATCGCTTCGGTCACGGCGTAGCTGTCGGCCACGGGCAGGCCGTCGATGTCATACAGGCGCGCCCTTTGTCCCGCCGGTATGAAGGTGTCGCGCAGCCAGCGGCTGGCCTCCAGAGGGTCGAGCGTGGGCACGGGCTCGCCGCTGGTCACGCCCAGGCGTTCGTCGCCCAGAACCCGCACCAGCAGTTCGGCCTGTGAGGTCAGGGTCTCCTGGCGCGCCTCGATCAGGCCGCGCGTCCATTCGTTCAGCGCCAAGGCGCCGCCCAGAAGGATGAGCAGGCTGAGCAGATTGAGCGCGAGGATGAAGGCGCCCAGACGGGAGCTGCGCCTGCCGCGCGGCCTGGCCCGACGTTCCCCGCCCTCCGCCAGGACCGGTTCAGCTTTCGCGGTAGCGGTATCCGACGCCATACAGAGTCTCGATCGCGTCGAATTCGGGATCGACCACCCGGAACTTCTTTCGCATCCGCTTGACGTGGCTGTCGATGGTGCGGTCGTCGACATAGACCTGATCGTCGTAGGCGGCGTCCATCAGATTGTCGCGGCTCTTCACGAAGCCGGGGCGCTGGGCCAGGGCTTGAAGCAGCAGGAACTCCGTGACCGTCAGCTTGACCGGCCGCCCTTCCCAGGTGCTTTCGTGGCGGGCCGGGTCCATCGACAGCTTGCCGCGCTTGATGGCGCGCGAACCGCCTTCGCCCGCCGCCGGTTCAGGCTCGCCGCCGTCCGCGCCGGTGCGCCGCAGCAGGGCCTTGACCCGTTCGATCAACAGACGCTGGCTGAACGGCTTGTGGATGTAATCATCGGCGCCGAGGTTGAAGCCGAGGATCTCGTCGATCTCCTCGTCCTTGGACGTCAGCATGATGACCGGAATCTGCGAGGTCTGGCGCAGGCGGCGCAGCACTTCCATGCCGTCCATGCGGGGCATCTTCACGTCCAGGATGGCCAGATCAGGCGGGCTGGACTCAAGCGCTTCAAGGCCCGAGGCGCCGTCGTGATAGGCGGTGATCTTGTGCCCATGGCTTTCCAGCGCCAGCGACACGGAGGCCACGATGTTCTCGTCGTCATCGACCAGGGTGATGTTGGCCAAAAGGCGTTCTCCTTAGAAATCTCGATCCGCGACGTCGCATGAACGCGCGGCAAGCGTAACCGTTCTATGGAACAGCGGTAAGAATGCGGCGAAGCATGAGCCGCCTCTGTCAGATACGCAATGAAACGCCGCCTTAAAGGCTTTGGCTGCAGGAATGAATGCAAACAGTGCGAGTATCCCATGGCCGGCCCGGTTCATTATGAGCTTTACATTCGCAAGACGGCCCCGGCGCCCTGGGTTCTGCAGATGGCGACCGAGGAGCGGCGCGTCGCTGTGGAGATGGCCGAAGAACTGCTGCGCGAGGACCGCGCCGCCGCCGTTCGCGTCACCAAGGAGACGCTCGATCCCGAAACCATGGAGTTCAACAGCGTCACCCTGCTGACCAAGGGTGCGCCGGAACAGGTGCGCAAGCGGCTGGTGACGGACGAACACAGGGGGCCGCGCTGCCTGGCCCCGCAGGACCTGTATGAACCGCTGGCGCGCGATTTGATCGGACGGGTGCTGGAGGACTGGCTGAAGCGCCAGGGCGTGACGCCGTTCGAACTGCTGCACAGGCCAGACCTGGCGGAAAAGCTGGAAGCCTCGGGGTTGGAGCTGCAGCACGCCATCCAGAAGGTGGCTGTGCCCGAAAGCCAATCGGTCGGCCAGCCCGTGCACGAACTGGTGCGCCACTATCAGAAACTGGTCGAACGGACGCTGGAGCGGGTGGTGTCGGCGGGTCGGCGTGACGTCTTTCCTGATCTGGAGGACCGGTCGGTGGCCGATCTGGCGCATCGGTTGTCAGGCAAGGCGGATCGAGGCTTCGTCATGGGCGGGGCTGTTTCTGGCGCGCTGAAGGGCTTGCGCGGCGGCCGCGCCCGCCTGGACCGACTGATGGACATCGCCGAGGGCGCGCCGATGGACGGGCCGCCCCGCGCCCTGGTCATGGTGCCGATCGAACAGATTCTGTGCGAGCTAATGGCGGCGCGGACCGGCCTGGCCGATGTTCTTGGCGCGTCGCTGGATCAGGGGGCTTCGTTGGCGGCGGTGGTGCGCATGGTTGCGCCTGCCGAAGTGGCTGGTCTGATCGCTCAGGATCCCCGCCTGCATCTGCAGATTCCGAGCGTCACAGGCCCCGCCGCTCGCCTGGGCGAGCGCATTCAGGCGGGAGAACTGCCTCTGCTGGCCTCCAGCCTGGCGCGGATGGTGGTGCGCGAGCTGATGAGCCCGCGCCGTTTGCGGCCCGCCGATGCGGTCGGCGAAATCGAGATCATGCGGACCCTGGCCACGGCTCTGACCGCCACTGCGGGGCGGCTGCTGACGATGGAGGAGGTGCAGACCGCCTTCAGCGAACGCTCCAAGAGCATCGTCACCGCCGATTTCGTGGCCGCCTATGTCGACGCCTGCGAGACGGTGCTGTGCGAGGCCGAAGCCCTGACCCGTCTGTGCGAAAACGTCACCGGCGGGGCCAACAAACGTTCGGCGGCGCGCTGGCTGTCGGCCTGCGTGGGCTCGCTGCGGTTCGAGACCGAGATGCGACAGGGCGTTGACGGGCGCAGTCCGGCTCAGACCTTGGGCTTGCTGGCGGCGCTGCAGGTTCAGGTCAGGGGCGCGGCCCTGTCCGAACGCGACGCGACAGAAATCATCAACGCCATTGGCGCGGTCGGCGGCTCAGTCGAGGCCGAGGCCAGGCTGACGGGGCTTCTGGCGAGGGCCAAGGCGCCGCTGCACCAGAGGCTGGCGGCCCTGCTGCGCATGGCGGCCGGTCAGACGGCGCCGTCTGGCCCGGCGGCGGACCGGGCCAAGGCCGAGGCGATCAAGCTGCTGCGCCTGCCCGAGACCCGGGCGGCCCTGTCGCAGACCCCGGCCGACCTGGCTTCGATCCGCACCCTGATGCAGGCGGCGGGCATGGCCGCCTGAGGCCCGGTCAGTCGAAGATGTCGAAGATGCTGTCGCGCTTCTTCTTCTTATAGCGATAGTCGTCGTCGCGGCGTCGGTCGTCGCGGTGGCCGTGACCGCCCCACGGCTGGGCCTGGGGTTGAGGCGGCGGGGCCTGATGCGGTTGAGCGTAGGTCTGGGGCGCAGGTTGAGGCGCCGAAGCGCGGCCGTCCGCCATGGCGGACTCCATCAGTTTTTCCAGCTCGCCGCGATCCAGCCAGACTCCCCGGCAGCTCGGGCACATGTCGAACTGGACGCCGGAACGGTCCAGCGTCTGCATGGCGGTGTTGTCGTTGGGGCACATCAACAGGGGCATCTAGGTCTCCGCGAAAAACTCTCGCGGACGTTACGCACGGCGTCTGGGCTTCGTCTGCGTGGCGATGTGCCGCGATCAGAACTCGCGCCAGCTGTCGCTGGGGTCACGGTCGCCGGGCGACAGCATCTGCTGGCCCCAGGTCACGATCATGAAGATCTTGTGGCTGCGGATGCGGAACTGGCCCTTCATCGGCGTGATGGCCCCCAGGGGCGCGCCGGTCCTGGGATTGTAGAGGAAGCCCGAAAACTCGGCCACGCCGACCCGGTCGCGGCGGCTGTAGACCGACAGTTCCGGGATGGAGACGACGTTGAAGGAATCATTGATCGGCACCCGCATGTCCGGCAGGCCGAAGACGCGCCGCATCTGCTCGATCGACAGGGTGCCGGCGCGGATTTCGAACACCGCATCGGCCTCGGCCTTGGACATCGCCAGGAAATAGCCGGCCTCCGACAAGGCGCTGCGGATGGCGCTGACGGCGTAGGGCGCGCTTTCGGCGCGGAAATAGGCGTCATCGACGAAGACGCTCGAGCCCTGGGGGATCGGCAGGGTCAGGCCGTCCACGGCCCGGTCGGCGGCGCGCGCCACCAGAAGCTGCTCGGTCGCCGTGCGCGACGGATTGGTCTCGGAGGTTGAGGCGCAGGCGGTCAGGACCAGTGCGGAGGCCCCGGCGACGGCCAGAGTCAGAGGGCGGTTCGGGCGATGCATCTCACCAGGCTCCGGTGTTGGGCATGGACATCCAGGGCTCGGCGGGCGTCAGGCGTTCACCCTCCTGCAGCAGTTCGATTGAAATGCCGTCGGGAGAGCGGACGAAGGCCATATGGCCGTCGCGCGGCGGTCGGTTGATGACCACGCCCCCGGCCTGCAGGCGCGCGCAGGCGGCGTAGATGTCATCCACCTTATAGGCCAGATGGCCGAAGTTGCGCCCGCCGTCGTAGGGTTCAGTGTCCCAGTTGAAGGTCAGCTCCAGCTCGGGCGACTGTTCCTGAACCGCGCGCGCCTCGTCGAGCGGCGCCGCCAGATAGACCAGGGTGAAACGCCCGGATTCATGCTCCGAACGCCGCGTTTCGCGCAGGCCCAGAAGGTCGCGGTAGAAATGCAGCGAGGCGTCCAGGTCGGTGACCCGGACCATGGTGTGAAGAAAGCGCATGGCGTCGTCCGCAAGCGTAGGGGGAGGGCAGAAGGCGGTCTGTATACCGAACCTTGTCATGAACTGCGACCCCGTGCGGTTTTGGACAGGTGCGCAGAGGCGCGACGGCTGCTAGACGCGTTCTTCGACCATCCAGAGGGACGAATGCTTCGCAAACTGTATGACTGGGTCTTCTCGCTGGCCCGCCACCGCCACGCGACCCGGTCCTTGGCCGTCGTCTCCTTCGCCGAAAGCTCCTTCTTCCCGATTCCGCCGGACGTCATGCTGGCCCCCATGGTGCTGGCCAGGCCGGACCGCGCCTATTTCTACGCCACCGTCTGCACCGTCGCCTCGGTTCTGGGCGCTCTTCTGGGCTACGCCATCGGCTATTATCTGGAGCCGGTGGGGATGTGGATCCTCAGCTTGCTGGGCAAGGCCGACACCTTCGAGACGTCCAAGGCTCTGTTCCAGCAGCACGGCGCCTGGGTGATCCTGATCAAGGGGCTGACCCCGATCCCGTTCAAGCTGATCACCATCGCGTCGGGCATCTTCCAGTTCAATCTGGCGCTGTTCCTGGCCCTGTGCGTCATCACGCGTGGCGCACGCTTCTTCCTGGTGGCCTTTGTGCTCAAGCGTTGGGGGCCTGCAGTTCTGGCCATGGTCGAGCAGCGGCTGGCGCTGTGGACGGTCATCGGCCTGGTCGTTCTGGTCGGCGCCTTCGCGGCGGTGAAACTGCTGTAGCGGCGCATCGACGCAGGCCGCGGCTCCCGCTATTGTAGAGGACAGATGACAGCAACCTATCGTCTCCTGACGCGGTGGTGGACCGCCTTCGCCCTGGCCGCCTCTCTGGCGCTTCTGGGGGCCGCCCACGCTTTCGAGCGTTTCGGGGGGCTGGATCCCTGCAACCTGTGTCTCAAGCAGCGCGAGGTCTATTGGGGCGCGGTCGCCGTCGCCGCCACGGCCACCGCCTGGCATCTGTTCAGCCGAGGCAGCCGGGGCACGCCGCGTGTCACCGCCTTTCTGCTGTTCATGATCTTCACCGCCGGAGCGATCACCGCCCTGTTTCACATGGGCGGCGAGATGAAGTGGTGGACCCTGCCCGCCACCTGCATGGGCGGAGCGGTCAGCAGTCACGACGCCGCTGACTTCCTGCTGGGAACCGGCACGATCAAGCCCATCGTCGGCTGCGGCGACGTGGCGTGGCGCTTCGCCGGGATCAGCATGGCAGGATGGAACGTCCTGATCTCGGTCGTCCTGGCCGGATTCAGCCTGCTCGCCGCCAAGAGGCCCAAGGATGCCCGTGCTCCCCGCAGCTGACACCGCCCACGTCCCGCTGGCCCGCCCGGGCCGGGGCGCGAGCCGTCGCCGTCGCGCCGAGATTCTGCGCGTCGACCATGCGGGCGAATACGCCGCCGTCCACATCTACCGCGCCCAGAAGGCTGTGTTCGAAGGCCGCGCGGGCAAGACGGCCATCGCCGCCGACATGGGCGAGATGCAGGATCAGGAGGCGGTGCATCTGGCCCGCTTCGAGGCCCTGCTGAAGGCCGAAGGGGTGCGGCCCACGGTGATGACGCCGGTCTGGCGGCTGGCGGCCATGGCCCTGGGCGCCGGAACCGCCCTGATCGGCGAGAAGGCCGCCCACGCCTGCACCGAGGCGGTCGAGGATGTGATCGAGAAACACTACGCAGAACAGATCGCCGAACTGGCCGAGCGCGACCCGGCCCTGGCGGCTGAGCTGACCGTCTTCCGCGACGAGGAATTGGCCCACCACGACCATGCCGTCGAACACGGCGCCCGCGAAGCCCCCGCCTACCGCCTGCTCAGCGCCGTGATCAAGGCGGGGTGCCGCGCGGCGATCAAGGTCAGCGAACGGGTTTGAACAGCTGAAGAGTTGCGCTTGAGCGGTATGCAGGCATTGTGGAACAAAATCTGACAGGAGAGACCTGTGTTGCTTGTCGCCCTCGCCGTTTCGTTCAGCTTGCAGCAGACGCCGCCCGCCGCGCCGCCGCCTGCGCCGTCGCGTGACTCCGCCCCGGCCGTCACGGAAATCGCCGCCGAAAACCGCGCCGCTCCCGCGCCGACTCAGGTTTGCCGCATGGAGCCGGTCACCGGAAGCCGCTTCGGGCGCCGGGTGTGCCGCAGCACGGTCCAGACCGATGAGGAAAGGGCCGAAAGCCGCGAGATGCTGCGCCGCATGCAGGGCTCGCGTGTTCCGCCGGTGGGCTGAGCGCTTCAGCGCGTGACGTCAAAGGCCAGCAGCAGGGTGCGCTGGCGACGGTTGTTGTTGTCGTCCGACAGGATGTAGAGCCGCGTCGCGTCTCCTTGCGCCACGGCGGCGATCCCTTCGAAATTATCCGTGGTTCCGGGCAGGCTCAGGACGACTAGCGCGGGACCGAGCGCGCCGTCTTCGCCCATCCGCCTGACCTCGGCGCGCGCATCGACCGGTGGACGATAGGACCGCCGGACCACGAAGAAGCTTGCCCCTGCAGGATCGCGGTCCATGCCGGTGATGCGGAAATCGCTGTCGGCAAAGGGCGTCTCGGGCGGGGCGGTGACGACGTCGCAACGGACGGGCGAACAGTCCCAGACGCCGCCGGACTCCCCAGCCACGCGCCAGCCGCCGGGACGCGCCGAGACGCCTTCCATACCGTCATTCAGGGGGAAATCGACATCGGGTCGGCGAACCGGTGCGGGCCGCATGGCGGGGGCGTCGGGCGAGCCATAGCTCCAGATGCGGTGGTCGCGCTCGAAGCTGATCAGCAGGTCGCCGTTGTCGATCAGGGCCAGACTCTCGGCGTCGCCATCGGTCTTGTCGGTGATCGGCGTCCCGTCGCGCAGCGTCAGCCGACGATGGCTCAGGGCCTCGACCCTGACTAGGCGTCCCTTCGAGTCGAGCATCAGACGTCCGCGCACCAGATCACCGGCGTCGCTGACGCTGATAAAACTGTCCTGACCAGTCAGTTTGAGGTCCGACAAACTGTGCAGCGGCGAAGTCGGGTCCAGAACCAGTTCGATCCCGCCCGCGAACGTCACGCCTTCGGCCAGATAGGCGCCGCCGGGCAGGCCCAGACCCACCGGGCGGACCGAGGCGAGGGCGGGCGTCCATCCGGCGCCGATATCCTGAAGCGCAGGCGGCGCGACGGGCAGGGCGGCGGCGCAAGCCGTCAGAGACAGAGCTGCGACCGTCGCAGCCCAGAGTCTCAGCCCCTTCATGCCGCGCGTCGTCCGCGCCCCGGCTTGGCTTTGGCGTCGGCGTCGAACAGTTCGGCCAGCTTTTCGGTCATGGCGCCCGCAAGCTGTTCGACATCGACGATGGTCAGGGCGCGGCGGTACCAGCGGGTCACGTCGTGGCCGATGCCGATGGCTAGAAGCTCGACCGAGGACCGGGTCTCGATCTGCTCGATCACCTGGCGCAGATGCTTGTCCAGATACAGGGCCGCATTGGCCGACTGGGTCGAATCATCAACCGGCGAGCCGTCTGAAATCACCATCAGGATGCGGCGTTGTTCGGAGCGGGCCAGCAGCCGGTCGTGCGCCCAGGTCAGGGCCTCGCCGTCGATGTTCTCCTTCAGAAGCCCCTCCCGCATCATCAGGCCGAGGTTCTTCTTGGACCGCCGCCACGGCGCGTCCGCCGCCTTGTAGATGATGTGGCGAAGGTCGTTCAGACGGCCCGGATTGGCGGGCTTGCCGGCGCTGATCCATGCCTCGCGCGCCTGACCGCCCTTCCAGGCGCGGGTGGTGAAGCCCAGGATTTCGACCTTGACCCCGCACCGCTCCAGCGTCCGCGCCAGGATGTCGGCGCAGACCGCCGCCACCATGATGGGCCGCCCGCGCATGGAGCCCGAATTGTCGAGCAACAGGGTCACCACCGTGTCGCGGAACGGGCTTTCGCTCTCCATCTTGAACGACAGGGGGCTGGTCGGGTCGGTGATGACGCGGGTCAGGCGCGCCGTGTCCAGCACGCCTTCCTCCAGATCGAAATGCCAGCTGCGGTTCTGCTGGGCCATCAGGCGGCGCTGCAGCTTGTTGGCCAGGCGGGAGACGACGCTGGACAGGGTGGCCAACTGCTGGTCCAGCAGGGCGCGCAGCCGTTCCAGCTCATTGGGATCGCACAGGCCGGAGGCGTCCACCACCTCGTCGAAGGCGGTGGTGAAGACGCGGTAGGCGTCGACGATGCGGCCGTCGTCCTGGGTCTGCTGGCGGTTGGGCAGGGCACCTTCGTCCAGCTCAGGCCCGTCATCGGAGGGTTCGCCGTCGGCGTCGGCCTGGGTTCCATCGGGGCGGGCGTCGCGCTCGTCGGTCGCACCCTGATCGTCGGCCGAGCCGTCCATCGACTGGCCTTCGCCGCCGCTCTCTTCGTCCTCGTCGTCCTGATCGTCGGCGGCGTCCTGATCCTGGGGATCGGGCTTGTCCTGGCCGTCGTCTTCGGCGGCGGCGTCGCCGCGTCCGTCGCCGGGGTCCATGCCCAGGGCCAGCAGAACGTCCTTCAGCTTGTCGGCGAAGGCGGCCTGATCGTCGGCGACCTCGGCCAGGGCGTCGAACTGTTTCCCGCCCCGGTCTTCCAGATCGCTGCGCACCAGATCCAGCAGGGTTCCGGCCCCATCCGGCGCCCTCTGCCCGGTCAGACGCTCGCGCACCAGAAGCGCCACGGCCTCGGCCACAGGAACCCGCTCGGCCTCATTGATCCTGAGCGCGCCCATCTTCTCCAGACGGGTCAGAAGGGCCGCATCCATATTGGCCCGCACCCCGGCCAGAGACCGCGACCCGACGGCCTCGACCCGGGCCTGCTCGACGGCATCGAACACTTCGGCGGCGCGGCTGTCGGCGGGACGCAGGCGGGCGCTCAGAGCCTCGTCATGATTGGCCAGACGCAGGGCCAGCCGGTCGGCCTGACCGCGCAGGGCGGCGCTCTCGACCGCGCCGGGATCGCGCGGCGGATGCGGCAGGGTCAGGACGTTGTCGCTGAGGCGCGGCCCGTCCGAGCCGAAATGCACCTCCAGCTCCGGCTGTTCGGCCAGGGCGCGGGCAGCGTGCGCCAGCGCACGCTTGAAGATTTCAGCAGGGGTCTCGGCGGCGGCCATGGGCGTCAGTTAGCCTGTCTGAAGAGGGGTGAGAAGGCGTGATGTCGGCGCAGGCTCAGGACGGGGCTTGATGGCCGCTTGAGGCCGCGCCACACAGGGCGGATGACCATGACCTTCAACCGCATCGCCTATGAGACGCTGGACGTCTGCAACGCCGTGGACATGGCGGTGGTCGAGGCCGCCGTGGCGCGCACGGGTCTGACGTCTGGCGCCCGCGCGGTCGATGTCGGAACCGGCAACGCCGCCGTCGCCCTGCGCCTGGCCGACCGGTTCGGCTTTAGCGTCGAGGCCGTGGAATTCGATCCGGTCATGGCCGATCTGGCCCGCTCACGCATCAACGCTGCGGGACTGGAGGAGACGGTGACGCTGACCGTCGCCTCCGCCGCCGAGGCTTTGCGCGATGCGAGGGGGCTGGACCTGATTACGGCCCTGGGCACGACCAATCTGACGGGGGAGGGGCGGCCTTCGCCCGAGGCGGGCTTCGCCTTCCTGGCTGAGCGGCTGTCGCCCGGCGGTTGGCTGCTGTGGGGCGATCTGGTCTGGCTGACCGAGCCGCCCGCGCCGCTGCGTCAGATTGTCGAGACGACCAATCAGTATGCGGACGATGCGGGTTGGACCGCGGCTGCGCAGGCTGCGGGACTGGAGCTTGTCTGGCGCGAGATCTCGGATCAGTCGGTGTTCGACACCTATGTGCAGACCACAGCGGACGCTGTCGCCGGCTGGCTGGAGGCAAACCTCGACGCGCCGGAGGCCGAGGCGGTGCGTTTCCACGCCCGCCGGACCGCCACAGTCTTCGAGTTCGGGCGCGGCCTGTTCGGCTTCGGCCTCTATCTGTTCCGCCGCCCGGTGTGAGCTCGCTCAGGCGGTGCGGATGATCCCGTTCGTCGCCTGAACCGGCCAGGGCGTCAGCCGCCCGCCCGCGCAGGGACCGCCGGTGCAGACACCGCTCAGCGGCTCGAACACCGCCCCGTGCCAGCTGCACATGATCAGGCCGCCGTCCGGCGTCAGATAGCGGTCCAGCTCGACCGCCAGCGGATAGCCGGCGTGCGGACAGCGATCGACATAGCCCGCCACGTGCCCGTCCTTCTTCACCACAAAGCCGTGGAAGAAGGCTTCGCCGATCTGCAGCACGAAGCTTCGCGCACCGGGGTCGGCGATGTCGCTCTCGGCGCACAGGGCGACATTGGGCGGGGTTTTCCATACGCGCGGACGGTCCGAAGGGGGCGGGCCGTCGCTCATGACCCCCACCGCTCATCCCCGCGAACGCGGGGATCCAGTCCTGTCCAGCGTGACGCCGGTGTTTCGGGATCGGTGGTTGAGATCATGGTTTAGAGATCAATCATCCAAAGCACTGGATCCCCGCGTTCGCGGGGATGAGCGGAAGAAGAGGTTAGTCCCGTTCCACCCTCAACGGGCGCGACAGCAGGTCTTCGATGACCAGATCGACCGTGGTCTCGCCGTTCAGCAGGGCGGCGACCGCGAGCGAGATCGGCATGTCCACACCCGTCTTGGCCGCCAGTTCGCGCACGGCGGGCGCGCTCTCATAGCCCTCGGCGACCGAGCGTTTGCCGTCCAGCGCCTGTTGCACCGTCTGACCCTGTCCGAGGGCCAGGCCCAGGCTCATGTTGCGCGATTGCGGGCTGGAGCAGGTCAGGACCAGATCGCCCAGGCCGCATAGGCCCGCCACCGTTTCCGCCTCGCCGCCGAGCGCCACGCCCAGACGGGTCATCTCTGCAAAGCCGCGCGTGATCAGGGCGGCGTGGGCGCTGCGGCCCAGACCGCGGCCTTCCACGATGCCGCAGGCGATGGCCAGAACATTCTTGATCGCCCCTCCGACTTCAGCGCCGATCAGGTCGGTGGCCAGATAGGGGCGGAAGGCCGGCGCCGACAGCGTCTCCATCAGCCGTTCGCCCAGGGCCTCGTCGGCGCAGGCCAGGGTGACGGCGCTGGGCAGGCCGCGCGCGACTTCTCCTGCAAAGCTGGGGCCCGACAGGACGGCGGCGGGCGCCTCCGGCAGGGTCTCGGCCAACACCTCGGTCATCAGCTTCAGCGAGCCGCGCTCGATGCCTTTGGAACAGAGGATGATGGGCACGCCGGGCCGGTGGTGGGCCGCAAACGCCGCCAGGGTCGAGCGCATGTGCTGGGCCGGCGGCACCGCCAGGATCAGGTCGCAGCCCGCCAGATCGGACAGTTCGGTCGTCACCGCCACATGGTCGTCCAGCGTCACCCCCGGCAGGAAGGCTTCGTTGACACGCCGCGCGCGGATGCTTTCGACCACGTCCGGTTCGCGGGCCTGCAACAGGACATCCAGTCCGGCCCAGCCCGCCACCTGGGCCAGGGCCGTGCCCCAGGCCCCCGCGCCGATCACCCCTGCGGTGCGAAATTCCATGCAGTAACCCTTCAGGCTTTCGCGCCCTTGCGGCCCGGCTTGTGCGTCGGGTCGGTCAGGGCGCTGTGTTCGTCGAGCGGCCAGCGCGGCCGGGCGGCGGTGTCGATGTCGGAGACCAGTCCCTTTTGCAATCGCTCAGCCCCCGCCAGCGCGATCATCGCTGCATTGTCGGTGCAGTAGGCCATGGGCGGGGCCAGAAAGGCAAAGCCGTTTTTCTCAGCCGTCGTCTCAAGCGTCGCCCGGATGGTTTTATTGGCCGCCACGCCGCCCGCGACCACGAAGAGTCTTTCTGGTCGCCCTATCGCCTCACGCGCGGCGCTCGTCTGCTTGAGGGCGTTCTGAGTGTCTGACGCATAAGCCTTCATCGCCCGGTCGGCGCGTTCGCTCAGCTGGCGGGCGATGGCGTTCTGGACGGCGCAGGCCAGGTCGGCCTTGTCTTGTTCGGTCTCGCAGGTCTGGGCCAGACGAGACGCCGCCGTCTTCAGGCCCGAGAAGGAGAAGTCGCAGTCCTTGCGGCCCAGAAGCGCGCGCGGCAGGTCGAAACGGGCGCCGTCGCCGCTCGCGGCCAGTTTCTCCAGCGCCGGACCGCCCGGATAGCCGAGGCCCAGCGCCTTGGCGATCTTGTCGAAGGCTTCGCCCGCCGCATCGTCTATGGTCGTGCCCAGCCGGGTCATGTCGCCGACGCCGCGCACCTCCAGCAGCTGGCAATGTCCGCCCGAGACCAGAAGCAGCAGGAAGGGATAGGAAGCGGGCTGGCCCGCTTTCTGATCCAGGCGCGCCGACAGGGCGTGGCCCTCCAGATGGTTGACGGCGATCAACGGCAGGTCGCGGGCCAGGGCCACGGCCTTGCCGAAGCTGAGGCCCACCATGACGCCGCCGACCAGGCCCGGTCCGGCGGTGGCGGCGACGCCGTCCAGCGCCTCATAGCCCACTCCAGCCTCGGCCATGGCCCGGCGGGTGACGCCGTCGATCATCTCCACATGGCTGCGGGCCGCGATTTCGGGGACCACGCCGCCAAAGGCCGCATGGTCGTCGATCTGGCTGTGGACCACGGACGACAGCACCGTCGCCGTCCCGTCGGGGGCCAGACGCACCACGGAAGCGGCGGTCTCGTCGCAGCTGGTTTCCAGGCCCAGCACGGTCACGGTTTCAGCCAGCGGCGTTGCGTCAGTTGCCCGCCCTGTCTCGCTGCTATAGTCCGCGCCCTTGATCATCGGGTCGAGGTAGCGATCCGGCCCCTGTTCCGCAACGGTTCCCTTTCTCCAGCATGACCCCACTCGTCCGCATCGGCACGCGCCGCTCCAAACTGGCCCTGACCCAGTCGGGCATGATGCAGCGCGCCATCGGCAAGGCCCTGGGCGTGGCCGAGGCCGACCTCGCCGCCGCCGTGCCCCTGGTCGAGATCGTCACCACCGGCGACCGGGTGCAGGACCGCCGCCTGATGGAGATCGGCGGCAAGGCTCTGTTCACCAAGGAGATCGAAGAGGCGCTTCTGGACGGTCGCGTCGACGTTGCGGTCCATTCGATGAAGGACATGCCCGCCGACCAGCCCGAGGGCCTGTGCATCGCCGCCGTGCCGCCGCGAGAGGACGCCCGCGACGCCTTCATCAGCGACACCGTCGCCAGCTTCGCCGAACTGCCCATGGGCGCACGTCTGGGCACCGCCTCCTTGCGGCGCCAGGCGCAGGCGTTGGCCCTGCGCCCTGACCTGAAGATCGAAATGCTGCGCGGCAATGTCGACACCCGCCTGCGCCGTCTGGCCGAGGGTGACTTCGACGCCATCCTTCTGGCCGCCGCCGGTCTGAACCGCCTGGGGCTGGACGGGGTGATCCGAGAGCGTCTGTCTCTGAACGATTTCCTTCCCGCGCCGGGGCAGGGCGCCTTGTCGCTGCAGACCCGTGTTGAAGATCTGGACGCCGCCTGGATTCAGACGCTGAACGACCCCATGACCGCTCTGGCCGTCGAGGCCGAGCGCGGGGCCATGACCGCTCTGGAAGGCTCGTGCCGCACCGCCATCGGCGCCCACGCCGTCCTCGACGGCGGGTGTCTGACCCTGACCACGGAGATGCTGGCCCCCGACGGTTCGGCCCGCTGGCGGCGTTCCGGCGTCATGGATGTGGTCGAAGGCTCCGACATGACCCCCCACGCCCGCGCCCTCGGCCTGCGGCTGGGCCGCGAGGTCCAGACCGAGGCCGGCGACCAGAGGATCGACCTCTGAGCGGGCCCAACCGCGCCGGTCGAAACAGGGTCTGGGTCACGCGGGCCAGTCCCGGCGCCGAGCGCACCGCCGAACGGTTGGCGGCTCTGGGTTGGACGCCGGTGATCCAGCCGCTTCTGACGATACAGCCTCTGCCACAACCGGAGCCTGACCTGGCGCCCTTCACCGCCCTGGTGTTCACCAGCCGCAACGGCGTCGCCGCCTTTTCCGCCCTGACCTCCCGCCGTGACCGCCCCGTCTTCACCGTCGGCGACGCCACCGCAGAGGCGGCGCGGGCGGCGGGTTTCTCCGATGTGTTGTCCGCCGACGGCGCCATAGGCGATCTGGCGACGCTGCTTCTGGCGCATCTGGGTCCGGACGACCGGGTTCTGGCCGCCGTCGCCGCCCGCCCAGTGGCCGACCTCGGCGCCCTTCTGGCCGGGCGGATCGCGGTCGAGAGCCTGGCCGTCTATGACGCCGTCGACACCGCCGCCGCCGCGCCCGAGGCCATAGACGCGGTCCTGATCCACTCCCCCCGCGCAGCCGACGCCCTGGCCGCCCTGAAGCCGGCGGAGGCCGCGAATTGGACCGTGGTCGCCATTTCCGCCCAGGCCGCCGGACCTCTGAAAGCCCTGGGAATCGCCGATCTGCGCCTCGCGCCTCACCCCAGCGACGAACCGATGCTGGAGACGCTTGGCAAGCCCGCGCCCGACGTATAAAGAGCGCCTCTCTCGCGCGAGCCATGCGGCCGCGCCGGGCCGCTTTAGCTCAGCTGGTAGAGCACATCATTCGTAATGATGGGGTCAGGTGTTCGAGTCACCTAAGCGGCACCATTTTCCTAAACGAAAACAATAACTTATGACGACGCCGTGCGGGCGATCACTCTCCGCATCATTCTCGTGGAAGCACAGCGGAAGCATCCGGTTGGATGCCGTTATCCACAGCTATCCAATGAAGTCGCTTACGGTCCTTAAAATCCAGCGTTAGCCGACCGCGAGTCGAGGATGATTCGAAGGCCGTCCTTGCCGCTTGGGCCGAATAGAGGGCACGCTGTATCCCTTAGTCGGTTGGCCCAGAGTTGCTGGTAGGTCGCGCTGAGGCTGTTGTTAAGAGCCTCCACCTGCCGGGCGTAGTCCTCCTCGGAAACCTCGCCCAAAAACCTCGCCGCTTCGAGGTGGGCTCGGCTGGAGCCAAGGAGGATTATAGACTTTGGCTCATTTCGTCTGCCATAAGCCGAAGGCCAGCGACTTGTTGAGCGCGTTGACGGACCGCTTCCAAAATCCCGGGCCGGTCCAAACTAGCGCCGCCAGCTTCGGCGATCTCAACGAGACAGGCGTCGGGGATACCGCCTGCCGCCCAAGAGGCACCAGCTGCCATCTGTTGATCCACTGTCGGCGGAACACTCTCTTGCCCGCCTATCAGTAGGGTCATCGCCAACGCTATCAGCACGGCTGGGTCTTGAGATTCTGAGGCATCGTGAAGATGGACACCGCAGGAGGGGTTTTGTCCATTGGTGTCAGGCCGCCTGTGCCTCGCCGGTAGTCCCGTAGTCCACCCGGTTCACAAACCGCTCCAAATCAGCGGCTCGATAACGCACGAGGCGGCCTAGATGTATAAATCGAGGACCTCCCCCCCGATTACGCCAATCTTCGAGCGTCCGATGGGACACGCCGAGAAGCCTAGCGGCTTCCTTGGTCGAATAGATTTGAGGGATCGGGCGCGGAGGCTGAGCCTGATCAGTAAGTTGTATGGGTGCCGTCATCGGTTCTCCTGTTAGAGCCTCCGTCTCGACCAGCCCATTGCTGCCGCTCCGAAAGCGGCCAACTATCTATACCGGCCAGCGGTCCAGGTCACATGGGAAAAATCGGCCCGCAAATGCCCGCCAGTCCTTGATGCAGTTCTTCCGGTAGGCGCACCTCGCCACTTTCGCGGCCGATTTTCGCAATCGCCTCTGCATAGAGGTGCCCGATTTCGATCCTGTCGACAGATGCACTCTCGCCCAGACGGCCACCTGAGCGTAAATGTTCGGATCGTTCCGGGCGCGCCACTTTCCTAAATACGTTTGAAATCACGCCGTTAAAGCCACCAGGCGGCGTGTTTAGCAGCGGCTTTTACATCGCTATTCAGATCGCCCGGAAAGTCTTTCACCGCAGCGCATTCCGTTAAAAACGCTACGTCGAGCCCTGTGATTTGAGCAGCCCGATCAACTCGCCAGGGGTAAGCGGCGTCTTCCGGCGATGGACAACGCGATGACAGTTTGAGCACAAGAGCATCAAATCAGACAGTTTAGTCATAGTGTTGGGAAGCAACGTCCCCAAGGGCCGCGTGTGATGGACATCGATCACATCCTTTGCGTATTCCCCATAGCGCTCCTCAAAAGAAAACGAGCACGCCTCACACACAAGTTTACCGCCATTCAACTCCTTGAACTGGGCGATCTTCGATTTTTTGATGCCTTGATCTCGGTCGATTTTATAATGCGACACAAGGCGGCGCTTAGTCTCATCTACCGACAGTTCATCGTAGGCGATTTGATCGCCATTACTTATCGGAGGTTCGGGAGCCACTTCCGCGCTTGGCTGGTCCAACTGCTCAGCAGCATAGGTAGATTCATCAAGCCACGACCGCAGTTCGTCGGCGACCTCCCGCAGTTCGGCCAGCGGCGCTCCGGTGGCGATGATCGCCCGATAGCGTTTGGCCGCGAGCGCCGCCCTCGGTGGGAGGTCCGCTCGTTCCAGCAGCATAAGCGCACCACCTTTTCCTCATAGTTCAGCACGATCAGGCAGCCGGGCTCGTCAGCACGGTGGGCGTTGCGCCATGCGTTCCAGCTGTTCTCGGAGAACCGCCCTCTTGAAGACATAAGGATATCCTTATATCTCTGCCGCCTTGACGACCCGCCGGAGTCTTCCTTGTCCCGCTCGACCTTCCAGTTCACTTCGGAAAGCGTTTCCGAGGGCCATCCCGACAAGGTCGCAGACCGGATTTCGGACACGGTGGTTGACGCCTTCCTGGCCAGGGATCCGGAGGCGCGCGTCGCTTGCGAGACCCTGGTGACGACCCAGCGCATCATTCTGGCCGGGGAAATCCGCGCGACGCAGCCGGGCAACACCAGAGAACAGAACGAAGCCTTCACCCAGGGCATCATCGACAGCCTGGAGCCTCTGGTCCGCGCCGCCGTGCGCGACATCGGTTATCAGCAGGACGGTTTCCATTGGGAGACGGCGGAATACGCCTGCTATCTGCACGCCCAGTCGGCGGACATCGCCGTCGGCGTCGATTCGACCAATGAGAAGGATGAGGGCGCGGGCGATCAGGGCATCATGTTCGGCTATGCCTCAAACGAGACGCCGGAGCTGATGCCGGCCACCCTGGCCTACAGCCACAACATCTTGAAGAAGCTGGCGGCGCTGCGTCACGCGGGTGAGACACGGCTGGAGCCGGACGCCAAGAGCCAGGTGACGCTCTTCTACGAGAACGGTCGTCCCACGCGTGCGACATCCATCGTGGTTTCGACCCAGCACGCCGAGAGCGCGACCCAGGCCGAGATCGCCGACATCGTGCGCGGCGTGGTGGCCGAGGTGCTGCCTGCGGAATTCATCACCGATGAGACGGTCTGGCACATCAATCCGACCGGCGTGTTCGTGATCGGCGGCCCCGACGGCGACAGCGGCCTGACCGGGCGCAAGATCATTGTCGACACCTATGGCGGCGCGGCGCCTCACGGCGGCGGCGCCTTTTCGGGCAAGGATCCGACCAAGGTGGACCGCTCGGCCGCCTATGCGGCGCGCTATCTGGCCAAGAATGTCGTGGCGGCGGAGCTGGCCGACCGTTGCACCATCCAGATCTCCTACGCCATAGGCGTGGCCCAGCCGCAGTCGATCCACGTTGATCTGCACGGCACAGGGCGCATTTCCGAGGATGTGCTGGAGAGCAAGCTGCTGGGCCTGATCGGCGGCGCCACGCCGCGCGGCATCCGCGAGCACCTGAAGCTGAACCGGCCGATCTACGCCCGCACCGCCGCCTATGGCCACTTCGGCCGCGAGCCGGACGCTGACGGCGGTTTCAGCTGGGAGAAGACCGATCTGGTCGATCAGTTGAAGGCGCTCGCCGCCTGATCCCGACAGTCTCCCTCCCCACGAACGGGAGGGAGAGGTATAGGGGCGGCCATGACCTCTGAAACCGATCCCGCCCATCGCCCGCTCCGTTCCTTTGGGCGGATCAAGGCCCGACCGATCAAGCCCAAACAGGCGGCGCTGTTCGACAGCCTCCTGCCGCGCATCGCCGTGCCCGATCCGGCGGCGGGGCCTATCGATCCGCAGACGCTGATGCCGGGCGCGCAAGGCGTCTGGCTGGAGATCGGTTTTGGCGGCGGCGAGCATCTGGCCGCCCAGGCGGCGCGTCATCCTCAGGCGTTGATGATCGGCTGCGAGCCCTTCCTGAACGGCGTGGCCTCGGCCCTGCGCCATATCGACGACGGCGGGCTGGAGAACGTCCGCATCCACGCTGACGACGCCCGCGCGGTGATGGCGGCCCTGCCCGACGCCTCTCTGGACCGGGTGATGATCCTGTTCCCTGACCCGTGGCACAAGGTGCGCCACAACAAGCGTCGCCTGCTGCAGGACGAAACGGCGGCCGAGATCGCGCGCCTGCTCAAGCCCGGCGGCGTCGTGCGATTCGTCACCGACTGGGAAGACTACGCCGAATGGGCGCTGGAGCGGCTGATGCGCACCGAGGGGCTGACGCGCGTCGCCTCGCCCGGCGATGACTGGACCACGCCGTGGGACGATCATGTCATCACCCGCTATGAGGAAAAGCGGCTGGGCGACACGACGCCTCTGTTCATGGAATTTGCGCGCGTCTGAGGACGTCGACAGGAGACTAGGCTATGAGTTTCACGCTGAACGACGCCGCTGCGCCCGTCTTCCTGCGCGGGTTGAACGTCTTGTCCGGCCTGCTGGACAAGGCGGCGGCCTCTGGTCTGGATGAGGCGGCGCTTATGCAGGCGCAACTGGCCCCCGATATGAAGCCTTTCGCCGATCAGGTGCGGTTCGCGGCCTTTTCGGCTCGCAGCTGCATGGCGCGTCTGTCTGGCCAGCTCTGGCCGAAGACCGATGACGCCGAGCCTGATCTGGCGGCGCTGAAGGCCACGGTCGCCCTGTCGATCGCCTTCATCGAGGGCGTTGATCCTGCGACGCTGGATGGGGCCGAGACCCGTCGGGTCGAGCTGCGTTTCCCCGGCGTCGAGCTGGACTTCGAAGGCGCCGGCTATCTGACCAGCTTCGCCATTCCCAACTTCTATTTCCACGTCACCACAGCCTACGCCATCCTGAGGCATCAGGGCGTGGCGCTGGGCAAGCGCGACTATCTGGGCCAGCTGGCCCTGGCTTAACCCGCCTCGCGCAGGCTGTTGGCGAAGGTGCGGATGAAGGCGAACTGTTCGTCGGTTTCGGGCACCGGACGGCCGCGCGCCTTGCCGACGCGCAACACCGCTTCGTCCGGGTCCATGCCGCCGCAGATCAGGGCGCAGATGGCCAGCGACGGCGCCCGGCCCAGACCGGCGCGGCAGTGGATGACGATGGCCTGTCCCAGCCTCAGTCGCCGGTCGATGGCTTGGGCCGTCTTGCGATAGGCGGCCACATCGGTCGGCACCCCGTGGTCGGGAATGGGGAAGTTGAAGAAGCCCACGCCGTGGCGTTCGGCGGCGCCGCCCTCATCGGCCAGGCCCAGGGTGTGGGCCTCGTCCGGCTCCAGCATGCTGATGACCTGATCGACCATGCCGTGCGACAGGCCGGCCATTTGTTCGTCCAGAGCCTCGCCGCCGTCAGGCTTGCGCGAGACGCCGAGGCGGCCGGTGGTGTTCAGTCCGATCCAGTGAATTTTCATGAGCGCCTTCTGGCGTTGCGCGAGGCGGTTTGCAATCGCTGTGAACGGCCTCGGCGTCGCCATGACGTTTCGGGGCTGACAAAGCCCGCGTCTCTGTCTATATGCAGCCTCACATCGTTAGACCGGCGTCAAACGGCGTCGTTCCAAGCGGCGGCCCCGGATGGCCCGCCGCTTTTTTATTGCCCCTCTGTCGAGACCCGCGCCTTGAAGGCCAGAACTGTAGAAGACCGCGCTCTGCTGGAGCTGATCGAACCCGTGGCCGAAAGCCTGGGTCTCGATGTCGTGCGTGTGCGTCTGATGGGCGGCACCTTGCGCCGCCGCCTGCAGATCATGGCCGAGCGCCCTGCCGACAACGACATCTCGGTCGAGGAATGCGCCCGTCTGAGCCGCGCTGTGTCCGAGGTGTTCGACGCCGCCGATCCCATCGCGGGGGAATATCTGCTGGAGGTGTCGTCGCCTGGCGTCGACCGCCCCCTGACCCGTCAGAAGGACTTCGACCTGTTCCAGGGGTTTGAGGCCCGGCTGGAGACTGACCGCATGATCGAGGGCCGCAAGCGGTTCAAGGGCGTGCTGGCCGGGGTCGACGGAGACGCCATCGCCATTGATCTGGAGGGGGAGGACGACACCGCCCTGATCCCGTTTGAATGGCTGGTCGACGCCAAACTGGTGCTGACCGACGAACTGATGAAGGCGGGCGCCGCCAAACGCGCCGCGCAAGACGACAACGAAATCACTGAGACCGAGGACTAGACCATGGCTGTTGGCGTATCCGCGAACCGTCTCGAGCTGCTGCAGATCGCCGATGCGGTCGCGCGCGAGAAGAACATCGATAAGGAGATCGTCGTCGAGGCGATCGAGGAGGCGATCCAGAAGGGCGCCAAGTCGCGTTACGGCGCCCACCACGACATCCGCGCCAAGATCGACATCAAGACCGGCGAGCTGTCGCTGACCCGCCACGTCACCATCGTGCCCGATGACTGGCAGCCGGAAGACGAGCTGGAAGAGTTCAACGACAGCGCCATGGTGCGCCTGACCGACGCCTCCAAGCGCGACCCGGAAGCGGAAGTCGGCAAGGAATATGTCGAGGACCTGCCGCCGTTCGACTTCGGCCGGGTGCAGACCCAGATGGCCCGCCAGGTCGTCATGGGCAAGGTCCGCGACGCCGAGCGCGCCAACCAGTACGAAGAGTTCAAGGACCGCGTCGGCGAGATCGTCAACGGCACCGTCAAGCGCGTCGAATACGGCAACACCGTCGTCGACCTGGGCCGGGGCGAGGGCATCATGCGCCGCAACGACTCCATCCCGCGCGAAGTCTTCAACATCGGCGACCGCATCCGCACCTACATCTATGACGTCCGCGCCGAGGCCAAGGGCCCGCAGGTCATGGTGTCGCGCTCGCACCCCGGCTTCATGGCCAAGCTGTTCGCCCAGGAAGTGCCGGAGGTCTACGACGGCGTGATCGAGATCCGCGCCGCCGCCCGCGACGCCGGCTCGCGCGCCAAGATGGCCGTTCTGTCGAACGACAGCTCCATCGATCCGGTCGGCGCCTGCGTCGGCATGCGCGGCTCGCGCGTTCAGGCGGTCGTCGCCGAACTGCAGGGCGAGAAGATCGACATCATTCAGTGGAACAGCGATGAACCGACCTTCATCGTCAACGCCCTGGCCCCCGCCGAAGTCTCCAAGGTGGTTCTGGACGAAGAAGCCGACCGCGTTGAAGTCGTGGTGCCCGACGAACAGCTGTCGCTGGCCATCGGCCGTCGCGGCCAGAACGTGCGTCTGGCCAGCCAGCTGACCGGCTGGCAGATCGACATCATCACCGAAAGCCAGGATTCGGAGCGCCGTCAGCGCGAGTTCAGCGAACGCACCAGCCTGTTCCAGGAGGCCCTGGACGTGGACGAGGTCATCGCCCAGTTGCTGGTCACCGAAGGCTTCGCCACGGTCGAGGATCTGGCCTTCGTCGAGCCCTATGAAATCTCCGACATCGAAGGCTTCGACGAGGACACGGCCGAGGAACTGCAGGCCCGCGCCCGCGACTTCCTGGACAAGCAGGCTGCGGCCCTGGACGCCAAACGCGTCGAGCTGGGCGTGCTGGACGAAGTGCTGGCCGTGCCGGGCGTCACCGGCGCCATCGCCGTCGCCCTGGGCGAGGGCGGCGTGAAGACGGTCGAGGATCTGGCCGATCTGGCCACCGACGAAATCCGCGGCGGCTATGAAGTGAAGAACGGCGAACGGGTCAAGGTCCCGGGCGTGCTGGAAAGCTTCAACCTGGCCCAGGAAGACGCCGAAATGCTGATCCTCCAGGCGCGCGTCGCCGCCGGCTGGATCGACGCCTCGGAACTGCCTCAGCCTGAATACGTCGAGGAAGAATTCGAAGACGCCGCCGCCGGTGAATTCGAAGACGCCGAATATGATGCGGAACAGGTGTTCGCGGCCCCTGCCGACGACGCCGAGACCGCCGACGCCGAAGTCGATGGAGACCTCGCCGAGGACTCCGACCAAGACTCCGACATGTGATGGGAGAGCGAACCGTTCATGAGTCTGCGCGAAGCGACGATCGATAGGGAACGCCGGGACCTGGTCACACACCAGGTCATGGACGAATCTCGCCTGATCCGCTTCGTCGCCGCTCCGGACGGTTCGGTCGCCCCCGACCTGGCGCGCAAGCTGCCGGGGCGCGGCCTGTGGGTCGCCGCCGACCGCGCCTCCATCCAGGCGGCGGTCAAGAAGAACCTGTTCAGCCGCGCGGCCAAGGCCCCGCTGAAACCGGCCGCCGATCTGGCGGACCTGGTCGAGAGCCTGCTGTTCAGGCGCTGTCTGGACCAGCTGGGTCTTGCCCGGCGCGAAGGCGTGCTTATATCCGGCTTCGAAAAGTCCATGGCCGCCATCCGGGCCGGCAAGGCCGCCTGGATTGTCGAGGCCGCAGACGGCTCGGCGGACGGCCGCAACAAGCTTCTGGCCCTGGCGAAACACCTTCCACGACCGCCGAAAACCTGCGGGGCTTTCACTGCGGACGATTTGAGTTTGGCCCTTGGGCTGGAAAATGCGATACACGCCGTCCTGCTGGAGGGCGGGCGGGCCGATCGCTGGACCATGGAGGTCGAGCGGCTGGCGGGATTTCGATCGCTTCGGCCCCCCGAGTGGGGCGATCCGAACGAGGCCCCGAACAAGGATTCTGACGGGCGGGGCTCCGTTCTCTCGTGAGAGGGACGGGGCGACGCACGGCTTTTTGTGTTTGAACGAGACGACGGCGGACGATCCGCTGTTCCGAGTAAAGCGACCGAATGACTGACGAAAACGACAAGACCAACGACGACGCAACGCAGGCTCCGACCGGGACTCCGTCCCAGACGGGACCGCGCGCGCCGCTGAGCCTGAAGCCCAGACAGGCGGGATCGGTTTCGACCGGAACCGTCCGCCAGAGCTTCAGCCACGGCCGCACCAAGACGGTGGTGGTCGAGACCAAGCGCCGCGCCGGCGCCGTGCCGGGCCATCAGCGTCCGCAGGGCTTCGACGTGGCTGCACGTCCGCGCACCGATGCACCCGCGCCTCAGGCGCCGCGTCCGGCCGCTCCCTCCGGTCCCGCCGGCGGTCGTCTGTCGAACGAAGAGCAGGAAGCCCGCCGCCGCGCCATTGAGATGGCGACCCAGGCTCAAGCTCAGCGCGCTCAGGCCGCCGCTGCTGAACAGGCGCGCCGCGATCAGGCCGCACGTGAGCAGGCCGCCGCCGCCGAACAGGCCGCCAACGCCGCCCAGGCCGAGGCCGCCGCTGCGCGCGCCGCCGCCGAAGCCGCTCGCGCCGAAGCCGCCAAACTGGCCGCCGCCGCGCCGACCCCGGCCAAGCCTGCAGCCAAGCCGGCGGCGCCCGTCGCTCCCGCTGCTCCGGTCGTGGCTGCCCCGACGCCTGCTCCCACGCCCGTTCCGGCGCCGGCGCCTGCACCCGCCGCGCCTGCGCGTCCTGCCCCGCCTGCGCGGCCCGTGGTCAACTTCGGCCAGCGCGTGCCCAAGGCGCCCAACCCGTCCCGCGCCCCGGCTGAACGTCCGGCCTTCGGCGGCCGCTCGGCTCGCGAAGCGGCCATGGGCGGCGGTGAGCGCGCCTATTCCGATCGTCCGGCCACGGCCCGTCCCGCCGGCGCCAAGCCTGCGGAGCCTGTCCGCTATTCGGCCCTGAACCCGCGTCCGGCCCCCGGTGCAGCCCGCCCCGGCGGCGCGCGCACCGGTCCCGGCGGACGGCCCACGCCGAACGCCCCTCCGGCCCAGGCCGAGGTCGCCCGTCCCAGCCGCACCATCGGCGGCTTCGCCCGTCCGGGCCGTCCCGAGGACGACCGCGACAAGCGTTTCTCGGACGCCGGCAAGGCCGTCAGCCGCACGCGCGGCGAACCCAAGCGCCGCGAAGGCCGCCTGACCATTCAATCGGTCGCCGGCGACGGCGACACCGCCGAGCGGATGCGCTCGCTGGCCTCGGTCCGCCGGGCGCGTGAACGCGAGAAGGAAAAGCGCAAGGGCGGCTCCACCGACGCGCCGAACCGTCCGCGTGAAGTGGTCATTCCCGACGTCATCACCGTCGGCGACCTGGCCAACCGGATGGCCGTGCGCGGCGTCGACATCGTCAAATTCCTGATGCGTCAGGGCATGATGGTGAAGATCAACGACGTCATCGACACCGACACCGCCGAACTGGTCGCCGACGAATACGGCATGACGGTCAAGCGTGTCTCTGAATCCGACGTTGAGACGGGCTTCCTGTCTGACGCAGTGGATGACGAGGCGACGACGCCGCGCGCCCCGGTCGTGGCCATCATGGGCCACGTCGACCACGGCAAGACCAGCCTGCTGGATGCGCTGCGCACCACCGACGTCGCCTCGGGCGAAGCCGGCGGCATCACCCAGCACATCGGCGCCTATCAGGTGCGTCTGGAAGACGGCCAGCGCGTGACCTTCCTGGACACGCCGGGCCACGCCGCCTTCTCGGCCATGCGCATGCGCGGCGCCACGGTGACGGACATCGTGGTTCTGGTCGTGGCCGCCGACGACGGCGTCATGCCCCAGACCATCGAGGCCATCCAGCACGCCAAAGCGGCCAATGCGCCTCTGATCGTGGCGGTCAACAAGATCGACAAGCCGGACGCCAACTCGCAGAAGGTCGTCAACGACCTGCTGCAGCATGAAGTCATCGCTGAAAGCCTGGGCGGCGACACCCAGATCATTGAAGTGTCGGCCAAGGCCCGCACCAATCTGGACGGTCTGTTGGAGGCCATCCTGGTTCAGGCCGAGATGATGGACCTCAAGGCCGATCCGGAGCGCTCGGCGGAAGGCGTGGTCATTGAGGCCAAGCTGGACAAGGGCCGCGGCCCGGTCGCCACCGTCCTGGTGAAGCGCGGCACGCTGAAGCGCGGCGACATCGTCGTGGCCGGCTCCGCCTGGGGCAAGGTTCGCGCCCTGCTGGACGAACGCAACGCCCAGCTGACCGAAGCCGGGCCGTCTGTGCCCGTCGAGATCCTGGGTCTGGACGAGACGCCGTCTCCGGGCGACGTCTTCGCCACGGTCGAGAACGAGGCCCGCGCCCGCGAGCTGACCGACTTCCGCGCCCGTCAGAAGCGCGAGAAGCTGACCGGCGGCATCAACCAGGTCAGCCTGGTCGACATGATGTCCAAGCTGGCCTCCAAGAAGGTCTCGGAACTGCCGGTGCTCATCAAGTCCGACGTCCAGGGTTCGGGCGAGGCCATCCAGGGCTCGCTGGAGAAGATGGGCAACGACGAAGTCCGCGCCCGTGTCGTTTACTCCGGCGCCGGCGGCATCACCGAAGGCGACGTGCAACTGGCCAAGTCGGCCGGGGCGCCGATCCTGGGCTTCAATGTCCGTGCATCCAAACAGGCGCGCGAACTGGCTGACCGTGAAGGCGTCGAGATCCGCTACTATTCGATCATTTACGACCTGCTGGACGACATGAAGGGCGTGCTCTCGGGCATGCTGGCGCCGCTGCAACGGGAAACCTTCCTGGGCAACGCCGCCGTGCTTCAGGTCTTCGACATCTCCAAGACCGGCAAGATCGCCGGTTGCCGGGTCTCCGAAGGCGTGGTCCGCAAGGGCGCCAAGGTCCGCATCATCCGCGACGATGTGGTGGTGCTGGAGCTGGGCACGCTCACGACGCTCAAGCGCTTCAAGGACGAGGTCAACGAGGTTCCGTCGGGCCAGGAATGCGGCATGCATTTCCAGGGCTTCCAGGACATCAAGGCCGGGGACTACATCGAGTGCTTCACCGTTGAAGAGGTCAAGCGCACGCTGGACTAGGCTTCGCGCTGAAACGGTCAGGAACGGCGGCGCGCAAGCGCCGCCGTTTCGCCATATACTGCAGGGATCAACGCGCCATGCGCCATTTCCTTTTCAGCCTTCTCGCCTTCACCGCTGTCGCCGGTCCCGCCGCCGCGGAGACCCGCTATCTGGCGTTCGACGCCTCCGACCGGGTCACCCAGGCCCTGACGCGCGGGGTGACGCTGGAAGCGGACCGGGGGCTGTTCGGCGCCATCAGCGTCAGACGCATCATCTCCACCTCCAACCGCGGCTCGGCCGACATTCGTCGCGGCGGGCCTGACGCCGTGCGCCGCGCCCTGCCTGAGGGCGCGCGCGAAACCTCCGTCTACACCATCACCCCCGAAGGCGGCGGACGGGGCCTGAGCCGCGCCCTGTGCCCCAGCGCCGACGCCGCATACCTGGTTCTCGGCCGAGTGCGTCTGGGCCGCCCGCTGACGCTGCACGCCGTGGGGCGCTGGCCGGACGGCGCCTATCGCCACTGTGTCGAGCTGTCCTATTCCTGGCGCGGGGAATGGGCGATGCCGCCTGCGCCCAGCCCGTCTGACGAGGCTGCGACGACACGTCCCTGAGGCGAGCATCGGCAAGCCGGGCGGTGGTGTTGACACTCCCCCGTCGCGGGCGGACAAGGCTTCATCCCTTTTTCTGCGGTCCCTTCGCCACTGCGTCGGGGCTGCTTCGCTTTCTGGAGGTCGTTTCCGTGTCCACCGAACATCTGATGGGTGTCTACAACCGCGCGCCGCTGGAGGTTGACCGCGGTCAGGGCGTCCGTCTGTGGGGCAAGGACGGCACGGAATATCTGGACTGCGTCATGGGCATTTCGACCAATGCTCTGGGTCACGCCCACCCTGTGCTGGTGCAGGCGGTCAAGGATCAGGCCGAGAAGCTGTGGCACGTCTCCAACATCTTCAAGATTCCGGGCCAGGAAGCCCTGGCCGACGCCCTGTGCGCCGACAGCTTCGCCGACGTGGTCTTCTTCACCAACTCGGGCACGGAAGCCGTCGAGTGCGCCCTGAAGACGGCCCGCAAATATCATTCATCCAACGGCCAGCCCGAGCGGATCGACATCTACGGCTTTGACGGCTCGTTCCACGGCCGCACCTACGGCGCCATCAATGCAGCGGCCAACCCCAGCTACACCAACGGCTTCGGCCCGCCGATGGAGGGCTTTCACCAGCTGGTCTGGGGCGACAAGGAGGCCCTCACGGCCGCCTTCCAGAACCCCAACACCGCCGCCATCATCCTGGAGCCCGTTCAGGGCGAGGGCGGTTGCCGCGCCACCGCAGACGAGGACCTGCGCTGGATGCGCCAGATGGCCGACGACAACGGCGTGCTGATCATCTTCGACGAGGTCCAGTGCGGCATGGGCCGGACCGGCAAGCTGTGGGCCCACGAATGGGCGGGCATGACGCCGGACATCATGGCGGTGGCCAAGGCCCTGGGCGGCGGCTTCCCCATCGGCGCCTGCCTGGCCACGACCAAGGCGGCGTCGGGCATGACCGTCGGCGTCCACGGCTCGACCTTCGGCGGCAACCCGCTGGCCATGGCGGTCGGTCTGGCCGCCTTCAACGAAATCCGCAAGCCGGAGACCCTGGCCAACGTCAACGAGATTTCCGGCTACCTGAAACAGCAACTGCACGGCCTGAAGGAACGCTTCCCCGATGTGATCGTCGAGGTGCGCGGCAAGGGTCTGCTGATGGGGGTCAAACTGGTCCCGAACAACCGCGAGTTCATGGGCTGGGCCCGTGATGAGGCACGGCTGCTGGTGGCCGGCGGCGGCGACAACCTGGTCCGCATCCTGCCGCCGCTGAACCTGACGCTGGAAGAGGCCCGCGAGGCTGTCGAACGCTTTGAAAAAGCCTGCGAATTCGCGCGCGGCAAGGCGGCGGCCTAGCTTTCAACCTGTTCGCTAAGCGCCGGCGGCCTGTGCGCCGCCGGTTCAAACCCTCTCCCGCCGGGAGAGGACATGGAGGGCCTGATGGTCAGACACTTCCTCGACATCCACCGGCTTGAAGCCGCTGAACTGCGCGCCATTCTGGACGACGCCCACGCCCGCAAGACGGCGCGCAAGGGCTGGCCTCAGGGCCGCATCGACGTCGATGCGCCGGCGAAGGACCGCGTGCTGGCCATGGTGTTCGAGAAGAACTCGACCCGCACCCGCTTCAGCTTCGACGCGGCCATCCGCCAGCTGGGCGGCGACGCCATCATCGCCAACGCCGGCGACATGCAGCTGGGCCGGGGTGAGCCGGTGGAGGACACCGCCCGCGTCCTGTCGCGCATGGTCGATGCGGTGATGATCCGCGCCAATGACCATGAGGATGTTGAACGCTTCGCCCGCGTCTCGACCGTGCCGGTCATCAACGGCCTGACTGACCGCAGCCACCCGTGCCAGATCCTGGCCGACATTCTGACGATCGAGGAGCATCTCGGCCCCATCGCGGGCAAGACGGTCGCCTGGGTCGGCGACGGCAACAACGTCTGCCACAGCTTCATGCACGCCGCCGCCAAGCTGGACTTCCATCTGCGCGTGGCCTGTCCCGCCGACTACCACCCCGACCTGCACGACCTGGCCAAGGGCGGCCTGCACGTGACCCTCACCAGTGATCCTCAGGAGGCCGTGCGCGGCGCCGAGGTGGTGGTCACCGACACCTGGGTGTCGATGGGCGACGGCGACTATGAGGCCCGTCTGGAAGCGTTTGAAGGCTATGGCGTCGATGAGGCGTTGATGGAGGCGGCGGCGCCCGGCGCGGTCTTCCTGCATTGCCTGCCGGCGCACCGGGGTGAGGAAGTCTCGGACGCCGTCATCGACGGGCCGCGCTCACTGGTCTGGGACGAAGCCGAGAACCGCATTCACGCCCAGAAAGCGGTCCTGGCCTGGTGTTTCGCGGGCTAGGGGCGGTTCGCTCGTAAATCCACACCGACCATCGCATTGGCTTGTCTTCATCCGTCACCCTCGGGCGCTTGTCCCGAGGGCCTATGGCGAAGGTGGTCTCGGGCGGCGAAGGTCAGCCGTCGGTGTTTGATGCTGCGGTGTTTGAGCCTGAAGCTGAAATGGGTCCTCGGGACAAGCGCCCGAGGATGACGGAGCTTGTAGTTTCAACCCCGGGGCTGATCCGGCACGAAGCCCAGCAGGCCGCCGACGTGGATCACCAGCACGAAGAGCACCGCGCCTGACAGCACCATGATCAGCCGCCAGGGGGCCATGCGCACCCCCTTGAGCGGGTCTGAGGGCTTGGCCCCTCGCCACCCGGCGAAGACGGCCAGGGCCAGGCAGGCGGCGATCAGCGTCAGGGTGACGGGCAAGGTCAGGGGCATGCGGCGGCAAGTGGCCCGCCCGGGGGCTCGGCGCAAGGCCCAAGACCTTTCCGGCTCGTTAATCTTCACTTTGCATTAACCGTGTCGGATCGACAGAAGGGCGTCGGCGCAGGGTTTCCACAGTTCGTTGGACCAGACGCTACATCTAGCGGTTAACCACGCATTTACACCCTTGATCTGGACGACTAGCGTTCGCAGTCAAGGTTGGGAGACGAATCAGTGAGCGCAGCAGCGCCTTGGAGCGTGAAGGGCATCGAGCCCAAGGCGCGTGAGATCGCCAAGGACCTGGCCCGCCGGTCCGGCATGACGCTGGGCGAATGGCTGAACACCATGATTCTGGAGGACGGCGACGACGATGACGGCGTCGTTCCGCTGGGCCGTCGCACCCACGCCGCCGCCGCCTTTGAGCGCCGCGGCCGCAGTCGCCGTCTCGATGACGCCTATGGAGCGGGCGAGAGCGAATGGGATCGGCTGGGCGCCTCGATCGACGCCATCGCCGGGCGGCTGGAGGCGTCTGAACAACGCTCGACCATCGCCATCCAAGGCGTGGACCAGGCCGTCACCGGACTGGTGCGCCGCCTCGACGGCCAGGACCAGAACGGCAAGATCTACGGCCGTCGCATCGACGACATCGCCGAGGAACTGCGCGAGGGGCATCGCCGCCTGCGCCAGTTCGAACAGCAGGTCGGTCCCCAGACGACGGAAGCCTTCGGCAAGGTCGAGAGCGCCGTCGGCGCTCTGGCGGGTCGGCTTTATGACATCGAGGAACGCCAACGGTTGGGCGCCAATGATCTGCGCCAACGCATGGAGGCGGTCGAAAAGGCCGCCGGTCCCGGCGTCGGCACGGACCTGCTGGCCCAGGTGGGGGCGCGTCTGGATGAAGCGCAGAACCGCACCACCGAGGCCCTGCGCGGGCTGGAGCGGTCCTTCGCCGGTCTGGACCAACGCCTGCGTCAGGCCGAAGGCCGGGTCGAGCCCGAGAGCGCCCGCGAGGGGGCCCGCTTCGAGAAGCTGGCCGAGACGCTGAGCCGTCAGGTCGAGTCCAGCCGCGTCGAGATGATGCGCCGCCTCGACACCGCCGAGACCGAGAACCGCATCGACCGCATCGAGCGCGCCGTCCAGGCCATCGGCGAACAGGTCAAGGCGTCCGAGGACCGTTCGGCCCGCGCGGTCGAGGCCATGGGCCGCGAAGTCCTGCGCATCGCGGAAAACCTCAACACCCGCGTCCAGTCGATCGAGGGCGATGCGCCCGCCCGTCTGGACCGCATCGTCCAGGCCGCGACCGAAGCCGCTTCACAGGCGGCGGGGCGTCAGGTCGAAACCGAAATGGCGCGCCTGTCGCAAGGGCTGGACCGCCGCCTGACCGCCGCCGACGACCGTCACGCTCTCGCGCTGGAACAGCTGGGCGGCGAGATCACCCGCATTTCCGACCGTCTGAGCGAGCGGATCAGCCAGACCGAGCGTCGTTCGGCTCAGGCTCTGGAAGACATCGGCCGCCGTCTGGAGAGCAGCTCCAGCCGCATCGAGCAACGCTATGACCGCGCTTCGGGCGAACTGGCCGAGCGCATGCGCCTGTCGGAGGAACGCACCGCCGCCCTGCTGAGCGAGGCGCGCCATACGGTCGCCCTGCGCGGCGATGCTCCGACCAGCGCCCGGACAGAGGCTGCGGTTCCGCTCGCGGCGGCGGCGACCGGGGTCGAGCCGGACTGGCGCAGCGCCGCCTTCCCCGACGCCGCCTTCCCCGATGCGCCTTTCGCAGACGCGCCCTTCGCCGACGCCATGTTCGAGGACCCGATCTTCGCCGAACAGCGGGCTTGGTCCGCCGATCTGGCGGCGCCTGAACCGGAGGCGTCGAAGACGACCGAGCACGACACGGGGGCGTCGCCTCTGGAGACAGCGGCCCGGCCCGTGGCCGCCCTGGTCTCTCAGGATATCCTCGACGCCGTGCTGAACGGCCCCCTGGCCGAGCCCGAAGCGGAGGGTGCTGCGGACTCCGAAACGCCCGCCTCCCCAACCGCCTCGACGCCGTTCGGCAGCCGCTCGCCGGCGACAGCGCCGGAAGACGAACCGCACCTGCCTCGTTTCGCCGCGCCGGAAGCTTCTGCCCCGGACGCCGAGCCCCTGGTCGCGCCCTTGGCCGAGGCCGCTCCGCGCGTGCCCGCCTTCGGCCAGAGCTTCGGCGGCGCCGATGTGGCCGACGCTTTGGCCGCGACCCAGCCCGAAGCGTTCGAGATGGACGACTTCGACGCAGACACCGACTTCGTCGATCCCCGCACTCTGCGGGCCGAGGCGCGCAGTCATAGGACGCGCGAAACCATGGACGCGGCCCGCGCCGCCATGGCCCCCGCCGAGCCTGAAAAGGCCCGCTCGGCCTTTGGCCTGAAGCGCGGCGGCAAGTCCAAGCTGCAGGAGCGTCTGGACAAGCAGGCGTCGCGCGACAGCGGCACGGTGAAGAAGGCGCTGGGCGCCTCGGTCGTGGCCGTGGCCCTGATCGTGCCGGGCGTTCTGGCCTATGGGCAGCTGACCGGCTCGGGGCTGAAGCTGCCGGGGCTGGACGGACTGATCCCGTCGCGGAGCCAGCAGATCACGCCGACCGCGGCGCTGGCGGCGACGCCCGCCGCCCCGACGGCAGAGGAACTGGCCCGGGCCTCGGCCCTGTATGATGCGGCGGCCGTCAAGCTGGACGGCGACGACCCCACGGCGCTGGACACCCTCAAACAGTCGGCTGAACTGGGCTTTGGCCCGGCGCAGCACCGTCTGGCCATGCTCTATGAAGAGGGCGGCAAGGGGGTGGCGATCAACCCGACCCAGGCGCGCCTGTGGGCCCGTCGCGCGGCGGACAGCGGCGACGCCAGGGGCATGCACGCCTACGCCATGCATCTCTACAACGGCTTTGGCGGCGAAAGAGACACCGCCGGCGCCCTGACCTGGCTGCTGCGCGCCGCCGAAGGGGGGCTGGTCGACAGCCAGTTCAACGTCGCCAAACTGTATGAGACCGGCGACGAGGGCATCGCTCCGAACCCTGCTGAAGCCTTCAAATGGTATCTGATCGCGGCGCGCGCCGGCGACGGCGAGGCCCAGGCGGCGGTGGATCGCCTCAAGGCCGTCGTGCCCGAGGCAGACCGCACCGCGGCCCGGGCCGAGGCGGAACGCTTCCAGGTCCAGCCTCTGGCCTGATCTTCTGACTGATCCGGCGGATCGGGTGGCGAAGGCTGCACGTTCCGTTTAAGCGTCAGACACTTCCACCGCGCTCTTGCGGGCGTTTGTTCTCGTTCCAGCCGAAGGCGCGTCCTTTGGATATCTATCTGCCGATCGCCGAGGTTTCGGTGAACTGGCCGGTCCTGGTTCTGCTGGGGGCGACGGTCGGTTTCGTGTCCGGGCTGTTCGGCATCGGCGGCGGCTTCCTCATGGCCCCCATCCTGATCTTTCTCGGCATCCCGCCCGCCGTGGCTGTGGCCAGCCAGGCCAGCCACGTCGTCGCCTCCTCGACCTCGGGCGTCATCAGCTACGCAGGCAAGAAGGCCATCGACTTCAAGATCGGCCTGGTCATGGCCGGGGGCGGGGTTCTGGGCGCCCTCGTCGGGGTCGAACTGTTCCGCTATCTGCGCCTGCTGGGCCAGGCCGACATGGCGGTGGCCCTGTCCTATCTGCTGTTCCTGGGCGCCATCGGCCTGATGATGCTCTACGAGAGCCTGGGCGTGATCATGCGCCGGGTGCGCGGCGAGATCGCGCCGCACAAGGAGCGCCGCCGCCCGCTGTGGCTGTACGGCCTGCCGTGGAAGATGCGCTTCCCCCGCTCGGGCCTCTACATCAGCGCCATCCCGCCGTTCGCGCTCGGCACGTTCGCCGGCGTTCTGTCGGCCATCATGGGGGTGGGGGGCGGCTTCATTCTCGTTCCCGCCATGTTGTATGTCCTGCGGATGCGGGCCAGCGTGGTGGTCGGCACCAGCCTGTTCCAGATCATCATCACCACCGCCATGACCACCGTGCTTCAGGCCGGGCGCAACCAGACGGTGGATATCGTGCTGTCGACCATACTGCTGCTGGGCGGAGTGGTCGGGGCGCAATACGGCGCGCGCCTGTCGGGCCGTTTCCGGGCTGAAGAGCTGCGCGCTGTGCTGGGTCTGATCGTGCTTCTGGTCGGCATACAGATGGGGCTGGAGCTGTTCGTCAGGCCGTCTGACCTGTTCGCCTTTGCCCCCGGTGTACAGTGAGGGTGCAGTGATGATGCAGGCCCCGCCGCCTCCGCCGCCGCCGGTCGTCAGCGCACCTGCGCCTGCACCCGCCGCTGCGGCTGCGACCGAAAACGGAGTGCGCGTCGCCGCCGCCCTGACCGATTCCCAGGTCCGTGTGGACTCCGGCTTCAGCGGCGCCTCCATCGTCCTGTACGGCGCCGTGTTCAATCCGACCGACACCCCGACCGATGTGGTGGTGGTGGTGCGCGGCCCGGACGGGCCGGTGCGTCTGGTCAAGAAGACCCGCAACACCGGGGTCTGGCTGAACAGCCGGCCTGTGCTGTTCGAGGGTGCGCCGGGCTTCTACATGACCGCGTCCAGCCGCCCGATCGGGGACATCGCCGAGTTCGGCCAGCTGCGTCGTCTCGGCGTCGGCCTGGACCATCTGCGCATCAATGCGCCTGAGGAAAGCAGCACCGTCACCCGCTACGGCGTGCGCGATGTGGTGGTCAGCCGTCTGGGCGAGGACTATCTGGACTGGCGCCGCGCGGTGATCCGTCTGCGCGAGGACGACGCCCTCTATTACACCGACCCGGCGGGGGTGAAGTTCGTCGACCGGGGCCTGTTCCGCGCCGAGATCAAGCTGCCGACCGTGGCCCCGACGGGGGAATATACAGCCCAGGTCTGGCTGTTTCAGGATGGCGAGGCGGTGGATGTCTCGACTCAGACGCTGACGGTCGAGAAGGTCGGGTTCGAGCGCGACGTCTATGAGTTTTCGCGCAACCGGCCCTGGACCTATGGGGTGCTGTGCGTGGTCCTGGCGGCGTTCACAGGCTGGGGCGCCAGCCGGGTGTTCAAGCGGAACTGATGCAATCTCTTCCTTCTCCCGATGGGAGAAGGTGGCGGGGCGGAGCCCCGTCGGATGAGGGTCGGGTCTATGAGGCGGCGAAGCCGCCCGCTGATGATCGACCCTCACCCTTTCGCGCAAGGACGACGGCTGCGCCGCCGTGCGCTTAAGCCCTCTCCCATCGGGAGAGGGACGTTCAGCCCGCCGCGAACTCGCTCAGCGCGTCGATCACCGCCCGGTTCTGGTCTTCCGTGCCGATGGTGATGCGCAGGGATTCCGGCAGGCCGTAGCCGCCGACAGGGCGGACGATGATGCCGCGCGTGTTCAGATAGTCGTTGGCGGCGGCGGCCTGGGCGGCGTCCTTGAAGCGCACCAGAACGAAGTTGCCCGCCGAGGGCAGGACATCGAAGCCGAAGCCCTTGACCGCCTGTGTCAGACGCGGGCGCCAGGTCTCGACCAGATCGCGTGAGGCTTTCTGGTGGGCTTCGTCGCCCAGAGCGGCGGTGGCGGCGTCGAGGCCGGGCACGGAGACGTTGAAGGGCAGGCGGATGCGGTCCACCGCCTCGGCGACCGCCAGCGGGGCGTAGCCGAAGCCGATGCGCAGCCCGCCCAGGCCGTGGATCTTGGAGAAGGTGCGGGTGACGACGATGTTGGACGCCTCGCGGGCCAGGCCGAAGCTGGTCTCCCAGTCGGACGCCGTGACGAATTCGGCATAGGCTTCATCGACGACCAGGATCACGTCGGGCGACAGGCCCTCGTGCAGGCGGCGGATCTCGTCGGGGGTGTTGTAGCTGCCGGTCGGGTTGGACGGGCTGGAGACATAGACGATGCGGGTGCGCGCATCGACCTGGGCCAGAAGCGCCTCGGGCGTGGCCTTGAAGTCGGGCTCGGGGGCCAGCTTGACCTGGGCCTGATTGGCCAGGGCCGAGATGCGGTAGGCGAGGAAACCGTACTGGCCGCTGACGATGTTGTCGCCCGCCGTCAGATAGGTCTGGTTCAGCAGGGCGAAAACTTCGTCGGAGCCATTGCCGAAGATCAGGCGCTCGGCTTCCAGACCGTGGTGGGCGGCGACGGCGTCGCGCAGCTTGCCCGCCCGACCGTCGGGATAGATGTGGATGTTCTTCAGCGCCGCCTCATACGCCTCCCTCGCCCGCGAACCGGCGCCCAGGGCGTTTTCGTTGGAGGACAGCTTCATCGGCTCGGCTACGCCGGCGATGGTCGACTTGCCGCCGACATAGGGGGCGATGTCCATGATGCCGGGTTTGGCGACGGGCGTTTTGGCGTCGATCATGAAGTCCTCGAAATCAGAATAGGGCGGCGGCGCCGATGACGCCGCTCAATGCGCCCGGCGCAGATGCGAGCCGGGCGTCCTCAGGTTGCACATAGCCCGCCAGCATGAACAGCTTCAACCCGCCTGCGGCGATCAGGGGCATGGCGGCGAGGCCGGAGGCGGACATTGTCTCAACGATGCGGGCGTCAGAGGCGGGACTGTCGGTGATCCAGAAGGTGCGGTCGTCGCCTGTCGGGCCGGACGGCGTCTTCTGCACCAGCAGGGCGCGGGGCAGGCCGTTGCGGTCGTCGGGCAGGGCGCCGACCACGCGCAGTTCGGGATCGGCCAGAAGCCGCCCCCACCAGGCTTTGGCGGGGGTCAGATCCATCAGGGCGCGGCTGCCTTGGCGCACGGCCTCCAGAGCCTGCTCCGGCGTGGCGGCGGCGCGGGCCTTCAGCCCATGGCGGTCGGCGGCGAGCGTCTGGCTGGCTCCGCCCCAGACCACCAGAGGCGCGCCATGCGCCGCGTCGATCCGGCCCAGAACGGCGCGGACAGCGGCGGCCTCGTCGGGCGATAGGCCCGCCAGCGCCTGACGCAGGCCGATGGCCTCGGCGTCGGGCGAGGGGCGGGGACCGGCGGCCAGACGCGCGCGCACGGCTTCGGCCACCGCCTGGTCCAGCGTCAGGCGTTCGGCGTCGGCTTCCGGCTCGACCAGCATCAGAACAGCTTGGGCGCGGGCGTCAGGGCGAAGGGGCCCAGCCAGGTGCGCCCGTTCTCGAAGCGGATGATCAGTTCGACAGGCTTTTCGCCAGAGGCGGCGTCCGAAGCCCCCGCCGCCGCCGCGGCGCCCGCTGCGCCGAGGCGGTCTACCGAACCGGACGGCGATCCCGCCAAACCGGCGATGGCCTGCATCGGCCGTTCTGCGGAGACGGCCAGATCGCCGATCAGTCGCCCGTCGGGACCAGCTTGCAACGCCGCGCTGGAGATGCGGGCCCGGCTCTCGCCCGCGCTGACCTCACCGCGCACATCTATGAATTTGCCGCCCGCCGCGGTGAAGGCCGAGAAGACGCCGGCGCTGTCCAGACCGCGCAGATGGCTGGCGCCGACGATGACGGCCTCGGCGTCGAGGCTGAGGACGCCTTGCCGCGACGCGCCCTCGACCGGACCGCCGGGACGGCCGTGCGCCTCGCTCAGGCGGAACAGGACATCCAGCTCGTCGGTGGAGGCGGCGCCGTCGGTCAGATGGGGCCGGGTCTCCAGCTGGATGTGACGGGCCGAGGTGATGGGGAAGGGCTCGGCGCCGGGCTGGGCGGTGAAGACGGGGCGGATCATCTCGACGCGGATGTCGGGGAAACGTTCGCGCAGATGGCTGATGCTCATGCGCAGACCGTCGCTCTTGATGTCGATGCGGCCCTTGCCGGTGCGGTTCAGGATCAGGCCGTCGGGGGCGATGACCACCCAGTGATCCGGGTTCCAGGCGTTGGCCTCGGCCACCAGTTCAGGCGCGGCGACGCCGTGGCCGGACGGCGTCAGGATCTCGGCCTGGGGCAGGGCGACGCGAACGCGGAAGGGCCAGCCGCTGATCCCGACCTTGTCATGCGTCACCGTCCAGCCGTTGGCGTTCAGCGTCTGCACCTGAGCCGCCAGCCGGGTCTCGACCTGCTGCGCCAGATAGAACCACCAACCGGTCCAGGCGGCCAGCGCCAGGCCGACGATCAGAAATGGAATGACCAGCCCCTTGCGGGAATGGCGGACGGGGGCGTGGGGAACGTCGGTCATGGGCGCGGTTTAGCAGGCGCCGAGGCTGCTGACACGCCCTGTCAGCAGGAACAGGCCAGTCTGCCAGCCGTTCGAATCGCACCCCGACAGGAGACGAAGATATGGAAACGCAACAGCTGCATCGCGGACGGTTGATCGACCATCTGCAACTGGTGACGCCTGATCTTGAGGCCAGCCGCCGCTTCTACGGCGCGGTTCTGGAGGCGCTGGGCGTGCCGATCGCCGGCGAGGCCGAACGCTTCTTCTGGGCCGACGAACTGTTCGTCTCGGCGGTGGACAGCGTGGCGGCGCAAGGCCAGGCCACAGGCCGCTGCCACCTGGCGTTCCAGGCCCGCGACCGGGGCATGGTGGAGGCGTTTCACACGGCGGGGCTGGCGGCAGGCGGGACCGACAACGGGGCGCCGGGCGAGCGGCCCTACCATCCCGGCTATTACGCCGCCTTCCTGCTGGACCCGGACGGCAACAACATCGAGGCCGTCTTCCACGGTGAGGCCGAGCGGTCCGCCGACAGCGTGGTGGTGACGTTCGAGGGATAGGGCTCAGGCCGTCAGGTCGGCCAGTTTCGCGCTGGCCGCCCGCGCCGCCTCGTCCGGCGTCAGGCCCAGCAGCAGGCCACGCTGGCCGCCGTTGATCAGGATGCGGTCGAACAGGATGGCCGTCTCGTCCATCACCGTCGGCACAGCCTTCCTCTGGCCGAAAGGGCTGACGCCGCCGACCTTGTAGCCCGTCAGGCGTTCGGCGTCGGCGGGCTTCATCATCTGGGCCGACTTGCCGCCGAGGACCGCCGACAGCTTCTTCATGCTGACCTCGCAGTCGGAGGGAACGATGACGCAGGCGGCTTTGCCGTCCACCAGGGTCATCAGGGTCTTGAACACCTGTTCCGGCGCCCAGCCTAGAGCCTCGGCCGCCTGCAAGCCCACGCGCGGCGCGTCGGTGTCGTAGTCGTAGGGGAAGAGCTCGAAGGTGACTTCGGCCTTGGTCAGGGCCACGGTCGCGGGGGTGGTCTTGGACATGGGCGGGCGTGATCCGTTCATCTTCACCGCTCATCCTCGCGAATGCGGGGATGAGCGGATTGAGGGGGTTTAGGGCTTCAGAAACCCCCCGACCAGTTCCACAGCTTCGGCCAGACCCATGCGCATGACTTCGGTTCCGGGCGGCAGACCGGCGAACAGACGGGTGGGGGCGGCGGCGTCCAGCATGACGAAGACGCCCTTGTCGTCGCCGCGCCGGATCAGACGTCCGAACGCCTGGGCCATGCGGGCGCGGGCCAGGGCGTCGTCGAAACTGCGTCCCTGCGATCCCTCGCCGCCGAAGCGGGCGCGGCGCGCCTTGTGCAGCAGGTCCGGGCGTGGCCAGGGCACGCGGTCGAAGGCGAGGATGCGAAGGCTGCGTCCCGGCACGTCCACCCCGTCACGGACGGCGTCCGTCCCCAGCAGGCAGCTGTCCTGTTCGGCGCGGAAGACGTCGACCAGGGCCCCGACCTCCAGCGGATCGACGTGCTGGGCGTAAAGCGGCAGGCCCGCCTTGGCCAGGTCCGGTCCCAGCCGCTCATAGACGGATTTCAGGCGGCGGATGGCGGTGAACAGGCCCAGCCCTCCGCCGCCCGCCGCCAGGAACAGTTCGCGCATCGCCGCCGCCGTCTGGCGCAGATCGTCCTTGGTCAGGTCGTTGACGACGATGACCCGGCTGTTGGCGGCGTAATCGAAGGGGCTTTCGACCTTCAGCGTCCGCGCCGGTTCGATCAGCCGCGCCGCGCCGGTGCGGGCCCGGGCCAGGTCGAAGGGATCGCCGTCGGCCGCCGTCGCCAGCGGATCGGACAGGGTGGCGGACGTCACCAGCACCCCGTGCGAGGGCATGATGACGGCGGCTTCCAGCGGCACGGTCGGGTCGATCCAGTGGCGGCGCAGGGCCACGTCGGTGATGCGCCCGAACGCGGCCTCGGCCGACAGCCAGTCGAGGAAGTCGGGGTCCGGCTCGTCCGACGACACCTCAAGCGCCGCCAGCATGGAGCGCCAGCCGGGCAGGGTCATGCGGGCGCGCCGGTCCAGACCGCGCAAGGCCCCCTCGATGCGGGCGCGGGAGGCGCCGTCCAGTTCTGCGGCCTCGTCGTCGAGGATGTCCTCCAGATGGCGCGACAGGGCCAGCAGCGGCGCCTCGACATCGGCCAGGGCCTTGGCCGCCTCGCGCGCGGTCTCCAGCACGGGATCGGTGACGGGGCGCAGGCTGCACTCCATGCCGAACTCGACGCCGCCCATGCCGGTCTCTCGCGTCCGCGCCCGCAGCTGCTCCAGCGCCGCGACCAGAAACCGTTCGATCGGCCCGATCGGATTGACCTCGCCCGAGGCCGGGGCGATGCGGCCCGACACGCCTTCGCCGGGCAGCTGGGCGGCGGCGCGCACCGCGTCCTGAAGCGCCTTTTGCGCGGCCTCATTGTCGGCGCAGAGATCGCCGAGGCGTTGCTCCAGTCCGCGTCCGCGCCGTCCGCGCCCCTCGGGTCCGCGCAGCCAGCGGCGCAGTTCGGCGGCCTCCTGTCCCGACAGACAGGCGGAAAATGCACTGTCGGCGGCGTCGAACAGATGGTGGCCTTCGTCGAAGACGATGCGTTTCAGAGCGGCCGTCTCTCCATCCTGTTTCAGGCCGCGCGCCGAGCGGGCGCCGTCGAAGGCGGCCTGGGTCATGACCAGCGCATGGTTGGCGACCACCAGATCGGCCCGGCGGCTGGCGCGGATGGTCTTTTCGACGAAGCACAGGCGGTAGTGGGGGCAGGCGGCGTGGACGCATTCGCCGCGCCGGTCGACCAGATTGGCGGCGCTGGCCTGATGCGCAGGCATGGTGGCGAACAGGCCGGGCAGCCAGCCGGGATAGTCGCCGCCGGTCATGTCGCCGTCGCGGCTGTGCGCCGCCCAGCGTCCGGCCAGGGCCATGCCGATCAGGTCGCCGTTCCCCAACTGGGCCGCCTGCACCATGTCCTGAAGGTTGAGCAGGCAGAGGTAGTTTTCGCGCCCCTTGCGGACCACGGCCTTGCGTTTGCGCTCGACAGGATCGGGCCATAGGGCGGCGCTTTCGCGGTCGATCTGGCGTTGCAGGGCGCGGGTGTAGGTCGAGACCCAGGCGGCGCCCGCATTGCGCTCGGCCCACAGCGACGCCGGGGCCAGATAGCCCAGGGTCTTGCCGGTGCCTGTGCCCGCCTCGGCCAGCAGCACGCGGGGGCGCCCCTCCTCGTCGCGGGGGGAGAAGGCGTAGGCGGCCTCGGCGGCGTAGTCGGACTGGGTCGGCCGCGTCTCGTCCAGACCCGAAGCCTGAAGCAGTTTGTCCAGACGGATGCGGGCGCTCTCTGAATCGACCGGGGCCGATCCGGCCTCGCCGCGCGGGGCCTCGTCCTCCCACTCGGTCAGACGCGACCAGACATCCAGACCGCTGCCGCGATAGTGGCGCTCACGCACCGGCTGCTGCTGCAAGGCGGCCAGCACCCGTTCGGCCCAGGCCCAGCCTGCGGTCCCGCCCGACGGCTTGGCCAGAGTTTCGACCAGCGTCACCGCCTCCTCCCGCCCCGGGTACGACGGCTCGGCCAGTTCGCGCAGCAGGGCGGCGGCGGCGTCCGCCAACGCCTGCGCCTGGGCCTCGGCTCCCTTGGGCTCAGCCTGTCCCATGGCCAGGGCCAGGCCGCTGGGCGAGGGGGCGCAGAACCGGGCCGGACGCACAAAGGCGAACAGCTCCAGCACGTCCAGCATGTCCGCAGACCGCGATGGCGGCGCCACGCCCAGCCGCCGCGCCGTCAGGCTGGCGTGGGCGACCATGACCGGCCCGGTGGTGAATATCCCCTCGGCGGCGCCGCGCCCGATCTTGCGCGGTCCTTGCGTGTCGCACACCGCCCCTGCGCCCGGCGGCACGGCCAGGGCGGGCGGCAGGTCCAGCCAGGGCGCGGGCGGCGCCTTGGCGACAGGGAATGGGATCGACTCGACGAACACGGTCGATAGATAGCGGTTCAGGGCGTGAAACGGAACGGGAACATGCTATATCCCGGCGGTGAACCCGCCGCCCGTTCCTGCAACGCTTCCGCCCCTGTTCGCTGACTGGTTCGCGTCGCGCGGCTGGACGGCGCGTCGGCATCAGCTGGAGATGGTCGCGGCGGGACAGGCGGGGGCGCACGCCCTGCTGGTGGCGCCGACCGGGGGCGGCAAGACGCTGGCGGGGTTTCTGCCGTCCTTGATCGAGCTGGCCGAGCGCGGGCCGCGACCGGCGTTCGGGCCGGGCAGCGGGGTTCACACCCTTTATCTGTCGCCGCTGAAGGCGCTGACCACGGATGTGGAGCGCAATCTGATGGCGCCGATCCGCGAGATCGGGCTGAACATCCATGTCGAGAGCCGCACCGGCGACACCAAACAATCCAAGAAGCAGCGCCAGCGCGAGAACCCGCCCGACATTCTTCTGACCACGCCCGAACAACTGGCGTTGTTCTGCGCCTGGGAGGGGGCGCGGGCCTGGTTCGCCGATCTGAAATGCGTGGTGCTGGACGAGGTGCATGCGATCTGGAGCGGCAAGCGGGGCGACCTGCTCAGCCTGGGCCTGGGGCGTTTGCAGTCGTTCGCTCCGGCGATGCGGCGGGTGGCCTTGTCGGCGACGGTCGATGATCCGGCGATGATCGCGGAGTGGTTGAGGCCGGGAAGCGGAGAGGATGGAAACGGTCAGGTCACCATCGTCCGCGGCGATCCAGGCGCGCCGCCGGTGGTGGATGTGCTGATCTCGGACGGGCGGGTGCCGTGGGCGGGGCACACCGGCCAGCACGCCATCCCCGAGGTCTATGAGGCGATCCAGCGCGCGGGCATGAGCCTGATCTTCGTCAACACCCGCTGGCAGGCCGAGTTCGTCTTTCAGCAGCTGTGGGCCATCAACGACGACGACCTGCCCATCGGCCTGCACCACGGCTCCCTGGCGGCGGAGCAGAGGCGCAAGGTCGAGGCGGCTATGGCGCGGGGCGATCTGCGCGCCGTGGTCTGCACCTCCACGCTCGACCTCGGCATCGACTGGGGCGACGTCGATCTGGTCATCCAGATGGCGGCGCCCAAGGGGGCCAGCCGGCTGGTCCAGCGCATCGGTCGGGCCAACCACCGGCTGGACGAGCCGTCGCGCGCCCTGATGGTGCCGGCCAGCCGGTTCGAGCTGCTGGAGTGCCAGGCGGCGCGCGAGGCGGTGGCCGAAAACGCCTTCGACTGGGAGCCTGTGCACATCGGCGCCCTGGACACCCTGGCCCAGCACGTCATGGGCTGCGCCTGTTCCGAGCCGTTCAGACTGGATGATCTGTATGCGGAGGTGGCGGCCTGCGGCCCCTATCGCGGCCTGACCTATGAGCAGTTCGAGGAGGTGGTCGATCTGGTCGCCACCGGCGGCTATGCGCTGCGGACCTATGAGCGGTTCGCGCGGATCGTGCGGACCCGCGATGGCCGTTGGAAGGTCCGCAACGCCCAGATCGCCCAGCGTCACCGCATGAACGTCGGGACCATAGTGGCGGCGGCGACGCTGAATGTGCGGGTGGCCTCGCGGCGCGGCGGCGGGGCCTCGAAACAACTGATCGGCGGGCGCAAGATCGGCGAGGCCGAGGAGCATTATTTCGAGGCGATGACGCCGGGCGACACCTTTGTCTTCGCCGGTCAGGTCTGGGCCTTTCAGGGCATCAGCGGCATGGACGCCCTGGTGACCCAGGCCCAGCACAAGGATCCCAAGGTGCCGTCCTGGGGCGGCTCGAAATTCCCCATGTCGACCTCCCTGGCCGAGCGGGTGCGCGACATGATCCAGGACCGCGACCATTGGCGCGTCCTGCCGCCCGACGTGCAGGAATGGCTGGCCTTGCAGGAGGAGCGCTCGGTCGTGCCGGACAGGGAGACGATGCTGGTCGAGACCTTCCCCAAGGGTTCGCGGCATTTTCTGGTGGCCTATCCGTTCGAGGGCAGTCTGGCGCATGCGACCCTGGCCATGCTGTTGACGCGGCGGCTGGACCGGCTGGGCGTCGGGCCGCTGGGGTTTGTGGTGACGGACTATTCTCTGGCCGTCTGGTCGATCAAGCCGATGGAGGGACTGGACCTCGACGCCCTGTTCGAGCCCGACATGCTGGGCGATGATCTGGAGGCGTGGCTGGAGGAGAGTTTCATGATGAAGCGCACCTTTCGCAATTGCGCCCTGATCTCGGGCTTGATCGAGCGACGCCAGCCGGGGACCGAGAAGACGGGCCGGCAGGTGACCTTCTCAACCGACCTGATCTACGACGTGCTGCGCCGCCACCAACCCGATCATCTGCTGCTGAAGACGGCCCGCGCCGATGCTGCGGCGGGGTTGCTGGATGTGGCGCGTCTGGGTCAGCTGCTGACGCGGATTCAGGGCCGCATCAGGGCTGTGGCGTTGGAGCGGCCCTCGCCGTTCAGCGTGCCGGTGCTGGTCCAGATCGGCCGCGAGCGCGTCGGCGGCGGCGCGGCGGAGATGATCCTGGACGCGGCGGGCCATGAGTTCGGTCTGGAGACGCTGGTGGATGAAGTGATGGCGGATGCGGCGCCTTCTCCCCTTGGGGGAGAAGGAACTTGAACGCCGCCCTGCGTCAGGCCCTGTCGCCCGCCCGCCACCCCTGCGGCGGCCTGCGCGTGCTGATCGCGGGCGAGCCGTGCGTGCTGCGCTGTTCGGGCGCGCTATGGGTCATCAATCATCGCACCTTGATCGCGGCGGACCTGCATCTGGAGAAGGGTTCGGCCTTTGCGGCGAGAGGCCAGATGCTGCCGCCCTATGACAGCGCCGCCACCCTGGATCGGCTGACGCAGGAGGTGGAGGCCCTGCGGCCCGCCTCGGTGATCCTGCTGGGCGACAGCTTCCATGACGCGGCCTCGGTCGGGCGGATGGCCCCGGGAGACCGCGCGCGGCTGGAGCACCTGGCGGCAGGGCGGGAGTGGACCTGGCTGGAGGGCAACCACGACATCCAGGCGCTGGCCGGGGCGATGGACGCCTTGCCCGGACAGGTGGTGGAGACGATGCGCCTGGGCGCGCTTCGCCTGATCCATGAGCCGCAGCCGGGCGAGCAGGCCGGAGAGATCGCCGGCCATTTGCACCCCGCAGCCCGCATCGTCGCCCATGGCCGGGGCGTCCGCCGCCCCTGTTTCGTCACCGATGGACGCAGAGCGGTCCTGCCCGCCTTCGGGGCCTTCACGGGCGGATTGGACGTGCGCGATCCGGCGATTGCGGGACTGTTCGCGGACCCGCCGATGGCCGCCGCCCTAGGCCAGGACCGCGTGCATGCGCTGAGCTGGGAAACGCTGCGCTGATCGGTCGTCAGGCTTGAAACGTCTTCATTATTGCGTATCTTGAAGACAGAATGGAGAGAGGCGCATGTCCCCCACCACCACCATGACCGTCAGGCTGAGCGGCGCGCTGAGCGACTTCGTGGCGTCGAACGTCGATGAGAACGGCGCCTATGAGAACATCAGCGAATATGTCCGTGACCTGATCCGCCGCGACAAGGAGCGCCGCGAGCAGGAGAGTTTCGACCGACTGAAGGCCGAACTGACTCAAGCCTTCGCCGCGCCGGAATCGTTTTACGTCGCCCTGACGGCGACCGAGGTCATCGCCCGAAATCGGCGCTGAACGCATGGCCGTTGTGCGCATCCAACTGGCGGCCTCGCACCGGCTGGACGACATCTACCGCTACACGCGCGATCGCTGGGGCGAGGCGCAGGCCGAGCGCTACATCACTGGCCTGTTCGCCGCCTTTGAGGATTTGAAAGTCCACGGCGCGACCTCCCGCCCCATCCCTGCGGATTTCGGCGTGGAGGGCTATGTCTTCCGCTACGAAAAGCACCTGGTCTATTGGCGACGTCTGTCGGATGGCGACATCGGCATCGTCACTATCCTGCACGAGCGGATGCATCAGATCGAACGGTTCAAGGCTGATTTCGGGATTTGAAGGTTGTCGGCTGACAGCCGACCCTCACCTTTTGGCTTCTGCGCGCCGTCCTTCGGGTCGCCTTGTTGATGGCTACGCACTCGGAGGCTCAAGCCCTCTCCCGCCGGGAGAGGGAAGCAGAAGCGCGTTCGACGCCGCCTCCAGTCCCGCCTCCAGCTGTGTCATGAACTCGGCCCGCTTCAGCCCGGCGGGCACGGCGGGCAGGAATTCATAGACCACTACACCCGGGCGGCGTCGGAAGCCGTGGGCGGGCCAGTGGGCGCCGGAGTTGGTGGCCATGGGAGTGCAGGGGCAGTCGAGGTCGCGATACAGGGCGGCGATGCCGGGCTTGTAGTCGGGGGCGGCGCCGGGTTCGGCGCGGGTGCCTTCGGGGAAGATCAGGATCTGGCGGCCTTCGGCGTGGCGGGCGCGCGCCTGTTTGACCATGTCTTTCAGCGCCTTGGAGTGGGCCGAGCGATCGACCGCGATCATCTTCGTCTTCCAGGCGAACCAGCCGAAGAAGGGCAGGGGCATCAGCTCCTTCTTCATGATGAAGCAGTTGTCAGGCAGGACGGCGAAGGGGGCGATGACGTCCAGCATCGACTGGTGCTTGCCCGCCAGCAGGGCGGCGCCGCGCGGCATGTGCTCCAGCCCCCGGAACTCGACCTTCACCCCCGCGATCCAGCGCAGGCCGAACAGGACGAACCGCGCCCAGAAACGGATCACCGTCATCGCCGCGCGATAGGGCAGCAGCAGCGCCGGCGACAGGCCGACGGCGAACAGGGCCATAGACAGATACAGCCAGACGACGAAGATCAGGGAACGGGCGGTGGTCACGGGCGGGCGGTCCCTGTCTCAGTGGGTTCGGCGTCTGCGCCAAGTTCAAGACTGGGCGCGGAGGCCGGCGCGTCGCTGCGGATGCGGGTCCAGGCGGCCCGACCCATGGCGGCGAGGTATTTCATGTATTCCAGCGTCATCCGCCGGGCGGTGACCGCCGCCTTCCACCAGCCGGCGTCGTCCAGAGACGGCGTCTCGACCGCATAGGGCGTCAGCTTCACCCCCGGATAGGCCGATCTGATCTCCAGCATGGAGCGCGGCATATGATAGTCGGAGGTGACGACGATCAGGCTGTGGTAGTTCTTGCTGCGGGCCCAGTCGGCGATTTCCTGGGCGTTGCCGATGGTGTCCATGGCCTCGAAGCCCAGATCGACGCAGCAGTCGTAGAGCTTGTTCGAACCAGGCACGAGGGCGCGCAGTTCGGAACGGCGCACCTCGCGGTTGACGCCCGAGATCAGCACCCGGTCGCCCTTGTCATTTTCCAACAGGCGGATGGCGGCGTTGACCCGCTCGGCCGAGGGGCCGGTCAGGGCCACGATGGCGTCGGCGCGTTCGGGGTCTTCGGCGGGCGTGAAGCCGCGCACCCGTTCGGCGAAGACGAACAGGCCGACCAGCCACATCAACGCCAATATGGCGAGGAATGTCATGAACTTAACCGGCTTCAAGTCAGTGACGCCTCTTCATTCCCGCCAGCGCGGTGAAACGGGCCGCAACCAGCGCGACAGTAGCGGCCAGCAGAGGGCATGGCGAGAGCATCAGGGCGTCCATCCACACCATAGGCAGGGCCGGGGTCAGCCCCTCGGTCCCGCCCAGAAGTCTGAGGGCGGCGACCAGAACCATGGCCGCCAGCGTCCCGACCGCCCCCGCGCCCGCCGCCATCAGGCCGTAGCGGCGCTGATAAAGCCAGGCGATGCGGCTGTCCGAGGCGCCGTTCAGGCTGAGGGTCTGGATCAGGGCGGTCTGGGCCGCCATCCCGGCCTGGACGGCGTAGGCCACCGCCGCCCCCGCCGCGCCCGCCGTCAGCAGGAAGGCGATGACGGCCAGAATGGTGATCAGGCCCGCCGAGCGCTCGACCTCGCCGCGCCACAGGCTGTGGTCGTCGACGCTGGCGTCCAGCCCCGCCTCGGCCAGGGCGCGGCTGAGGGTGACGGCGCTGGCGGGGGCGTCGGCGTCGAGCCGCACCGTCACCAGGAAGGGCACGGGCAGGTCGGGCAGGACGGCGTCGCCGACCCAGGGACGCAGCAACTCCTCAGCGGTCTTGCGGTCCATGGCTTCGGCTTCGGACACGCCGGTGACGCCGGCCAGGGTTTCGGCGGCGCGGGCGGCGGCCTCGGCTCCGGTCTCGCCGACGCGCGGGCGGACCTGAACCGTCGCCTCGGCCCCCAACTGGCGGGCCCAGCCGTGGGCGGCGCGGTCGGCGGCCATGGCCCCCACCGCCGCCAGGCAGGCCAGGAAGCACAGGACGGCGATCAGGCCGATCAGCCAGCCGCGTCCCCCTGCATCTTCGGGCAGCAGGCGGGCGGTGATGCGAGGCGCGGCGCCGCTCACGCCGCCCCCTCGACCAGTCGTCCGGCCTCGAGCCGCAGCAGGCCCGCGCCCGACCGTTCGGCCAGGGCGTCGTCATGGCTGGCGATCAGAACCGTCGTGCCCAGGCGGTTCATCGACTGGAACAGCTTCAGCAACCGCTCGCCCATGGCCGCATCGACGCTGCCGGTCGGCTCGTCGGCCAGGATCAGTTCGGGGCGGTTGACCACGGCGCGGGCGATGGCCAGTCGTTGTTTTTCGCCGCCCGACAGCGTGGGGGGGCGGTCATCCATGCGTCCGCCCAGACCGACCCAGGCCAGCATCTCCTCGACATCGTCGCGGTAGCTGTCGGGCTTGCGGCCCGCCAGACGCAGCGGCAGGGCCACATTGTCGAAGGCCGACAGATGGTCCAGCAGGCGGAAGTCCTGAAACACCATCCCCATGCGGCGGCGGAACCCCGGCAGGCGCGCGCGGGGCGAGCGGCTGGCGTCCTGGCCGAACAGGTGCAGGCGGCCCGTCGTCGGCTGCTCCACCAGGGTCAGCAGCTTCAGAAGCGTGGTTTTGCCCGCCCCGGACGGCCCGGTAAGGAAATGGAAAGAGCCGGCGGGCAAGGTAAGGTTAATGTCCCGCAGTGCGCGGTGCGTTTCACCATAGCCGAAGCTCACGCCCTCAAGGCGGACGGCGTCGGCGGCGGCGGGAGCGGGCTGAGACGTGCGGGGCTGAACAGGCATTGGTTTTGGGTCAGGACGCGGCGGTCGCCGCGACGGGAGGGGGCGAAGAGCCTCGCAATCGGCGCACATGATACTGACCTGTCCGTCCTGCGCCACCAGCTATTTCGTCTCTGATGAGGCGATCGGGGCCAATGGCCGTTCCGTGCGCTGCAAGAGCTGCGCCCACAACTGGCGCGCCAGCCTTGAAGAGCCGCTGGAATTGTCTGAAGCGCCGCCGGAACCGGCCGCCGCCAACGCTGCTGTCTCTGAGGCCATGAGCGGCTGGCGCACCGAATCACTGACGGAGTCGCTGGCCGAGACCCCGGCGCCGGAACTGCCCCGCGCCTATCGCGCCAAGGTCGAGCAGCAGCGCCGCCTGCGCCGCGCCGCTGCACACGGCGTGGTCTGGGCCGGGGTCGCCGCCGGGTTCGCGCTTCTGATCGGCGCGGCGTGGCTGTTCCGCGTCGAAGTGGTCGAAATGGCCCCGCGCACCGCCGCCGCCTATGCCGCCGTGGGGTTGAAGGTCAATCCGACGGGGCTGGAGTTCGAAGCCCTGAGCGGCCGCGCCCTGCCCAATGATCCGGGCAAGGTGGTGATCTCCGGCGCCCTGCGGAATGTGCGCGACAATGAACGTGTGGCCCCGCCTGTGCGTGTCGCCCTGCTGGACGCCCACGGCGCCGAGATCGGCCATGCCGTCATCCGCATCGACGCCGCCCCCGTCCTGCCCGGCAAGGTCCAGGGCTTCGCCGCCGTCATCGACGATCCTGGCGGAAAGGGCCAGGGCGTGGGCGTGGATTTCGTCCTGACGCCCCAGGCGCCGGTCTCGGCCCCAACGGCGCCCGCTACGCCCGCGCCGGCCCACCGCCCGTTGCCGACAGCGGATGTAGGCGGATTGCGCCCGGCCCTGTCTCCGGGGCCCAGCGCACCGCTGAACATGCAGCCGATCGACGCGGTTCCAGAGGCGGCGGCGGTCGTTGCAGACGCCTCTCTCGACTCCTCCCGCTCCGGGGCGCTATCCACGCCGCATGGCTGACCAACCGACCGTCCTCCTGCCCGAAGCCGAGATTCAGCGCATCGTCGCCGATCTGGCCGCCCGCATCGCTCCGGTGATCGACGACGAGACGGTGGCGGCGGTGCTTCTGACCGGCGGCCTGTGGTTCGCCGCCGACCTGACGCGCGCCTTGTCGCGCATCGGCCGCCATGTCCGTTTCGACGCCCTGTGGCTGGCCTCCTATGGCGACGAACAGTCCAGCCGCGGCCGCATCGACGTCCACGCCCCCTTGCAGCGCTCGGTCGAGGGGCGCCGCGTCCTGATCGTCGATGATGTGTTCGACACCGGCCTGTCTCTGGCCGAGGCGGTGCGCATCGTCACCCAGGCGGGCGCGTCCGAAGTCCTGACCGTCGTCTTCGCCAAAAAGCCCTGGCCCCTGCCCCGCGCGCCCGAACCCGACTTCGTCGGCTGGGAGGCGCCGAACCGTTTTCTGGTGGGCTATGGGCTGGATCACGGCGGGGCTTTGCGCGGCCTGCCGGACGTGTGCGCGCTGGACTAGAGGCGGAAACACGGTTCGGCATTTCCTCCCCACATCGTGGGGAGGTGGATCGGACGCGGAGCGGCCGAGACGGAAGGGCTGGCGGCGGAGCGCTCGGACGCAGCCCCTCCACCGCTTCGCGGTCCCCCTCCCCGCAGGCGGGGAGGAAAAAGCGGGCTACAGCCACTCCGCCAGCGGTTCCCGCGCGAACATCTCGTCGTAGGTCGGGCGGGGACGGATGACCGCGCAGCGTTCGCCGTCGACCAGAACCTCGGCCACGAGGGGGCGGGTGTTGTACTCGCCGCTCATCACTGCTCCGTAGGCGCCGGCGCTCATGAAGACGACCAGATCGCCCGCTTCGAGAGGCGGCAGGGCGCGGTCGCGGGCGAAGGTGTCGCCGGTCTCGCAGACGGGGCCGACAATGTCATAGGGTCTGGCGGCGCCCTCGCGCGGGCGCACCGGAACGACTTCGTGGAAGGCGTCATACAGGGCGGGGCGCATCAGGTCGTTCATCGCCGCGTCCAGCACCAGGAAGCGCCGACCATCGGTCCGCTCATTGACCTGAATGACCCGGCTCAGCAGCACGCCCGCATTGGCGGCCATCAGCCGGCCCGGCTCGAAGGCCGCCTCGACGCCCAACCCGTCCAGAACACGCGCCGCCATGGCGACATAGTCGGCGGGGGAAGCCGTCTCTGCGTCGCCGTAATAGGGCACGCCCAGGCCGCCGCCGAGGTCGAGGCGGGTGACGCTGCAGCCGTCGGCGCGCAGGGTCTCGGTCATCTCCCGCAGCACGCGGAAGGCGTTCTCCAGCGGCGTCAGGTCGGTGATCTGGCTGCCGATGTGGCAGGCCAGGCCCACGGGCGTGACATGCGGCGAACTGGAGGCGCGGGCGTAGAGGCTCAGCGCCTCCTCGACCGGCACGCCGAACTTGTCGCCTGCGCCGCCGGTGGTGATCTTGGCGTGGCCGCCCGCGCCGATCTTGGGGTTCACGCGGATGGCGATGGCGGGGGAAGCTGACTTCTCAGCCGCGACTGCGATCAGCCGCTCCAGTTCGACCGAGGATTCGACGTTGATCTGGCGCACGCCGACCGTGATGGCGAAGGCCAGTTCGGCGTCGGTCTTGCCGACGCCGGAGAAGATGATGCGTTCGGCTGGAACGCCCGCCGTCAGCGCACGGCGGATTTCGCCTTCGGACACCGTGTCAGCGCCGCAGCCCAGTTTCGCCAGCGTCGCCAGAACCGACAGGTTGGAATTGGCCTTGACGGCAAAGGCGATCAGCGCGTCGCCCAGCGCTCCCTTGTGCGTGTCACACGCCTCGCGCAGCAAGGCGTAGTGACGGCGCAGGGTGGCTGAGGAATAGACATAGGTCGGGGTGCCGACGCTTTCAGCCAGCGCCTCCAGCGAGACGCCCTCGGCGTGCAGGACGCCGTCCTTGAGGTCGAAATGGTGCAAGCCGAAAACTCTAGCGCGGGCTGGAGCCGGAGCCGCCGAAGGGGTTGCTGGGGCCGCCGTCGATCGGAACCTGGCTGGAGGGGCGGTTGACCGTGGCGGGCTCGGGCAGGGAGGGGGCGCGGGCGTCGCGCGGGGCGCGCTCGGTTTCGCGCACCGGCGGGGCTTCCAGATCAGCCATGCGGCCGCAGGCCGAGGCCCCGACGGCGATCAGGCCGACCAGGCCGACAAGCACGGATTTCTTCATCGGGATGACTTTCATGCGAGGCGCGACTTCCACTCGACGATGCGCGCGCGGACCTGTTCCGGCGCCGTGCCGCCGAAGCTCACGCGGCTGGCGCAGGAGGCTTCGGGGGTGAGGACTTCATACACGGCTTTGGTGACGCCGGGATGCAGCTTGTGCAGTTCCTCCAGCGGCAGATCAGCCAGGCCGACGCCCAGGGCTTCGGCCCGCTTCACGGCGGCGCCGGTGACATGGTGCGCCTGGCGGAAGGGCAGGTTCAGCTCGCGCACCAGCCAGTCGGCCAGATCGGTGGCGGTCGAGAAGCCCGCACCCGCGGCGGCGGCCATCTTTGCGGTGTTCGGCTGCAGGGCGGCGACCATGGCGGTCATGGCGCCAAGGGCCAGGGTCAGGGCGTCGAACGCCTCGAACACCGGCGGTTTGTCCTCCTGCATGTCCTTGGAATAGGCCAGAGGCAGGCCCTTCATCACCGTCGAAAGCGCGACCAAAGAGCCGAGGATGCGCCCTGTCTTGGCCCGCACCAGTTCGGCGGCGTCGGGGTTGCGCTTCTGCGGCATGATGGAACTGCCGGTGGTCAGGTCGTCGGGCAGGGAGGCGAAGCCGAACATCGGCGTCATCCACACCACGATCTCTTCGGCCAGCCGCGACAGATGCCCGGCGGTGATGGAGGCGGCGGCCAGGCTTTCCAACGCGAAGTCGCGGTCCGAGACGGCGTCCAGACTGTTGGCCATCGGCCGGTCGAAGCCCAGGGCCTTGGCGGTGGCGTGGCGGTCGATGGGAAAGGGCGAACCGGCCAGGGCTGCGGCGCCCAGCGGGTTCTCGTTCATGCGCGCGCGGGCGTCGGAAAAGCGGCCTGCGTCACGGCCGAACATCTCGACATAGGCCATCAGATGGTGGCCCAGCGTCACCGGCTGGGCGGTCTGGAGGTGGGTGAAGCCGGGCATCAGGTCGCCCGCATGCTGTTCGGCGCGGACCAGAAGGGCGGACTGCAGCCTCTTCAGCTGTTCGACGGCCCGGTCGCAGGCGTCGCGGACCCACAGGCGGAAGTCGGTGGCCACCTGGTCGTTGCGGCTGCGCGCCGTGTGCAGACGCCCCGACGGCTCGCCGATCAGCTCGGACAGGCGGGCCTCGACGTTCATGTGGATGTCTTCATAGGCGTCGCGGAAGGGGAAGGTCCCGCCTGTGATCTCGCCCTCGATGGCGTCCAGCCCGCCCAGTATGGCCGCGCCGTCCTCAGACGTGATGATCGCTTGGGCCATCAGCATGCGGCAGTGGGCGCGCGACCCGGCCAGATCCTGGGCCCACAGACGCTGATCGACGCCGATGGAGACGTTGATGGCCTGCATGATGTCGGCCGGGCGCGACGAAAAGCGGCCCCCCCACATGTCTTGACCTGAGGTCGCAGTCTTGGTCTGGGTCGCCGGGCCCGCGTTCGGGGCAGGCGTCGTGGGATCGGACATGAGCAACTCGAAGAAGGCGGCGGTGGTCATCGGCGCGCTGCTGCTGATCGGCGTCATCGCGGGCGCGGCTCTGCTATACGTCAAAGGGCAGGGAAAAAGCGACCTGTCGCGCTTCGCCGTGGGCGAACTTTCAGCTCTGGCGGTTCCTGACCGCCCCGAACTTGCGCCCGACTACGCCTTCAAGGCCCGCGACGGGGCCGATGCGTCTCTGGCGGATTTCAAGGGTCAGGTGGTGGTGGTCAACGTCTGGGCCATGTGGTGCGCGCCCTGCCGCACGGAGATGCCGACCCTGGCGGCGCTGGCCACGGCCTATGAGGGCAAGGGCGCCATCGTCCTGCCGATCAATGTCGACGCCACCCCGGACCAGATGGCGGCGGCCGAAGTCTTCATCGACGAGCATGCGCCCTTGCCGCTCTACACCGACCCGAAATTCCAGCTTCCGTTCGAACTGCCGGGCAAGGGCGCCATGCCGCAGACGGTGCTGCTGGACCGTCAGGGCCGCATCCGCGCCAGCTTCTCGGGCGAGGCCGACTGGAACAGCCCTGAGGCCCGCGCCCTGATCGACGCCCTGCTGACGGAGAAGGACTGAGGCTTAGTTGGCCGGCGCAGGCACGCGCTGGTCCGTGGCCGGATCGACGGCGCCGGGGCGGCCCTCGGCGGCGGCTTCGGCCTGGTTGCGCTCCAGATGGTCGGCGACGTTGGCGGCGCCTTCCTCGGTGGCCTGGGCCGCCTTCATGGCGCCGGACTCGATGACTTCGCCGGTCTGGGCCGCCACATCGCCTGCCGTATCGGCGGCGGCGTCGGCTCTCGTTTCAGCTTCATTCTGCTCTGACTGGGTGCAGGCGGCGACGCCGAGCGTCAGAACAGCCAGGGCGGCGAGAGCGGTGGGGGTGATGCGCATGAGCGGTCTCCTCGATTTGAATCTGCACAGTCAACGCCGCCGGACGGCGACGGTTGCGGTCAGGCCGGTCGGGTCAGATCTATTCCCAAGCCCAGTGTGACGGTGCTGGAATAGGGGCTTCGGTTTCGACAGCGACGAAGCCGGTCAGCTTGAACGAGGGCATAGGATCGAATGAGGGGCCGCCCGGCCGTTCATCCAGCAGGCTAGACCATTCTCTGGTCATGGAAGCACCCCCAAACAGCAATTTTGTGAGAGCTGCATCATTCTCGACGCCGCCAGAAGTTTCAGCCAGGCCGGTGTATTTGTTATTGGTTTGATCGTTTCCGTTGAATGACGCAATCGCTCCATCGGAACCGTACTGTCTGGCCAGATCGATTTCGGAGCCATCTTCAAACCGAATGACCTCTACGCCTTGGAGGTAGTCGGTTCCATCTGGACCTTTGATGATGAAATTGTCTCCTGACCTTAGAATTCGGTAGTCATGGATGCTGCCGTTCATGAGAACGACATCCCAGCCATCTCCACCGATGATGTGGTCTTCGCCAACCCCTCCATGAATGACATCATCGCCTGCGCCGGCGTCAATCCAGTCGTCGCCGTCGCCGCCATCAATGCGATCGTCGCCTCGCCCGGATGAAACCCGATCATCACCGCCGCCCATGTGGATGGACCCCACAACCAGGCCATCTGCGCCATCGAAAACATCTGCAAAGTCCGCGAATGAGATGTCACCTCGAATTTCGCCAGTGTTTCGAATTTCATCCAAACCGAAGTTCAGTTCGATGTCGCCGATGATCAGGCCGCTGTTTTCGATCAATTCCGAACTGCGTCCAAACTGAGGATTCAGGTCGTATTCCCGGATGGCTATGTCAGCCTCAATGACGCCCGTATTTATGATGTGAGAGCCGTAAACGCCTCCCGAGACATATACGCCGATGCTTTTCTCGATCCCAAAGGATTGAATGGCGCGGATCGTCCCGCTGTTTGTCAGTTCCGGCTGGTGCCCCAGAATGAGGACGCCCCATGCGCGGTGGCCGCCCTCCACCTGTATAAGCCCGCTGTTGTCTGCGATGGCTCCGTTATAAAACAAGGTGCCAAAAGCATCTCTGTCGCTATATATTGATATGTCGCCATAATTTTCAAAAATGAAATTTGATTTTTCTAGATTTGAAGCATGATTTCCATTCCATGTTTCTATACCTATGGCTATTTTTTGCGCAGTTACCTTAACAAGGCCCTTGTTATAGAAATCAGCGCTCCATGATATGGAATGAAATGCGGTTGCTTTTCCATTTATTCCGTAATGATTTATTTCTATAGATGCGCCAATTTCGTTGGTGACTGATGAATTGAAAAAATAGAAACTGTTCTCGCTGTCGTGCCCAATGCCGACAATCCAGTCGTCTATAGGAATGACGTCTGTCCTGGAGTTTGTCATTAGTATATGCCCCCTATTAATAAGGTGGGGTCCGGGATCGTTGTAGATGTCTCGTCCGTCGTTGATGTATGTATCGCGAAGTTGGATGCCCACCCAGCCGTCATTGAGAATGAGCGTGTCGCCAGCGTCGATCTCGTAGACGTCGTCTACAATAAATATTCGTTCCACCACGTCGTCGGCATCCTCTGCGAAATGGCTTGATTTCAGCTTGCACCGGCCCAATGCGTCGGAGTCGGTTCGCCCGCCACAGAATGTGGCCTCTGCGCCCGCTCGAGACTGGCTTATGTGAACGCCGTTCGTCAACGATCAGGCATTGCAAACGCTCTGAAGCAACCAAGGTCGATGGAAGTTGGGCTTTCCGGGGATCCGATGGTGGCTGGAGGCGGACTTGAACCGCCGACCTGTGGGTTATGAATCCACCGCTCTAACCAGCTGAGCTACCCAGCCCCAAATCGACGGTCTGTCGCTTGAGTCCCGGCGGGAACTGGTCTGTCCGCCGGAAGAGGCGTGCCTATATAGGCGGGCGCGGGCGGTTTCAAGGTGTCTCGACGCACGGACTTGTTCGTGGCGATCCGTCGCATCCGTCAGGGCCGCCTTGTGCGGAACGGTCAGGCTGCCGATACCGTTGCAGTCTCGACCCTGAAAGCCGGAGCCTCACCATGCGCCTGAAAGTCCTCGCCGCCGCCGTCTCCACCCTGACCCTGGCCGCCGCCTGCGGGGCGGAAGGGCAGAATGCAACGCCTGCGCCCGGTCAACCGGTCGAGAGCCGTCCGCCCAACGGGGCCGACCAGACGCCGGCCTTTGCAGGCCAGACGCGTGCGCCCTCTGTCCGCACCGAACGCGCTCTGAGCCATTCGGTGGTGGCGACGGGGCTGGAGCATCCGTGGGGCCTGGCCCTGCTGCCCGACGGGCGCTGGCTGGTGACGGAGCGGCCCGGGCGGCTGCGGATCATCACCGCCGACGGCGCGGTCGGGGAGCCGATCGCCGGCCTGCCCGCCGTCGATGCGCGCGGTCAGGGCGGTCTTCTGGATGTGATCCTCAGCCCCGGCTTTGCTCAGGACCGGCTGATCTACTGGAGCTACGCCGAGCCACGTGAAGGCGGCAACGCCACCTCGGTCGCGCGCGGCCGCCTGTCGGACGACGGAACAAGGGTGGACAGCGTCCAGGTCATCTTCCGCGCCCTGCCGGTCTATGACGGCGACAAGCACTACGGCTCGTCGCTGGCCTTTGCGCCGGACGGCAAGCTGTTCATCACCTTGGGCGACCGCTCCGACAAGCCGATGCGGCCCCAGGCCCAGGATCTGGGCTCGCACATGGGCAAGACCATCCGCATCAACGCCGACGGCTCGGTTCCCAGCGACAACCCCTTCGTCGGACGCGAGGGGGCGAGGCCGGAGATCTGGTCGCTGGGCCACCGCAACATGCAGGGGATCGCCATCGCCCCGGGCGGCGCCGTCTGGACCATCGAGCACGGCACGCGCGGCGGCGATGAGCTGAATCTCGACCGGGCGGGTCTGAACTTCGGCTGGCCCGACGCGGCTTATGGCGTTGAATATGCGGGCGGGCCGATCAACGCCGGAAATACGACGCGCGAGGGCACGGAGCAGGCGGTCTACTACTGGGATCCGGTGATCGCGCCGGGCGGCATGACCTTCTACGACGGCGCCATGTTCCCCGGCTGGCGCGGCGACCTGCTGGTCGCCAGCCTGAAGGAGAAGCACATTGCGCGGCTGGTGCTGGAGAACAACCGCGTCGTCGGCGAAGAGCGGCTGCTGACCGATCTGGGCGAGCGGGTGCGCGACGTGGCGGTCGGACCTGACGGCGCGGTCTGGGCGATCACCGATGAGCAGAACGGCAAGTTGGTGCGTTTGGCGGGCGGCTAAAGTCCGCTCAGGCCGGATCGGCAAACGCGTCGCGGCGCATCTGCAAGACCAGCCGTTCGCCCTGATAGATCTCCAGCATGGCGCCGCTGGCGTGTTCATTCAGCCGCGCGACCGCCGACCGGACGGCGGCGTCGTCATCCGCATATTCGGCAAGGTCCATGACGGGCGTGACGCCGCGCCCGTCGATGAAGTGGAACTGATAGAGGCGCAGACCGGGGTTCGACATGCGTCCCGATTAGGCGGCCGCCGGCGCCGCGTCTGTCGGGCGCCGGACTTATGGTGACGCTCTAGAGCATGATCGTTTTAGACGGAACCGCTTCGCGGTTCCGGCTGAAGCGTGAATCATGCTCTCGCTTGAATCTGGAGCCTGATTCACCGCATCGGCGGAATCGCGAAGCGATTCCTCTTCAACGGATCAGGCTCTAGTCGCGCAGCAGCTCGTTGACGCCGGTCTTGGCCCGCGTCTGGGCGTCCACGCGCTTGACGATGACGGCGCAATACAGCGACGGGCCGCCGTTCGGGTCTGGCAGGGCGCCGGGCACGACGACGGAGTATGCGGGCACTTCGCCGCGGAAGACTTCGCCCGTGGCGCGGTCGACGATCTTGGTCGAGCCCGACAGATAGACGCCCATGGCCAGAACCGCGCCTTCGCGCACGATGACGCCTTCGGCCACCTCGGCGCGGGCGCCGATGAAGCAGCCGTCCTCGATGATGGTCGGATTGGCCTGCAGCGGCTCCAGCACGCCGCCGATGCCAGCGCCGCCCGACAGGTGAACGTTCTTGCCGATCTGGGCGCAGGAGCCGACCGTGGCCCAGGCGTCGACCATGGAGCCTTCATCGACATAGGCGCCGATGTTCACGAAGGACGGCATCAGCACGACATTCCGACCGACAAAGGCGCCTTGGCGCACAATGGAGCCGGGCACGGCGCGGAAGCCGGCCTGTTTGAACTCATTGTCGGTCCAGTCGCCGAACTTGTTGGGGACCTTGTCGTACCAGGCGCCCACGCCCGGGGCGCCGCCGCTGGCGCTGGGCGCCGACAGGCCGTGGCCGCCCGCGCGCATGATCTGGTTGTCGTTCAGACGGAAGGACAGCAGCACCGCTTTTTTCAGCCATTGATGCGTGGTCCAGACGCCGTCCTCGCCGCGCGAGGCGACACGCGCCTGACCGGAGTCGAGCAGGTTCAGCGCTTCCTGCACGGCGTCGCGCACCTCGCCTTTGGTCGAGACGGAGATTTCGGCGCGCTTCTCCCAGGCGGCTTCGATGACGGATTCGAGCGAGGCGTGGCGGGTCATGCGGCGTCCTTGAGATGAAGGGCGGAGAGGAAGTCGAACAGATCGGGGGCTATATAGTCGATATGCGGGCCGATCGGCTTGCCGTGGCCGTCGCCGATCAGGACTGTGGTCATGCCCAGGGCCTTGGCCGGCTCCAGGTTCTTCGGCGTGTCTTCAAAGAAGGCCGATTGATGCGGGGCGATGTCGAACCGCTCCAGCATGCGGCGGAAGGTGGCCGGGTTGGGCTTGGGCGTCAGGTCGCCGTCCTCGATGGCGAAGACGCCGTCGAAACAGCCCTCGACGCCCAGGCGGGCCAGCACCCGATGGGCATAGGCGGTCGCGCCGTTGGTGAAGACGTAGCAGCGGCCGGGCAGGGCGTTCAGCCGGTCGGCCAAACGCGGATTGGGCTCCAGTCCGTCCAGAGGCACGTCGTGGACTTCGTGCAGGAAGCGTTCGGTGTCGACCGCATAGTTGGCCATCAGTCCGGCCAGGGTGGTGCCGTGCTCGTCCAGGAACTGGCGTTGCAGCACTGCCGCCTCGTCCGGGGCCATGCCGACGGCCTCGACCACGAAGGCGTTGATGCGCGCCTGCACCAGACGCATCAGCCCTTGCTCGCGCGGATACAGGGTGTCGTCCATGTCGAAGACCCAGGCGCGGACGTGGTCCAGCGAGGCCGTGGGATTTAGGCGGGTGTCGGCGAGAGTGGTCACTCCGCCTTCACCAGCGTGCCCGCCCCGTGCTCGGTGAACAGCTCGACCAGCATGGCGTGGGGTCTGCGTCCGTCCAGGATGACCACGGCTTCGACGCCCGCCTGGACGGCGGCCATGGCGGTCTCCAGCTTGGGGATCATGCCGCCGGTGGCGACGCCGCTGTCGATCAGGGCCTGGGCTTCGCTGACCGTCATCTGGCGGATGATCTCGCCGTCCGCGCCCTTGACCCCCGGCACATCGGTCAGCAGCAGCATCCGCTTGGCGCCCAGCGAGCCGGCGATGGCGCCCGCGACGGTGTCGGCGTTGACGTTGTAGGTCATGCCGTCTTCGGCCACCCCGATGGGGGCGATGACCGGCACCCAGTCCTCGGTTTCGGACGCGATCAGGCCCGAGATCAGCTTGGGATCCACCCTGGTCGGCTCGCCGACGAAGCCCAGGTCGACCTCATGCTCGATCATGCTGTCGGGGTCGCGCTTGGTGCGTTTGGTCTTTTCGACGGTCAGCAGGCCGGCGTCCTTGCCCGACAGGCCCACGCCGCGCACATCAGCCTGTTTGCCGGCCATGGTGATCCAGTGGGCGATCTCTTTATTGACCGCGCCGGACAGGACCATTTCGGCCACCTGCATGGTGTCGCCGTCGGTGACTCTCAGGCCGTCGACGAAGGCTGATTTCACGCCCGCCTTGTCCAGCATGGCGCTGATCTGAGGGCCGCCGCCGTGGACCACCACGGGGTTGACGCCCATCAGCTTCAGCAGCACCACATCGGCGGCGAATTGTTTGGCCACGGCGCTCTCGCCCATGGCGTGGCCGCCGTATTTGATGACCACGATCTGGCGGTCATAGACCTGGATATAGGGCAGGGCCTCGGCCAGGGTCTTGGCCGTATCCCAGCCGCGGTGCTCCGCCTGGCGTTCGTTCTCGTCCATCATGACGCGCTCCCTAGCGCCAAGCCGCCTCAGAGTCACTGAAAAGGGGTGCGGTTGCGCTTGTCGTTTGCCACGACATGGTTATGGCTAGGGAAACACAACCTAGGGACGGATGGCCTCCATGTTCGACAGCTTCGCCTCGCGCACGTTTCAATCTGGCTTGTCAGCCGCGGAGAACAACGGCGTTGGAGGGGCGGGCGACGATCTGGGCAGCTTCTTCGGCGGCGTGTCCGCCTATCAGCCCTGCGCCTGCTGTGCGCGCTATCACGGCGCGGCCGACGCCACGACCGGTCCGTTCAACGCCTATCTGAACGCCGACGACCGTGGTGTTTTCGGCGACAATGGCAAGCCGTCCCTGACGCCCGGCGATGCGGGTGCGCAGATCACCCGCACGGGTTTGAGCTGGGCTCCCGGCCTGGGACAGCCGGCGGTCGTCACCTATTCCTTCCGTGATACAGCGCCGACGACCATGCCGTCGAACACGTCGGATTTCAGCCGCTTCACCAGCCAGCAGATCGCCGCCGCCGAATTGGCCTTCGCCGCCTGGGCGGATGTCGCCAACATCACCTTCACCCGGGTCAATGACGCGGGCAGCCAATACTCCAACAACGCCACCATCGTGCTGGGCAATTATTCGGCGGGCCAGGGCGGATCAGCCGCCTTCGCCTATCTGCCGGGCAATACCGCGACCGGGGCCAACTCCGGCGACGTCTGGGTCAATACATCGTTGTCCTATAACGCCAATCCTGTGATGCTGGCCTACGGCCAGCAGGTGCTTCTGCACGAGATCGGCCACGCCATCGGCCTCAGCCACCCGGCCGCCTACAACGCCGCCGAGGGCGTTTCGATCGTCTATGGCGTTGACGCGATCTATTTTGAAGATTCCCGTCAATACACGGTGATGAGCTACTTCAGCGAGACGAACACCAGCGCCTATTTCGGAAACCGCTACGCTTCTGCGCCGCTGCTGGATGATATCGCCGCCGCCCAGCGCCTGTACGGCGCCAACATGACCACCCGCACGGGCGATACGACCTATGGATTCAATTCGAATGCGGGCCGAACCTGGTACAGCGCGACCTCGGCGACCAGCGCACTGATCTTCAGCGTTTGGGACGCTGGCGGCATCGATACTTTTGACTTCTCCGGCTACAGCCAGAACAGCATCATCGACCTGCGCCAGGGCGCCTTCTCCAATGTCGGGGGGCTGATCGGCAACGTCTCCATCGGCATGGGCGTGACCATTGAAAACGTCATCGGTGGAACCGGGGCGGACCAGATTCGCGGCAATTCGGCCGACAACATCATCACCGGCAACGGCGGTAATGACACGGTCGACGGGGGGCTGGGCTCCGACACCGTGGTGTTCGCGGGTGTGCGCTCGGCCTATACGATCACCTGGAATGGCCAGGTTGGAACCATCAGCGGTCCTGGTGGAACGGTCACAGTCCGCAATGTCGAATTCCTGAAGTTCTCCGACCAGACCGTCGCCGCCGCGCCGACCGGCGGTGTGCTTGTGTCGGGAGACGCCACCAATGACACGATGAACGGCACCGCCTTCGCCGACACCATGGGCGGCCTGGGCGGTCATGACACGCTCAACGGCCTGGGCGGCGATGACCTTCTGGACGGCGGCTCGGGCAACGACACTCTGAACGGCGGCGACGGAAACGACATCCTGATCGGCGGTCTGGGTGATGATGCATTGAATGGCGGTGCGGGTCTGGACATCGCCGACTATGCCGGTGCGCAGGAAGGGGTGACGGTCAATCTCGCCACCGGACTGGCGAGCGGGGGTGGTGGCAATGACACACTGTCCGGTATCGAGGGCGTGACCGGATCGGCGTTCAACGACACCCTGACCGGCGACGCCGCCGACAACATCATGCGTGGCGGCGGGGGCATCGACACCCTGAACGGCGGCGATGGCGCGGATCAGCTTTACGCGGGCTCTCCCGGCCAGGCGGGCGGCGCGGCGGATGTCATCAAGAGCCAGGTGACGGCCAACGCCACCATCGCCTCGGCGGTGTCGTTGACGGGCAAGTTCGATCTGATGACGCAGAAGGACATCGCAGATTCCGCGACCATCCCGCATGCGACGGTGCAGGCGGTGGCGCACGGCGGCATGGAATATTACGCGGTGACGGTCGTGGCGGGCGACAAAGTCTTGTTCGACATCGACAATGCGACCTTCGACAGCACCCTGCGTCTGTTCGACGCCAATGGCTTCGAGCTGGCCCAGAATGACGATTCCGCATCCGATGGCGGATCGGACACCGATTCCGGCCTGACCTACACCTTCGCGACGGCGGGCACCTACTACATCCAGGTCGCCGCCTGGGCGACCAACGTGGGAGGCGCCTTCACCTCCAAAGCCCCTCCCGCAGGCACGCGTTACACCCTGCATGTTTCGGTGCCGAGCGCGCCAGTGGTTCCCCTGATTCTGCAGGGCTCCACCCTGAACGGCGACGCGGGCGCGGACCGTCTTGAAGGCGGAGCGGGGGCCGATACGCTGAACGGCGGTGACGATAATGACATCCTGATCGGCGGCGCGGGCGACGACTGGATGGATGGCGGAGCAGGCACGGACACCGCCGTCTTCTCGGGTGCGCGCGCCGATTATGTCATCAGCACCAGCGGCGTGATCACCACCGTCACAGGCGCTGACGGCGTTGACCGGATGATCAATGTCGAACGGCTGCAGTTCTCCAACGGCCTGTTCGACATCAACGGCAATCTGCTGTCTGCGCCGATCACCGGAACCTCGGGCAATGATGTTCTGGTCGGCACGGCGGGCGCCGACACCATCAACGGCGAAGGCGGCGACGACACCATCACCGGCGCCGGCGGCGACGACACGATCGACGGCGGCGCCGGAGAGGATACGGCCATCTTCTCGGGCCCCCGTTCGGCCTATGTGGTGACAGTCAATCCGGCGGGCGTGGTCACGGTCACGGGGCCAGACGGAACCGACACCCTGCGCAGTGTCGAGCGTCTTCAATTTTCCGACGGTGTTTATGACCGGCTGGGCGATCCGCTGGCCAACCTCATCAACGGAACCAGCGGCGCTGACAACCTGACCGGCACTTCGGGTGTGGACGCCATCAATGGTCTGGACGGTGATGACGTGATCACCGGCGCGGGAGGCGATGACCGGATCGACGGTGGGGCGGGTGAGGACACGGCCGTCTTTTCCGGGGCGCGGTCAGCCTATGTCATCTCGACAACCGGGGCGACGACGACGGTCACCGGTCCCGACGGCAGCGACAGGCTGTTCAATATCGAAAGGCTCCGGTTCGCCGACGGCCTGTATGATCTTCAGGGCGAACCTCTGGTCAACACGATCAACGGCACCAACGGGTCTGACGTGCTTGTGGGCACGGCGGGCGTGGATGTCATCAATGGTCTCGGCGGCGACGACGTCATAACCGGCGGACTGGACAATGACACGATAGACGGCGGCGCGGGCGTCGATGTGGCTGTCTTCAGCGGCTCGCTCGCCAGCTATTCCGTCCGCACCGAAGGCGGGGTGACGACGGTCACAGGACTGGATGGAACCGACACCCTGACCAATGTCGAGCGTCTGCGCTTTTCGGACGTCACCCTCATCGTCGGCGCGGGCGGCGGCCAGTATTTCGAGGGAACGGCCGGGTCCGACACCTTCAACGGCACCGTCTTCAATGACCATATGGTCGGCGCAGGCGGCGACGACACGCTGAACGGCGGCGACGGGGATGACCGTCTGATCGGCGGCGCGGGCAACGACGTGCTGAACGGCGGTGCGGGTCATGACGTGGCGGACTATTCGGGCGCGGCCTCG